>Ga0233441_1000560_pt1 | contig 43234 bp, 41 predicted proteins | sample SI_123_September_4_FD_182781 | JGI IMG/M metagenome (GOLD analysis project Ga0233441, IMG submission 182781) | Seawater microbial communities from Saanich Inlet, British Columbia, Canada - SI_123_September2016_135_MG | ecosystem: Environmental > Aquatic > Marine > Inlet | place: Canada: British...
GGGGAAAGGGGGGCGTTTGATTTCATGCGGCCAGAATAGACCGCCTATGGGGCAGGATTATAGAGAGTGCTGCCGGAAGCGCGGTTTTTTGCTGAAGCATGGGAGAAGGATTTCCGCCTGGCGCCTCTCATAGTAGCAGGACTCTCTCCATTTTTCGCCGCGCGGGCAAGAATATCCTTAGTTTTTCAACGATATGGACCCCCAGCAGGCGGGCGAATAGATATTTGTTCTCCAGACGTCATCGATTGTAGGCAAGGAAAACTCCGTCATGCCCGGTATCCCGGTCTCCGCTGGTTTCGCGATTGGTCTCGCCTTCGGCGTTGTCGGCCTGCTCAGCGGCTTCTGCCTGATGAGCAGCCTGCGGGACTGGTGGACCGCCAATGACGGCCGCAAGGTTCGCAGCTACGCAGTCGCGCTGGCCGTTGCAATCCTCGGAACGCAGTTTATCGCGGGCGTGGGCTTCGTCGATATCGCCAAGTCGATTTATCTGCAGCCGTCATTCTCCGCGCCGCTGATTTTCGCAGGCGGTTTGCTGTTCGGCTTCGGCATGGTTCTTTCCAATGGCTGCGCCTCGCGCGCGCTGGTCCTGCTGGGCAAGGGCAACCTCCGTTCGCTGGTCGTGATCGCCATCATCGGCATCGCCGCGCAGATGACGCTGAAGGGGTTGGTCGCGCCGGCGCGTCTCGCGGTCCTTCAAGCCACGCAGACCACGTCGGCCGCCGTGTCCGCGCCGGCGCTGCTTGCCACCATGGGCATTGACGAGTTCGTGGCCCGCATCGCCGTGACGCTGATCGCGAGCGGCGCGCTGCTGTTCTTCGCATTCTCCGACGGCCAGTTCCGCCGCGCTTACGGCCAGATCGCGGCCGGCCTCGCCGTTGGCCTCCTGGTCACTGCCGGTTGGCTCACCACCGGCTGGCTCGGCGCCGATGAGTTCAACCCGATCCCGGTGACATCGCTCAGCTTCGTCTCACCGATTGCCGATTCGCTACAGTATACGATGCTCTCTACCGGCCTGACGCTGAGCTTCGGCATCGCGCTTGTTGCGGGCGTGCTTAGCGGCAGCCTTGTGACGGCGATTGTAACCGGGCGCTTCAAGCTTGAGGGCTATACCTCACCGAACCATATGGTGCGCTCGATCTCCGGCGCAGCATTGATGGGCATCGGCGGTGCGATGGCTTACGGCTGCTCGATCGGGCAGGGACTGACCGGCCTGTCCACACTGGGTATGCCGTCGTTCATCGCGGTCGCCGGGATCATTTCGGGCGCGGCGCTCGGCATTCGCGGACCAGTTGTGATCCCGGCACTCGCAACGCGTTAATCCAACCGGCGTTCACCAGAACGTTTGCCGCCAACACTTGTCGTTCCGAAGGCGCTCCTGCATTCTCCGACCGCGTTGTCGGCCGGAAGAGGCAAGCCATTATGAATCGCCGTGAATTGTTTTACTCAGCCGCCCTTGCTGCGCTGGCCTCGGCCGTTTCGCGTCCGGCTGCCGCACAGCCAAAGGCGGGACGCAAGCCTCTCGAGGACAAGCCGTTCGCGGAGCATTTCATTGCGCTGCAACTGTCCGACTCCGATCCGAAAAAGCAGCGGCTGGTCCTGAGCGTTGCGAGCAATCTTCAGAAGGCCTACGGACAGGACAAGATCGCCATTGAAGTGGTGGCCTTCGGACCCGGCATCGATCTCTTGCGCGACACGAGTGAGAATCGGCAACTGGTCGACAGTCTCATCACGCAGGGTGTTCGCTTCGATGTTTGCGGGAACACGCTCGACACCATCGAACACGAGACCGGGCAACGGCCGAAGATCAATCCGCACGCCATTGAGGTGCAGGTCGGCGTCGGGCACCTGCTGACCCTGAGCGAGGGCGGCTATACCATCGTTCGTCCCTGAACGTCGCTATTCCGCGGGATCGCCTTTGCCGAGCAGGCTGGCCCAGCGGCGCTGAATAATGTCGCGCGGCGAACCGTCGACCAGAATGGCGATCCCCAGCCGCGCCCCGACGACCATGCCGCCGATGGCGAGCGGCGCGGACAACGCCAGCACCGATCCCGCCGTCAGCCCCTGACCGATGGTGCAGCCGCCGGCAAGGATGCCGCCGACGCCCATCAGCACGGCGCCGGACAGATGCCGCCGCATCTCATGATCGTCGTCAAACGCTTCCCAGCGCAATTCCGCTGCGCGCCACGCGGCAAGCCACGATCCGGCGATGACACCGAACACGCTGGCGACGCCGAAGTCCGCGAAGTTCATTACATTCAGCAAACCCGCATATAATGCCTTGCCGACGGTGGAGACGAAGGTCAGGCTTTGCGGACGCGCCGGGCCTGCGAACTCGTCCACGACGGACACCGTGATGGTCCATCCGGCGACGATCAGAACGCCAAGAACGATTCCCGCAGATAGAAGCCGCGGTGCGCGCCGCAGCCGTGGATCGCGGAGAGCAAGCCAGCACAGTCCGGCACCGAGGACCACGGCAAGGACGGCGCGCGTGTCAAAGCCGAGAAATTGCGACGAGAGTGACGCGATATCGGCGCGCGTGCCGTCAGGCATGGCCAGCGACAGGGATTCCAGAAAATTGATCCGGAATCCGGAAAAGATTCCGCGCAGCGTCGCATAGGCTGCGCCGCCCAGAACCAGGACAACGACAAGGCTGCGCAGATCGCCGGTGCCGAGCCGCACCAGCGAACCGAAGCCGCAGGTGCCGACCATCGCCATGCCGATGCCAAACATCACACTGCCGATCATGATCGCAACCAGCGGCAACGCAGCCGGCGTGTAGGTCACGAGAGCCGGATCGAGAACCTCGCCGAGGATCAGGGCCTGTGTTCCGATAATGGCGATGCCGAGCGCCAGCCCGAACACGCGCAGCCGCCGGCTGTCGCCGCCCATCAGCGCATCCTCGATGGCGCCGAACGTGCACAGCCGCGCATGACGCACGGCAAAGCCTGCTGTCGCGCCGATGGCGAGGCCGCCGAGTGCTTGCATCCAGGCAGACATATTCTGCATGGCGTTTCTCCCAAACCGGCGTGACCTCTGGCCTTGCGGGCCGTGTCGCGTCCGCCTGCCGTTGCGGCAGGATTATTTCTTGTCCGCAGCCTCCACCGGCGCGCAGAAAATATCGTAGACCACCGAAATCACCCGGCGCACGTCGTCGTTGGCGAGGCTGTAGTAGATCGTCTTGCCGTCGCGGCGCGTATCGACCATGCCGTCGTAACGCAGCCGCGCGAGCTGTTGCGACACGGCGGACTGGCGCAGCGAGAGAATGTTCTCAAGCTCCGTGACGGACCGTTCGCGCTCGGCCAGCAGGCACAGCAGCAGCAGCCGGTTCTCGTGCGACAACGCCTTGAGAAAGTTGCTGGCCTTGCGCGCCTTGCGCATCAGCTGGTCGAGTTCGGGCGAATACTCAGCGCCGTCGCGAAGCTCGGTTTCCAGTTCGGATGAAAGGATCGATGTCATGAGCTCATCTTTTCAAACGTGGACTGAGATGTCGTCAGATTCGGTTGGGTTCGCGCGATGAGGGCCGCAGCTTCGCGGCCAGCGCGTCGAGCAATCCCCAGAATGCATTGTCATTGCTGTAACCGGTAATGCGCCCGATTTCGCGGCCGTTGTCGACGACCACAAAGGTCGGCGTGTAGCGGACCGGCGACGCGAGAACGATGCCGCTGGCTTTCTGGTTCTGGATATCGACGCGCCGCAGCGGCATCGCCTTGGCTTCATCGGTCCGCTCATAGAGCGCGCCGACTTCGCGGTCCCACCGCTGGCAGTAGATGCAGCCGGCCTGCTCGAACATGACGAGTTCGGCCGCCTGCGCCATCCCCGGCCACAGCACACTTGTTGAAAGTGCGGCTGCGGCGACGGTTTTTGCGAGCATTTGTCCAGACATGTGATACATATACACGAATTCGCATGTATCTACCAGAGCCGGAAAATCCGTGGTTTCTTCCATTTCCTTGATCGGGGCGCTGGGGGCGGGGCTGCTGTCGTTCCTCTCACCCTGCGTTTTGCCGCTGGTGCCGCCGTATCTCTGTTTTCTGGCGGGCATCAGCCTTGATGAACTGACGAAGGACGATAAAGCACGCGGCTGGCGGCCGGACTGGCGCGTGGTGGCGCTGTCCTTCGCCTTCGTGCTCGGCTTTGCCACCGTGTTTATCGCGCTCGGCGCTTCGGCCTCGGCGCTTGGCAAGACCATCACCGCCCATTTCGAAACGCTGGGCATCATCGCCGGCGTGATTATCATCATCCTCGGTCTGCATTTCCTCGGTGTGTTCCGGATTGGTCTGCTGTTTCGCGAAGCGCGGTTTCAAACCGTGTCGAAGCCTGCCGGATTTCTCGGGGCCTATGTCGTCGGCCTCGCATTCGCGTTCGGCTGGACGCCTTGCGTCGGGCCGGTGCTGGCCGCGATCCTCATGGTTGCCGGCGTCGAGGGATCGGCGGGGCGCGGCGCGCTGTTGCTTGGGGCCTATGCGATCGGGATCGGCATTCCTTTCATGCTGGCGTCGCTGTTTTCCGCGCCGTTCATGCGGCTGATGGCGCGGCTGCGCGGCCACATGGGCACTATCGAAAAGGTGATCGGCGGCGCTCTTGTGCTGACCGGTGTGCTGTTTTTGACTGGCGGCATGCCGCGCATCGCCGGTTGGCTTTTGGAAACATTTCCGGTGTTTGGAACGATCGGTTGACGCGACAGAGGGAGGCTCTCTTGCCCAACAACAAAAAACTTCTGACCCGCCGGCATGCCATTGCCGCGCTCGGCATCGGCGCCCTGAGCCTGCGTGCTGCGCCGGCCTCCGCGAAGACGACGCTTGGCGACGACGGGATCTACCATATGGACTGGTATCTCGAGAGTTTCCTTGATGTATCCGAGGATCTTGCCGGCGCGACTGCGAAAGGCAAACGCTTCGCGATCATGTGGGGCCTGAAGGGTTGCTCCGCCTGCAAGCGGATGCACGAGGTGCACATGCAGGACCCGAAGATCGAGGGATATATCCGCGACAATTTCGAGATCCTTCATCTCAATCATATCGGTGCGCGCGAGGTGACCGACTTCGACGGACGCAAGCGCAGCGAGAAAGCATTCGGTGAGACCTACGGCATCCGCTTCACGCCGACGATCCAGTTTTTTCCCGAGAAGGCCGATGGACTGGCTGCGTTAAGCGGGCAGGCGCGGGAAGTCGCCCGGATGCCGGGACTGCTGGAGCCGAACGAATTCCTCGCCATGTTCCGTTACGTGCGCGAGAAGGGTTACGAGTCGTCGCCGTTCCCGGAGTGGCTCAAGCGGCAGGCTTAATCTTTCTACAGGCGTGATCTTTCTATCCCTCCCCCTTGTGGGGAGGGTGGCGCGTTGTGAGCGCAGCGAACAACGGGCCGGTTGGGGGGCGACACGCTGCGTTTAGCCCCCACCCTGCCTCCGCTTCGCCATAGCCGATGCAAGGCATCGGCATTCTTTAGCGACCGCGGCCGGAGGCCGCCTATGCCTCCCCACAAGGGAGATGTCAGGCATCGTGCACTCCATTCAGATTCAATTTTCAAACAGCCACTTCCATACAGCCACGCGACAGTGCTCTCGCGCATCGATGCGCGAGGTGAGCTTTTGGTTCTGCCCCTCGCAACAATGAGGGGCATGGAGCGCCGCGAGGCGCACCTTGTCTCGTTTCGCTCCCGGCACCGCTTGCGAGGCGATGAACTCCGGAAGCGCATCGCCTCACGGCGCTCCATTGCGGCGATTTTGGGCGAGGGGAGCGTGCTTCCGGATGGGACGGGCGAACCCTGATCCGGTCAGCTTTCGCTGCCTTCATCCGCATCCCGTGCAGCCGCGAACGGCAGAGCCACGTAGTTGGCCCGGACGCTGACCCCAGCCTCCCGGACGACGTGTGTGCGAGACACGCGCGCGGGCGCCGCATCCTGCTCCGCTCTCAAGACGCCTCTAGAAAGCGCCCCTCACGAACAAGGTGATGGAGAATATATTCCTAAATCGGAAAATGTCAAGACAGAGCGTCATCGCGAGGAGGCGAAGCCGACGAAGCAATCCATTCTTGCTTGTTCGATCGTTGTAGCCCGGAGGAAGCGAAATCTCGCACGAACGGTGAGCGCATGCCCGGATTGTGCTGCGCTCTATCCGGGCCGGGCTACGCTTGCTATGGGCCAATTAGTTTCTGCTGAAAGCCAATTCTGGACCGATTGTTGACCCTGTTCTCAATCCGGCAGCTCTTAGGGCAACGGCGTTCGGGCGACCTGGCTTGTTCCACCAAGGTAATTTCCCCTCGATCCCTCGCGTTACCGGCTCGCCAAGCGGTCCGCCGAAATCGAATGGCCACAGGCCCACCGGTAACATTTCCAGCGACACACTCTGCAGGCGATAGCCTTTACCGAAACTTGTATCAATGTCACCGATATCGAGCACTTTCGCCGTGGTGGGCTCGTTCAAGTCAGTAAAGGTCACAAGGGTAGGGATGAGATTACCTTGCACCGGAACTTTTCCAGTGAGCTGCTTCACATCCTTGAACTGCACCTTTCGGCCTGCGGTAGCAAAGGCCTCCCTTGCGAGAGTACCTATCCGATCCTCTGAGCCATCCTTCCCATGCGCCAGAATTGCAATGATGTTCTTGCCTTCGCCCAGATCGAGAAAGACGGCATCGCCTTTCATGCCGATGCCGCCACCGATTGGACCGATGGAAAAATCGTCGAGATAGACGGCCATGACATTCGACGCCGACACCATGCCGTGCGGTGTGGCGACATTGAACGTCAGCCGATACTTGTGATCTGGCCGCGCGATGGTGGCCCAGGCGATAAAGAGCAGAAAGGCTGCAACGGCAGCAACGCGGAGCAATCTCATGGAGCCCATCCGAACTGGTTGCTTGATCTTGTAGCTGGCCAGCAAGCGACCATAGCCAAGTGTCACGAAGGAAATCCATTTCGTGAAACGAAAAAAGCGGAGGCTCGCGCCTCCGCTTTTCTTATGGTTGCCGAATGGTGTGTGTCTTACCCCAGCCGTCCCGCGGCGTGGGCGAGCAGGGTGTAGACCAGCCCGGTTTCCGACACGAGGTGGCTGCGCAGCGCCGCTGGTCCGCGCTCGTCGCGCGAGACTTCGTCGAGCAGCCGCTCGAACTCGTTGATGTAACGATCCACCGTCTGCTTGAAGTTGCGGTCGGAGCGATATTTGCGGGCGACCTCGTCGAACGCCTTCTGGCCGGCCGGCGTGTAGAGCCGCTTGGAGAACGCCTTGCGTTCGCCGCGCTGATAGCGATCCCACATTTCCGCTGCGAGTTCGCGCTCCACCAGCCGGGCGATGTCGAGCGACAGCGCCTCAAGCGGATTTCCGGACTGGCGCGGAGCGGCAGCGCCGCGGCCACGCGGGCCTTCGTCGGTGTCGGATCGGCTCAAGAGGTCCGAAAGCCAACCGTCGTTGTTGCGGTCGTTGCCAGCAGGGCTGACCGGAGGCGCTTCGGTGCGGCGCGGAGCGGGGTTGGCCGGGCCGAATTCCGGCGGCGGCAGGCTCGATGCGCTGGTGATGTCACGCGGGCGCGGTGCGGGCCGGGACACGGCGTCCTGACGTCCGCCTGCATTCACCATCGCAAGCTCGTCCTCGCGCTGAGCGGCGCGGCTGCCGGCCGTCACGACGTCGAGGCCCTTGCCGTGGCGGGCGACAATCCGGTTCAGTTCGGCGAGCGCCTCGATCTGGTCGACGATGACCTTGCGCATATGCGCCGTGCTCTCGGCGGCTTCCTGCGGCACTTCGAGAACGCCGCGGCGCAGTTCGGCGCGGGTGGCGTCGAGCTCGCTGTGCAGTTCCGATGCCATCTGCTTCATGCCGTGCACAATGGTCGCGAACTTGTCGGCAGCCTGACGGAACATGTTGTCCGCCTCGCGGGTGCCCTGTTCGTACAGTTCTGCCATGGCCTCGGAGGTCTGGCGGCGTTCGTCCTCGACGGCCATGCGGACCGCTTCGAACTGGCGGCTGACTTCGGCCGAGCTGGAGCCTGCGGTCTGCGCCACGATCTGCGCGATGTCGCGTGCCCGCGTCTCCGCAGCGGCGAGCGAGTCGTCGAGCAGGTTCGTGAAGCGGGAGAGGCGATCGTCGAGATCGTGGGTCCGCAGGTCGATGTTCGAGACCAGCGATTCCAGGATCGCGTTACGATCGGCGACGGAGTCGCCGGCGCGTTCGTTGCTCTTCTCGACCAGGGTCGCGGCTTCGGCCAGCGCGCGGCCGTGATGTTCGAACTGCGCAGAGAGGGCGTTGAGATTCTCCAGCGCGCCCGACGTCTTGGCGGTGAAGGTTCCGAGCTGCTGCTCCAGCGTAGCGGTGGATTCGCCGTTGCGGCTGGTCACGTCGTTCATCGTCGAGACGAACTCCGCCACCCGCGTCACAAGCGTGCGCTCCAGCGAGTTGAGGTTCTCGTGTGCGCCGGTGAGCACTTCCTGCAGCAGGATATTGCCTTCGCGCAGCCGCTCGAACAGGGCGAGCGTGTCCGTGCGCAGGATCTTGCTGGTTTCCTGCAGCTCGTTGATGGTCGAGGTCGCGACCTGACGGGACTGGTCGATCGCCGCGCGCGAGGTCTGGTCGATGTCCTTCAGCGACTTGCTGACGGCGCCGATCGCGATTTCGCTGGCGGTATTGATCTGGCGCGCCAGATCGGAGCTGTTGTTCATCATCGCAACGGTGAACGCGCCGCCATGGTTCTCGATCGACTTGAGCGCGGAATCCGCAGCGCTGCCGATGGTGGTCGAAATCTCGGCGGCCTTGCTGCCGATGGCATCGACCAGTGCGCTGCGCTTGCTGTCGACCAGCTGGGCGAGCTGCTCGGTATGTTCGCGAACGCCGTCGGTGATCGCCTCGACCTTGCCGTTGAGGGTCGAGCCGAAGCGGTCGGTGGAGACCGCGATGGTGCGTTCGATCTCCGCCGAGGCCGACTTGATCTGCGAGGTCGCGCCGGTCGACGCGACGGTAAGGGTGTTCTCGGCTTCGCGCGCAGCCATCTGGATGCTGCGCTCGATGTCGGTGGAGACAGCCTTGAGGCTGGTGCTGACGTCGCTGGAGACGCCGCGCAGATGCGAGCCCACCTCGCCGGAAATATCCCGGAGATGGGTGCCGACATCGCCCGTGATGCCGCGAAGCTGCGAGCCGACTTCGTTGGAGACGGTCTTCAGCTCGGTGCTGACTTCGCTTGAGACGGTCTTGAGCTGGTTGCCGACGTCGCTGGACAGCGACAGCAGCGACTGCTGGGCGGCGCGCGCGCCTCCCTGAACCGTCGCGGTGGTATCGGCCATCAGGCCGGTCAGCATGCGTTCGGCTTCCTCGACACGCGACTTGATCGTCAGCGACAGTTCGTCGGAGCGGGAGCCGATCGCCTCGGCGGCATGCTGGCCGCTGGTGGTGACGCGGTTGGCGGCAGCCTCGACGCGGGTATCGAGCAGATTCTCGAACTGCGCGACGCGTGCGCTGATATCCGAGGCGAGGGCGGAGACGTTGAACTCCAGGTTGTTCTGGATGTCCTTGACGCGGGCCGACATGGCGCCGGCCATGTCGTCGACGCCGCTGGTCATCAGGCTCATGACCTGCGCGCCACGGCTCTCCATCGCGTCCGCGATGGTCGCGGAGCGGTTTTCGACAACCGCCACGAAGGCCGCGGCGCGGCTGTCGAACGTCTGCACCACGGATGAGGTGCGGGTATCGACGATGTCTGCGAAGGCCGTGGTGCGGGTATCGAAGGCGTCGGAGACCGCGTTGGTCCGCGCATCGACGATGTCTGCAAAGGCCGCCGTGCGGGTATCGAACGCCTCGGTGATCGCGGCGGTGCGGGCATCGACCACGGTGGTGAAGGCTTCCGCTCCATTGTTGATCCGCGAGCTGATGGCGGCGGTGCGCGCATCAATGAGATCGGCGAACGCGGTGGTGCGGCCGTCGATGGTGTCGGTGAAGGCGGTGGTGCGGTAGTCGATCGTTTCCTTGAACGCCGCGGTGTGATTGCCGACCGTTTCGGTGAATTCGGCAGCGCGGGTGTCGAACGTCTTGGCGATCTCCGCGGTGTGGTTCTCCAGTTTCTCGGTGAACTCGGCGGCACGCGTGTCGAACGTCCTGGCGAGTGCGTCGGTGTGGGTGTCGAGTTTCTGGGTGAATGCAACCGCGCGGCTGTCGATCGCATCGGTGAAGGCGCTGGTGCGCGAATCCATCACCGAGGTGAAGGACGCGGCACGGCCGCTGACCGTCTCGCCGAAGGCGGCGGCGCGTGCATCGAACGATTCTTCGAGCGCCCTGGTGCGGTTCGTGACGGTCTCGTCGAGCGCACTGACCTTGCCGAGCAGCGAGTTGTCGAGATTGTCGATGCGTGTTTCAACGGCAGACTTGAAGCCGTCGAGGCTCTGGTCGAGCTTGGCGTGCAACTGGTCGCCATGCGAGGTGACGCGGCCGTCGAAGGTGTCGACATAGGTCTTGAGACTGTCGGCCAGGCCCTGGGTGTGTTCGCCCATGCGCTCGACGATCTCGCCGCCATAGGTCTTCACGGTGCGGTCGAACTCGGCGATGTGGCGGGTGATGAGAGCGCCCAGCGTGCCGCTGTCGCGCGCGAACCGTTCCGCCAGTTCGTTGCCCTGTTCCTTGACCAGGCCGTCGAACAGGCCGATCTGGTTGCTTAGCGTCTCGTGGGCGCTTTCGGTCTGGGTCATGACCTTCGCCACCAGCGTGCTGATGGTAACGTCGAGCGCTTCGCTGGCCTTGTCGCCGCTGGTCAGCACGCGATCGGCCAGCCGGTTGCCGGCTTCGTCGATCTGCTCGGAAAGGGTGGCGCCGCGCACGTCGAGTTCCGACAGCAGGGATTCGCTCGAATTCTTCATCGAGTCGAAGATGCGTTCGGTACGGTCCGCGACGCTTCGCACGATCTCTTCGGAGCGCGCCGAGATGCCGTCGACGATGGTGGTCGAGCGCTGCTCGAAATCACCGGTCATCTTGTCAAGGCGCTCGTTCAGCGCGTCGTGAACGCGGTCGGCGAGGTCCGCGAATTCCTCGTGGACGTGGCCGGTCTTGAAATTGAGGCTGGCGGTCAGCTTCTCGCTGGCGTCGAGCACGCTGGCGGCGGTCTGGGTTGAGGCTTCCTCAAGGCGATCGAGCAGGTCGCCGCCGCGCTCGCCGAGCGCGATGATCATGTTGTCGCCGGCGCTGGAGAGCGCGCGGGTGATGTGTTCGCTGCGCTCCTCGAGTGCGCCGGTGATGCTGCTCGCCACTTCATCGACGCGCGATGCGATGGCGTCGCTGATCAGGGCGATATCCTGACGCAGGTCGATCTGCACGCCGGAAATGGCATTGCGGACCTGCTCGGCCTGGCCGACGAGGTTGTCGCGCTGAACCGCGATGTCCTGGAGCAGGGCGCGGATGCGCACTTCATTGTCGCTGTAGGCGCGCTCAAGCGACGAGACTTCATTGGCAACGAGGGCTTCGAGTTCGCCGGCACGTGCGATCGCGCGTTCGACGCCGTCGCCCATCGCCGCGACTTCGCGGCGGATCGCCTGACCCACCGTCACGATAGAGCCATTGGCAATATGTTCGGGTTCGGAGAACCGCACGGCCATCTGCGCCATGGACTGGGCGATCATGCTCATTTCCTGGCTGCGCCACGCCATGCTGGCGAGGAAGTAGAACAGCAGCAGGGGGGCGACGAGAACGGCGATCAGACCGATCATGGCCAGCGCGCCGGCGCTGCCCAGGCCGGCAATCGATTCAAGCGCGGGCAGGAAGGCGAAAGCGAGGAATCCGACGCCTGCAATCCACAGGCCCGAGAACAGCGTGGCGACGGTATAGGCGTTGCGGCGCGGACGGCCCTTCTGGATCGCCTGGAGAATGTTGCCGATGGTCTCGCGGTCGTCGTTCGCGGGAAGGCGGTCGAAGACGGGAGCGCCAAGATCGTCGGCCGGCTGGCGCAGATCAGAACCACGGTTGTCAGGACCGCGGGTGGCGGCGCCGAGCGTCGGTTCGTTGCGCAAGTGGTTGTCCCGGCTGTGGTCCGTCTCAGGCAGGTCGCCGATGTTCAGAGCTTCCTGGATTGCCGAAAGAGCAACTTCGGTTGGATCCTTGACCTTCGGATTTTTTGCCATGTGTCCCGCACGCCTTTATTTTTACGCATCCGCAAGTGGCTACGCAGCAGAAGCCGCGCGCCTTCGAATGTTCCCCGATACCGTCGGCCGAAACGAAAGTTACGTCGCCGATTTGTCCCGCCGGTTGTCCCGCACTTCCGCAAACATCCTATTGGCTCGGTCGGTCGAATGAAATGGCAGGAGTTAATAGATTTTTAATCATCGTTAACGGCGCAAGGGTTAACACTTTAAGAAATCAACAGTTTTCAAAAGCACATTGGTATTTCTAGGCGGCGGCACGGCGAAAGCATGGCTAAATGGTGGCGAATAGCTGATACGTTTCATTAACCATTGGTGTGATTGCTTGAGGCTGTTTTCGGCCGGTTGATCCGGCGCCGTCAGCAATCTCGGATGGACAATGTCACTCAATTTGGAGCGGTTGAACTGGATGCCGTCGCCACCGCTCGTTCCGGAAGACTCCGCCATCGACGTCCAGCATCTCGGGCGCATGACGCTCGGCGAGGCCGCGCTCGAAGCCGAAGTTCTCGCGCTTTTCTCGGCCCAGAGCGGGGAGCTCGTCACCCGCCTCAAAGCCATCCCGCCCGACGCCGCCGCACTGGCGCACACGCTGAAGGGGTCTGCGCGGGCCATCGGCGCTTTCCGGGTCGCCGAAGCTGCTCTTGATGTTGAAGCAGCCATGAAGAACAATGGCGACATTGCAGCCGCGATCACCCTTCTGCAGCAGACCGTCGAGGAAGCCCAGGCCACGATCGGGCGGATGTTGAACCGGTCCTGATCGGGTCTTTTCCCGCACCGCTTTTATCCCGCCAGTGTCAGGGTCCCGTATCCGACGTTCGCTTCACTTTGCAGCAGCTCCCGAGCGAACGTCGGATACGAAAGGACACTGGCAAACTAGATTCTAGTCATCCTTTGGTTCTGGCACTCGTAAACGTGCCCGCTAAGGCTATGATACGAATGCCAGAACCGGATCACTAGCATCCCGTGGATTGACCCGTTATACGACTGCTCAATCTGAATTATCCGGGCAGCACGACAATCATGGTCAAAATCAACTTCACCGATCACACAGGTACCACCCGTTCCGTGGACGTGGACGCCGGCGCAACCGTTATGGAAGCGGCGATCCGCAACGCCATTCCCGGAATCGAGGCTGAGTGCGGCGGCGCGTGCGCCTGCGCGACCTGCCATGTGTATGTCGATGAAGCCTGGCGCGAGAAGGTCGGCTCGCCGACGCCGATGGAAGAGGACATGCTCGACTTCGGTTACGACGTGCGGCCGAATTCGCGCCTGTCGTGCCAGATCAAGGTCACCGACGACCTCGAAGGTCTCACGCTGACGACACCGGAGCGTCAGGCGTAATACCGGCTGCGGGCAGCGGGCAGCGGGAAATTTTTAGGTCATGAAAAGAAGCGCTGAAAATACGTAGGCAGTAAGTACTTACGTCATGAAATCCGACGCGAAGCCCCGCCTGTGTGCGGGGCTTTGATGTGTCGGCTCCATGTGGCAGATCGGTGCGTGCCCGTCTTCTCATTCCGCGCAGATTCACAACCCGGATGCAGAAAGGTTAATCCTTTTCAGGCCGTGGCGGACAGCGGCCGCAAGGATTCACGCGTTGCGAGAAGCCATCCGGACATCGCCAGGCGTCATGCCGAAGGTCGAACGAAACACGCGATAGAATGTCGCGATGCTGTCGAAGCCGCAGGCGTAGGCGATGTCCGCGACCGAGCGCGCCGGCATGGTCTCGAGCCGCCGCCGCGCTTCTTTCAGCCGCATTGCCGTCAGCGTGCGCGCAAACGAGAAGCCGGTCGGCTCGAACAGAAGGTGCAGCTGCCGCAACGAAATACCGAGCGTACCGGCCACGAATGCCGGTGACAGGTCCGGCCGATGCAGGTCGCGCGCGAGGATATTGCGGGCTGCCTGCAGATACCCGAAGCGCAGTGCGGCGCGGCTGTCCGGCGAGCCGGTCGCAACAGAGCTTCGGGCCAGCAGCGCCAGCTGTGCCAGATGAGCGACGGCCAGATCGAAATCGGAGCCAGGACTTCTCGTGGAGTCCGCGACGAGCGCGGCGAACGAGGCGGATATCAGCGCCGTCAGACGCGGATCGTTGTGCAGTGGTGCGGGCGCGAGACGAAGCGCGCCAGGAGTGAGCGCCGTGCGCCCGGCCATCGGGATCTTCAGGACGCGCAGATCAAAGCCGTGGGACATGGTGGGCCGGGTCAGGTAAGGCAGATCCGCATGACTGATGGCGAACTCACCGGCCCGCACCACGAACTCGCCGCCGGCCTGGCTGTTGAACCAGCTTGCGCCGCCGGTCTGTTGATAGATGCAAAGGCTGTCGTTCGACGCGCGGGAAATATCGGCGGCCGTGCGCGACACGCTGTAGGGCGACGCCTGCATCTGGCTCAGGACCGCACCGCCGACGGGTTTGGCCGAGAACTGCCCGCGAAAGTTCTGCCGTTCTTCCTGCTTCAGCGAGATCGTCACGCCAAACAGGTTACGGGCGCGCACTTCGCACCAGTAATCGAACCGCTCATGTGGGCGCAGGTCGTCGGTCGAGAAGATGAGCATGACGGAAACTGTCCGTTTGCCTCTGAATTTCGACAGGAGCTTTAGAGGCAGACGATGGCCACGGCAACATCAATCGCTGTGGGCGTGCTGCTTTATGCCCGCAAGAGCCATGGCTGAAACCGTTCGATGATGGCGGGGGTCAGTGGCGTCGGCTTGCGCGTTTGGGCGTCGACCAGGACGGTGACAGCTTCGGCGGAGGCGGTGCAGACATCGCCGGCAAACACCACCTGCTGGAATCGCGCCGAGGTGCGGCCGAGCTTCGAGACGCCGATGCCGAGTTCGAAGCTTCCGGGCCAGTGCATTTCGGCACGGAAGTCGATCGCCAGATGCACCAGCATCCAGCTCAGGCCCTTCGGCATCAGGCCGCGGTCGCCGCTGCGCAGGAGGGTGACGCGTGCCGTCTCGAAGTAGGTCGAATACACCCCGTTGTTGACGTGCTTGTTGGGATCGAGGTCGCCATAGCGGACGTTGTCGGCCAGGCGGAACGGGTAATCTTCCAGCTTGAAGCTGGACTGTGGGCGGGTCGGCGCGTTCAAGGAATAAGTCTCCGGATTTATGCACCCTTACCTGAAAAAAGCCGGGCGTCACAAGCCGATGGCGCAGGGCCGCCAGCCGAAAATCCCTTCCCCCGAGGGGCCGTCTTGGCTAGACAATGCCCCTAAAAGCGGCACCTTCCGCTCCCGCACCTCCATTTCTTTCCATCAAAGACCGGAACGAGCATGACCGTCACGATCAAAACTGATGTCCTGATTATCGGCGCCGGCCCTTGCGGCCTGTTCGCAGTGTTCGAACTGGGCCTGCTCGATATGAAAGTGCATCTGGTCGATATTCTCGACAAGCTGGGCGGTCAGTGCGCGGAGCTTTATCCGGAGAAGCCGATCTACGACATTCCGGCGATTCCGATGGTGACGGGGCAGGGCCTCACCGATGCACTGATGGAGCAGATCAAGCCGTTCAATCCGACCTTCCATCTCAATGAAATGGTCGAGACCATCGAGAAGATCGGCGATCCGCTGTTTCGCGTCACCACGGATGCCGGGCAGGTGTTCGAAACCAAGGTCGTGGTGATCTCGGCAGGCGGCGGCTCGTTCCAGCCGAAGCGCCCGCCGGTGCCGGGCATCGAGGCCTATGAAGGCACCTCGGTGTTCTATGCTGTGCGCAAGATGGAGCAGTTCCGCGGCAAGGATCTGCTGATCGTCGGCGGTGGCGACAGCGCGCTCGACTGGGTGCTCAATCTTCAGCCGATCGCGAAGCGCGTCACCCTGCTGCATCGCCGTGACGACTTCCGCGCAGCGCCGCATAGCGTCGATCAGATGCGCGCACTGGTTGCGGCGGGCAAAATGGATATGAAACTCGGGCAGGTGACCGGCCTCGAAGGCGAGAACGGCGTGTTGTCGGGCGCCACGGTGAAGGGCAACGACAACGAGATCTTCAAGGTCGAGTGCAACACCATGCTGCCGTTCTTCGGACTGACCATGAAGCTTGGCCCGGTCGCGAACTGGGGCATCAAGCTCGAGAATAATCTCGTGCCGGTCGATACCGAGGCGTTCGAGACCAACGTGCCCGGCATCTTCGCCATCGGTGACATCAACACCTATCCCGGCAAGCTGAAGCTCATTCTCTCGGGCTTCCATGAAGGTGCGCTGATGGCGCAGAAGGCGAGCCGCTATGTCTTCCCGGACAAGCGCGTCGTGTTCCAGTACACGACCTCATCGTCGAGCCTGCAGAAGAAGCTCGGGGTAAATTGACCCAATTGGGGTATCCCTCCGGCGAGGCGGCGTCGCCAATTCGCCGGATTTCGGGTCGATTTTGATACAAGTTGCGATTGATCAATCGCGCATGAGCGCTCATGCTGCGATGAACTAGAGCGGGAAACTCGCCCAACACGCTTTGTAAAATTTGCCGACGTTCGACGAACCGTACACCCTTGGCAGGAGGGATCGTTGTCGAAGAATTCGCATCACGATGCGTTCGCCGGGAGGCAGTCGTCGCCCTTTTTCGGTCTGCCGTTTTCGCAGCAGCCCGCCTTGCAGCTGATTTATGACAGCGCCCCGATCGGTCTGGCATTTCTCTCAACCGACTGCCGCTATCTCCAGATCAACCAGCGCCTGACGGAAATTTGCGGCATCTCTGTTGAAGGTCATCTGGGCCGCACTGTTCGCGAGTGCGTTCCGGCCCTGGCCGACTCGGTCGAAGCCATCGTCCGGTCGATTGTCGAAAGCGGAGAACCGGTCACGGGAATCGAGGTCGCGGGGCAGCGGGCCGATCAGGTCGATGAGCGCTCGTGGGTCACCTACTGGCATCCGCTGCACGGTCGAAATGGCGAGATCGTAGGGATCAATGTCGCGGCTGAGGAGATCACCGAGCGCAAGCGCGCAGAGGCGGCGCTCAAGGCGAGTGAACAGCAATTTCACACGCTGGCGGATTCCATTCCCCAACTCGTCTGGATGGCCGAAGCCGACGGCAAGATATTCTGGTTCAACAATCACTGGTACGGCTACACGGGCATCCCGGCGGGGGAAATTCTCGGCCGCGACTGGAACAAGCTCCTCGATCCCGCTGTCGCTCGCAAGGCAAGCGAACATTGGGCGCGATCGCTCGCGACCGGTACGGCATTCGAGATGGAATTGTCGCTCTGCGGCAAGGACGGTGAGTACCGTCCGTTTCTGACCCGCGTCATTCCGCTTCGCGACACCAATGACATCATCTACCGCTGGATCGGCACCCATATCGACATCAGCGAGCAGATACGACGCGAGGAGCATATCCGCTTCATCATCGACGAACTGTCGCATCGGACGAAGAACCTGCTGGCCGTTGTCATGGCCGTTGCCAATCAGACCGCCCGGCAAGTTGGTGACGTAGCGCAGTATCAGGCGCGTTTCTCGGAACGCCTGACGGCGCTTGCGCACTGTCACGATCTGCTGGTGAGGGACAGCTGGCATGGTGCGTCGTTCCGCGATCTGGTCTCGGCGCAGCTGAAACCGTTTCACGAAACCGTCGAGGGACGCATCGAGGTCGTGGGACCGCCGATTATTCTCAAACCCGATGCGGTGCAGAATCTTGGTCTGGCCTTTCATGAACTGGCCACCAATGCATCGAAACACGGCGCGCTGTCGGCTCCGGACGGAAAGGTTTCGATCCAATGGCTGTTCAATGATGCGGGCGATAAGGTTCACGTGCGATGGTGCGAGAGCGGAGGGCCCGTCGTCGCGCCGCCGCAACGCCGGGGCTTTGGCCACGTGGTGATCGAGCAGATCGTGCCGCGTGCGCTGAATGGCGTCGGCACGCTCGATTTCTCTCCCGCCGGTGTTAACTGGACGTTCGAATTTCCAAGCTGTCAGTAGAGCGGTTTAACGGGTCTGCTGCTGCGGCATCGGTGAGATCGGTTCGCTGGTCACCGGATTTTCGGAGAGGCCAAGCCCGAGCACCGCCTTTGCGGCGGGGAGTGCCGCATCCGCCATGGCGGCGTGGCCTTCTGCGGTTGGATGGATTGCGCCGCCGTATACTGCCGACAGCACGCCCCACGTCGCATCATGAATGTCGCCCGGCTGGTTCGGCGCCTTCGCGGCCTGCGGATAGGTCATCGCCGTGAAGTAGCTGTCGTTGGCGTCGCGGACCCAGCGCGCGCGCGGCGCGTAGGCGCGGAAGTCGCTGGCGGCCGCGCCGCAGACCAGAGGATTGTTCGCGCCATCGACGATGTCCGCGACGAAACTGTCGCCTTTTGCCGAAAAGCATTCACGGTCGAACGGCGGATCGGTTTCCGCGCGCGCACAGAAGCCGTGTTGGGCGAAGGCCTCCTGATGCTGGTCGACGAAGGTCATGCGGTCGCGGGTGCTGTCGCCGCACAGCACGCCGCCGCTGCACAGCGCGAGCCGCTTGATCTGCGGCAGGAATTCGCTCTGGACGAAATTCGTCACATCGGCGAGACGCTGCGGATCGGCGTTGAACGATGGATGAATGTCGAAGCCGCCACGGCCGCCGGGGCAAGGTGCGCCGTTCGCCAGCGACGGATTTGCGTAAGAGGTGTAGACGACGCGTGACAGGTCGCCGCCGACGAGCGGTTTCAATGCCTGACGCAGTTTGCTGAAATCCCGCGGAAGATCTCTTTGCAGGACGCCCCGCGCTTCATCGACCGAACTGAGAACGCCGGTTCGCCGCGACAGTGCGCGCTCGGTTTGACGCTCTACGATAACGTCGGCGACCAGCCCCGAAAAGTCGATGTCGTTGGCGCCGATGGACAGCAGGATGAGATCGAGCTGCCGGTCCGGTTGCCGCCGCGTGGCGGCGGTCAGCGCTTCGCGCAACTCGGCAACCTGCGCGTTCACCGTACCCTGACAGGTCAAACCGTTCTTTCCGACGATACATTCACGAGCGCGCTGTGATCCGAACATGCCTTCGGCGATGGTTGCGCCGGTGCAGGCCAGCGGCAGATAGGTCACCGCGATCTGCGGGTTCTGCGCCGCCAGCGCGATCGCCATGCGGGTCTGGTAGCTATAGAGCGAGCGGTGACACGCCGGGTTGAACCATTGCGCACCGGCGCGCTGCCAGTTCTGCAGGCTGGCGCCGTCAGACGTATCGCAGGCGCGCGCGCCCTTGAAGCCGGCGCGACCGGGGCGGAAATACATTCCGGCGGGGCCACCGAGATAAGAGCGGAAGCAGAAGCCTTCGTCGGAGAGCGCCACCGGCCGATCGGGATTGCCTTCGCCTGACGCGATGGAATCGCCGAGACCCGCGATGAAGATGTCGCGCACTGCGATCTGTGTTGTGGCTCGCTGCGGCGCTTCCGACCCGCTCGAGATATCGACGGTGACAGGGGTGGGGCGGCCGTAGCGGATGCGCAGGTTGATCGGCTCGGCGCAGTCGAGCGTCGACTGCCGCGGCGGATCCCCGTCCTCGAAGGTCCATGCGCAGATCGCGCCGACCGGCACGGTGCCGGTGAGGCGAACCGTGACCGGATGATCGACCGGCGTGAGATAGCTTTCCTTCACGCCGTCGCGGGTGCAGGGTTCGCTGACGCGTCCCGCCGGGTCGATGCAAAGCCGGCCGAGCGTGTTGCGTGCCCAGCCGCGACCGTCGCTCTGCGCCGCCAAAGTCTGCTCGGCGGCAAGAATGCTGCGGCCGCTGAGCGAATCCACCTGGAGCTTGAAGTCGCGCTCTTCGCGAAACAGCCGAAAGCGATTACGGACTTCCCACGAAATCTGCATCGTCGTGCTGAGTTGCACGGCGGGCTGCTGCGCGAGCGGCGGCTGGGCGACGGATGGGTCCGCAGCGGGAGGCGTCTGCGCGCCTGCAAGGCCCGCCATTGCGCTGCCGAGCGCGGCGATCAAGAACGCTCCAATCAGGAGCCTAACCTTGAGCGATAAGCGGATGACGCGCGACTGGATCATGCTGGTTTGAAGCCGATGGATAAGGCCAAAATGTGGGGCGAACCCAAAACGTAGAATACGCCCTGGGACCCCACAAGCCACATCTTTGTGCGCGGATTACTCCGCCGCCTGCTTGGGCTTCGATTGCGGCGGTGACGATTGTGCGACAGCGGGTGCGGGCCGGAGTTTGCGGCTCTGTTGCCACGGCAGGATGACGCTCAGCCAGAGCTCCCGGATGCCCATGATCGTGATCGAGGTGGCGAACGGGATCAGGAAGTACAGAATGCGGAACACCAGCAGCGATGCGAGCAACTCTTCCTTGCCGAGCATCGGCAGGCCGACCAGCATCGCCGCGTCGAACACGCCAAGACTTCCCGGTGCGTGACTGGCGAAGCCGAGCAGCGTGGCGAGAATGAACACGACCGAGAGTGTTACGAAATCGAGGTCAGGACTCGATGGTGCGAGAAGATACATCGCAAGCGCGCAGAAGCCGAGATCGACAACGCCGATCAGGATTTGCAGCGCGGTCAGCGGCGCGGACGGCAGATGGACCTTCCAGCCGTCCTTGCCGAGTTTGCGGCGGCCATGTCCTGTCGCGATCCATGCGAGATACACGGCAATGCCGGCAAGCAACCCGATGCCGATCAACCGGTTGACGCTCTCAGGCAGCAGATCGATCGAGGAGGCTGCGGCCGGATGCCAGATCATTCCGATGCCGAGCACGAAGGTGTTGCCGAGCCAGAATGTCAGGCCGGAAATGAAACAGATTTTCGCGACATCGATCGCGCTCAGTCCCCAGTCGGAATAGATGCGAAAGCGGATTGCGCCGCCGGTGAAAACGGTGGCGCCGAGGTTATGGCCGATGGTGTAGCTGGTGAAGCTCGACAGCGCGGCGATACGGTAAGGCACATGCGTCTTGCCGATCGTACGCAGCGCGAACAGGTCGTAGAACGTCAGGGTAAAGAACGCACCCAGCACGCACAATGCGGCCAGCGCGATCTGGCCCTGCGACTTTTCGGCGAGCGCTGTCAGAACGATCGCGGTGTCCACGCCCTTGAGGGTGCGGAACAAATGCATGATCGCAATGGAAACGATGACAATACTGGCGACGATCCCGACCCGTTTCCAGCCAATTCGTTCCCTGAAGACACGCCCAAGCGTGCTCAACAATTGTTGCATTCGTCCTCCCGGCAGGGCGCGAAACTTATAAAAGCCGATTGAGGCGACAGTGAGCAAGCGGCTGCGGCGGTACTCATACGCGAAATCCCGCGCTTGGAAAATAGGGCGGTTGTGCAGCGCGAATAACGGTTTTGGCTGATAAACGGGGTCTAAGGACCGTCATCTGCGCTTCATATTAGGGACCGGCCCTGCGTTGATCCGGTCTGTCCCATGTGGGGAATGAACATGCTGTTTGAAAGGCCGATCCGGTCGTTCTGTTCCATCGATTATTGCCGATTCTTCGCATCGGATTTTCGGAACATCAGTCAATGCGCGCCGTTAGACAGCCATCACGCCCGAGCGCATTGACGGGCCGTCGCAATGGACGGCAGCGTTATCGCGTCCCCTGAGATTCTCACAAGCTGAGGATACGGCGATGGGACTGTTTACAAGGGACATCAAGACGCTGGACGATCTGTTCGTGCATCAGCTTCAGGACGTCTATTGCGCCTAGAAGCAACTTGTGAAGGCGATTCAAAAACTCGCCGAAAAAGCCAATGGCAATTAGCTCAAGGACGAGGAAGTGCTCGACGCGGCGTTGATCAATGCGGCGCAGGCAGCCGAGCATTATGAGATCACGCGTTACGGCCCGCTGGTGGCATCAACCTGAAGGCCGCCAACCAGGCCGATTGCGTCCTGCTCTGGATTGAGAAGCCGTGAGGTAAATCGCCGCGTTGGCGCAAACCGCGCGGCATTCGCGCAACTTCAGGATCAGCTTCGGCGCAATGCGAACTGCGCGCCGCATAGCGACATCACGGCGCCAAGTCCGAGCGCCGCGAGACCAGCCAGCGCGCCGGACAGGGTGGGAATCGGGCTCGGCGCGGACGCGGCCTGACCGGCGGCCGCCAGCATGATAACGCCGACGGCGATCAGGAATTGACGCAGGCGCAGCGAGATCCGCCCCGAGACCGCGCTGCTCATCAGCGAGGCCGAGATGAAGCCGGCGAGAAACGCCACCCCTCCGATCAGCCACCATGCCAGTGCCGCACGCGCGGGGATCAATTCCGGAACGTCCGTCCGCCACAGGTCGCCGAGATTAAGATTGAAGCGCTGGATGATGATGTGGATGCCGAGCGCAAGCAGCACGCCGAACAGGATCGACCCGGCGAGAACGATGTGGCGTGAGAAATAGGCCGGTTTTGCCATGGTGCGAGATGTTCGCCGGGGCTGCGGTTGCGCGCATTCGTTTCTGATCGTGTCCTTCATCTTGTAAGGTAAAGTCCGGGCAGGGTGCAAGCAGGGCGCGCACGGCCGGACTGAGGACATTCGATGCTGTCGGGACTGCTTACATCTCTTCGTCAATCGCCAGCCGCGGGATCGGCAACCGGCGACGGGACGCACTATCTGTTCAAGTCCTCGCTTGCGGGCGGGGCGAAACAGCTCACGCTCTCTGATGCAGGCTTGACCGTGCAGGCGACCAGGACGGAGTTGTGGCCGCTGGAGAGCATTGCCGCCATCCGGCTTTCATACCGTCCGGCATCGATGCAGGCGTGGCGGTTTCGCGCGGATATCGAGACGCTGAGCGGCCAAAGCATCAAGATCTTCTCGACCACGTGGCACTCGATCTCGCAGATGGCGCGTCAGGATGATGACTACCGCGCTTTCATCACGGAATTGCATCGCCGCTTGGCAAGCGTGCACAGCAGCGCCCGCCTGACGGCTGGAATCAATCCGGTGCTGTACATGGCGGGGCTTGTTGTGATGGCGCTAATCGGCATCTCGATTTTGGGTCTGTTCGTTCGTGCGCTGGTCACAGCCGAATTCGCTGGCGCCCTGTTTCTGGCGGGCTTCGGCGGCTGGTTTGTCTGGCAGATCGGGGGCTTCATGCGGCGCAACCGGCCGCGCGGTTACACGTTCGACGCGTTGCCAAAGGACGTCTTGCCGTAAGAAAACAGGCGGTCAGCTCGGCCGGGCATCGTTGGCCGGCCCGGCCAAACCTTACCGCCCGATGATGGGGATCACCCTCCGACGGCGCCCGACCATAGCGGACGATGATGTCGGAGAGAAGCCAGTCCGGGCCACGAAAATTGCGCGTTAGTGCCGCACCACAAGCACTGAGCATTTTGCATAGCGGACGACATGACCGGCATTCGAACCGAGAAAGTAACTCTGCATCGACGGCCGGTGCGACGTCATCACGATCAGGTCGGCGCCGATGTCGGCGGCTTCTTCGAGCACTTCGTGATAGATGCCGCCCTGACGGACGACGACCGAAATGCGCCGGCTTTCAATTCCGGATTCGCGCGCAACAATTGCCAGCGCTTCTTCTGACGACTGGCGCTGCTGAATGTCGAAATCGGGCGGGACATACTCAGCCAGCATCACGGGCGTCATCGGCATCACATTGACCAGCCGCACGGTGCCGCCGGACGATTTCGATAATGAAGCCGCGGTCTCGATGGCCGGCTTTGCGAGATCGGTATCGGCAAGGTCGATGGGGACGAGAATGGACTGGAACATCGGTCTCTCCGCTCGATGGATCGCTTACGATGAAGTCGTTGGCGGCAAGATGCAAGGTCGTCCAGTTGTGTTGGTCTTAAGCGTCGTCCGACCATTCTCTCAGGAGCTTGGGGCTGGCGAAGCGTTCGAGGCGCCCGCCGCGAAATCTGACACCGTCCCAGTGGTCGATTTTGAAATCGATCACGACGACCCCCGCGGTTGGCAGATTGCCGGCCAACCCGTGCCGCCCGGCCGTGTCGCCGCTGGCAACCAGCGCAAGCGCCAGTTCATGCAGACCGGGATTGTGCGCGAGAATCATCAGGCATTGCGGGTCTGCTTTCGCCGCGCCGTGAACAGCTCTCAACAGTTCAGACGGATCGGCTCCGTACAGTTCCGGTAAATGCTTGACGCGTGCGGACGGCATTGTCGTGCGCAGCAGGTCCCAGGTTTCCTGGGTGCGTGTTGCGGTCGAGACCAGCACAAGGTCGGGGCGATAATCCTGAAGCGCGAGCCAGCGGCCGATCTCTGCGCCGTCGTGCCGGCCGCGTTCGTCAAGGCGGCGATCCCGGTCCTTGCCCGAGGGGGCGTCCCGCTCGGTTTTAGCGTGGCGGAGCAGGATCAGGCGGCGCATGTCGCGATCTCGTTTTCGGTCTGCGCGGCAAGCGTCGAAAACGTTGCCAGCTTAGGATTTCGGGCGCCAGTGTAGCGGTTCGTAAGTCCGCATCAAATTTGCAGCGCGTTTTTGCGGACTTGCGAACCAAAGCCACACTAGAATTTACTATTGCTAGTGTCCTGAATTCCAAGTTCGCACAGAAGCTTCTGAAAAATGAAGCGAACTTGGGATTCAGGACACTAGGGCACGGCGCGGAATAGTGTACAAGCTTACGCAGAACAATGTGACGGATGCGAGTGCCGTTACACCCAGAAAACAGATGCCTCACGGCCTGCGATTTCCGGAATAAGGGCATGGAAGAACCTTCTGCAAATCCTCCGGCGAATGTGTCTAACCGTCCGGGGCTGACGTTCGATCTCGATGTCGATATCTGCGTCATTGGAGGAGGGCTGGCCGGCCTGACCATGGCGCTTGAATCGGTCCGAAGGGGCGCGAGCGTGGCGTTGCTCGAAGGCCGAAGCATCGGCTGGAATGCCTCTGGCCACAATCTCGGTACGGTGATGCCCGGATATGGCATCGCGGCGTCCGACCTGATCGAACGCGTTGGTTTCGAAGATGCCCGCGATTTGTGGAAACTTGCGCAGGGGGGCGCCGATTACGTCCGCGCCACAGCGTCCGGCATGCCGGATATCGCGCTGACGGAAGGCGCGCTTGAAGTTTCAAGGGTCGATGCCGGTGACGAGCTCATCAGCCGGTTGCAGACGCTCGGTGAGGATTTCGGCACAGAGCTCGAAGGCTGGCAGACCGACCGCGTGCGCGAGGCGCTGAAGACCGATCGCTACTTTCATGCGATTCATTTTCCGAAGGCGTTTCAGATCGACGCGCGGGCATATGTGCACGGCCTGGCGGCGCTCGCGGAAAGCGAAGGCGTGCGGATCTTCGAGGACACGCCGGTGGTCAGCATCGATCCCGCCGGTATCCGCAAGCGCGTCTTTACGCCGTCGGCAAAGCTGCGCTGCTCTCATGTCGTGCTTGCGGGCAATGCGCATATCGGCGCGCCCAGCCGCCGTCTCGCCGCGACGCTGTTGCCGACATGGCGCTACGTTGCGTTGACGGAGCCGCTTGGCGAGCGGCTCGCCGGCGCGGTGGCCTTTCAGGGATCGGTGACGGATACTCACGGCATCGATCATTTTCGCGTCGTCGATGGCGATCGGTTGCTGTGGTCGAGTCCCGAGACGACCTGGCAGGGCGATCCGCGACGCTATGCCAGGCGCATCCAGGGCCGCATCGCCGCGATTTTCCCGAAGCTGGGTCCGGTCAAGACCGCAGACACCTGGGGCGGGATGTTCGGCCAGACGGTGCACGGCATGCCGCAGATCGGCGAAGTTCAGCCGGGTCTCTGGATTCTCAGCGGCTTCGGCCGTCAGGGACTCAACACGACGGCGATGGGCGGTCAGCTTTTGGCGCGCAGCATTCTGTCGGGTGACGACCGCTGGCGGCTGTTTTCGCCGTTCGAACTGGTGTGGGCCGGCGGATCGGCCGGACGCATCGCGGGGCAGGCGATCGATCTATGGTCGCGCGGCCAATCTGCCGCGGCCGGCGCATTGTCGCGATTTCGCGAACGCGCCCGCGGCCGGGAACAGGCGCGGGAGTATGCGCGAGAGGCGAGGATCGCATCCGCAAGGGCGCAGGCCTCCTTTGCAAGGCAGCAGGCGTCGGCGGCGATGCATGAAGATCGCCGCGGTCAGGGCGGCGCGTGACGGGCGAGGCGGGTGAATAACCTGCCGGCATCGGGGTTCAAGGAACAGGCGGGCCTAGCGGGACGTTCCCACCTCGCGCGAAAGTGAGCCTCTCGCCAGTGCGATGCTGTAACTTTTCGCGACGGGGACCGTAGATCGTGATGGACAGCCTGTTTCCCGACCTGCACGGAGCTTTGACGATGATCGACCGCCGTATCCTGCTCGCATCCGCGATGAGTCTCGCTGCATTCTCGGCATTCCGCTGGCTCGGTTTTGGCGGCAGCGCCATCGCGGGCGAAAAATCCGCCGAAAAATTCGAGATCGAGAAAACGCCAGAAGAGTGGCGCAAGCAGTTGAGTGCCGCCCAGTATCATGTGCTGCGCGAAGCCGGCACCGAGCGCCCGTTCACCAGTCCGCTGAACAAGGAGAAGCGCAAGGGAACCTTCACCTGCGCCGGGTGCGACCTGCCGCTGTTCGCCTCGGAGACGAAGTTTGAAAGCGGCACCGGCTGGCCGAGCTTCTATCAGGCGCTGCCCAACGCCATTGTCGAGAAGTCCGATCGCACCTTCATGATGGTGAGGACCGAAACCCTTTGCCGGCGATGCGGCGGCCACCTCGGTCATGTGTTCGACGACGGTCCGAAGCCGACCGGGCTGCGTTATTGCATGAACGGACTGGCGCTGACCTTCAAGCCCGCGGCCGGCTCGACGACCTGATACGCGCGGCAATTCTTGCCCGCTAGGCAATTGTGCCCCGGTCATTTGGCCGGGGCGTTTCTTTTAAGTGACTGATTTTTCGTAATTATTGCTGTTGGCACAGCGCTTGCGATCTCTTCTTCGAATGCGGCCGTGAACGTTGGGCACCGGTAGGCCGCCCGGGTCGAAGTTGGAGATAATGTAATGGGTCTCTTTGGCGCTCTCACCACATCCGTCGCGGGTCTTCGTGCTCAGTCCTATGCGCTGGAAAATATCTCCGGCAACATCGCGAACTCGCAGACGACGGCTTTCAAGCGCATCGATACGAGTTTTCTCGACCTTATTCCCGAGACCGGCAACAACAACCAGCTTGCGGGTAGCGTTGCGACCGAATCGCGCTCAACCAATACGGTGCAGGGCGACGTTCAGAAGGCGGCCGTTGCCACCTACATGGCGATCAGCGGTGACGGCTTCTTTGTGGTTCAGAAGCCCGGTAGCTTCACCGACAACAACCCGGTCTTCAACGGCGTCAACAACTACACGCGCCGTGGCGACTTCACACTCGACAAGAACGGCTATCTCGTAAACGGCGCCGGCTACTATCTCGAAGGCATTCCGATCGATCCGACGACGGGCAACGTCACCGGCAGCAACCCGCAGGTTCTGAAATTCGGCAGCGACTTCCTTCCGGCGCAGCCCACCAGCACCGTCACCTATCGCGCCAACCTGGCCTCGTATCCGCTGACCACGAAGAGCGACAAGTCTGTTCCCGGTTCCGAACTGATCAACGTCGGCGACTTCACCGTCAATCCGAGCACGGTCGGCACCCCGCCGCTGCCTTACCTCGACAACGTCAGGAGCGGTGCCTCCGTCAACAGCGCGCTGACCACGGCAACCAAGATCAACGGCTCGACCGCACTGTCGGGCGCAGCGAACACCAACTCGCTGTCGGCGGGCTTCGCAATCGGAGACACCATCACCGTCAACGGCAACACCATCACCTTCACGGCCGCATCGACGTCGCCGACGCCCGGTCTCGACGACGCAAACAACATTCCGATCGACAGCACAATCGATCAATTGCTCAACAAGATTGACGGGCTGAGCGGCAACTCGTCGTTGTCGTCGACCGTCAACAATGGCTCTGTTCAGTTGCATACAGGTCTGGCGAACAATCTCACAGTCAGTTCGAGCAACGGGACGGCCTTTGCCGCTCTCGGCTTCTCCGGTCCCGTGGCGGTGAACCGTCTGGGTGGCGGCTCGCCGGGCGCCGGAACGGTCATCGGTTCCGATTCTGCAACGTTCATTTCACAATCGATCGCGGGTGGCGCCACCACCGGCTACGACATCTCCGGTTCGCCGGTGAGCATCCAGTTCCGCTGGGCCAAGATGGACAGTTCGACGCTCGGACCGGGCCGTACCGATAGATGGAACATGTTCTATCAGGTCGACCCGAATGCGACCGGCACCGCGACGGCCTGGCAGAATATCGGCACCGACTTCACCTTCAGCGCAAACGGCCAGCTCACGCCGGCGGTCGCTTCGGTCACCCTTACGACCCCGACCATCAGCGGCATCACGCTCGGCAATGTCACCGTCAACTTCGGCGTCAGCGGCTTGACCTCGTTTGCCGATGCCAACGGCAACGCGCAGGTCAACGAAATCCGCCAGGATGGATTCCCGGCGGGCTCGTTGCAGACGGTGTCGATCGGCGACAATGGCCGCGTGGTCGGCAACTATTCGAACGGCCGCAACATCGATCTCGCGCAGATCACGCTGGCCACATTCAACGGCGCGAACTTCCTGAAACGACTCGATGGCGGTGCGTTCGAGGAAACCGACCAGTCCGGTAATCCGATTTTTGGAAAAGCCGGTAGCATCACCGGCTCGGCGCTCGAAGGATCCAACAGCGATATTGCGGACGAATTCACCAAGCTGATCGTTACGCAGCAGGCCTATTCGGCAAACACCAAGGTCATCACCACTGCGAACCAGATGGCGCAGGATCTGCTGAACGTGCTGCGATAATCGCGAGTGTGGCGTCGCATGATGCGACCTGAGATGGGCAGTATGTTATGGGTCTGAGCCAAGCTCTTTCAACCGCGATGTCCGGCTTGCGGGCAAATCAGGCGGCGCTCGCGCTGGTCTCGTCGAACGTGGCGAACGCGGAGACGCCGGGCTACGTCCGCAAGACGTCCAATCAGGTCCAGACCGCGGTCGGCAACGGCGCGGGCGTCGAAACCATCGGCGTCAATCGTGTGCTCGACGACTATATCCAGAGCCAGTTGCGGACGGAAACTTCAGGTGCGGCCTATACCCGCACCCGCGCGAATTTCCTGAGCAATCTGCAGAGCGTATACGGCGATCCGGATTCGTCTGCGACGATCGAAGCGGCATTCAATTCGCTCACGACCGCGCTTCAGTCGCTCTCGACAAGCCCGGATTCGCAATCGGCGCGCACCGGCGTCATCAATGCGGCGCAGGCGCTGGCGCAGCAGTTGAATTCCACTTCCCAGGGTATCCAGGCTCTGCGCAACAGCGCTGAGACGGGAATAACCAACGCGGTGTCGACGGCCAACAACGCGTTGATTCAGATTGCCAAGATCAACCGGCAATTGCAGGGTTATGCCAACCAGGATGCTGCGACGGCAGCGCTGCTGGACCAGCGTGATCAATTCATCACGCAGGTGTCGCAATTGATGGACGTGCGCGTCGTCAAAGGAGATGGCAATCAGGTTTCCGTTTACACGACCTCGGGCACGCAGCTCGTCGGCGGCTCCGATGCGGCGCAACTGTCGTTCAACACCCAAGGCACGGTCACGCCGGATGCGCAGTGGAATGCCGATCCATCAAAGAGCGCGCTCGGAACGATTTCCATTTCCTATGCGAACGGCGGAAGCATAGATCTGGTTTCAAGTGGAGCGATCCGATCCGGATCAATCGCGGCCTATCTCGAATTGCGCGACAAAACGCTGGTGCAGGCACAGGAACAGGTCGACCAGCTCGCGGCAGCGATGGCAAGTGCGCTGTCCGACAAGACGACAGGCGGCACGCCATACCCGCCCGCTACGCCCGTTCCGCCGCCCGGAACACCAGCGGGCTTCGATCTCGATCTTTCCGGTCTCCAGGCTGGCAACGTTGTTCGTCTGACCTACACCGACAGCACCGGCACTCAGCGTAATGTTTCGATCATTCGCGTGGATGATCCGAACGCATTGCCGCTGAAGGACACGGCGACGATCGATCCGAATGACAAGGTGATCGGTGTCGATTTCTCCGGCGGCATGTCGTCGGTGGTCTCGCAGCTCAATGCCGCACTTGGCGGAGCCAACATCCAGTTCTCGAATCCGGCGGGCTCGACGCTGCGTGTGGTTGACGACGGCGCGGGCGGCCTGTCTGACGTCAACGCCGCATCAGTGACGACGACGGCGACATCGCTGACCGGCGGTGGCCCGCAGATCGCCTTGTTCACTGACGGCGGAAGACCTTACACGGGAGCGATCACGGCGTCCGGTTCTCAGCAAACCGGACTGGCGGGACGCATCACTGTCAATGCCGGATTGCTGGCGGACTCGTCACGGCTGATCGTTTACAGCACGAGCCCTGCGACGCCGGCCGGCGACACCACGCGCTCTGATTTCATCCTGTCGCAACTGACGTCGGCCACCTACAGCTATTCGGGAACGACAGGCGTCGGCTCGATCGCTACACCCTATAAAGGGACGCTGCTCAGCTTCACCCAGCAGTTCACGAACCTGCAGGCCAATGCCGCGAGTTCGGCGCAGCAGCTCTCTGACGGTCAGGATGTTGTGCTCAATACGTTGCAGAAAAAGATGGATGCGACCTCCGGCGTGGATATCGACACGGAAATGGCCAACCTGCTGGCGCTGCAAAACGCTTACTCGGCGAACGCCCGCGTGATGTCCACGGTCAATTCGATGTTCCAGTCATTGATGCAGGTATTGTGAGGGTCTCATGGCTATCGAGGGCGTTAGCGGCCGGACTTCGTATCTCGGCTCGTCGATTCTCAACCTTAAGAGTCAGCTCGATACGCTGACGCAGCAACTTGCGTCGGGAAAGAAGTCGACAACCTATGCCGGCCTCGGCGTTGATTCGGGCACGGCAACGGGCCTGCGCGCGCAGATTTCGTCGATTGCCGGTTACGCCAACACCGGCTCCGTGCTGAATACGCGCATCAATGTCGCGAACCTGTCCTTGCAGGGCATCAGCAGCGCGGGCAGTCAGGTCAAGGCTGCGGCCGCAGGTGCAACGCTTAATCTCGACAGCAGCGGCAAAACAGCCGGGCAAAAAACCGCGATGGCGTCATTCACGCAGGTCATCGCGCTTCTCAACACCGAAGTCGGCGGACGTTACATGTTTTCCGGCCGCGCCACCGATACGCCCGCGACGGAATCGGCCGATGTGATTCTCAACGGCAGCGGCACCCGCGCCGGGCTGAACCAGATCATCGACGAGCGCGGCCAGGCTGACGGCACCACAGGCCTTGGCCGGACGGTCATCACGTCGCCGACGCCGACATCGGTGACGATCGGCGAAGACGTCGCGGGATCTCCGTTTGGCCTCAAGCTGAGCGCGATTACAACAACGTCGGCGACTGCGACCGTCACCGGCCCCGCGCCTCCGGCAGCGCCTCCCGGCGCACCTTCGGAAATGTCGGTCGATCTCGGCGCGACCAATCCGGCCGATGGCGACAAGGTCCGGTTCACATTCAGCCTGCCGGACGGCACCTCTGAAACCATCGAGCTCACGGCGACGACAACAACGCCGGTGCCCGCCGGCAGCTTCGCCATCGGCGCTGACTCAACGGCAACGGCCGCCAACCTCAAGGCCGCGCTCAATACCGCGGTCGGCACCCTGTCGAACACGGCGCTGGTGGCGGCCTCTGCCATGGCTGCATCCGATAATTTCTTCAGTTCGTCGCCGCCGTTGCGCGTCAATGGGCCTCCATTCAACACCGCGACGCTGCTCGTACCCGGCACGGCAACCAACACTGTCTCCTGGTACACTGGCGAGGACGGTCCTGACCCGGCGCGCGGAACGGCTGTCGCCGGCATCGATCAATCGATCTCGGTGCAGTACGGGGCACGTGCCAACGAAGATGCGTTCGTTGCACAGTTGAAGAACATCGCGGTCTATGCCGCCGTGTCGACCAATGCGAGCAATCCGAACGCGAACGGACAACTCACCGCGCTGAACTCGCGGATTGTCGACAATCTTGCCGTGCATCCGGGCACGCAATCGATCCAGGACATCCAGGCCGATTTTGCCGGAGCGCAAAGTGCGATCTCCATCGCCAAAGACCGGCAGACACAGACCGGAGCGGTCGCCCAGTCGATGCTGGATTCGATCCAGGGCATCAACGACAACGAGGTCGCAACCAAGATCCTTGCTTTGCAGACCGCCTTGCAGGCGTCGTATCAAACCACCGCGTCGCTTTACCAGATGAGCCTGGTGAAGTTCCTGTAAGGCCGGCGTGCATCGTCACGCCGCCGGGCGATCGTCACGCACTTGATCCATGACACCGAAACCCTGAAACGAAAAAGGCCTCCTTCTGGAGGCCTGTTCGCATGTTGGTTTGCGTGTGGTGCTAAGCGGCGCTGCTGAAGCCGGCTTGGGCCATTTCCGCGTTCAGGCCGCGGGCCTGATCGATCAGGCGCTTCTCGTAAGCGATCAGCTTCTTGGATTCCTTCAAGGCTCTATAGTAGTCGCCGCTTAAGATGTGGTTATTGATTTCCTCAATCATCCCAGCAGCGCTCGGCACAGCGCTCAGGAAATCGCGCATCACGTCGAAATATACCGCGTGGTGTTCCTGCGGGTCGTGCGAGATGTACATCAGCTGGACCGCCAGATAGATCAGCTTGGCCGGCGTGTCGGCGGTGTCCGGTGTCAGAATATCTTTCTCTCGCAACACTGGCAGCCTCTCTCCTTCGATCAGGAATTTTGCGCGCTGATCGGTATTTGTGATGACGCATGAGCCGACAATGATCTTCTCGTGCGGCTTGAGTTCGACCTTCAAAGCCATGTGGCGGTTCTCCGTGCGAGCCGGCTTCGAGTGATCCGGCAGATGGCGCGATCCTTTCGCGTTATAGTTAACGCGAGGTAAACGCCGCCGCAGTCAGCGGCGATGGCGTTGAGGAAATTGCCTTGTCAAATCAACGCATTTGCCATTTTGCGGCGCTGCACTCGCAGCCGCCTTATGCGGAGAGTTGAACAAATCCGGTTCACATCTTTTTAGACTGTTGGTCTCAATGTCCGACGGCTCGCTGATCGAAGCTATCAGCGGCACGCTTGTACACGTTGCGTTTTGCGTCACACCAGAAAGGTTGTTTCCATGTCCGGTATCGTTCTCTCCTCTTCGGTTCGCCAGAACCTGCTCTCGCTCCAGTCGACCGCTGATCTGCTTTCGACCACCCAGACCCGCCTTGCCACCGGCAAGAAGGTCAACACCGCTCTCGACAATCCGACCAACTTCTTCACTGCCGCTGGCCTCGATGCCCGCGCCAGCGACATCAACAACCTCCTCGACGGCATCGGCAACGGCGTGCAGGTCATTCAGGCCGCCAACACCGGCATCACCTCGCTGCAGAAACTGGTCGATACCGCGAAGTCGATCGCCAACCAGGCGCTGCAGACCCCCACCGGTTACACCAAGTCGTCCGTGACCTCGCTTGCGACCACCGGCGCGACCGCGTCCAACCTGCTCGGCAACCCCGACACGGCTGCGACAAGGTCTGGCACCGTAGTTGCGACCCTCGCGACCGGTTCGGACTTGAGCGCTGCGGCTGGCGGCGGCTTTGCCAACGGTGATACGCTTATCGTCAACGGAAAGACGATTACGTTCGCCACGGGTGGCGTTGGTGCAGCCGCATCGACGGCCGATGCAAGTGGAAACGTCACCATCAACCTGGCCAATGGTGCCGGTCCGACCAATACAACGACGGCGACGCTGAAGTCCGCTATCGAAGGCATCGTCGGCGCCGGCAGCACGTTCACCATCGCTGCGAACGTTGCTACGATCACTGCCGGTAACACGACCGACAGCATCGTCCTTGGCGGCAGCGCGCTGAGCAAGCTCGGCCTCACCGCTGGCACCACGGCACCGACCTCAACGGTGACGGGCAAGACGCTGACCATCGGCGCAACCGGCGGCGGCACTGCAACCAACATCACCTTCGGTACGGGTGCTGGTCAGGTTTCGACCCTGAACGAACTCAATGCGGCTCTGTCGGCGAACAACCTGCAGGCATCGATTGATACAACTGGCAAGATCTCCATCACCACCTCCAACGATGCCGCGTCAGCGAACATCGGAATCATCGGCGGAACGGCGGCGGCGTTTGCCGGTGCGACAGCCGCTGCGGCGGTTGCTGATCCGAACTCGCAGGCAACCCGCGCCAGCCTGGTGAACCAGTACAACAACGTCATCGACCAGATCCGCACGACGGCTCAGGATGCGTCCTTCAACGGCGTCAACCTGCTGAACGGCGACCAGCTCAAGCTGGTGTTCAACGAAACCGGCAAGTCGACGCTGAACATCACCGGCGTCAACTTCAACCCGGCTGGCCTCGGTCTTGGTTCGCTGACCGTTGGCACGGACCTCGTCGACAACGCGGCGACCAATAAGGTTCTGGCATCTCTGAACACTGCCAGCACCACGCTGCGTTCGCAGGCTTCGGCTCTGGGTTCGAACCTGTCGATCGTGCAGACCCGTCAGGACTTCTCGAAGAGCCTGATCAACGTGCTGCAGACCGGCTCGTCCAACCTGACGCTGGCCGACACCAACGAGGAAGCGGCGAACAGCCAGGCGCTGTCGACCCGCCAGTCGATCGCGGTGTCCGCGCTGTCGCTGGCCAACCAGTCGCAGCAGAGCGTTCTCCAGCTGCTCCGCTAATACCGGAAGCACTGCAAACCAACAGAACGGCGGGGGAAACCCCGCCGTTTTTGTTGCCCGTTGTGGCGCCGGCAGGGCAGGCGGTTACGTCGTTAAGGCTTTGTAAAGGACGATATTTAAGCCGCTGTTAACTATAATTTAAACCGTGCCTCTTAAGAATTGGGGAAAGACGCCGTTCTCCATGCTGCACCTGCCGATTCGGGTCGGTATTTCGCATACTTAAGGAAGGTACCCATCATGTCCGACATCGTTCTCACGGCGTCAGTTCGCCAGAACCTGCTGTCGCTGCAATCGACGGCGGACCTGCTGGCCACCACGCAGAACCGCCTTGCTACCGGCAAGAAGGTCAACTCGGCTCTCGATAACCCGACCAATTTCTTCACGGCCGCCGGGCTCGACGCCCGCGCCAGCGACATCAACAACCTTCTCGACGGCATCGGCAACGGTGTGCAGGTCCTCCAGGCGGCCAATACCGGCATCACCTCGCTGCAGAAGCTGATCGACAGCGCCAAGTCGATCGCCAACCAGGCGCTCCAGACCAACGTCGGCTACACCAAGTCGAGCACAACGACCGGCCCGATTGCGGGCGGGTCGGGCGCCAACCTGCTCGGATCGCCCGATACCGCCGCCACCGTGACCGGCGGCATCGTCGCCGGCCTGACGGGGGCCACCACGCTGGCCGCCGCCGGCTTCGCCAACGGCGACTCATTCACGGTCAACGGCAAGACGATTTCGTTCACCACCGGTATCGCCGGCGATCCCCCATTCACAGCCGATCCGGTCACGGGCAATGTTTCGGTCAGTCTGTCCAGCGCCACCGGCGGCACCGTGGCCTCTGTCCTTAGTGCCATCAACGGCATCACCGGTGGCACATCGAGCCTCAGCGGCGGCGCCACCAGCAGGCTGACGGTCAGTAATGCCGCGGCTGACTTCGCGAACAGCATTACCTTCGGCGGCACCAGCGGCGTTCTCAACAAGCTCGGCCTCGCCACCGGCACCACGCCGCCGACGTCCACGTTCGCGGGCAAGACGCTGACCATCACCTCGACCACCGGCGGCCCGACGACCAACATCGTCTTCGGTCCCGACGTAGGCCAAATCTCGACCATCAACCAGCTCAACGCCGCACTGCTGCCGAACAATCTTCAGGCCAGTGTCAGTTCGACCGGCGCGATCACCCTGACCACATCGAACGATGCCGCATCCTCGACGATCGGCACGATCGGCGGCACGGCGACAGCCGCGGGAGAGATGTTCGCCGGCGTGATCGTTTCCGCTCCGGTGGCGGAAGCCAATTCGCAGGCGACCCGCGCGAACCTGGTGTCGCAGTACAACAACATCATCAACCAGATTAAAACGACCTCGCAGGATGCGTCGTTCAACGGCGTCAATCTGCTCAACGGCGACCAGCTCAAGCTGGTGTTCAACGAAACCGGCAAGTCGACGCTGAACATCACCGGCGTCAATCTCGATCCGGCCGGCCTGGGTCTTGGCGCGCTGTCCGCCGGCAGCGACTTCATCGACAACGTCGCGACCAACAAGGTGCTCGACGCGCTCAACTATGCGAGCAGCTTCCTGCGCTCGCAGGCATCGACACTCGGTTCGAACCTGTCGATCGTGCAGATCCGCCAGGACTTCTCGAAGAATTTGATCAACGTGCTGCAGACAGGTTCGACGAACCTGACGATCGCCGACACCAACGAGGAAGCGGCCAACAGCCAGGCGCTGTCGACCCGCCAGTCGATCGCGGTGTCCGCACTCGCGCTGGCCAACCAGTCGCAGCAGAGCGTGCTTCAGCTTCTCCGGACTTAAGAGAAGGCTAAGGCTTAGAACAGGAAGACGGCGAGGGAGCATCCTCGCCGCTTTTTTGTGCCGCAAATTACCGCTATTTCTCAAGGATTGACAGGCAGCGGTCTGACAGGAGCTACGCAGCATAAGGGAGACAGAACGTGCCCCTCAGAGTCGAGCTCAAGCCGTTTGAGCGCATCGTTATTGGCCAGAGCGTCATCACCAATTCGGAAACGCGCGCGACGTTTCTGATCGACGGTGAGGTGCCGATCTTGCGCGAAAAAGACATTCTGACTGCGGAGACCGCGAACACGCCGGTCAAGCGAATCTATCTCTGTGTTCAGCAGATGTATCTTGAAGATGACATTCCGAAGTATCAGGAGCTCTATCTCGGCTTCGTGAAAGAACTGCTGGAGGCCGTGCCGAGCTTTCGCAGCCACATAGAAGCCGCAAGTAATCTTATTTTAAGCGGTTATCTTTACAAAGCTCTAAGAGAAATCAGGAAACTAATAAGTCGCGAAGACGATCTGCTATCGAGGTGATGAATGTCTACAGCCGCTCAGGCTTACGCTAAGACTGCTCGTACGACAGCGTCCCCTCGCGAAATCGAGGCCCAAGCTCTTCTCAAGGCTGCGAACAAGCTTCAACATGTGATGTTGAATTGGGATCATCCCGACACGGACTTCGCTGAGGCGCTGCTCTTCAACCGCAAGCTCTGGTCGATTCTTCTGAGCGCGGTAACCAGCGACGACAACCCGCAGACCCTCGAGGTGCGTCAGAGCGTTGCCAATATCGGTACCTTCGTCCTGACACAGACCGCAGAATTGCAGCTCAATCCGCAGCCCGAAAAGCTGAAGTCGCTGATCGACATCAACTGCAATCTGGCGGCCGGATTGTCGGGCCGGGCATAACGACACGGACACCCTCGTGGCAGATCTCCTCGGTATCATATCGGCGAACTACGTGGCGGTTGGCTCGAACGTCAACTATTCCAAGGGGCCTTACGTGCCCGTTGATGCCGCCAGTTACGAGGGTAACTGGACCGGCAAATACGCCAACAACGACTCGTTCAGCATCCAGGTTTCCAACGTCGTCGGCTTCCGCGCCAAGGCGCGGTATCAGAGTGGCGCGACGGTGAAGTATCAGGACGTGCTGATCAGGGACAACTCGTTCAAGATCGGCGATTCGAAGTTCACGCTGACGAAGCAAGGTACGGCGCAGATCAAGACGGTCATGACCACCAACGGCACTCAGTCCCTCGAGACGGCTTACGCCAAGCAGAACTGATTTTAGCTGTTCGCTGTGGCGCGAGCCCCGGCCAAATCTCAGATTCTGAGATCGGTATTCCGGCGCATGTTGTCTTCCCGGGCGATATCCATCGCCCGCAGATAGGCGCGTGCGCGCAGCCTCGCTTCGTCCGGATACTGGCGGATCACCAGGCTGGTCGCGCTGTCGACGGTTCGATAGACGATTTCAGCCGCGGCGCGATCGATAATCACCTGCTTTGAGAGCCGATCGGTTTCCGCCTGGGGATTGATGCGCGCCTGAACGGAAGCGTCAGGCGCTGTGACGGTCTTGTCAGGAGGAAGCTGCGTCGGGACAGCCGTCCGCGCTGCGCCAGACGCAGGTTCGGCATATGTCGCGACAACCGATGCCCCCACCGGCTTGATGTTGAAATCCGTACTCATGGCAGCCTCTGGCTTCCCCTTGAGTCAAACCCAACCCTCCGGCTCCAAATATGGAGGAACTCTCTAAAGTCGATCCTTATGTTTCTGCGGTGATTTTATTCAAAACGTCTGCATTTCGCGCTGCCACATACGCAACGCGAGATCGGCGCGGCCCATGGTCGTGCCATCAGCCGCGCGGGGATCGATCGCGAGAGGAAGTCAGAGAGAGCGGCTGACGGACAGTGGTGTGACGTGACGCGGACCCGGCATCGCGCGTTGTCCGCCCGCAGTATAACCGTTCGGAAGATTTTTCCGCTGCATTTCGCCGTTGACGCCGCGGACGATCCCCTCGGAGATCGCGTGGGCCGTCGCAAGCACTGTGAGATTGACCTGCAACATCGCACGGAACGTGTCGTGATGACGATGCAGCGCAGTGAGCAATTCAGGAGTGGATTGCTTGAGGTAGTCGCGGCTGTGCGTCAGTTTTGAAATTGCGTCGACATACTGGCGCGACATCTCGCCCTTTTCGGTTTCGAGCGCCATCGCTTCGCGGACATTGCCGGCGCGGACAAGTTCGGTCTCGCGCTCCACGATCCCAAGCAGCGAACTCATGATCTGCATCAATCCCTCGGCTAGCTTGCGGGCCTCGACCGGCGTCGATGCCTGGGCTGGAGATGCGGGCGCGCTGGAGCTTTGCTGTTGAGGGCTCATGAGGTGTCTCTTCCGATGCGCTTAGCTTGCGCGATTGGCCTGTTGAAGAATGAGAGTGCGATAAACGTCGCTGGAGATTCCGACGCCGCCGGACTGCGCGAACGATTTCGAATACTGCTCGGTCATCATCGAGCGCCAGATGCCAGTACCCGGCGTGTTGCCGTAGGGGCCATCGCCCTTGATGCCGCTCATCATCTGCGTGAACATCGAATTGAGAAACACCGCCTCGAAATCCTGCGCCTGGCCCATGGCTTTCGCCTGCGCCTGCGGCGAGACTTTCGTCAGCGCGTCTTGCAGCAGTAGATCGGGGCGTCCACCGGTGAAGGTCGTCGGAGCCCGCGTGGTGGTCGGGGTGATGCTCATCACATCACCTCGATGTCGGCCTGGATCGCGCCCGAGGCCTTGATGGCTTGCAGGATACCTATCAGGTCGCGCGGGCCGATGCCGAGCCCGTTGAGGCCATCGACCAGTTGTTGCAGCGAGACGCCGTCCTTGACGACTGCGAGTTTCTTGCCGTCCTCCTGAACGCCGACGCGGGTGTTCGGTGTGACCACGGTGCGTCCGCGTGAGAACGGCGCGGGCTGGCTGACCTGCGGGCTTTCCGAAATCGAGACGGTGAGATTGCCCTGTGCGACCGCGACAGTCGCGACCCGCACGTCGCGGCCCATCACGATGATGCCGGAGCGTTCGTCGATAATGATTTTGGCGCCGAGATCCGGCTCGACCTGCAACTGTTCGATCTCGGTCAGCAGCGCGACCACGTTGCCCTTGAACTCGGCCGGAATGCTGAGCTGCACGGTGGAGGGATCAACCGGCTCGGCGGTCTTGGTGCCGAGGTAGTCGTTGACCGCGGCGGCAATGCGCTTGGCGGTGGTGAAGTCGCCGTTGCGCAGGGCAAGGCGGACGTTGGGCAGGCGGTTCAGCGCGAACTCGATTTCGCGCTCGATGATCGCGCCGTTGGCGATCCGGCCGACTGTCGGGACGCCCTTGGTGACGCTGGCGGCCGCGCCCTCGGCTGAGAAGCCGCCGATCGCGAGCGAGCCCTGCGCGACAGCGTAGACGTTGCCGTCGGCGCCGAGCAGGGGGGTGACGAGAAGGGTGCCGCCCTGGAGGCTCTTGGAGTCACCGAGCGCCGACACGGTGACGTCCATGCGGGTGCCCTGGGTGCCGAAAGCGGGAAGGTTGCCGGTGACCATGACGGCGGCGACGTTGCCGGTGCGGATGGTGGAGCCGCGGATGTTGACGCCCATGCGCTCGAGCATCGCCTGCAACGATTGCTTGGTGAAGGGGATGTTGTTGAGGGTGTCGCCGGTGCCGTTGAGGCCGACCACGAGGCCGTACCCGATCAACTGGTTCTGGCGCACGCCTTCGATGTTCGCGAGATCCTTGATCCGCGACGTCGCATGGGCTGGCGCGCCCGAGGCGCTGATAGAGGCGGTCAGCAGGGCGATGGCCATGCAGGCTGCCTGAAAAGTCCGAAACATCCTCTGCTCCCCGCTGAGGTCTTTGCGGACTGCTCCGTGCTCCCCACGGGACTGGTCCGCCATTAACTATGCGAGGGCCGTGCCAAGGGGGAAAATCAGATAAGCGTCTGTATATATTATGATGTTTTCTTAGTTCTGGCGTCGGGGCGGTTCCGCCGGAGCGCCGAACTTGCCGTATCCGGCACAAATTGCCGGGTTGTTTACCTCTCATTAACCATAAACAGCCACTTTGAGGCGTGGACCAGTCAGGGCGTCACGCCAGCGGTCCCAACCCGTTGCGAGATAGCACGATGCGAATTTACGGACCGAATGGAGCCAATCTGGCGTCGCCGGCGGCAAGCGCGCGGCGCTCGAGCTCGACGGCCTTTTCCCTTGGCGACATCGGCACGCCAGCGGAGACCCGGTCTGCTGCAGCGCCGCGCGCCACCAGCGGAATCGATGCGCTGCTGGCGATGCAGGGTGTCGAAGACTCTACGGAACGCCGCCGCCGCTCGGTCGCCCGCGGCCGGACCGCGCTCGATGTGCTCGACGACCTCAAGATCGGGCTGCTGGCCGGGGCGTTCGATTCAACCACCGTCGCCCGCCTGCGCACCGCAGCGGCGGACCTGAAGGTCACCTCCGGCGACCCCGGGCTCGACCAGGTCCTGTCCGAAATCGAGCTGCGGGTGGAAGTCGAACTCGCCAAGGCTGGTCAGTCCGCCGGCGGGTAATCGCGCTGCCGCGCCCGGCCAGATCGGGCTGGGTTCCCTGTGGAAGGCTTATTACCGGGGATTCCCGGGGGTTCCGGCCCACCGGCGATATTGTCTGTCATAGGCCGCCGCTATATAAGCTGCGGCGCGAACGGGCATATTCCGTCCGCCTTGTACGCCGACATGGACCGCACTTGGAAAAGTTGAAGAACTACAGGCCCTCTGAAAAAGAGCCTTTCATGAACGAGCGTCAGCGGGAGTATTTCCGCCGGAAACTGCTCGACTGGAAGGAAGAGATCCTCCGGGAATCGAAGACCACGCTTCAGCAGCTTCAGGAAGAAAACGTCAATCATCCTGATCTTGCCGACCGCGCTTCATCAGAGACCGATCGCGCCATCGAACTTCGCGCGCGCGACCGTCAACGCAAGCTCATTTCCAAGATCGATGCCGCCCTGCAGCGGATCGAGGACAATACCTACGGGTATTGCGAAGAAACCGGCGAGCCGATCTCGCTGAAGCGGCTGGAAGCGCGCCCGATCGCGACGCTGTCGGTCGAGGCGCAGGAACGCCACGAGAAGCGCGAGAAGGTTTACCGCGACGAATAAAGCAATTTGCGTCGCAACTGCTTCATCGATTCCAGCCCGGTGGTTGAAAGACCATCGGGCTTTTTCGTTCCGTTTCGGAACAGGAGGGGCCTTCGCGAATTAGCGCAAGCACAAGGGAGGATCATCGTGAAGATAATTTTGATCGTTATGGTGCTCGCGACAACCTCGTTCGCATTCGCCGGTCAGGCCGATGCAAGAGGTTACAAGTATTGTCTGAAGAGTTCGCCAGGTCCCGGCGATTGCAAATATAGCGGCTACCGGCAGTGCATGGCCTCGGCGTCGGGTTTGAATGCAACCTGTGTGCGAAACTATGGGCCGCGTCGCTGAGCCGGAATTTTCGCGGTTCAGCCCACGGAGTTCACCCGATTATGCAGCAAGGCTGAAATCGGAGATTTGGACGCGGTTGCGGCCGGAAGCTTTGGCTTCATAAAGTGCGGTATCTGCCCTGCTCAGCAGCGACTGGAGCGTCTCCGGCTCCGCCGAACGGATGGCGATTCCTGCACTGACCGTTGCCTGAACGGGTCCATTCTCCGTTTGAACGATCGTTGCTTCAATTTGCCGCCTGATGCGGTCTGCAACAGCGGCCGAAGTTTTCGGACTGGAGTCCGGCATGATGATGCAAAACTCTTCGCCCCCCATGCGCGCAGCCAGATCATTCGAGCGAATGTTGGAGTGTATAACGTCAGCAAAGGCCATCAGCATCCGGTCGCCGGAATCGTGTCCGAAGCGGTCATTGATCGTCTTGAAGTAATCCAGATCCATCATCACGACCGCCGTCCCGGCTGACGCGATCCCCATCCGGGTGTCGAACAATGCGCGCCGGTTGAGAAGACCGGTCAGGGCGTCTCTCATGGCATCCGATTTGTGCCTGTTGGCGATGCGCATCTGGTTGAGGGTGAGGGAGAGCCCCCCGATACCGGTCAATCCGGCGATTGCCATGATGGAGTTGATCTCCTCCGCCCAGTTGGCTGGCCGGGCCGTCAGGACGATCTGGCCCTGCTCGGCGAGTGCGTAACCGCATGCGATGAAGGATGCCGCTGTGGCGACACAGCATATGGTGTTCGCCGTCATCAGAAGCCGGGATTCAGTGCGCGCCAGCCAATAGTGACGCGCAATCAGTATAAGAAGTGCCCCAATCGCGACATTGCCGATCATCGTTCCGATCCCGGAGTAACCCAGCGCAAAGGCTATCGATGTCGGGATGGAAGCAAGAGCGACAGATACAGTTGTTGAAGTCCAGTTGGTCCGGCCCGTGCAAAACCTGGCGCAGCCCGCGTGAAGCAATCCAAATCCCGCGATCAGGAGCAAGAAGGATGTCAGCAGCAGTCCTGAATTGTATCTCTCAATGACGGCGCCAAAGACGACGACACCTGCGACGATGAGTGCAAGCCCGATCGACCAGATCAACAGATGGATCTCGGATCGTCCGATCGCCCACATCATGAGGAACGTAATGCCGAGCGATGCCCCCGAAAAGCCGATGGCTACGAGGACGGATAGCTGATCAAGGAACATGGGACGAGGCCCCGGGCTAAATTCTGTATCTCTTTAGATAGGTCAATGATTGTTACCTAACCAACGATGGCGGGTCTCGTTCGCTTCTCAGGGTGATCAAATGGTTACCCGGTTCAGTCAAAGGATAGCGGTCGCCGAACT
>Ga0233441_1000585_pt1 | contig 42002 bp, 37 predicted proteins | sample SI_123_September_4_FD_182781 | JGI IMG/M metagenome (GOLD analysis project Ga0233441, IMG submission 182781) | Seawater microbial communities from Saanich Inlet, British Columbia, Canada - SI_123_September2016_135_MG | ecosystem: Environmental > Aquatic > Marine > Inlet | place: Canada: British...
CGTATACAAAGCTGTTATCTTTGCGCTGAAAACAGCTTTGTATACGGCCTCTTTCGACAAGCCATTTAATCGGATTTCTCCTCCGAGTTGGCGGACGGCATCATCAACTTGGTCCCGATCTAAATAGACGGGGACTACTTCAACATCGACGAAACCCGCCTGTTTTATGCCTGAGATATATTCTTCAACATCCAGCGCACCCGCAACGCATCCCACCCACGCGCTCAGGCTATCTTTTAGCCCATCTGGAAGTTCTCCCTCTGTAACCATATCGCTGACAGCTATTTTCCCGCCCGGGCGCATGGCTCTATACATTTCACGGAAAACTTGCGGCTTGTCGGTGCTGAGATTGATAACACAATTTGAAATGATCACATCAACGCTCGCATCTGAAACGGGGAGATGCTCAATTTCGCCCAAGCGGAATTCAACATTATCTGCGCCGACTTTGGCTTTATTCGCGCGTGCTTTTTCGAGCATGGTCGGGGTCATATCTACACCGATGACGTGACCTTCTGGGCCTACACGCTGTCCCGCGAGGAAGCAATCGATTCCCCCGCCAGAGCCGAGATCGAGGACAGTTTGTCCGGGCGTTAAGGCTGCAAGGGTAACGGGATCGCCGCATCCGAGAGAGAGACCGGTTACTTCTTCGGGAAGGGTGTCTGCATCGGCTTCATTGTAGAATTTTTTGATAGCTGCCAAGTGGACGACTTCGTCTCTGGCATCAGCTTCTGAATCGCCGCAGCAAGATGTCGCAACATCACTACAACAATCGGCGGGGGTTCCGACCTTAAAGGTTTCGGCTATTTTGCTGTAACGGTCACGCACAGCGGTGCGGACATTAAGTTCGACTTTTTCTTGGGTCATTTTATTTTTCCTGATAATTATTGTTTTTCCCTTGTAGTAACGACTTTAGTCGTCCTGTTTAGGGTTGAAGCCCTTACTACGAGGGGATTTGATGGTACAAAGTTTCTTTTCAAGATAATGTTGATAAAGGGTAACAAGCCAAAATTCAGTGCGAAGCGGTTTTTTATCCAATTAATCTGTAGCACATTCTTTGCTAATTCCTTCTGCTTCTAATCCGAAATATTTTTTCTGTATCCAAAATGCAACGGAAACCAGGCCGATCATGACAGGAACTTCGATGAGCGGGCCGATCACGGCGGCAAAAGCTTCGCCAGAATTGATGCCAAAAACGGCGATGGCGACGGCGATGGCTAGCTCAAAATTATTGCTGGCGGCGGTAAAAGAGAGGGTGGTTGATTTTTTATAGCCAGCGTTGAGTTTATGCCCCATCCAAAAGCTGATGATGAACATCAGAACAAAATAGATCACAAGCGGGATGGCAATGCGGATTACATCGGTTGGGATGGCGACGATCAAATCGCCTTTGAGACTGAACATGACCATGATCGTGAAGAGCAAGGCAATGAGGGTCATGGGGCTGATCTTGGGAACAAATTGCTCGTGATACCACTCCTGCCCTTTTGCTCGAACGAGGAAGAAACGCGTCAGGAATCCGGCGATGAAAGGAATACCAAGATAAATGAAAACGCTTTTGGCAATTTCTGCGATGGTGATCTCGACGAGGCTGCCTTCCATCCCAAACCAGGTCGGGAGAATGGTGATGAATACGTAGGCGTAGAGACTATAAAAAAGGACTTGGAAAATGCTGTTGAAAGCGACCAAGCCTGCCGCGTATTCGGTATCGCCTTTAGCAAGGTCGTTCCAGACGATGACCATCGCAATACAGCGCGCAAGACCAATAAGAATTAGTCCGACCATATAATGGGGGAAATCTCGCAGGAAAATAATGGCGAGAGTAAACATCAGGATCGGCCCGATCACCCAGTTCTGGACAAGAGAGATGCCGAGAATTTTCCAGTTTTTGAAAACATCACCCAATTCTTCGTAGCGGACTTTTGCGAGTGGGGGATACATCATCAGGATCAATCCGAGCGCGATGGGGATATTAGTCGTGCCTACAGAGACAGCGGCGTTAAAATTCTGTACAGTGACTGGAAAGAAGAAACCGAAGGCGACTCCGATCGCCATGGCGAGGAATATCCAGAGGGTTAGATAACGATCAAGAAAGGATAGGTTTTTGTTCATTTGTAATTCTCCTTTTGAGCTTGCCCCTCTCCTAAATTCCGTTTTTAGAATTTGGGGGAGGCTGGGAGGGGGTGGCTTCGATACGCTCCGAGAAAGCGTTCGGAGCTACTCAGCCACCTTTGAAAATAAAAGTGTCATATGGTTAGCTTTTTTTATACAAATAGATAAATATCGATGCGTTTTTGCAAAAAAAGACACCTTACTTGGGTGTCAAATTTAGATTCAATTCCGGGGCAAAATCTCCTGCAAGCTGACAACAGGCATCTATGATCTTCTTTTGATCTAGAGAGTAAAAAACCTGCTTTCCCTCACGGCGAGAATCGACCAATCCCGCTGAGCGTAAAATACTCAAATGATGCGAAACAGTTGGCTGCGAAACATTCAGTGCTTCAACGATCTCGCCTACACTGAGCCATTTGCAGCAGCAGAGGCTCATGATCTTTTGGCGGGTTTCATCCGCGAGGGCTTTGGCAAAGTTAACTGTATTTTTAGTCATATAGATAATCTTCTATTTATTCAGACGCAATACTAATAGATGATCATCTATGTGTCAAGGTTTTATTCTACAATTGTTTTTTGGGATTCTATAATTTTTTCTTTATGCGGTTCAACCTTAAATATCTTAAATCCCCACTGCACGGCAGGACCGATGAGTAGCGCAAAAACTACTGTTCCAATTCCGACAGGACCGCCGATAAGCCCGCCAATGGTAACAACTGTGACTTCGATGATTGTGCGTGCCTTGCGGACGCTTAATCCCGTTGTACGCTTTAATCCCAACATTAAGCTATCACGCGGACCTGCGCCCGCGTTTACGCCAATATAGATCGCGCTGGCAAAACCCATCATCAGAATAGCTGCTAATAACATCGGTATCTGCAAGAGCAAATTATTTTCGACCGAAGGGACAAAGCTAAGAGCCAGGTCAAGCCAGGGACCAATGCTCAATATGTTTCCCAAAGTCCCCCAACCAATTTGTTCACGCATCAGCAGCGCCCCCGTAAGCACCACAAAGCCAGAAGCAACGGTCATTGTGCCGGGTGTGACATGTAAAAGATAAGAAAGCCCAACCTCCAACACACCCCATGCACCTGTGCCTAAATTACCTTGAATAAGTAACGCAATCGAAAGCCCAAAAAGAGCAAAGCCGATTTGGATACGCAGAAAATCACGTGGGAAAGTCTCCCAGTTAATAGGTTTAAACATCTCGCGATAATACCACCCTTTAAGCAAGATACCGAATGTTTTGTAAACACTCGGTATCTATTCTCACTATTTTAGTTTTAGCACAAACTTCTCTTGAAATTTTTTAACCTTCGGTGCAACAACCGCACGACAATAAGGCTGATCGGCATTATTCGCAAAATAATCTTGGTGATAATCTTCCGCGGGATAGTATTCTTCGAGCGGCACAACTTCAGTCACAATCGGATTTGCCCACTGCGCTGCCATTTCAACAATGATCTTTTCAGCGGATTCTTTTTGTTCGGCTGAATTATAAAAGATGGCAGAGCGATATTGCGTCCCCACATCTGCACCTTGGCGATTTAGGGTTGTTGGGTCATGGATAGTGAAAAAGACGCGCAGCAACTCGTCAAAAGAGATGATCTCGGAATCAAATTCGATCTGGACAACTTCAGCATGTCCCGTTTCGCCCGTGCAAACGGCTTGATAGCTGGGATTTGGCGTGATGCCGCCAGAATAGCCTGATTCCACTTTGGAAACACCTTTAAGATCAGCATAAACCGCTTCGAGACACCAAAAGCATCCGCCCGCGAGCGTTGCAATTTCCTGGGCCATAATTTCTCCTCACGCTTATGGATAACTCATTTAGACATCACACAATAAGCTGTCATTGCTTCAATGTGGGAGATTGCCTCGTCGTGAAAGCATGCTCCTCACAATCACATAGCTTTGTTCAACTCTATTTGATTTGGCCACTAGCTTTACTTATTTTTGATTTCGGGCAAAAAGGCACTTTGACCTGAGTACACATTCTGCTCACATGTATCAACGTATAAAGACATCGGATGCACAGCACCTTCATATTCTGCGGGCAGCTCAATTTCGCAATATAACCTTTCTTTATATCCTGCGATAAAATCGCATCCTGTTGAATTGTGATTTCCGATCTTAACCCTGTAATTCCACTCTCCAGAAGCGCCGGGGATCTCTTTCTCCAGACCGGGCACGCCGCCAGGCATCTTGATATAAAACTCCAGAGGCTCATCCTTATACCAATCTATATAGACCACTGTCATATTTACGCCTTCAAAGGCATCACAATATTGTGGTTCTGCGGTCGGGGTAGGCGATTGCGTTGGCGCTATTATTGGTGTTGGCGTTTTTTCTGAAGGAGGTTCTACAAGTACCGCAGCTGTTGGCGGTATCTGCGTAGGTGCAACAACCGCCGTGGGGATTTGCGTCGGTTCCACCATAGATACAGAAGGTCGGAGATAGAAAAAAACGTAAGCAGCGCCCAGCACCATAAAAAAGACCAGGCCTATCCCTCCTCCAACGAGCAATCCTTTTGCCCAATCGGGAATTCCAGTATTTGCCTGAGCTACTTGAGTATTCAAAGCTACGCCGCATACGCCGCATTTCTTTGATGCATCAGGAATTTGATTGCCACAATTTGGACATTGCATAGGTATCTCCGTTAAAAATTATAGGGGCGGGGTTATCCCGCCCCTATACAAAATTTAGCGTAATCAGGCTACAGGCAGGGCATCCGCCTCTTTATCGGAAGCAACTTCCTTTATAAGGATGATCTCGCCACCATCATCCAGATCCACGAGAATGGTGTCGCCTTCAGCAAAGCGTCCAGCCAGGAGAGCATCCGAGAGGGGATCTTCCACCTGTTGCTGAATGACGCGCTTGAGTGGACGTGCACCCATTTCGGGATCGTATCCCAGTTCGCCAAGTTGCCTGAGGGCAACGGGTGTGGCACTCAGAACGAGACCATGTTCGACGAGGCGAGCGGAGACTTTTGCGAGTTCAAGAGAAACGATTTCCTGAATATCTTCTTCGTTGAGCGCGCGGAAAACGACCACGCCATCCAATCTGTTGATAAACTCAGGGCGGAATTCGCGCTTGAGCGTTTCTGTGAGATTTTTGCGCATCTCTTCATAAGAAAGGCGTTCTTCGACTTCTTTATCTTGCTTTAGCTGGAAGCCGAGCGAGCCTTGCTTTTTGATCATATCTGCACCAACGTTGGAGGTCATGACGATGATAGCGTTGCTGAAATCAACCTTTTGACCGCGCGCATCGGAGAGATGTCCTTCTTCCATGATCTGGAGGAGCATATTATGAACTTCACCATGTGCCTTCTCAACTTCGTCAAAAACAACGATCGAATAAGGGCGGCGGCGGAGCGCTTCGGTGAGTTGCCCGGCATCATCATAACCGACATATCCGGGAGGGGCACCCACCAAACGACTAGCGGTATGGCGCTCCATAAACTCGGACATATCTAGCTGAATGGCGGCATCTTCACTGCCAAACATGAATTTCGCGAGGGCTTTGGTCAGTTCTGTTTTGCCAACACCTGTCGGCCCAAGGAACATCAAAGAGCCAATTGGGCGCTGAGGGTCTTTAAGACCGGCACGGGCACGGCGTACGGCACGCGCGATGATTTCGATCGCTTCATCCTGCCCAATGATGTGCTCCCGCAATTCTTCTTCCATATTCAGCAGGCGCTCAGATTCTTCTTGCGCAAGTTGCATCAGCGGCACACCTGTCCACATGGAAACCATTTCGGCAATGTCTTCTGCGCTCACGACGGGGCTATTTGCTCGATCCCAGCCGGTGCGAATTTTTTCAATTTTTTCTTCAATCGCAGAAAGCGCGCTATCAATGGCTTGTAATTCTTCTTCCGTTTGGCCTTCTTCCTGGGCAAGTGTACGCGTTGCTTTTGTTTCTTTTAGCTTCGTGTAAAGATCTTTTGCTTCTTTAGCTGCGGGGGATTTATACATCCGCACGCGCGAAGATGATTCGTCAATCAGGTCAATCGCCTTATCCGGGAGGAAACGCTCCGAGATATACCTGGATGAAAGCTGGGTTGCCGATTCAAGGGCTTCATCCGAAATGACGAGGTGATGGTGATCTTCATAGGCCTTACGGATACCCTTAAGAATGGCAATGGTCTCTTCTTCGGAGGGTTCTTCGACCAAAATGGACTGGAAGCGACGCTCAAGAGCAGCATCTGCTTCGATATTTTTACGATATTCATCCATCGTGGTTGCGCCGATAACCTGGAGTTCACCACGAGAAAGCGCAGGCTTAAGGATATTGGCAGCGTCTACGGCTGAACCGGCAGACCCTGCACCAACGAGCATATGCACTTCATCAATGAAGAGGATCGCGCCTGATTTTTTAAGTTCATCGATCACGCGTTTGAGACGTTCTTCAAATTGACCACGGTACATTGTCCCTGCAACGAGGGAACCAACATCCAATTGGAGGACTTGTTTCTTCATCAGCGGAGCGGGGACATCCCCATCCACGATGCGTTGGGCTAGACCTTCGACGATGGCGGTTTTACCAACACCGGGTTCGCCGATAAGGGCAGGATTGTTTTTTGTACGACGTGCCAAAATCTGGATAACACGCTCAATTTCGGTTTGGCGGCCGATGACGGGGTCAAGCTTTTTCTCTTCAGCGAGGGCAGTTAGATCAGTGGCAAGTTGATCGACGAGGGGAGTCTTCTTCTGCTCTTTTTTAGCGGGAGCCTGCCGAGGGGCACGTTTGCCTCGTCCCAATGTTGGGGCAGAGGAGGATGCGCCTTCGTCCAATATTCGTCTTACTTGCTTGCGGATTTTCTCGGGGGGTAATCCTAACTTATCAAAAACGAATTTGACCGTTCCATCGCTGCGTGTGAGGGCAAGGAGCAAATGCTCGGTGCCAATATAATGATGCCCAATAGAGCGGGCTTCTTCGATCGCGAATTCAAGAACTTTTTGTGTCTCTGGGGCAAGGCTAGGTTTGCCTTCATCGGCGGATTTGCTATTTTCTTTTGTGACACGTTGAATGATCTCCTGGACTCGCTCAACATCGAGACCAAGTTCACGCAGGGCACGGCCTGCTACACCACCTTCTTCGATCAGTAAGCCGAGAAGGAGGTCTTCTGTTCCGAGGGATTCTTTGCGGGCTTTTTCGGCTTCTTCATGTGCGAGGCCAAGTACTCGACGGGCGCGCTGGGTAAAGCGTTCCATGCTTGCCATAGTTAACTCCTGTTGCTTTTTAGCGTGTATAAAACGCAGGCGGCAACCACCTATTTTATGCGTTTGGGATTAAATCTCATTCCTTTGGGAAATCGTTAATCCCCTAAAATCTTTCAGGAGGTGTTATCCACCTCCTTATCATGCAATTAGACAAGTTTAGTCTATTTTTGATTGTACCAAAAATAAAAAAATGAAAGTATAGGAAAAAGATTAGAGAAATCTGATATTTAGTCGTGTAGTCTAATTGAGTACCTGTCTATTGCTACCTTTTAAACCTATCCAAAAATATTAGAAAAGGATTGATAGGCATGCGTTGCACTTTGAAAGTGCGTTGCATGTCGGGTTTCCAAAGGAATTTCCTTGTGTTTTAGAGCCGATGTGCAACACATCTTAAAGATGCAATGCACATCTGTTTTATTTTTAGGATAGACACTTAGTCTATCTTTCATCTCCATCGCCACCAATGGTACCGCGCTCAAGGCGACCATAAAGTTTATCTATATTATATTCTGCGATCTCTTCGAGCGTCAGGTCAAGTTCTGTGGCGAGTTGGGCGAGATACCAAAGTACATCGCCGAGTTCCGCCTTGAGAGCAGATTTAGTCTCTCCATTGATCTCTCCGTCTTTATCACGAAAAACTTTTTTGATCTTGCCTGCTACTTCACCGGCTTCGTTAACTAATCCTAATGCGGGGTAAACGATAGGATGGCCGATGGATGGATATTTTGCGGTTTTACGAGATTTTTTCTGGTAATCGTTAAAGTTCATTTTTTACCTATGAGTATTTTCTGTAGGCCCGACATCTATATTTTTGAAGGTGGTTGAGTAGTCCCGAATGCTCTTAGAGGGATGTATCGAAACCACAAAGCGTAATTTTCTTGCTAATTTTGGTTTCGATACGGCGAAAGGCATCGCCTACTCAACCAGCAAATGTTCTTTTTAACAAACTGTCAGGTGGCTAGAGTATTGTTATCAATTGTAGCTCAGATAAAGCATTTTCTCCAAAAAAGCATTGTCCGAGAATGAAGAAAAAACTTCGGTAACCTTAAAACATCTTAACTTTTAAGCAAAACATAGGTTCTAATAATTCTCTGCGTGCTATAATCGCTTTAGCTTTCTTAGCAGTAAGTTTGTCTTCTGTAATCGTCAATCTAAAGGCAATCAACCTCTTGTCCCTTTGACAACTCGACCGATCAATACCATACTAAACTCATGTCCTTTGCTCACCTTCATGTCCATACCGAATATTCCCTTCTTGATGGTTTAAGCAATATCAAGAAACTCGTTGCTACCGCAAAAGCGATGAATATGCCTGCGGTTGCCATCACCGATCACGGGACAATGTTTGGGGTAAAGGAATTTTATGATGCTGCCAAAGCCGTAGATATTAAACCCATCATCGGCGTAGAAGCTTATATGGCCGCACGGGGAATGAATGACCGCGACTCAAAACTCGATAAAAAATCATCTCATCTGCTTTTGCTCGCAAAAAATGATGTGGGCTACAGGAATTTGCTCCAGATCACTTCTGCTGCGCAGACAGATGGTTTCTATTATTACCCGCGCATTGACCATGACTTTCTCGCCGATCATGCCGAGGGGCTGATCGCCACTTCGGGTTGTATGTCTGCTGAAATTCCACGTGCGCTACTTCGAGAAAATCCCGAAGAGGCCATCCACAAAATGGACTGGTATTACGAAGTTTTTGGCGAAGAGAATTTCTACGTCGAGTTACAGCAGCATAATATCGTCGAACTGACCGAGCTGAATCGAAAACTCGTTGAGATGGGTGCGCGATATTCGGCAAAATTTGTTGCCACAAATGACGTTCACTATATCAAACCCAGCGATGCCAAATTGCAGGATATTCTGCTTGCTATCCAAACTGGGGCGTTGCTCAAAGACGAAAAACGGATGAAGATGGATGATCCATCCTATTATTTCCGTTCGCCCGAAGAGATGTACGATCTCTTCAAAGAAGTGCCTGAATCACTGACCAACACTCTCGAGATCGCAGAACGTTGCCATGTTGATCTCGATTTCAAAGAATATCATCTGCCCCACTTTGACGTGCCCGAGGGCCACACCGAAGAAAGTTATTTACGCCATCTTTGCGAAAAAGGTCTGGAGTATCGTTACGGCAAACATGCGGACGATAAAGTTATTCGTGAACGCTTAAATTACGAACTCAATATCATCCACACCATGGGATTTGATGCCTACTTTGTCATCGTTTGGGATTTGGTCCGCGAAGCCCAGGAACGCGGGATTTTGTACACCACACGCGGTTCCGCTGCAGGATCAATTGTCGCTTACGCGCTTGAAATTACCTTAATCGACCCCATTGAGCACGATCTCATCTTTGAGCGTTTTCTAAACCCCGGGCGCATCTCGATGCCCGATATCGATCTCGATTTCCGTGACGACCGCCGCCACGAAATGATGAGCTACTGCGCCGAAAAATACGGCGACGATAAAGTTGCCCAGATCATCACTTTTGGCACAATGGGTGCAAAAGCCGCCATCCGTGACGTAGGGCGAGTGATGGATATTCCCCTCAGCGAAGTGAATCAGATCGCCAAACTGATTCCGGCTATATCAGGCAAAGGCGTTACGCTGGAGGGCACCCTCGAAGATGTGCAAGATTTCAAGAAAATGTACAACTCTGCGCCCCATGTCAAAGAACTTATTGATACAGCGATGGGGATGGAAGGCGTTGTTCGTAATGCAGGCACACACGCCGCAGGCGTCGTCATCGCTGACAAGCCCATTGTCGAATATCTGCCGCTACACCGCCCCACATCAAATTCTGAAAATACGCCCATTAAAACCGTGACCCAATTTGAGATGGGTATTCTCGATGCAATGGGCATGCTCAAAGTAGACTTTTTGGGGCTTTCCACGCTCACTGTTATCGCCCGTGCCGCTGCCCAGATCGAAAAACGTTATGGAAAAAAATATCACCTCGAGAATATTCCTCTCGACAATGAAAAAGCCTTTGAATTGATCGGCTCAGGGAATACCGCTGGCGTCTTCCAATTGGAAGGCGGCGGCATGACGGGCTGGATGGTCAAAATGCAGCCCAAAACCCTCGACCATGTGATCGCTATGGTCGCGCTCTATCGTCCGGGTCCGATGCAATTTATCCCCTCCTATATCAAGCGGATGAATGGCGAAGAAGAGGTCACTTACAGGCATCCTTCGATGGAGCCGATCTTCGAATCCACCTATGGCATCCCGATCTATCAAGAACAGATCATGCGCTCGGCGGTGGAATTGGGCGGCTATAGCGGCCCCGAATCGGATAATTTGCGAAAAGCCATCTCGAAGAAAAAAATGAAAGAAGTCGCGCGCCATCGCGAGAAATTCATCAAGGGCGGCGTCAAAAACGGGATTGAGCAAAGTGTCGCAACCGCCATCTTTGACGACTGGGAAGAATTCGCCCGCTACGGTTTTAACAAATCTCACGCGGCAGCCTACGGCACGATCGCTGTGCAGACCGCTTATCTGAAAGCCAATTACCCCACCGAATATATGACCGCCCTCATGTCGGTCTTTTATGGCGTGACCGAAAAGGTCTCCCATTATGCTGCCAACGCTCGCGAAATGGGGATCGATATTCTGCCCCCCAGCGTCAACAAGAGCGAATGGGATTTCGCTGCCGAATATCACGAAGATGGCTCAACCGCGATTCGTTTTGGCTTTGGCGCGATCAAAAATGTTGGGCAAGGGCCTGTAGATGCGCTCATTAAAGCCCGCGAAGGCAAAGATTTTACAGACATCAATAAATTCGTTCACGAAGTAGATATGCGCGCCATCGGCAAACGCTCGCTTGAATCGATGGTCAAAGTCGGTGCTCTTGATGTTTTTGGTGACCGCAGCAGCCTGCTCACATCCCTTGAACAACTGATTGCCGTCAGCAGCTCGCATTTTAAAGCCAAAGACGCTGGTCAGATCAGCATGTTTGGCGCAGAAACGGGCATCAGTAACGAGATCCATTTAAGGCCCGGCGATAAAATAGACCAGCGCATTCTACTCGGCTGGGAGCGTGAACTGATCGGCATCTATGTGTCGGATCACCCGCTTTCTGGCTATCAAAAAACCTTTAAAGATATCGTCACACATACAGCTGCCACCCTCCCTGATGTGCGGCAAGATCAGCCTGTTCGGGTGGCGGGCATCATCGCTGGTGTGCGCCCTTATCAGACCAAAAACGGCAAACCAATGGGATTTGTGACCCTCGACGATATGTTCGGAATTATCGAACTGGTCGTTTTTCCCCGCACTTGGCAGCAGCACAGAGAACTTTGTGAAGAGGGTAAGATCGTCGTCATTAGCGGGAAGGCAGATGCCTCGAATACCCCGCCAAAAATCCTGGTAGATAAAATTTCAACCGAGTTCAACATTGTTACTTCGGTGGAAAACCCTCCTGTTGAAGAAGTGGATGAAAAGCCGAAAGCGCGCGCGGTTCAGCCTGCTCCTGTAAAACAAACACCTCCCCCCGAAAAACGGAAAATTGCAGAAACTGCACCCACGACATATACCGTTAAAGAAGCGCCGCCACCCGTTGTGGAGGAAAGTTTCGACGACAGCGGAATGCCCCCGCAGCCAGAAGCCTTCCCCGAAGATTGGGCGGAAACCCTCTACGAAGCAGAAAGCGTTAAACCCGTTAACGCGCCGATGCCTGAGCCTGCCACAGAGTCTCCACAAGGTGAACCTGCCCAAAACGAGAACGAGGCGGAAGATAGAGTCGCTGAGGAAGTACGCAAGTCCATCCCTAATCTGGATCTTTTTGATCAGAAGCAATCTGAACATCCCCCACGATTAATTACTGTGGCGGTTAAACCGAACGGGAGCATAGAACGCGATAAACGCCGTCTGAAGAATATTCATGGCGTGCTGATCTCTTTCCCGGGGAAAGATAAGTTTTCGCTGCAAATTTTTGAAGGGGAGAAGGGGCACCTGATCGATTTCCCGAATTATAATACGCGCATCTGCGACGAGATGCTGGCACGCCTGAAAACGGTGCTGGGCAGCGAAGATTGGCGAATCGAGGAGATTGGGGGGTAGATGGAAAAAATATCCTTGTATAGGGAACTGTTATAATCTTGAAATCATCTCTAGTTGGAAATATTGAACTCAGTTTCCTACATTTTGCCCATCTCAGGAAAATAACCACTATGAAAAACTCAACAGATAAGTTTATTGAGTTAATGGAAAACAAGTACGGCTCTCCAAAAAAGGTTGGGAGAGGGAATGTCTTAGACTTCGGGGGACAAATTGTATTAGCTATTGGTAATTCAAAAAAGCATCAACGTGACAACTTTTTCTATGGAATACAAACGGATTTCCTTTCAGGAAAATTTTCAGGGCAAGGCAAAGTTGGAGAATTTGCTGCTCTCATTTGTGGAGATGAAAACACCGTTGCAATAATTCCTTATGAACTCCTAAGCAAAGTAATGGAAAACTCACCAACGAATAGAGTAAATATTGAACTTAGGCAAGGGAAATATCTATTCCGTGTAACCGGAACACCATTGCTAGACATTACTGAGCATGTAAATAATTATCCAGAAACAAAAGAGTTTGATGAGGCTCCTTCTAAAGAAAAAGATAAGGAAATTGAGAAGAAAGCATCCCCTGTCGAAATTCGAAAACACACTCAAATCCAATGGATGCTTATGCAATTTGGGTTGGCTGCAGGATATTCTGTTTGGACTCCAAAAGCTGACCAAAGCCAAGAATATGATAATAATAGATTCTCAGAAATCTCGATAACTGAATTACCTACATTTGGTTTTGATGCAAATACTCGAAAAATAATCAGTAACATAGACGTTCTTTGGATTGATGGAAATGTAATACATCGAGCATTTGAAATTGAGTCAACTACATCTATTTATAGCGGATTATTAAGAATGTCTGATTTAGTTACAGCGCAACCAAACATCAATATTGACTTACATATTGTCGCATCATCTAAAAGAAGAAATGTTGTTCGGAATCAAATTCTTCGCCCAACTTTTAGCCATCTTCGTTCTAAATGCTCTTATATTTCATTTGAAGAGGTCATTAATAAATACGATATGGTGAAGAGTCTAATTTCTCAACAAAAAACAGTTATTCGAGGTTTGCTTGAAAGCGAAAGCTTTTAGTAACCCACAAATGGGACACGTAAAACCAGCGGGGCAATCTAGTTTATGGAGGAGAAATAGTGAGTACATCAAGAGATTCTTTTTTTTATCGCGATATTCAGGACATCCTTGAAAGGAAGTTGCCAGAAAATGGGTACCCCGTTCCAGTTGCTGTTATTCGGCAAATATTGAGCGACTTGTTTGATGGTGTCGCCTTGCATGTCTGGTCTCGGGAAGATGTAATAGATGTCGCGCGAAGGCGTGGCAAATCACTTACTCCGGATGCTGTAGATGAAATTCTTGCAAACATTGAACGCCATGTTGATTCCGAATTAGGGATTACTTGGCAAACTATTCAATATGCGGTTGATGATTTCGATGACCTAGATGCTTGAAAATAAAGTTGGTTCAAACATTGAAGTAAATATTCAAATTAGATTTCCAGAAAAAATTCTGCAAACTAATTACCAATATCCCAAATGAACATCAATAAACTCGATAATCATCAAGCAGAAGAAGCCGCAGCGCTGATCAAACGCAATTTAATGGAGATCAGCAGCCAATATTATTCTCCTGAATATATTGCCAGCATAATAAACCATTTATCTGCTGAGAAGCTGAGAGAAAGAGCGGATAGAGAGCATATTTTTGTCGCGATGGAAGAAGGGAAAATAGTTGGGACGGGGAGTTTGGCTAATTTTGGGAGCGAAGAAGAGCCGAGCTATTATGGCACAGCCGTATTTGTCAAAATAGAGCTTCACAAAAGGGGGATTGGGAAAAGTATTATGCAAAAGCTGGAAGAAAAAGCTGTAGAGTTAAGGGCAGATAAACTTACTGTCCGTTCCGCGATCAATGCGCGAATCTTCTACGAAAAACTTGGTTATAGCTACAAAGACGGTCTCGAAGTTGAAGATGATAGGGGAAATTTTATAATGGAAAAGGCAATTTAGAATCATGAAGAAGATATTCAGTATATTACTTCTTTTTGTCTTCTTGTTAACTGCCTGTAAGAAAACCCAAAATGCAAAAATAATATCACCTACTGAATCCTCGTTGAAAGAGATTGATAGAAATGGATGTATCATTAGTGATATTCCAGATGAGTTATCATTTGACCCCTTCTATAAGAAATACTGCAACGCAGATGGAATTCCTGTTATTAGCTCAGAGGAAGTAGATGACCTTGCTCTTCAACAAGCATATTATATTCTTATGAATATGCTTGTCGCGGTTCCAGATATTCATCAAGAATTGGTCTCAAAGGGAATTTATTTCGGGGTTATTGGGAAAAACGAACGACTAACGAGCATCCCTGAATACGCACATATGGATAGCGATTATTGGGATCAACGCGCCAGAGGATTAGGTGGAGGAACGGAAAGTTCAATAACGACCAGTGCTGAAGAGAATTTATTATGCTTGGAAAATGATCGATACTATGGAGAGAATATAGCCATTCATGAATTTGCTCACACAATATCGATTTTAGGTTTGGGCAGTAATTTTGATTCCTTGCTTCTTGAGTTTACGGAGATATATGAAACTGCGCTCGAAGAAGGATTGTGGGAAAATACATATGCAGGAAGTAATATGCAGGAATATTGGGCTGAAGGAGTTCAATCCTATTTCAATGCCAATATTCAATCGGTGTTGGGAGATGGTGTTCATAACCATGTAAACACTCGGGAAGAATTAGCAGAATATGATCCAGTACTTTACGATTTCATATCAGATATTTTCAATGATCATGAATGGACACCGACTTGTCCAAATGAAGAATGAACTATCCAAGATAGAATAGTTTGCCAAACAAAATCAACACAAGAAAACGAATATAGTGCGAGGAAAAATGCTCCCTAAACTGATCACCGACCAAGAAAACCAGATCGGCGAAAACCCGCTCTGGCATCCCACCGAAAAACGCCTCTGCTGGACAGATATCCCCACCGATCGGCTTTTTCGCCACGATCCTGCCAGGGCAAGTACTCTTACAGGGTACTACGCTAAGGAGTAAAGAACAGAATGGATAAAGACTTTAGTGTTTCAGAAAAGATTGAAAACGCGGAAGTTGCTTCTGTTTTCAACTCTTATCCACAGAAAATTAGAACCAAACTTTTAATTCTTCGTCAACTAATTTTGGATACTGCGGCTTCAATAGAAGTAGTTGGTGAAATAGAAGAGACTCTAAAATGGGGCGAACCAAGTTACTTAACACCAAAAACAAAAAGTGGGAGCACAATAAGGATTGCTTGGAAAGAATCGCAAGAAGAACAATATTCAATGTATTTCAAATGCACAGCAAATTTAGTTCCTGCTTTTAGAGAGAAATATCCAGATGTGTTCAAATTTGGAGGGAACAGGAGTATCGATTTCAACATTGAAGATACTGTTCCCATGAATGAGTTAAAGCAGTGCATTATATTAGCTCTAACCTATCATCTTAATAAAAACCTAGAGACAACTGATAGATGGAAAATGGCAGAGAATATCACATAACAGTTAACTACAGCTTTTTCTGTTTGGACGGCGTGCCAATAACATATAACTGTAAAGCAAAACACTTGCTACGCTTCACATAATCTCAAGGAGAAAAATGCCCCCTAAACTAATAACTGACCAAGAAAACCAGATCGGCGAAAACCCACTTTGGCATCCCACCGAAAAACGCCTCTACTGGACAGATATCCCCACTGGTCGGATTTTTCACTACGACCCTGTCACTGCCGAAACCGAGCAGATTTACAGCGGCGAGATCGTCGGCGGCTTCACCTTTCAGGCCGATGGAGGGCTGCTGCTCTTCATGGCGTGCGGCAAAATTGCAAAGTGGAAAGATGGAAAACTCGAAACCCTCATCGAAGAAATCCCTGCTGAAAGAGAGAGTCGTTTTAACGACGTGATCGCCGATCCGCAAGGTCGCGTTTTCTGCGGGACAATGCCCTCAGCGACGGATTTAGGCCGACTCTACCGTCTCGACCCTGACCGAAGCTTGCATCTCCTCCTCGACGGGATCAACATCTCAAACGGACTCGGCTTCACACCCGATCAAAAAACACTCTACTACACCGAATCAGTAGCCCGCAAAATTTACAAATTCGACTATGACGCAGAATCTGGGCAGATCAGCAACCAACGCACCTGGAAGGAAATCCCCCCAAACGAAGGTGTCCCCGACGGCCTAACAGTGGATGCCGATGGATTCATCTGGTCTGCCCGTTGGGAAGGTTCTGCCGTCTACAAATATGCCCCCTCAGGCGAAAATGTGCAAAAAATCGAAATCCCCGCTCAAAAAGTGACCAGTATCACCTTTGGCTGCGAAAACCTGAAGAATCTCTACGTCACCACCGCGCTGGATGGCGGCACAAAAGAAGAGGCAGGAGAAGGCGCAGGCGCGCTCTTTTGCATCCCGGACGTGGGGCAGGGGCAAAAAGAATATTTCTCGCACATAGAATAAATTCACATAATGATTAAATTTTCTCGAAAATAAAATGTATAATGTTTTTGCTGATTGCTATTTGGGTATGGTAGGAGAAAAACATGGACGAATTATCCGAACTGAAATTCAAAGAATACAGAGCATTCATCGAAGACACATCTCGCCTGACTGAAAGAAGGCAGAACACATCGAATCTATATATTAGCATCAACTCTTTACTATTAACAGGATTGATGTTTGCCATAAAAGACTTCGGTGAAAATCTAAGCCTAGACATTCTCTTTCCTTTTTTGATCGTCGTCGCGGGGATTTTCATTTCCCTGCTCTGGAAGCAGGTTATTACTAAATATAAAAAACTGGTTGGCTTGCGCATTAGAACATTACGAAAAATGGAAAATGACGAGGCGCTCACGTGGATGACAAAAATGTATCACGTAGAGGATAAACTCTATCCTGTAGACAAGAATGACCAACCCATTATGGGCAAAGGGTTAAATTTCTCAGACAAAGAAGCGCAACTTCCTTCTATCTTTATTGGCCTCTATACTATCGCGGGGGTATTTCTCATCGCATCTTTCTATAATATTTTTTAGTTAAAAGGAGCCCTAAAATGACCGAAAAAGAAGAACGTGATATCGAAAAAGTCTATGCAACCAAAGAAAATGTCGCCAAGTTGCGCCGCTTAGCAGACGCGCTCGAAGCAGGCAAAGCCTTCCAAATCCAGGTTGCGGGCGAACGGATCTATATCCCCGCCAGCGCAGAATTCAGCATCGAGCATGAACGCTCGGATGATGGCGAAGAGCTTGAATTCCAGTTGAAATGGTAGGCAAATCATAAAAGATTCAGTGGCTTTCTATGACAACGTGGGGCGAATATAATTTAAAAAAGCTTCTACTACTGTGGGATCAAAAAGTTTGCCTGTATTTTCTTCAATATGTGCCAGCGCATCTGCCCGTGACCATGCTTTGCGGTAAGGACGATCGCTTGTCAGTGCATCCCAAACATCCGCAACAGCAAATATACGTGCCATCAAAGGAATTTCTTCACCTATATAGCCATGAGGATAGCCGCTGCCATCCCAGCGCTCGTGGTGGCAACAAGGAATACAAAGCGCCGGTTTTAAAAACTCAATATTTTCCAACATCTCACGGGCTTGCTCTGGATGCTCTTCTATGATCGCTCTTTCTTCAGACGTTAGCGCAGCTGGTTTACTAAGAATAGCATCGGGAATAGCGATCTTACCGATATCATGTAATAGAGCACCACGCCTTAGATGTACCAAGTCTGCTTCTGGAAGGGCCATAGCGCGTGCCAGTTCTTCAGCAAGCAAAACAACACGTTGAGTATGATCTTCCGTACTTTTATCGCGTAATTCAATTGCTTTAGCCCAACCTACCAGGGTCTCATTATAGGCATGCAACAATGCAGCTTGTTTCTCTTTTGTCCGTCTATACCACTGCCCAAGCACTATACCTGTAAATCCGCCGTAGAGGGTGGGGATTATATATCCGCGTGGTTGAAAGACCACATGTATTTGGCCAACGAGAATTTTTTGCAGCGTTGAGAAAAATATCAGAACAAGCGCCCCCACTAAAAACGATATGATGTTCATTGAAATAGGGTGAAGGCAACAAGGCTTCGGCCTGGGTAAGGGGGATGGCATAAGTGCTCCAATAGGCTTCTACTACTTTCTGTGCGAACCATATAAGCCAATTATAAGTTATAGGAACTCTTTAACAAATAGCCAACTCGATTACTTATCTGCTTTCCCCAAAGCAGAATTCAAAACCAGCCTTAAATAATCAGATGAAATAATAGGCGGCCTAAGTAGACTTTCAAATTAGACAACAGGAATGACAAAGGAGTGCAAAGTGTTAGTTTTACTTTGTGCTCCTTTGTGGTTTAATCTTTAATATCTTCCAACTCATATGCCAAAGGAGTCCTCCCATGACCATCAAACCCGACCTGCACATCTTCCGAGACAAGAACGGCACACCGCACATCGAAGCAACCACGACAAACGATATGTATTGGGGGCAGGGATTCGTCCACGCGCGAGATAGAGGCGTGCAGATGCTGATGATGCGCGTACTCGGGCAGGGTCGCCTTTGCGAATTACTGAATGACAGTGAAGAAAGCCTCGGCATAGACAAGTTTTTTAGGCAGATGAATTGGCATAATAATCTTGAGCGCGAGTTCGATAAACTCGAAGAAAAATATCAGGGCTATCTCCAATCCTATACAGATGGAGTCAACGCTGCTCTCACTGAAAAAAGCCCGTGGGAATATAAACTGCTCGGCTACAAACCTGAAAAGTGGCATCCAAACGACTCGATCATGATCTCGCGCATGATCGGCTATCTGACCCTCGCGCAATCGCAAGCCGAGATGGAGCGTCTCTTCATTGAGATGGTACAAGCCGATATTTCACACGAAAAACTCGAAGAACTTTTCCCCGGCAATCTCGGCGAACTCGATATTGACCTGCTCAAAAAAGTGTCCCTTGGTGAGCGAATCGTTAATCCCTCTTCGCTTTGGGATATGGGCGCACCGCGCATGATGGCATCTAACAATTGGGTCATCGGCGGAGCGCGCACCAAATCGGGGCAGCCGATCCTCGCCAATGATCCGCATCTCGAAGTTAATCGCCTGCCCAACGTCTGGAGCGAAATCGTGCTCTCCAGCGGCGGTCGTTATATCATGGGCGGCACCATGCCCGGCGTGCCCGGCGTATTAACCGGCCGCAATCAAAATCTCGCCTGGGGCGTGACCTATGCTTTCGTCGATGCTGTCGATTCCTGGGTCGAAGATTGCAAAGATGGCAAATATCGCAAAGAAGGGAAATGGAACGATTTCCACATCCGCACGGAGACGATCAGGCGCAAAAAAGCGGATGATGTGGAGGTGAACTTCTACGAGAACGAGCACGGGGTTTTGGATGGAAACCCGCATCGCCCGGGATTTTATCTTGCTACGCGTTGGACGGGCGCAGATTCTGGCGCAGTCACCATCCGTGCCTTTTTCGACATCGCCGAAGCAACCACCGCTAAAGAGGGGATGAACATCATCGGGCAAGTCGAGACGGGCTGGGACTTCGTCCTCGCGGACAAAGCGGGAGATATCGGCTTTCAAATGACGGGAAAAGTTCCTAAACGCCGAGCAGGTATAAGTGGGTTCGTTCCGCTCCCCGGTTGGGATGCGAAAAATGATTGGGATTCGTACATCCAGGTAGATGAGATGCCGCGCATCTTAAATCCAAAACCCAATTTCTTTGCGACCGCCAATAACGATCTGAATGAGTATGGCAAAATCCCACCGATCAATATGCCGATGGGTTCCTACCGCGCCGAGCGGATCAACGCGCTGCTGGCCGAGAAGGATGATTTTAGGGTGGAGGATGTTTTCGCGATGCACGCCGACCTGTACTCGCTGCAAGCCGAACGTTTTATGGCGATTTTGCGCCCGCTGTTACCAAATACGCCGCAAGGGGATATTTTGCGCGAATGGGATTTGCACTACGACGCCGCCTCGCAGGGTGCCTATTTATTCGAAGCCTTCTACAAGGAGCTTTACCGCGAGGTCTTTGGGAAGAACGGATTTGGCGAGGCTGCGCTCGATTTTCTCTACGATGAAAGCGGTACTTTTATTGATTTCTATCAGAATTTTGATCGCGTTTTGCTCACGGAGAACTCTGTTTGGTTTGGCGATATGAGCCGTGATGAACTTTATCGCAAAGTAGCGGTGAAGTCTTTGAATATCGAATCCAAAGCCTGGGGTTCGCGGCAGCAATATACGATGAGCCACATGCTCTTCGGCGGGACATTGCCGAAATTCCTCGGTTTTGATCGTGGTCCGATCACAGGCGTAGGCGGACGCGCGACCATTAATCAAGGGCAAATTTACCAAAGCGCGGGGCGCACGACGACCTTCTTCCCTTCGCTCAGAATGGTGACCGAGATGGGCGAAGATAAACTCTATTCCAATCTGGCAGGCGGCCCCAGCGATAATCGCTTCTCGAAATGGTATATCTCTGATCTGGAAAATTGGTTGAATTATCACTATAAGGTGACGAAGCCGAACTCGCCAAATGAAGATGAAGAATTTTAGGGAGAAGGGATTAAAAGGAGATAATATGCGCATTTTACTAACTGGCGGCTCAAGCGATTTGGGTCATGTACTATCGAAAGAATTAAAAAACCGTGGCGATACTCCGCTGCGCATAGATGTGCGTGCCCCGATGAGCGATTCGGGTGTGTATATCAACGGCTCAATTCTGGATCGCCCCCTATTACGGCAGAGCATGGAAGGCGTGGACTGTGCGGTTCATATCGCTGCCTGGCATGGTTTTCACGAATTCACGAAGCAAAAAGATGTCTATGATTTCTGGGAACTAAATGTGACCGGCACATCTTATGTCCTGCAAACGGCAGTAGAAACGGGTGTTAAGAAAATCGTGCACATTTCAAGTGAAAGCGTGCTGGATTGGTCAGGTATCTATGGGCACACCAAAGTACTCGGTGAAGAAATGGTACGCGCCTATGCTCAACGGCACGGACTAGAAATTATCATCCTGCGCCCGCGCGCCTTTATCCCGCATTGGAACAAAGCTACTTACGGTTCTTTTGTTGAATGGGCACAGTGGTTTTGGAAGGGTGCAGTCCATATTGACGATATGAATCAGGCAGTCATCCAAGCCATTGATTTTCTGGCAGAGAAATCGATCCCCGCACCGTTGACGCTGACTGTCGATGGGGCGTATGAGTACACCGCCAATGATCTCAGCAACTGGGATGCAGACGGGGCCGGTACAACCTTCAAAAAATACTATTCTGAATACTATGATCTGGCTATAAAGCACGGACTTGACCCCGCCCTGAAACCCACCACGCTGGATATTACAGAAACTCGTCAGCAGTTGGGCTACGAACCGCAATATAGCCTAAGAAACTTGCTCGTGGAATTAGAGCTGTTTGGTGCAGATGGTCCACCGATGCCAACCTTTTAAAGCAATTTTTGATCGAAAAGCTTTGGATAGTCCAAATTTAGGAGAATCTTATGACAGACAAAAATAAAGAACAGCTCCCCGGAATATTACGTTTCTTCATCAAGCTTTTTCAAATCATCCTCTATATCCCGATCCAAATCATCTTCATTCCTATTGCTATTGTTGGCATAATAATTGCGGTTTATAAGGAAACGGGAAGAAGCAAGAAACTAGGTGTTTCCTTCTCGGCAATTAAAGCGCTTCAATATCGGTGGATGATGCATTATTTTAATACCAGACCGGACCCCCTTTCTGTGGAGTTTGTTAAAAACTTTCCATGTGAATCACATTTTGGAATGTGGTCAGTTATGGGCGCGCTTATCATTTCCCAACGCTTATCTGGTTTTCCGGAGAAGCTGGGGAAGCTCGTTGAACCCGGTGAAGAAACTGGAGATACCACCGCAGGGATTCGGGTGCTTACTTTTGACAGGATCATGGAAAAATATATTGATGAAATGGAGCAGATCGTCCTTCCCGGCGCTGGCTTTGATCTGATCGCTTTGAAATATACACAAGACAAAGAAGTAAAAGTTTTTGAACTCGATCAGGCGAATACATTAAATATAAAAGTTGAAACATTGAAAAAAGCATATATAGCACATGATTGGATTACCTATATCCCAGTAGATTATGAAACCGAATCTTGGAGCGATAAACTCCTGGAAGCCGGTTTCGATAAAACAAAAAAGACTCTCTTCCTTTGGCAAAGTGTTTCTTTATATCTAGAAGCTGAAATTGTCCGAGAAGCACTAAAGGATATGGCTGATCTTTGTGTGGACGGAAGTGTCATCGCTCAAGACTTTTATTCCAAAGCATTCGCAGAAGGTAAATATTCAAAAGAATCTAAGAATTTTTTGAGTATCATAGAAAAAATGGGAGAGCCTGCGAAATTTGGGTTAGATATGTCAGATGATCCAAAAGCGGCAGTTGAATCATTCTTGGAAGAATGTGGATTGCAGATGACAGAATATATTCAATTCGGTGAAAAATTGGATATTGAACCCTTTTACTGTGTTGTTGAAGCTGAAAAACTCTAAGATATGTGTTAGATGACAAAAACACAACATAAGTAACTTGAGTTATGCTTAGCAATTTTCGGTGGACTGAAGTCCTGCCTCAACTCGTAAAAGCCCCTGTGGGGCTAAAAACACCCAGCCCACAGGGCTTCCATGTACTAAGGAAGGGCTTTTAGCCCGCACGGATCTGTTGAACATCTCTTATCCATAACTCAGGTTAAGTATGGCTAAATAGCCATACTTATGTTATATTAAAGCTATGAGCAAAGCAACCTTTGAGTGGGACAGAGACAAAAACCTGGAAAATCAGGAGAAACACCACGTTTCATTCGAGGATGTTCAATATGCTTTTTTAGACCAGAAGCGCATCATCGCCGAAGACTTGAAACATAGTCAGGATGAGAAACGCTATTACTGTTTTGGTCTGGACAAGGAAAAAGAAGGCATTCTAACCGTGCGTTTCACCTATCGTTCTGGTCACATCCGTATTATCGGTGCTGGGTATTGGCGAAAGGGTAAGAAGATATATGAGCAAGAAAATAAAATATACTGATGAGCCGATCGGCGAAGTGAAACAGGTCGCTGATTTCCTACCATCACCTGAAGAGCTTGTTCTCAAGCAGAAAAATACCAAGATCACTATTTCTCTCAGTGCTGAGAGTGTGGCTTATTTTAAGTCGGCTGCGAAAGAGCACCACACACAGTATCAAAAGCTCATTCGAGAATTGCTGGATGAATATGTCACTCATCAAAAAAACATCAAGAAATGATAGCCAGAATATTTGGGGAAAACGCATTTAAACGAAACAGCTTTGTCTGAGCTATATTCTTCGCAATTTGTGCCTCTGCATGCAAAATTTCCTAATCATCCTCACCCTCCTCCTGATCGGCATGGGGATAAAACGCCTCGCCATCTTCCCTAAAGAGACGGGCAATGTCTTGAACCTAATCGTCATCTACATCTCCTACCCTGCGCTGGTCTTGCTCAATATCCCCAAATTGGTCTTTTCAAACGAGCTATTTATCCCCGCTATCATGCCCTGGGTCATGTTGATTTTTTCTGCCGCGCTCATTCTGCTCCTATCCAAAATCCTAAAATGGGATCGCGTCGTAACGGGCTGCCTGCTGCTTTTGGTGCCGCTGGGGAATACATCATTTCTCGGCATACCAATGGTGCGCGCTTTTTTTGGCGAGCAAGCCGTTCCCTACGCATTGGTTTACGACCAATTGGGTTCCTTCCCTGCGCTAACGACCTATGGCACGCTCATTCTGGCCATTTATGGTACAGGTGAAAGCAAACCCTCCATCAAAAGGATCGGCAAAAAAATTATCAACTTCCCACCTTTTATCGCCCTCATCCTTGCCATTGTGCTGCGCCCCATCCCCTACCCGCCCGTCCTTCTCGATTTTTTGGAAATGTCAGCTGCCACCCTGGTTCCCCTCGTCATGATCGCCGTGGGCTTTCAGCTTCAATTGAAGATGGATAAAGCCCTCCTTTCGCAATTATCTGTTGGATTGACAATAAAGTTGGTCGCTGCCCCGATCATCGCCTTGCTTCTCACACGGATGATGGGCTTGCGTGGCGAACTCGTACAAGTTGCGATCTTCGAGGCTGGGATGCCGCCAATGCCCCTGCGGTGACCATTGGCGGCATCCCAGCCTCGAAGATCTCTCCCCGCCGCTGGCAGCCGCGCTGGTCGGCATCGGAATCATCGTCAGTTTTCTAACACTGCCCATGCTATATCAATTGCTCTGATGCAAAACATTTCTCTTTCTGGAAAAAATTTGCTATGATGGTGCATATTCAATTTGATCCAATAAAAGGAGAATTCTATGTGGAAAAAAGCACTTTGGGTTTATGCATGGCTCTATATTGCTCTGATAGCAGGTGGAATGCTTTATCAAGCCTTTCTTGATATTCGTAATCGTGACTTTCAAATTGTTGCAATTATCTTACCGCTGTTAATGTTTATCCCCGCATGGGCGGTCTTAGCTGGAATAAAGGGGAAAAGGGTTTGGATCTTGCTAACGATCTTTGGCTTGCTGCTTACGGCAATCCCGGTAGCGGGGATTTTCAACTTCAACGATATGAGCCTCCTCACCGTTGGTAAAGCCCTGCTCTTTGTACCAATGATTATTGGCTTAATCTATTATGGCTTTGTAAAGCGCCCCCCGAAAAAGCAAGAATAGTACTGCGCATAAATTATCCCGAAAGAGGCTAAACTAAAGAGGAGGTAAGAGGAACGCTTACCTCCTCTTTTTACTTAAACAGCTTTATGCTCCAAGGACTTCTTCAGGAAAGTAGTCGCATCTTCAGCACTAATTGCAGGAGATATATAGAAACCCTGTCCATATTCGCAACCCAACTCCCTTAGGATTTCCATCTCCTCCAAAGTTTCTATTCCCTCAGCAATAACCTTTTTCTTAAGTTCTTTCGCCATTAAAATAATGGTCTTAATTAGGCTAACTTTACTTTTATCTTGGGTCATGCCCATCACAAAAGAACGATCGATTTTGATAACATCAAAGGGGAATTGATGCAGGTAACTCAAAGATGAATATCCTGTACCAAAATCATCCATTTGGGTACCCGCTCCCAACTGTTTAATTTCTTTTAGAACAGTTGCGGCAGTTTCTGTATCATTGATAATATCGCTCTCTGTAACTTCCAGATTTAAACAATTGGGTTGAAGAGAATTTTGCTGAATAGCATTTTCTATTTGTTCCACAAGATCAGGATGAACGAGTTGTTTACCTGAGAGATTTACGCTAATTTGAAGCTCAGATGCGGCTGGAATTTGAGATTGCCAAAAGCAAAGCTGCTTGGTTGCATTTTGTAAAACCCAATCCCCTAACGGTAGAATAAGACCAGTTTCTTCTGCAATTGGGATAAACACAGTAGGAGAAATATCACCTTTTTCAAGGTGAGACCAACGCAAAAGACTTTCAAAACCCATGATTTTTTGATTTTCCAGACTAATAATAGGTTGATAATGCAGCGTAAGCTCTTGTTGTTCAATAGCTAAACGTAAATCGGTCTCCAATTCCAAACGCAGCATAATATAGTCTCGCATGGTTTGGTCGAATATCTCATAACGCGCCTTACCCCTTGCTTTGGCTCTGTACATGGCAATATCCGCATCCCGTAAATATTCATCGGGAGTGTTATAACCAGGAGCGTTCATCATAATACCTATACTGGCGCTGGTAATCGTCTCAGTACCTAGTAAATCAATTGGTTGCGATAGCAAGTTCTGAATTCGATCCGCAGTTTGGGTAGCATCACGAATATCATCAATATTTTCCAAAAGAATCCCAAACTCATCTCCTCCTAATCGAGCAACGGTATCTGTTGCCCGCATACTCTTACCTAACCGTCTTCCAATTTCTTGCAAAAGAACATCGCCAACATTATGCCCCAAACTGTCATTTATCAGTTTAAAATGATCTAAATCCAGAAACAAAATTCCAAATTTAGCACTTGGGTTTCGTTGATTCCGAAAAATAGCACTTCCTAAGCGATCCAAAAAAAGGGCACGATTCGGAAGGTCAGTGAGCGAGTCATAAAAAGCGTCGTGTCGGAGTTGATTCTCAGCCTCTTTACGGCCGGTAATTTCAGTATGTGAGCCTGCCATCCTATATGCAGAGCCTGTCTCATCAAATAAGGCTAAGCCGCGAGCAAGCACCCAACGATAGGTATTATCCTTGTGGCAAAGGCGATGCTCACTCTCAAAATGGGGCGTTCTGCCTTGAAAATGAGCGTCGATTTTCATTTTTACTTCTTGCTGAGAATCCGGGTGAACACGCTCTAGCCATTCAGCTGGCTCATTGCCAATATCATCTTCTTCGTACCCCAAAATTTGTTTCCAACGCGGAGACAAATAGATTTTATCTGTTGTCAGATTCCAATCCCAAAGACCATCGTTAGCTCCACGAACAGCCAAAGCATAGCGCTCTTCGCTCTCACTCAGGCGTTTTTCGGATTCTTGGCGCGCGGCCAAACCCTCTACAAAAGCGTTGAACCAAATCACAAGTTCCCCAACTTCATCATCCCATTTTGATTCTAGCCGCGTTCTATAATCCAGTGTCCCTTCTTGAAAACTCCGAAATTGTTCTGTGATTTTGCGAATAGGGTTTACTATATTTTGAGTAATGAAAACAGCGGCGATACCTGCAAAACAAAAACAAATAAGCAGTAAAGAAAATGTGACTGTCCGGATAAGTGATGTTTTCGCAGTAAATGTGTTGGCGGGGATCAAACTCATTACATACCAGTTGCTCTTACTTGAGTATGCATAAGTAACGAACATTTCTTCCCCGTCCACTTCAGTCGATAATATCCCATCCTCAGAGGTCAGTTTTTCAACAAAAACCGGACTAATTTGACTGCCCAAAAAGGATTGGTTAGGATGGTAGATTACTCGACCTTTAGCATCAAACACCATCAAATAAGAACCCTCTCCTAGATTAATTTGATTAAATCTTTCATAAATATCGGTCACACTATAATTTACAAGAAGCATCCCTACAGGTATTTGCTCTAAGCTTTTTCCATCGATCCGTTTGAGTATTTTTGCGGCCGTGAGCACTTTCTCTTGTGCAGAATTTCCAATAACATTATCCTCAATACCTGTCCAGAGCACGTTTTGGTCGGAGGCCAAGGCTTCTTCATATATTCTGTCTTTTACATCTACGCGAATATTATCAGTATTTAGGGTGTCTCCAACATGGTAGTGATTCCCTCCTTCTGTAAAGATATCAATAGATAATAATCCCCCAAGATTTAAATATCCATTCAGGATATATCCGATCCGGGCCTGTGTAGCCAGGTTTGTATAGGTGTCAGAACTTTCTCCTTCCAGCAAAGCATTGGTGATTTCTTCCACACCAGATATGTTTGCGATCAGGCTTTCCACTTGTTCCAATTGCAAATCAAGATATTCTCTTTGCTCTTTTACTACCTCGATGGTAAATACTCTGGATTCTTCTGTAAGGATCTCTGTCGAGACGCGCAAAGAAATCAGCCCCACGACTAAAAGAGGAATGACTGTAAGAAAAATCAGATAACCAATAAACTTGATAGTGAGATTTTTTTTTAGGCGTAAGCCCATCAGCGCAATCCTTATGTAGCTTTCCTATTGCTTTACGATTATTCTATTCTAGAGTTTCAGCTGTGACCGTAAGTACATCAACAAGTGTTTCTGCGGGGAAACTTTCGCCATTGAGGGTTCTTACTGCGTATTCCACACCCAAATATCCTTGATAAGCAGCCTGTTGATCGATTGTTACTTGAAGTGTACCATCCCGAAGAGCCTGCTCGGCTTCATCCAAGGCGTCATACGCTGCAACAAGCACATCACTTTGGCTGGTTTCTTTTAAATAGTTGATTGCCCCTAAAGCCATCATATCATTCGCACAGAAAAGTGCCCCAACATTTGGATAATTTGAAAAAATCTCTTTGGTAACTTCGTAACCTTCGTCTATTTTCCAATGGGCAGTTTCCATGACGACAATGGTTATATTAGGATTTTCGGAGAAAGCACGTAATGCGCCATTCTTTCTGGCATCGGCATTTAGAGCACTACGAATTCCTTCTAAAATAGCAACGTCTGTAGGGCTGGTAATTTGATCACTAATATACTTAGCCGACAGATAAGCTGCCTGCTCGTTATCTACACTGATAAAGGGAACGTCAACCAAGCCCACTTTTTCTGAAAATTCTGGATCAAGCCGATTGTCAATATTGATCACGACAATTTCAGCATCTTGCGCTTTTTTAAGCACCGGGATCAGCTCCAAAGAGTCCCCTGGTGCGATCACAATGGCATCTACCATTTCTCGGATGAGTTCATCTACAATTTCAATTTGCTGCTCGATAGATGTTTCTTGCGCTGCGGTTTTAACAACAAGCTCTACTTCAAATTCGGCTTCAGCCTGCCGCCCCCCCTTTTCCATTTCCACAAAAAAGGGGTTGGTGAGTGTCTTCATCACCAAGGCAATAGTATAGGGTTGAGCAGAACCTTCCTCATCAACACTCGTCTGAGGTGTATGTTGAATAAATGGCTCTGACAAATCAGTATTATTAGGAGAGCTGCAACTAACCAGAAATATAATTAAAACCATTAGGCAGCACGCTTTTATTCTTTTCATTTATATCTCCTTATAATTACCCATTATTTTTTACACAATTTCTCACTCATTTGATTTTACCTGAAATAGTTCAGATAATTCATAACAAACCAGTTATATTAGGGCAATCGCATCTAATTCACAATTGATGCATTTTCTGTTTTCGTGCGGACTAAAGCCACTTTCTCAGTACGTGGAAGCCCTTCGGGCTGAAAACTGAGTCGAATTTATCCGACTTCCATACCATGAGGCAGGGATTTATCCCGCACCGATGCTTGAATTCGAGTTTTTTCGTGTTTTTGATGCAGAATAATTTAGATGCGATTGCCCTACCAGTTATATAATGCAAGCAAAATATTAGACAGATTCAATTTGAGAAAGTAGCTCTAAAAAAAATGATAAAAGGTAAGTTTTGATCAAACAAGGTGATATTTTCTGGTTTCTCTTGGAAGAACCCAACGATTTTTCTTCAGAATATCCACATCCCCATGTGGTGGTTCAGGATCATGACATTAACCATAGTCATCATAATACTGTGATGCTTTGCGCATTAACGACAAATATGAAGAAAGTCAATTTACCACGGAATATATTGCTTGAAATAGGAGAAGCTAATCTAGCCAAGCAAAGTATTGTGGATGTTTCTCAGGTAATAAAAATTGAAAAGCTAAAGTTGGGAGAATATATCGGATCCCTTAGTGAGCAACGCATCAGTCAGGTTCTAGAAGGGATAAAATTTCTGCAAAGAATGACTGAGAAACGGAAATAAGACCAAAGAGAAGTATTAAGAAAAGCCGCCAATATGGCGGCTTCTCCTATTTTATAACGCTATAGATCTTCGTCTCCCCTTCGTTAAAGACTTCATCCCATAGCACCCCATCTTGCGCTTCAAACTTCTCTAATCCCACAAAGTAGTAGGCTTGCTCAACCTGCCCAACGACAATATATTCAACATGATATTTCTCGATGAAATCACGGGTTTCTGTCAAATTTGTTGTTTCGTAAAATGCTTTAATTTCCGCAACGCGATCAGTGACCAGATGCGGGGTTAAGGCACGTTGCTGGCGTTGATGCCAGTTCCAGCCGACAACGCCGGGGAGACCGGTGTAAATGCTGTAGCGGCTGCCCCAACGATATTCTGGGGTATTTGCTTCAACGATGACGGGGGAACCTTGCACATTTTCGCGCATCCATAAAATGCCTGCGTAGTCTTGCCCAAGATCAAGTTCTTCGCTATCCCAGTGAGTAGCGGATTCCATATACTTCATCCCGTCGAGACCAGCGGGGGCATCTGAGCGAACGCGGTCGCGGATTTTATCCATCGTGCCGGTCACGGTAAAGAGCAATGCGCCAGCGAGCAAAACCATCGCCGTGCTTTTCCAGCCGCCTTGCCATTTTTCTGTCCATTTTTTTATTTCAGGAAGCAGCCATCCAAAAGATGCGCCCGCGCTGATGGCAAAAAATGTCCATGTTTGCAGATAAAGTTTAAAGACGGTATTCATCCGCCCGATGTCGCCGCTGAGGACGATCACTTCGACGACGATTGTCAGTGCCAAGCCCGTTCCGGTCAGGAATAGAATCAGTCGCTGCCCCTCGCCGAGATTCGCTCTGAAGATCAGCAACCCAGCCCAAAACAAGAGCGGTACGGCAAGCCATCCTATGCTAATTTCGAGATAGGCTAATCCGATCAGGAGTGCCAGCATAATGACTGCGGCAAAATTGATCCAATGTTTTCCCATTTTTCTGAACACGGAAAGCGGCGTTTCCGCCATCCATTCGTGCGTCTCCCACCACATCCACGAGACGATGACGAAGAGGAAAAGTCCCCATTGCGTGAAGTAGGATGAGAGCGGCGTGTGCGAACCTGTCCATTGGCGGATCTCGGTATATGCCAGGCCAAATTTTGTGATGTAGGGTTGGTAGAAAAGGGTGGAAAAAGCAAAAAGTGTTGCCATGCCTGCGAGCGCAGCAAGAATACGCCAGTGCCATTCTTTTTGGATAAATCGGATTAGAGCGTAGCCGACGACCAGCATGGTGAGGGGCAAATAAGCATAGAGATCCCAAGTATTTGTTGGGCGCATCGCACCTACAATCAGGCTTGCTCCCGCTATTTCAACAAAAATCTGGATGATGGAATTTTTTCCGTTAAATCGCGCATAAAGGAAGGATAGCGCCCACGCAATAGCGAGTACCGCGAGCGGCAAAACAATCATATGTGCGTGTAAATCGCTATATAAGAAAGTGAAAAGGGGAAATTCGGTAATTGGCTCTACATCGCCCGGGGCGGGGATAATGCGGCTGGGGAACCAATACCAGTCGCCTATGCGAAGCGGCAACATTGCTTTCTCGGTGATCATTTTCCAAAGCCCCTGCATAGCGAGCCAGAGATGTGCGAAAACGCTAATATCTGCGTAATGGCCGTTCGTGTCAACAATGCGCTGGAAAGCATGGTATATGGCACGGATCGTGCCAAGGTTGCCGAGCAAAACCATCGCTGCTGCAGAGGAAATACCGGCAATAAAAGGCAATTTGGGAATTGGGTTTTGGAGTTTGGGTATTGCTTCTTCTTCCAATTCTCGAACTTCGATTTTCGATTTTTGCCCTAATAAATTCCAACCTATTGAGAAGGCTCCCGTTCCCACTATTGCAAAGAGGGTCGGCAGAATATAGTTATAGGCCGTTGTGGGTGTTAGCCCGAGTAATTTGACAGGCGTGCCGACCAGCACAAAACCAAAATAATAGTAATTAAGATAACCACCCGCAAACCAGGGATCATAAGGCGGGAAAGTGGTGCTTTTTAAGACCGCGTGAAGATAAGACAAATCCATCGGTCTCTCGCCGCCTTTTGAAGGATGCCAAAGATCAGGATTTCCGATACGGATGAGCAGATCAAAGAGGAAGAAGGCGAGGAAAAACCCTTCTATCATCAGATAATATTTACGATTTTCCTGCCATTCTATGCGGAGCACATCGCGTTCTTTGTAACCCAACAACGTGCCCAAAATAATAATCGTTGCGAAAACAAGCCCAATGGTCAGACGGCTATACGCTATCCAAAATGAGCCAAGCAACCAAGGGAAGTAGGCAAGTAGCAATAAGCCAAATGCGCGCGAAAGCGGATAGCCCTTATCAGCAAGGCCGGGGAAAATCCTGCGCACAATTGGATAAGTGAAAAGTCCCAAGACAAAAATAGTCGAGTACCAGAGCAGTAAACCTAAAACGGGATATTTGTTTTTAAGCGCATCTGCGTTAAAAAGCTCTGACCATGTTCCACCCTCACGTTGTCGTGCCCACTCTTCTTCGGAGAGGATCAATTCCTTGGCTGGTTCGGGAGGTTTATATTCCCCCGCTGCCTTTGGGGTCAGATGAACAACATTACTGATATCCACAGTGCTAAGCAAGTTCTGCGCCTTGGCGGCATCGAAGGCATCTGTCTTTTTGAAGATAAGCACTTTGGTATGGTCATAAACCGTAAAGGCTTCTTCCGCAAATTGATCGTTCGCTTCCCAATGGAAAATGCCCAGAATTTCGAGTGTAGGGAAAGATTCAAAAACCTCGACCAATTCGTAGCCAAGTTGACCAGCATAATCACCTGGACGGGCGGTGTTATAACACCAGATCACATCTTCTTCAGGGGGGCAGCCGATCAGATATTCGTAGTAGGCTTTTGTGAGGGGATAACGCTCGGGAACGCGCGGGAGGGTTGCCCACTGACGATTGGAAGAGATGAAAAGATAATCTCCCTGAGTCAGGTTGGTAACGAATCGCTCGATCTTGGCTTGGTCGTCTGCCCAATACATTTCCATATTGAGACCGGGCTGATAAAGACCGCCAAAGCCATCATAGCCGTCAATGCGGAGAGGCAAGCCGTCATCCCAGGATGATTCGTTGATAACCGTAGAGCCTTTTAAGAAAAGCAAGTCTCCACTGGTCGTAATTTCGATGTTGTAGCTCTCGTTTTCAACTAGCGGGAGGGGTGGATCGAGTTGCAGGGTTAGCGGTTTATCTTCGGGAAAAGCAGAGGTAATGGAAGCGGTAGCAAAATTTTCTCCCTCGGAGGAACCGTGTTGAGGCGCCACTATAACGGATAATGTTTGGGGGAGATTCGCATCCAGGCCTTGTACCGAGGCAAAGTGGATCTCAGTCAATAATCCCGTAGCGTTGACATTAAAATGATGGCTATAAGGTACAGCTCCCTGAACCCCCAGCTCTTGCGGGAAATATAGCGGCTGCTGGTAAACCTGATCGCCTTCTTGTATGATACGAAGATTTACCGCCGCAGGAACATTATTATAGATCCAGCGGGCCGCAGCTACACGCGTATGCGGGCGTTGATAAATTTGAACAAAAGCATAAGCCCAAAGCAGCGTAGCTACTAAAACCAGCGCGCCTGCTATGCGCAGTACCTTTTCTACAATGCGTTTTTTGGATTTCTGGAAAACGACCCATGCAGCCATCATCGCCAAAAGCGGATAGATGGGAAGCTGATAACGCATGGTGGGGTTAAATTGACTGGATTGCCAAAGGAAGTAAAAAGCTGTCCAGCCCCATAGCAGTAGGTGGCGGCGCTCGCCTTTTATCAGGCGCCAGCCCATCCACAAAAATCCTACCCAAGCAAGGACACCGAGCGGTAATCCCAGCCCCCATTTGGTCAGATTCTCGAAGGAATAGAGATGCGAACGTCGTGCCCACTGAAACGCAAAGGGCAGATCAGCATCTCCGCTGGCTTGGGCGCGCTGCTCCATAATATTCCCGACCCAAGTTTCATTGGGGATCATCCCAAAGAAACCGGGACCGTTAAAGGCGTAGGGTTGAAAGATGCGAAAAGCGATAAAAGATGCGAATGCGCCAATAACGAGCAGAACGACAGCTTGATTCCAAATAGTGGAAGATTCTTCGTTCCTTATGTTTTCTTCAGCATTTTCTGAGCCAGTTTTTTGCGAAAAACGTAACACAAAAGCCAGCGGTAATAATATCGCCAAAACAGCAGCGTTGATCTTTGAAGCAACTGCCATCCCGAGGGCAAGACCAAACCCCGTACTAAGCCAAATAAACTTAGCAGTTAAAATGCTTAGAGGCTGGTTTCCTGGCTTTTCATTTTGAAATGAATTCTTAGGGCTTGATTCTGGAGAAAAGGCAATTTCGACGGCAAAATAGATCGTCAAGAACATGAAGAAATTGACAAAAGTATCCACCGTAAAGAAATGAGATTGTTGAATTTGCAAAACCGCAAAAGCCGAAAAAGCTGCTGAAAGCAAGGCTATTTTTCTGTTATAAACGCGGGCAACAATGAAATAGAGCAATACAAGGCTCAACAGATCCGCCAAGGCAGAGAGTTGTCTGCCTACTAAATGCACGCCCCCATAGCCTGTCTCTCCGACCCACTCAGCAACATAGCGCGTGACAAAAATAGGTAGTGTCCCGTAAACAAAAAAGCCATGCCCACGATTATGGGGATTGAGCGAAGAACAGGCTGTATCAAAATAACCACCCCAATCTTCGCAGCCTTCAGGAGGCGTACCCGTCATTTCAGTTGTTAATTCAACAGGCACAATCGCGCTCTCGACCATTGTCAAGAAACGCTCATCAGGATGCAAGTGCTGCCCGTCGTCCCAATCCAAACCAACGGAGCGGAACCAAAATCCCGCTATGATGACAAGGACAAGGGCGATATCGTAAAGGAGAGAATGCTTAGTTTTAGAATTGTTCATAACAGTATATACCGCTAAGGCACACGATAGATCATAAAATCATGATTCGGCACTTCTGAAATATATCGGGTTAAAGTCCCATCGGGGTAAAGATAAAGTAGTTCTTCGAGCGCTTCTTCATCACCTGGTTTATACATGAAGAGTTTCGGACCGTCAAAATCGAGAGTTTGATATAAATCCTCAGACCACATCCCAAAATTATGATTTGGGATTCCAGCCCAAACACCGGGCAAGCGCGTATCTACCCAATGCTCATAAGGCACGATCCACACCGTGTCAGTCTGGTTATGTTCTTGCTCAAATTCCTGGATGATCAAACCCATCTCTGATGAATTCCACGCGCCGATACGGAAATAATCCGCGTAAGTATTGAAGACCAGATTGTAATTCTGAAAGAGGGATATACCAATCAACAAGGCTGGAACACCCCAGGCAAATATCCTATTCAACGGACGAGGCGAACGTGACCTTAGGGTTGAGAGCAAACCATCGACAGCCAAGGCAACGACAATGAATACCACCACCGCTGCGCCCCCGGTCCGGTTTAACGCCGGATTCTCTTCGGGGTAGGCGATGGATAACGTCGAGGGGAGCTGTAGAAGCAAAATGGACAGAGGCAAGTATAGGTCAAGCCAGTGACCCGCACTAAAATAACGTACCAATAATAAAACCACGCCAATGATGAAAAACGCGCCACTGACCACGCCTAGCGCGGGTCTTAATCCTACAGAATGTACCCAAATACCCCCGTTATCCCAGTTGAACATTTTGATTCCATCCCATAGATTCGTTGCGAAAACCTTCCAGCTATTACCAACAGTACTGTCCAAACGAGAGAAAGCACGGTAAGAGAATCTTTCGGGATTTTCAAGGGCATAACTTCCGAGCGGGAGAAAAATTATGATAGAGATCAAGGCAAGAAAAACAAGGTGAATGATAATTTGCTGACGCACACCCCGTGATTGCTTATGGATCAGGTATATGGCAACCGCGGCAATGATCACAAAAGGCATGATCCGGAATGGGCTATAGCCATGTGCGCCTAAGCCAAGAAAAAGCCCCGCAAGGATAAAATCGTTGCGGCTCTGACGGCGAATGCCGCGCAAAAGATAAAAAAGTGTGGGTGCAACAAATAGCGGATAAAGCGGAAAACGCAGCCCCACGCGGCTGATGACGTTATGCCAATAGGAGATGCCCATCAAGAAGAGGGCGATCAGGCCAACGCGTTTGTTGGCAACTTCTTTGCCAAGCAAATAAACATAAGGGAGGGTTAGCAATCCCAGGAAAGCGGTTCCCAGCTTGAGACTAAAAAAGGATAAGCCTGTACCAAAAACTTTGGCAACAAGCAGCGTCCAATACATCTGGATAGCTTCGCGCCCCGTATTGCGGGGGAAGAAAACACGAAGCTCACCTTGAGTGACCTCATAAACATCGAGAATCTTCTCTGCATGGTCACTGAAAGGCTCTGATGGCACGGTTCCGGTTTGGTATAGACGGAAAAAGAGAATAATGGCAGAGATCGCCAAAAGAAGAAGAGCCCATTTAGGGTTGAACTTTATTTTTTCTTTTTTCTCTCCTGAACGCCATAGCCCCCAAAGAAAAAGGAAGATAGCGAGTAACCACGGGAAAGTATTTAGAAATGTAAAGCGATTGTCAGCAAAGATAAAAAACGCAAGGGCAGCAAAGGCAAGGGATAATCCCAATAAAATAGCAAGTATCTTTACTAAAGAGATTTTTAGTAAATCAAATTGCTCTTCAATTTTACGATAGGGCGGTAATTTCCACTCACCCTTGAGATAGGCCAATGTGAGCATCGCAAAAGATGCCAAATAAACCAGCAGCCCGCCTGTTGCAGCAGAATCCCCTTGATGTGGAGGTTCAAAATTCCATTGTGCCAATAATGCAAGAAATAGAGCGAGCAAAGATCGCCACGGGAGCGAGGCTAGTTGCCAGTTTATTCGTGGCGTTTTTTCAACTTCGTTTTCTTCATCGGGATTGCCCTGAGAAACGTCGGCGGCGGCGGGATTGAAATCCCTGCTTAAATCCGAAGTCCGATTAATTGGACTTTCTATTTCAGCCGAGAATTCATTCTCTGGCGTTAATGGGGTTTCATCTTCACCAGGAATGTCGAGATTTTTGATCATCCCGAGTTTATATTTTAGGTAGTCAAGGACGCTGGGTTCGTTTATTTCAGACATAAGATTTTAGGTTTCAGACTTTAGCGAGATTTCATTTTCGGCTTTTTTCTTCCATATTTCTTTTGTGTTGGCTAGCATTAAAGTAATGGCAATACCACTGATTACGCCAACAATAATACCGATTGCTGTATTTGTGTCAACATCAAGTATTTTATATACATATCGTGTTATCAAAGTTAAAACAGATATTGGAATCCATAAAAAAGAAATATTAACTTTCTTTCTATTAATGAGCCATTGACCTACACTTAAAAAAACTCCAGCGACACCTAAAATAACTAACCATACCCTATCATTTGGAATAGTACTGGATAGCGGTAAAACAAGCATTCTATATACATATCCTATTATCGTATTACTAGCACTAACTCCCCAGACTATAGCAGATATCGGAATCCATAAAAAAGAAATATTAACTTTACTTCTAATAACGAGCCATTGAAGTACACCTACAAAAGCTCCTGCGATACTTGCAAGGATTATCCATGTCCAATCAGTTGAAATATTGCGGAGTAGCGGTCCTGTAAAATCAAAAAAAAGAAACCCAAAAGCATAACCAACAGGCAGCCCTATTGCCGTTAATGGCATCCAAAGAAAAATATTTTCTCTACTGAAATATTTCTTTAGAATAATCCATTGACCAATGCCGCTAATGAGACCTGCCACGAAATAACCCGCTGGAAACATCAGCAGAAACGACCAATTACGTCTATAGGCAATATCTATAACAGACCACATTTCAACATTTGCTACTATGGAAACGGTAACCCATAATATAAAAGTGATGATAAGACTAACAAATTTATTTATACTAGACATAAGACCATAAATATTTGTTTTAGTTTATTCGAGAAAATCAGGAAGAAACATAATGCACTCTTTCCAGAAAGCAAATGCTTTTATGTGATATTGTCTTATATTATCCTGATAATCGCCTTCTCGGAATAGTGCAATGAGAAGAATAACGGGGGTTGCAAAGAAAAAGAATACAGGAGTGAGTAATGCCCAAAAAATAAATTGAACGATTATTTTGAAAATAATCGTTATGACAAATTCGAAGAAATCTTCCATCACTCAGTTTCCCTTTACTGATTACTGCACACTTCTCACTGCTTTTCTGCTATCACCAAAATACTTTCGCCCCACTTCATCGGCAGGAAGGGGATTCCGAGAATTGCCTGTAATCCACCCAATGAGCCGAAAGCGAGTTTTTGCAGCATCGGTGGGATGAGGGGGATATAGGGCACATCCCAAAAGCCGTCGGAGAAGACTTTTAGCGGATTTAAGTTTGCGCTATGGAGCATATCCAGCCATTCTTTGGGCGGTTTTAGGGCGATGTGAGTTGGGTCTTGGTAGCCGATCCAGTCCTCGCCTTTGAGGGGTTTTAGGAGAGAATCCAGATTTGGGGTGGCGAGGATCAGAATCCCGCCGGGGGCGAGAATTCTGCCCAATTCGGAGACAGCAAGTTCCGGGTCAGGGAGGTGTTCGACAACGTGTTTGATGATGACCACGCCGAAGCTCGCATCCGCAAAGGGGAGTCGTTCTGCAGAGCCGACATTTAATCCTGTCTCTGGGGCAACGGCACGGGATTGTGTGAGTGCCCAATGATTGATGTCGAGGGCGACAGTCTCAAAATTTGGTTCAAGTGAGCCGATTAAATGCCCCATCCCTGAGCCAATTTCGAGCAGGCGGGAGCCATGCTTTCCGTAGCGGCGGGCAAGGATGGCGTTAAAGCGGTTCGACCACCAATACATGCTGTATTTGGCGAAGGAGGTATTTTCGTAAGTGTTGGATGAGAAATAATTCTCGTCGAAAGAATCGTTATGAGTCATTTTTTTAACACGAAGGATACGAAGAAACACTAAGTTTGGATGATTTTACCCTTACGGGCACTTGTGCGAGGAGGATGCGCCTCCGACGACGTGTGCCCCGTATGGGGTAAGCAATCTTGTGGTAATGAGACCACTCACCTGCACTTGTCATCGCAGGTACAAGTGTCGTCGCAAAAGCATGCTCCTCGTGGAATCATACTTAGTTTTTTGTTTTTCTTTATGAACCCTTGTGCCCTTTGTGTTTAAATTTTTCGAGCAATATAAAAAGTAAAAGTCCCATCATCCACTGGCTCAACCGAGGCATATTTGCGCACAAATTTCTCCGTCAATTTCAAATTCCAGCGCGTAGGGGCGAGCAACCATTTGCGGGTGACGACATGGATAATCAGCGAGGGCAGCCCAAAATAATGACCCCATTCTAACACGCGCATCGCTTGCGGCGAGAAATAATGCCACCAGCGCACCAGCTCAAAACCGGCGGCGTTCAGGCGCTTTTCCCAAACTTCAGGAGAGTCGGCGTACTCCACACGAGAGATAAACCTGAACCACTCGGTATATAAGTTTGCCAATTTTTTTAGCCCGATTTGACGAAGACGGCGCGGAATATCAAGCTCGGATAAATAGCGTTCGTTGGGGACACAGAAGACAAAGGGCGCGCCCGCTTTTAACGTGCGGCTTGTTTCCATTAAAACAGCATCGATGTGGGGGATATGCTCCAATACCGAGTTACTCAGCGCAGAAGCAAAATGCCCATCCGGGAAAGGATTCTGCGCAGCATCCCCTTCGATGAGCAGATTGTAAACGCCCCGCGTCCCTGCTTCGTGGATGGGACCATGCCAGGGATCAAGACCGACGTCTATTTTGCGGTCAAATGTGAGTTGCGCAAAATGACCGTCGCCACAACCCACATCTAGCGTCGGGGAGGGTAGGTCAAGGTCTTGGTAATATTCCGATTCTACGCCACGCACAAGGGCGCGGAAATAGGGCAGGTCACGGAGGTGGATGAAGAGGAAGTCTTTCATAAATAATTATGTCATCGCGAGGAGGGCGTAGCCCAACGTGGCGATCTCCAAATTGTGCGGGAGATTGCCGCGCCACCTACGTCGGCTCGCAATGATCTATCCCATTAGCCCTTCAAACATCTTCTCATAAACCGCCGCCACACTGTCGGGATCATAAGTCTGCGCTAACGCAGCAGTATCACAACGATATTTCTCTTTGTCGGCAAAGATTTTGAGTAATCCATCTGCTAGTTCATTAGAACTGCCAATAGCCGCAACTTCGCCCATATCGTGCATTAAGACAGGTTGACGAACACCGGGCAAGGCCGATGCCACGCAGGGGACGTTATTGAGCATCGCTTCGATCTGGACAAGACCAAAGGCTTCGGTCGCATTTAGGGAGGGGACGACGAGGGCATCGAGTGCGGGATAAAAAGCTGCCATTTCTGTAGGGTTGAGAATACCGAGAAAAGTCCAATTTCCGCTGGCTTCATATTCTTTGATGCGGGGCATTAGGCGGTCGGCATAATCTTGTTCGCTGAAAACATCTTCATATTGTCCAGCAAAAAGGACTTGGGCGCTAGGATATTTCTCTAGAATTTGTGGCATTGCGTCTAGGAGAATGCCAACGCCCTTCTCGGCGGCAAAACGTGTCGCCATCCCGATGACAGGATGGCGTTCTGTAATTTTGTATGTTGTGGCAAAAGCCGAAATCGCATCATTGCTAGGGTTAGGCAATTCCACTGGAGGGAGAAATGTGCGGAGCTTCTTCTTATAACGCGAAAGATAGGGCGAGTGGTCGGCGTAATCTTGTGTGTAGGTCACAATGCGATTTGCCAAAATCCCTGCCATATTATTTTGAAAATGGACGACCGAATTAACGATCTTGTTAAAGAAACCTGTGGGGAGGTTTAGGTCGCAATGGTAAGTGAGAACAGAGGGTTTACCAAAAAGTCTGGCGCGGAAGGCAACGCCCGGTGCGTCAAATTGAGGGAGATGTAACTGAACGACATCGTGCTCGAAAACTAATTTGGTGGCAACCAAGCCAAATGTAGGCGCGATTACGCCTTTACTAATGCGAAAAGCCACGGGAACGCGAATCACGCGAACGCCATCCATCATCTCTTCGCGGGGCAAATCCGGATCATACTGGGTGGTCATCACGGTCACTTCGTGTCCACGTTTGACGAAGGCTTTCGCCAATCTTTCGGCGTAAATGGTCAGCCCCGAGGTGTGGGGGCGGTAATAGGTAAGAACGGTTAGTATCTTCATAAGCGGGCTAGATTATAACGCAGGGGCGAAAATAGAAAAGCCCCCGAAAGTTCTGCTTTCGAGGGCTTTGAGAATGCTAAAAAAAACTTATTGCGCCCACTGGGCATTTAATTGCCTGGCAGATTCAACAGCCAACTGTATGACGGCTTCTTTAGGACCATCCGGGTGCCCAACGACCATGATAACAAGGGCGTGTCCGCTCGCAGATACGCCCTGCGCGGTGATGCCCGTACTCGCCGAGGCTGTGCCAAGTTGAAAACCTTCGGGATAGCTTTCCCACGTTGCGCCGGGGAGCTTGCCAAAGACCTTTATGAAATTTTCATTCGCGCTGGCGGCATCTGTGGTCTGACCACCGCCAATGGTGAGCATATAATTTTGCGATTGATAATAGCAGTTCCCCAATTGATCTTGCGTTTTAAAAGCAAAATCTTCGCTAGAGATGGCGTTCAGGGCAGCAACATCAAGGAGGTTGCAATCTGGCATTGCAGGTGCGCCCGCTGCGGAGATGTCGGGATTCGCTCCGCTCGGATCGCTCTCAGGGGAAGTTGCTTCTGACTCAGCAGCAGAAGATTCGACCCCGGGCATCTCTGTGGGAGGCGCTTCAACAGATGGGGTGGAACCCAAGCTACACGCCAGCGACAAGATGAGTAGCAAAACAATGACATAGATGATCTTGTTTTTTCTCATGGATTTTCTCTTTTTTCAAGTTTTTTTCGCAGATTTTGAATTATAACGCAAGGAATACTAAGCAGCTTCTTCCCACCCATAATCTCAGGGCTTACGCATGAAATTTATCTCCGAACAAAACCATTTCGAGATATTGCGTACTCAAGGCACATTTGAAGCGTTTGTTTTTGAGACTTCTTTTCGTAGATTTCTCGCTTCTGAGTAAGTTAAG
>Ga0233441_1000588_pt1 | contig 41512 bp, 41 predicted proteins | sample SI_123_September_4_FD_182781 | JGI IMG/M metagenome (GOLD analysis project Ga0233441, IMG submission 182781) | Seawater microbial communities from Saanich Inlet, British Columbia, Canada - SI_123_September2016_135_MG | ecosystem: Environmental > Aquatic > Marine > Inlet | place: Canada: British...
TGATGATAGTGATAATCAAGATGTTATAAAAAATTATAATAAACATGCAAGTGGAATCAATCAGTTTTTTCCAACTATGTTAAAAACTCGTGTGAATAATGGTTCTATTTATGATTGGTTTACAGAAGAATATAAAGATAAGTTTCAAAAAGTTATTCGTAGAATTATTAAACGAGATTCAATGTATAATTTTTCTAAATGTATTCCCATCGGAGAAGAAATACACGGTGAATGGTTTGTTGTACAACAAAAGAAAGTATCTAATCCAGAGTATTTAACATTAACTACAAGTGAAGTAAAAGAACTTGAATTTAAACAAAGAAGTAATGTAACAGAATATGATGATGAAAAATATTCTTATTTTATTAGAAAATTTAAGTTAGGACAGAAAATATTTCCCCCAGGTATTCAAGCATTCAGATTAGGACTTGGACAACCAGCTGTAAACTTCCCACCATTGACGGCAAGATATTTGTATGAAAGATATACAGAACACATTGAACAAGACACACCATTAAATATTTACGATCCTTCAAGTGGTTGGGGTGGTCGTATTCTCGGAGCTATGTCATCATTCAAACGAATTCATTATATTGGAACTGATCCTAACACGGATAATTATATAAATGAGTTAGGTAAGACAAGATATGAATATGTTGCAGACTTTTTTAATACAGAAGTATTAGAAACAAACAATTTTTGGGAAGAAGAAAAAAATACATATCATTTATTTCAAGATGGAAGTGAATTCATTGGGAACAATCCAGAGTTTCAGACGTATAAGAATAAGTTAGATTTAGTTTTCACATCACCACCATACTTTGACAGAGAGCAGTATAGTGAGGACGAAGAACAAAGTTATAAGTTATATCCTAAGTATGATAATTGGAGAGACAATTTTCTTAAACCCACATTAACTACAGCATTTGAGTATTTAAAAAATGATAGATATTTGTTATGGAATATAGCCGATATTAAAATAGGTAAAAAATATCACCCGTTGGAACAAGATAGTATTGATATTGTAGAATCTTTAGGTGGAGAATATCAAGGTAAATTAAAAATGTTAATGACAAGAATGATTGGATTAGAACCAAAGAATGTAAAAAATTCTGTTAAGGTTAAAGGTGAACATTACAAATATGAACCAATTTTCATTTTTTATAAAGGGTAATATATGATACTATGGTTCACAGGACAACCGGGGTCTGGTAAAACAACACTTTGTAATGAAATAAAAGAAAAAATACTATACTCACATCATTATTTAAAAGATAAAATAATTCATATTGATGGTGATGATTTGAGAGATGTATTGGATAATAAAGATTACTCAGAAAAAGGTCGTAGAAAAAATATTCAATTTGCTATCAATATGGCAAAAGTAATGGACGACAAAGGTTATTTAGTTATTGTATCTATGGTATCACCATATAGAGATCAAAGAGAAAAATTAAAATCAAATAGAAATATAACAGAGTTCTATCTTCACACAACGGAGATACGAGGTAAGGAAGATTATTTCGTAGAAGAATACGAACAACCAATACAGAACTATGTAAATATAAATACAGACAAACCAATAGAGGAGTGTGTAGATGAAATACTCGATGTTTATCGGCAGATGGCAGCCGTGGCATGATGGTCACCAATGGTTGATTGACCAAAGACTTAAAGAAGGCAAGAATATTTTAATATGTATTCGAGATGTGTTACCTGATGAAAAAAATCCATATACTTGTGAAGAAGTTTATGATAATATACAACAACAATTAAGAGAATTTATAGATGGGGGTGTAATTAAAGTTATGATTATACCAGATATAGAAAGTGTAAATTATGGTAGAAATGTCGGTTATGAAATAATAGAACACTTTCCACCACCAGAAATTAAAGAAATTAGTGCAACAAAAATAAGGAATGAAAAATAAAATGAAAGAATTAACTCCAGAACAAATCCAAGAGAATTGGAATAAGTTAATCCAATTAGTTGAAGATACTTTTGAAGGAGAAAGAAAAGAAAATCTTTTGAAGATGTATGAATACTTCGAGGATAGAATGTGTGTAGCACCAGCAAGTGGTAAACCAAATTATCATTATTGTCATATTGGTGGTTACACGGAACACGTATTACATGTGGTGGAAACGGCAAAGAAATTAATGAAAGTCTATCAAGAGATTGGGGCAGTGATTGATTTTAATGAAGAACAACTTGTATTTTGTGCACTACACCACGACTTAGGTAAAGTAGGTGATTTAGATCATGAATATTATTTACCACAAGATGACGATTGGAGAAGAAAGAAATTAAATGAGTGGTTTACTCATAATCCAGAGTTACAATATATGAGTGTTACCGATAGGGCAATATGGTTACTACAACATTTTGATATTAAAATTTCTCAATTAGAATTTTTAGCAATAAAGGTAAGTGATGGAATGTATGATGAGGCAAATCAACAATACTTGAAAACATATAAACCAGAGAATAGTTTTCATTCAAGTTTACCTTATTTAATACATTGGGCAGACCATATGGCAACCAGAGCAGAATATACAGAATGGAAGTATGAAGAAGAATATGAGAACGCTGGTATTAGAGATAGAGTTAAAGAAAGTGTAACCACACAAGTAACTCGTGAAGTAAAGAAAGTTGATGCAGATCCAGAACCAACAGCATCAGCAAAAGATTTGTTTAATGAGCTATTTGGTGAATAAGATAAATAATATATTTTTAGAAGATTGTATGGATAGATTGAATAAAGAATCTAGTTATGATTATGCATTTTTCTCACCTCCAGATTATGATGAAATTAATATGAATCCAAAAAGTGATTCAGAAGAATATTTTAGTTTTGTTAGTAATGTATTGAAAAAATTAAATCCGACTAAACACGTAGTTACGGTAGTTATTAGTGATAGGAAATTCAATTCAACTATTATACCTAAACATAAAATGGTTATAGATATGATGTTTGATTCAGGATATAAGTTAGTATCACAAAAAATTTGGAGAAAATCACCAAGTATAAATTTATATAGATTAAACTATGCATTTGTTTTATCATTTGCTAAACAGAAATGTAAACAACATTATAAGAAAGATTTTAAAATAGATGTGTGGGATCATAAACATCAAAACTATGAAGGTTATTCATATAATATGCCAATAGAAATAGCACAAAAGTGTATAGAGAATTTTACTAATGTGAGTGAAGTAGTCTATGACCCGTTTATGGGTGTAGGTACTACCGCTATTGCATGTATTAATTTAGATAGGTTTTATATGGGTAGTGAAATAGACCCTAAAACATATGAGTTATGTATGAATAGAATAGATAAATACGAAGGAAATCAAAAATGGTATTAGAAATAGTATTAGGATTATTTGTCCTTATTGAAGGATATGTAATTTGGAACTTAAATAAAAAGACAGAAATGTTGGAAACGTGGGTGGAAACATTTACAGTTAAGATAACAACTGTTAGAGATCAATTAAATGATATTGACCACCAAGGACATTTTGAAGCAGATGATGAAGTTGGTACAACATTTAAACTTATTAAAGATACTGTAGATGAACTACAGGAATTAGAAGGAGATGAAGTAGATGCCTCGTAAAAAAGCAAAATCAAGAATGTATTTCACACAAGATACCGAAGATGCAATTATTAGTTATAATAAAACAGATGATAGAATGCTAAAAAATGATTTGTATGTAGCCGAAATAGGTAAGGCGTTTGATAAATTAGCAGAAAACTTGATACATACTTTTAAATTTTATTATTTTGATATACCATTATCTGAAGTAAAAAATGAAGTAGTGTCTTATTTGATAATGAATATACATAAGTTTAAGGAAGGTAAAGGTAAAGCATTTAGTTATTTCAGTATTGTTGGTAAGAATTATTTGATTCTACATAATAACAACAATTATAAAAAAATGAAAATAACCAAGTCATTAGATGTTTTAGATTTTAATAGAAATCTAACTTCTGAAGAAAGTGAAAAGGAATCTAAGGAAACTTATAACGAGTTTGTAGAACAAATGTTAGAGTTTTGGGATAACAATATCAGAAATATATTTCGTAGACAAAAGGATATATTGGTTGCAGATTCTGTTATAGAACTATTTAGGAAAAGACGAAATGTAGAGAATTTCAATAAGAAGGCGTTGTATATTCTTATTCGTGAAATGACAGGTTCTAATACTCAACATATTACTAGAGTTATTAATGTAATGAAAAAACATTATAAAGATATGATATATGATTATCAAAACTTAGGACAAATAGACACCACCAATACAGGTTCTATATTTAACGCTTAATTCTATTTAATTTATGAAAAACCAAGGTTATGCAAGAAATTAAATTAAAAAAAAGACAAGAATCAGAGCTTGTTAATCTTATCGATCAATTTGAACTGGTCTGGCGAAAAAAACATTTAGTATATAATGGTGATCAAATTGCAAGATTTGAACGAACCATAAGTAATTTACTATATGAATTTTCTATTATTGGATTTCCTTGTGGATTAAAATCTAAGGGTTTAATAATTCCTAAAGGAAAGAGCCCCACATATGACCATGTTTATTCAAGAAAATTAGTTTCTAAATATCTTATGGATGAATATATAAAAGAACCAATAACAATCGAAAAGTTAAAAGAGATATTACCACCATTACTTACGAGTATAATTTTATCAAAAGAAGATAATAAGAAATTATCTACTATAGTAAAGAAGAAAAAGTATACACTTAAAGATTTGATGAAAATGAAACATTACAAAAAGGCCAATATATCTTTGGAATATAAGAATGGTAATGGTTATTATAGAGAATTAGTTACTGAAGAAATGAACAAACTTATAGGATTAAATAATACTAATTCGTTTTGGGACGATGATTCTATCTAACTTATAAAAACAAAAAACCCCGACTAAATCGGGGTTTTTCATGCATAGATGTGAGTGACGGGATGTCACATCTCATTTACTTGCGAAATAAACCCACCAACACCAATAGCGCGACTAATCCAGCAAAGCCAGATTCGCCAAAACCATTTATAATAGATGTTAGGTTACTAATAACATTAACACCAAAGAAACCACTGCCGAATAATACTTCGCCTATGGCTCCGATGGCTACAAAGGATAACAATAGAGACGCTATGTCTTCTACCCATCCTTTGACCATTGTTACTACTTCACTCATTGGTTTTTCTCCAGTTAGTTTAGTATTGCATTAATTAGGACTATAAAAAGTCCTCTTATATAACTATTTATATATGAGAATTTCTTTTTTTAGTATATATTTATATAAAACAGAATAAATTTAAAGTTATATTTATATTAGAGTCAATCTAATTCAAACAACACGAGAAAACAAATGTCAGATTTTAAAGTATTTGAAGGAAAATCGTTATCCGATGTATTCAAAGACATCTATGATAATTCAACAACTAATAAGAAACAGTTAGATATTCTTATAAAAGAGATAGTGGGATTCATTAAAGATGGTGATACTGCAGTACAGTTAATCCCTGCGGTTAAAGAATATTTAGAAATTAAAGTAAAAAATGATGAACAATTGGTAAAGATGGCATCAATAGTTCAACGATTAGTTAGTTCTGAAAGTAAAGGTTCAGAAGATGAATTTGGGTTATCTGATAAAGAAAAAGAACAATTAGTAGGTTCGATAGAAAAAGTTGCACAAGAAGCACAAGAATACACAGATGTAGTAAACAGTAAAGAAAAAGTAAATGCCGATAATTGAAAATAATACTGTAGTAGTAGATAAAGGTATTGATGGATTTGTAAATCAAAATCAGGCGTATCATATGATACGAAAGTATTCCGATGCGTATCGTTATATTCAGTTTGATATATGTGAAGTTAAAGAAGTATATATTGTAGGTAACAATTCAGATGCCGGATTATATGGAGCAATACAAGGTAGGTTAGTTACTTCTGAAAAAAATACTACATTAAAGAATAGATGGATAAAACCATTTTCACTTAGAGATTTTGATTTACCTTCTGAAAATGAATATGTTATGGTATTTGAATATGGAGTTCCACCAGAAGCAACAGAACTTTATTATATAAGAGATTGGAGTGCAAATAGAAGTTTAAATTTTAATATTTTTTCTCCAGCACTTTCTGGTAATGCAACTACATCAGAAATGGAAAGAGCAGCTATAATTCAAGATACCAAAGTTACAAAGACTGTACCATTACCAAGATATAAAGATGGGGATAAATTTATTAATGGTAGATTCGGCCAAACTATACAATTTACCAGTAAGAATGAAACCCAGCCTTGTTTGAGAATAACAAATAATACAAATAAATTTAATGAGGATGGTTTATTTACACCATATTTCGATAATGAAGGAAGTGTTATTTATTTAGAAGGTAGTAGAATACCTTTAGATTTAAAACAAAGAGTTAAAGGGGTAGATGAATTTCCAGAATTAACAGGAGACCAAATAGTAATAGAAAGTGATAGGTTGATTTTTCAATCTAAAAAAGAAGAAATATTTATCAATGGGTTTAAAAAAGTCTCTATTAATTCTCCTGAGATATTTATTAATGGACAACCATATGTTCATGGAAATTTTATAAGAGACTTAGTAGATCAACTTGTTAGTATAATGGATAAATTTGTTAGTGGTGTCCAGGTAAATACTGTATCAGGCGGACCTGTACAGGGAGCCGTTTTCAGTTCAGAGACAGCAATTTTAAAAAGTATACAACGACAAATATTTAATTCGAAATATAAGAATGAAACAAATCCAGAAGGTAATCCACCCACGAAGAAATCTGATGAAGAACTTAACGATTATATAACCAATTCAGGATATTAGAATATGCCGAAAACAGAACAATTAGTAAAAACAGTAACTATAGATGATAACGGTGAACGACAAATAATTTGGGAAACCCATATGGTTGAAGAAAATACTATACGAGTACTAGAGACTCCACTGGGAATCATAACATTACCTTTGGGAAAAGTAACTGTAAATGGTACAAAAGGCAAGCCTAAACATAAATTATACAATGGGGATATAATTAAAACTGGATCTAAATCAAGAGTGGAAATTAAATTACCAAGTGGTGGAGAAGTTGGAGAAAGATGGAAAGTTAGAATAGGAGAAAATTCCGAGTTTGGAATCACTACAAATAATTTAAGAACGGCGGCAAAAAGTTTCGGAATCCAACAAAAGCATGGAAATTTATATGATACATTCGCTAGTGGGGTAGCTGGAGTCTTTAGTAAAGGCCCAACAGGTAAAGTACGAACACCAACCGCCGTAGCAGCTATTAGAGGTTAATTATGGCAAAAACACCATTAGGTAAACAATTAGAAAAGTATTTACAATCAAAGCTAAATGGAATATATGCGGTAGAGGCAAAAATTTCTGTTGGGGAATATGAAGGTACTCTCACCAGGGAAGATATTGAGAAGTTAAGAAAAGACTTGAATAATAAAACTGAAGATTTAGAAGAGATAGAAAAAAGGCTAGACTCTAATGAAAAGATTATAAAGGGATTAGATACTACTATTAAAACTCAAGAGGGGTTAGCACTTGCACCAATTATAACACCAACTGGCCCAGCCCTTTCACCGGGAGTGGCACTTATAGTAAGAGAAAAATCTAAAGAACAGGCGGATGATCTTAAAGAAGTAGTTAAAGAACAAGGTAAGAGTGCAATCAAGCAGGCATTAGACGGATTAAAAAGTGCCAGAGAAACTTTAAATAACATAGGTAAAAAATAAGTTACAAACTAGGAGATAATAAAATGAAGTTAGAAGGACTTAAAAAATATATAGCTAAAACTGTACGAGAAGAAGTACAAAAAGAAATAAATAAAATATTTATTACTGAAGGTAAATCTATTAAAACCAAAACAAAACCAAAGGTAGTTTCAACACCTAAAGTTACTGAAGAACCTGTAGTTTATTCTAAAGATAAAACTCTTAATAAAATTTTAAATGAGACAGCCGGATTTAAAGGAGCACCAAAAGAAGGTTTTGAAGATTATCCTACTCTAAGCGGAGAAACTTTTGATTCATCAAGAACAGCAGAATTATTAGGATATGGTGATATTCGTGGTGCAGGAAGTGATGAACAAAGGAGAGAAATAGGAGCGGTTCAGACTATCAAAAGTGTACCAGGAGTTAGAGTGGAAGATGTACCTCAAGCAACACAAGATGCATTAACACGAGATTATAGTTCTTTAATAAAAGCAATGGATAAGAAAAATAAATAAAATGGGGAGTTCAAGAGAAAAAGACCAAGATCCAGATACCTTTATAGGTTTAGCATTTCCATTGGGATTTGCTAATGATGGTATTTTTAGAAAAACTAAAACTACCTTGGAACAAGCTAAACATAATTTAAAAAATCTTTTATTAACTATGAAAGGTGAGAGATTGGCTCATCCAGAATTTGGATGCGATATACATACGTTGATATTTGAAAACATAGGTACAGATATACCTGATAGAGTTGAAGAAATGATTAAAGAGGCGGTTGATATTTGGCTACCATATATATCCGTTAATGAAACGGTTATTGAACAAATTGATAATAGATTGAATGTTGATGTAAATTTTAGTTTAAAAAATGATTTAACAAGTGGTGAAGAAGTTTCTTTAACCTACGAGACAGGAGAGTAAAATGGCTGAATTTGATAAACAGGTAAAATATTTAGGAAAGGACTTTGGAAGCTTAAGAAATAATTTAGTTGAATTTGCAAAAACATACTACCCTACAGTTTATAATGATTTTAATGAAACCTCACCTGCTATGATGATGGTGGAAATGGCAGCATATGTGGGAGATGTATTAAATTATTATATTGATGATACTTTTAAAGAAAGTTTATTACCATTTGCACAAGAAAAAAATACGATTTATAATATAGCACAATCGTTAGGATACAAACCAAGATTTATTACACCGGCAATAGTAGAATTAACTTTAACACATACGGCACCCGCCAGTACAGACGATAATTTAGAACCAGATTGGGATTATGCACTTAATATTAGATATAATTCTCGTGTTTCAAGTGATACTACTGGAGTGGATTATAGATTATTGGAAGATTGTAATTTTAAAGTAAATAGTTCTTCGAGTCCAAGAACGTTTGAAGTATCAGCAACTGATAGTACTGGAACTCCAACCCGATATAAAATAACAAAACGAGTTAAGGCAATTAGTGGAGAGGTTACTTCGGAAACATTCCCATTTGGTGCAGCTACAAAGTATGATAGTATTTTATTAGGTAAAACTGATATCACAGAAGTAATTTCAATAACAGATAGTGACGGAAATACTTGGTATGAAGTTCCATTCTTAGCACAAGATACTGTATTGAGTGATTTTGAGAATAATATAGATAATGATAAAAATTTAGTACAATTTGCAGGTACATCTCCATATGTTTTAAAATTATTAAAAACTTCTAAACGATATGTAACATTTCGTAGACCCGATAAAAAAACAGAATTAAGATTTGGTGCAGGAATATTGGTTGCACCCGACGAAGAAATAGTACCAAACCCAACTTCAGTAGGTAGTAATATATCAGGGTCACCAACTAAATTGGGAGTTACTTTTGACCCATTGAATTTTACTAACACGAGAGCATATGGAGAAGCACCTACCAATACTGTATTGACAGTCACATATGCACATGGTGGTGGTGTAGGACATAATGCTAAAGTAAGAGATTTAAATGCGTGGTCTAATTTGGTCTACGCGGCAGTAGATTCTACATTAACTACATCAGAAGTTACTACTGCTAAAAATTCATTAACCGTGACCAATCCGAGCCAGGCTACTGGAGGACAGAGTGAAGAATCAGTTGAAGAAATTAGAAATAATGCATTGGCATTCTTTCAGGCACAAAGTAGGTCAGTAACAAAAGAAGATTATGTGATTAGAGCATATACACTTCCACCTAAATATGGTTCTATTGCTAAAGCATATGTGGTACAGAATGATTTATTAGAAATAGGTAATAATATAGAGTCAAATCCATTAGCATTAAATATGTATGTTCTTGGATACACGGCTTCGAATAAATTAACTCTTTGTAATAATTTGGTTAAACAAAATTTAGCCAGATATCTTGGAGAAACAAGAATTTTGACTGACGCTATTAATATTAAAGATGCATATATTATTAATATAGGAATAAAATATACTATATTGGTTAATAGGAATTTTAATAAATCTGAAGTATTATTACGGGCAACAAAGGCTATACAAGACCATTTTAGAATTGAGAAATGGCAAATCAATCAACCGATAGTAACAACCGATATAGCAAATCTTATAAGTGATGTAGACGGGGTTGCCGGAGTTGTACCACCAAAGACAGACAACCCATTTAATCTACCAGTTGTTATAGAAAACAAATGGAATACTGCTAAAGGATACAATGAAGTATTATATGACTTTACTGATCCCACGGTAGTTAAAAATGGAGTAATATATCCAGCTAGAGATCCATCAATATTTGAAATTAGATTTCCAAATGTAGATATTGAGGGTAAAATAGTTGGTGATGTATATTAGGAGATAATTAAATGCATTATTTTATATACGCAGATGCAGACGCTACACTTTATGAGGGTAGTGCAACACAAAGTAGAAATACTGGATTAGATGAAATATTAGAAGTTCGTAAAGATATGAATGATAGCGCTACCGTTATCAATGTATCTCGAGCTTTAATTAAATTTGATTTAACAGAAATTTCAAATTTTATTTCGGATGGTTTAATTCCAAGTAATGATAAATCTGAACCAAGTGCTTCATATTTTTTAAATCTTTATGATGCTGGTTCTACTGGATTGACCTCAACTTCACAACTTTTATATGCACACATTGTTTCACAATCTTGGACAGCCGGTGAAGGTACATTTCACGATGACCCAGAAACTACTGATGGTGTTAGTTGGAGATATAGAGTTGGACAGAATGATGGCACTCAATGGATAAGTGGTAGTAATGATGTAGGTGGAACTTGGTATGGAGATTTTGATACCACTGGTAGTGTTAATTGGGATTTATTAGGAGAATATCCTTCAACTCACATGACTGCAAGTGCTGGAAAGTTAGGACGTTTGAGATATGCTTCTCAATCTTTTGATTATGGTAGTACAGATATGAGAATGGATGTTACTGAACCTATTAGTATATTACTTGATTCGAGTTCAGCTTATCCAAATGAGGGGTTTATTATAAAGAGAAGTGGTAGTGTGGGTAATGAAGATTCAAATTGTCCCGAAGGAGATTCATCTGAATATGGACAATTTAAATTCTTTTCAAGAGATACGAATACAATTTATCAACCAAAGTTAGAAGTAGTTTGGAAAGATTTTGTATATTCGACCGGTTCTACAGCTTTAACTTTAATGAGTGGTTCTCAATTAGACGATATAGTTTTTTATATGAAAGGTATGAGAGATTCATATAAAGAAAATTCAAAAATAAAATTTAGATTAGCGGGTAGGCAAAGATATCCTGCAAAAACTTATGAAACTACACCACGTGCATTACAAGTAACTACATTTCCAAGTGGAACTCTATTTTATTCTGTTAAGGATGCACTAACCGAAGAAACTATAATACCTTTTGATCAATATACTGCAGTGAGTTGTGATTCATCTGGACATTACTTTAATCTTTGGATGAATGGATTACAGGCAGAAAGGTATTACAAAGTGTTATACAGATTTGTAAGTGGTAGTGGGACTATAGGAGAAATTAATGATATTCATGATAATGACTTTACATTCAAGGTTGAGAAATAATGCCATATAAACAAAGTGAATTACCTAATGTTCCTTTATATAGTTCATTAAAACAAAAACAATTTTCTGATAATTTTGATAAAATGATGACGTATGTTGATAACTATATAGAAGAAACTAGCCAACAAGATACAAAGTATCCCACGATAGAAAATGATTCAGGACAATTATTATTTTTTGGTTCTGGAAGTGGAGAAAATTTTGATACAAATTGGCAAAAGGTTGTAGTTCCAAACACTATACCAGATATAGATGAAGATTTAATACCATTACATATTAATACAGACTTCGAAAACTTCTAATGTCAAGTATTTTATTACAAGAAGATCTTCAAAATTTATCTCAAGGTAAAGTCACATCGGGTGGAACTAACACTACTGGATTTGGTACTTCTGTTACAGATTTACTTATAGTAGGTGGCCAACCGATTTTAAATGATTTTGCAATAATTAAAGTTATAGATTCTGGTGGTACAGAGATTTTATTATCACAAACATTTAAATCTACTGCATTTGATTTAGATTCAGACGGTAAAGTTATCTTTAATATTGGTAATCATTTAAGAACACTTGGATTCGATCAAGGAACTTATAATGTACAATATGAATTTTTAAGAAGAAAAAGTGGATTACCAGGTGCTCGTTCAATTGATCTAAGCGGTGAATTTTATTCTGGCCCCACTACAACTACAGAAGATGGTAATATATATAAGGATGTGTTAGATGAGACCACCATATTGGGTTCGGTTGATGCAGGATTAGAAATTAATAATATCTCAACGTTACGAGATGAAGTTATTATATCACCCAATGTAGATATTACTAATGAAAAGTATTTAGAAGAAACAGATTTATTATTTAATCCAACTTATACATATTATTTAAGAACTCAAAGCCCAAACTCACTTAAGATAGACGATATAGACCTAATAACAGAACAAAATTTTGGTACATCTGGAATAGGAGTAAGGTCTGGACAAATAGCACACGGCGATAATTCTATAGAGTTTGGTACGGCTTCCCCCACCAACGTAGTTACACGAGAACAATTTGATAAATTTTATGTTGAAGGAACTACCAATGTTATATTACGAGATATGTTTGTTACCACCGTTGAACAAGTACCAAAGACAGAAATTGTAACGAAAACTGAAGTAGAGGCAAGACCACTCATACCACCCGTGGGATCTCAAACAGGAACAATTAGTGATTTGGCACAATGGATATATGATGGAGCTGCAGATTCTTGGCTTCCTAATCTTGGTGTATTACAACAAGATGCATCAGGGGAGTTTTTAAGTAATGTGTTGATTGTTGGAATGTCTTTAAAACAGGCAATTCAACAGAACCATATAACTCCTATCATTGATATGTGGGAAGAATTGCAGCACGAAGCAAGGGATCATGATAACTCCGTAGAGGTAGAATATCATAATAGGGCTCAAGAGTGGTGGATTAAAAATAGAGACGTATTAAGAAAATTTAAAGATATTAATGGTCTGACTATGAATTGGGATGATTATGGTATCTTAGCAAGTGCCGCTAGTACTATAACAGAAACCCAGATTGGGAATTATATTAGTGATTGGGGTGCTTTAGATGGTACTGTAAATGATTTAGCAGGTTATTTTTATATGACGGATGATTATAATTTAGGAGATTTACAAGCAAGACAAGACACAGTAACAACTTTTGAAGAAGTAAAAAGATACGCTGATTATACAGGAAAAATTTCAAGTGTTAGTTATGACGGAGAGTTTCTTAATAGAATAGTATTAGAAGAAACACCAAAAGACTACGCTAAAAGAAATGGTTTATTTTTATTCGAAGCACCAACCAGTGATACAGTTTATATAGATAGACCAATGTTTTTTATAACAAATAAATCTACTGTGAGTAATCTTAGAACATATATGTATTTTAGGGATGGTTATAGAAGTTTAATAGTTAATAATAAAAATGGCGGACACGCAGGAATTTTAAAATTATATCAACCGTTACCAGAACGATATAATATAGGAAGTACTTGTCAAATAGTAGAAGAAGTAATACCTAATAAGAGTTTTGGTGTAGAGTTAATTCCTTGGATAGAGACTCCATTACCCTCAACTATATTATTGCCCCCTACTTCGGATGGAGTATCAGAACAAATACAGCCAGTCACAACTGAATATAAAAATTGGTCAGAATTATCTTTTCAAAGTAGTTCTCTTTATAGGGATATTATAAATAAAGTAATTAGTGGTAGTATAAATGAAACAGAATTAAATGTTGATTATTCGGAGTATGATAATTTTGTACATTTTAGTTCAGCTGAAAAAAGATTATCAAATTTTAAATATAAGTTAGAAAAACTTGAAGGATACGAACAAGAAAGTTCTTCTATTAGTGGATTATATACAGGCTCGGGAGCATTAGGAAATGATCCTAACACGGTAGTGACTGGTTCTCAACAAAAATTAGATTCATTAGAATTACAAATAGATGAATTAAAGAATAATTTTGATGGGTATGAGAAATATCTTTATTATGAAAGTGCTTCTTTTACCACGAGTAGTTTTGGAATGCATTATGATGCTACTTGGCCAAAAGAGAATACTTCAAAACCATATGTATTATATAATTCTTCAGCATCTATAGCAGATACTTGGTATGAAAATCAAAAAGTAAGTGCATCAAATTATGATTATTATAATAGAGATTATTTAATTTATCATATGCCTGAACATATATCACGAGATAGTGAAAATGAAGTATTTTTAAGATTAGTAAAAATGTTAGGACAACATTTTGATAACATTAAAAATTATATTGATGAATTACCCTCAATTTATGATAGAGAAGAATCATTAACTAAAGGATTACCTAAACAGTTAGCTTCTACGATAGCTAAATCTCTTGGTTGGCAATTATATGATGGTTATGATTTAGTACAATTAGATGAATATACAACTGGTAAATTAGTTGCTCAAGATAATACTATAACATCCTCTTCATCAGTACCATTGGGAGATGTTAGTAAGGAAGTATGGAAACGAATATTAACAAATATGCCATTGTTTTTAAAGGCTAAAGGAACGTTAAAGGCATTAAAAGGATTGATAACTTGTTATGGTATTCCATCTACAATATTACGAGTAAGAGAATATGGTGGCCCAACTAAAAATGAAGTTAATCCCAACTATGAAGCAGTTCGTAGATTTTCAAAGGCGTTAGATTTTAAAACATCGCAATATGTTCATACAAAGTGGAAGGATTCTACCGATACTGGTATGAAACCAAAGACAGTTGAGTTTAGATTTAAGGCAGTATCAAGTTCTAATATGCAGTTGGTTCATATGGATAGAGGCTCCCGTGAAGCTGGATGGGGAATACATTTAAAAGATAATGGTTCAGTAGATAATATGGCCTCCATAGTATTTTCACTTAGTGGCTCTCAGGCATCTGGTGCACCAGCTGAAGAAATTAAAGAAGTTACAAGTTCTGCACTACCATTTTTTAATGGTGATTATTGGTCGGTGATGTTACGGAAAGAATTGGTTAATGATGAGATATTCTCTACAAGAATACATTCTGGTTCTGTAGGAATGGTAACAGGTTCATACAATTTTGAAACAGGAAGTTTACAAACACCATTTGAATCGGTAGGAGATGGTGGAACATTAGAAGTTGTTTCACAAAGTTCTTATATTTTTGATGGTCTTTATAGTTTAGGATTTAAAAATACAAAGTCAAGTGGAGAGGCATACACTTATCCATTTACAAATAATGATGATGGTACTAATGTAAGTACTTATGGAGATGCAAGAGTAGCATCCGCATCATTTGCCGAGGAATTTGATTTTAGTGTTTATGCACGGTCTAAAACTGGTGGTGCTAATATGCAAATGTGGATTATGGAGTTGGGTGAAAAAGGAAATATATTAGAAGAAAGTTATACATATTATCCATCTCAAAAGAAAAATTGGGGATATGGAGCATTACATCCAGCATCATATGGAATAGGAACTAAGTGGGAAAAATATACCGTTAGGGCAAAAATATCACACCCACAAACAAAATTTATTGGTGTGAGATTAGATAATGAAACAAACGGACAAACAATATATTTCGATAAAGGAGAGTTAAGACAAATAGGAACTGGAGCATTAAAGTTTGATTTGATTGCTAAACAATTTGATGCGGGTAGAGATGTTATTCAATACCAAACTCGTGAATCACTTATTATTGATGGTTTATCAAACGCAGCATCTGCATCTTATTCTGGTAGTTGGGAACAAGATGGAGATTTATATGTTGGTGGCGGAGGCGTTTCTCACGGAGGATTTGTATCAGGCTCAGTACATGAAGTGCCGAGTGATAATATGCGATTGAGTGGCTCAATGATGGAATTTAGATTGTGGAGTACTCCATTAGATGAACAACATTTTGATACACACGTGGAAACACCACAATCTTTTGTAGGAAACAATTTTACAGGTTCAATGAACGAGTTAGTACAACGATTATCTTTTAATGAAGATACAAATCATGGAACGGGAGCAGATAGTGAGAAGTCTATTAGGAATACGGCAGCAAATTCTAATTATCCATATACGGGGTCTGCAAAAGGTTTTGCAAGTGAGAACAATTATTCAAATGTAGTAGATAGATTGAAAATGCCATTACCAACAATTGGTGGAATAAGACGAAGTGCAAATAAAGCAAGGATTTCACCTCGACAATTAAAAGATGAGTTTAAAGGTAGTTTGAATTTATCAACAAAATACAGAGTTGAGAAAAGTGTAGGTTCAATAGAGACAAAAGATTCAGAAAGATTAGGAATATATTTCTCTCCAGTTGATGTTATTAATGAAGATATTATTTTTACTTTATCAGATTTAGATTTAGAAGATAAATTAGGTGACCCAAGAGATAATGCAAGAGAAACCTATGATAAGTATGGTGGATTGAAACAAACTGCAGATAAGTATTGGAGAAAATATAACGGAAGTAATAATTTTTGGGATTATTTGAGATTAATAAATTATTTCGACCATAGTGTTTTCAGTCAAGTTAAGAAATTGATACCTGCTAGAGCTAAAGCAACCGTAGGTGTATTGATTGAAAATAATATATTAGAACGTAATAAAATTGCACGAGAAAAAACTTTTAGAGAATATCCAGTATTTGAAGATACATTAACTAAATTGAGAAATAGTGGTAGTGATGTATTTGAATTACATGGGGAAAATCCCGTAATAGAGAATGAAATAGAATATATGGGAATATTGAGTGGTGATAATTTAGCCGAATTAAAATATTATGAGGATTATATAGAGAGAAAGGCAAGTCATTTTGGTTCAATAATGAGTTTTGGACATATGACAAGAGGTTATGGAAGTGATTTTTCAGGAAGTTATGTGAGTCAAGGTGGTGTTAGTTCAATATTTACTGAAAGTATTGCTATGATTGACGAACAGAGAACATCTAAATTTAATAAAAAGAAAGTATTTACTTATAGTACTAAAGAACATTTTTTACAAGGAAGTGCAAGTGGAGTATCGTTTAATTCATCAAGTTATGAAAATCAGGCGGATGATGTTTTAGCATTAGAACGATTACAATTTGTAGGATGTAGAAATACTAAAGAAACTGCACTACCTTCTAAGGATTTAAGTGGTCAAATTGTCTATGATGCAGTTACTATGGTATTAACCAATCCATATGTTGCCACTACTTTTGATTCGGCAAATGTTAAATTAACAACTGAATTAGATACTGGAGCAGATACATTGGATATTGCAAAAGATGACTAACTTAATTAAAAACTTAATATTTATACTTGAAGGATTAACTTTTAATAAACGGTTTCACGTAGACAATTCAAGTATTTCTATGGAAATAAACAGTAAAATCAGGAATTAATATATGGGATATTTAAACAAAACAACACAAGTATTAGATGCTATTCTAACAACAAAAGGTCGTGAGTTGTTAGCTAAGGGTGATGGTAGCTTCAATATAACAAAATTCGCATTAGGTGATGATGAAATAGATTATACCTTATGGAATCCAGGACACCCATCTGGTTCAGATTATTATGGGGCAGTATTGGAAAATATGCCAATTTTGGAGGCTGTAACTAACGAAGCGTCAGTTATGAAGTTTAAAATTCTTGCAGATACTACACATTTACAAGGTTCACCAGACCCAACTCAAATGGCATATTTGAGTGGTATAGAAGACCAAGTAAATAATGGTATTTCATTATCATTTAACCAAACAGGTAATGATGGTAGAGGAACAAGAACAGCAGTTACTATAAATCCAACAACTGAAAATTTAAAACAGGCGGAAACGTATTCTTATACTTTATTGAATACCAATGTAGCATTCTTATATCTTAATGGTGACGAAACGGATTCAGGTGGATTTAATAGTGAGTCAAGAACAAAATTTAGAAGTTCTCAAACTATTACTACCAGGGAAAAGGGAGATACTATTAATATTAAGTGTAAGGCAATTAGTTCCACGATTTCACCCGCTAAAACTACATTGATAGTTAGAGGTAGAACAAGTGGTGCAACAGCCAGTATAACTGTAACAGTAACGTCAGCGAGTTAATAATATATGAGTTTTTTAGATAAATCCCAAGCAATATTTGTAGACGCCGTATTAACTGATAGAGGTAGACAACTTTTATCTAAAGGTGACAATTTAAATATAGTTAAATTTGCACTATCTGATGATGGAGTGGATTATTCTATGTTTAATGTTACTGATACACGGGGTCCTGATTATTTTGATTCTTCTATTTTAGGAATGCCTGTATTAGAGGCATTTACAAGAACAGCGGCAGCTACAGAAGATGGAACAAGTTCTACTATGAAAACACTTTTAACAAGTGAAATAAATCAGAGTAGATTTGAGCAAGAAATTACTGGATTGCCCGATGTATTAAATTTAGAAGGTGCATTATCAAATATAGTTCTTTCACCCGAAACATTAAATTTAGGTGGAAATGAAAACTATACAATAACTTTGAGTGATGATTCTTTTGTTGATATATTTGTTGAAGGAGATACGATAGCATCACCGTATGTACGATCCGAGAAAAGGCCTACTTAGGAGGACAATAATAAAATGCCATTATCAGTAAAACAAGGAAGAAAAATAGGAATATTTCTTAAACCCAATGTTCCAACAGATAAAAATTCTTTTGTTGAAAGAGAAGTATATGTAACTTTACAAGGTTCAAAAACTGGTAAAGAAACAAAAGTTAAATTAAAAATTAAGGCGGGTAGGAGACACGCACCAATACAGAGTAATAGTGGGGCGGTTACATTAAGTGAAAGTGGACAAATTGTAGAAACCTTTAACCCAAATCAAGTACCAGAGGAACTTATAGAAATAATAAAAGAAGAAAAAATTATAGAAAAACTTGACTTAATAGAAGAAGAAAAAATACTGGATATTCCAGATATAATGGATGAAGTGGAGCCACCCCTACCTTCCAACATAAAGGAAATAAGGGATATGATAGATACAGACGCATTAAAGAAGTTAGCTGGATCGGGTGGAATATCGAATTTAGCTAATTTAGGTAATTTGGGTAATTTAGGCAACCTAAACCTAGGACTAGGTAAGGATCCTGCACCAAAGAAAAAGAAAAAGGCATCCCCATCGGTAGCAACTGCAGCCACAACATCCGCATTAGCCGCAGCCGCCGCCGCAGCAGCAGCGAAAAAGAAAGCAGCAGCACTTATGGCAAAATTATCAAGTAAAGGAATTGGTAAAACGACCGGGCCAAGAAACCCAGTAGAGAGATAGTAAATATTGAGTAGGGTAATGACAAAAAAATTAAATTATTATAACAGGAGTTAAAAATGGCAGTATTTGTTGAATTCGACGGCCAAAGTGATGTACAAGAAACAACATCAACGGTATCTACTGGAATGTGGTCTGGTGGAGCAATTAAATTAGATGCTACATCCACAACAGCAGGGATGTTTACATCATCCTTACAAAGTGGAAGCAGTGGTGAATATTATTTAGATATTCACAACGAAGTAACATCTTCAACTACATCAGAGGTACAATTTAGTATTGCTTACGGACACTTCGCAGGAAGTGGTTCAAAGAATGCTCAATCAGGTAATAATCCAAGTCAGGCAATTTATAGACAATTTAAGAATCTGATACTTCCCCCATCCCAAACATATTTTAAAATTGGGGCAACGGGAGCAGAATCAAGTTCTACTGATGGATATTTTCTTAGTGTGGCAAGAGCCCGAATGAGAGAGAAAATGGATCCAGGTAACTGGCAAATAGATTTACGAACGCCAGCTGGTGCTGAAGGATTAAGCCTAATTGATGATAGTGATGCAACTACAAACCCTGAAACTGGAAAGGCATCTACATATTTTAATGTAGTGTCTGGTTCAATTCAAGGTGGAGCATCCGCATACCGATATAGTACTGGAACTACTAAGAAATATTATGGTAGATTCTATCCATATTTAGGTGTGATTTATCTTGATAGAAAACTCTTAGATGATGCACCAGCAGAAGCCGCAGGCACGGTAAGTGGTGTAAGTTTAGGAACTGCATATTCAGATAACGCGGATGACTTTAATCATAGTAAGTTGTTTAAAGCATTTAAATCAGATTCATCTGGTACGGGATATTTTCAAGCAAGACGTGAAGAAGAAATTAAATCAACTCATTATTTCTGTAGAGTTAAAAACAATATGTTTAATTATAGTCAAAATCCAACATATTTTACAGGAAGTAATGGAGATTTAACTAATCCTAATTTCTTAACCGATCCTCGTTCTTATGTAACTACAGTTGGTTTGTATAATGGTACAGATGAATTATTAGCAGTCGCTAAACTTTCCAAACCATTCTTAAAAACACCCTCAAGAGAAGCAACAGTAAAAGTCAGATTAGACTTCTAAGGGAGATACAGGATGTTTAAGAACCTTGGTGTTGGGGATTATAAATTCACACCCTTTAAGGTTCATAAGGCATATTCCTTTACAGAAGTAGATTCTGGAAGTGGTGTCTTTGTTCTTGAAGGACATAGTGGAAGTTTGTTGGGGTTTAACTCTGCCAGTGCGGCCTCACAATCAATTGGTGCATTTAGTGAAGAATCTAAATCTTTAGGACACGGAAAAGATGAATGGTATAGTGTTGGTACTTGGTATCATAAACCAATATGGAGATCAATTCATCACTTATATGTAAAAGGTGAAGAAACACCTAATCCATGGTCTGCAAACTGTCCACAACCCGATAAAACTTTTGATGATTTAGAACTTGCTTGGCCAAGACCTAATGAAACAACTCTTTCTACACCTCGTAGACGACAATTACACGATTCAGTACAAGTATTTAATGTTCCCCGTAAATTTTTTGGAGAACAGATATATCCAGGTAGTGTAAGAATACTTGATAATAGTACATCACAAACACTTGTGTTGGTTGATGATGGTTATGGCAATATGTACGATACTGCATTTAGTTCAAGTTATGCAGCAGGAACTCCAGACAGTAATAATAGTGGTAGTTTAGTTGGAAATGTTTTTTATCAACATGGATTAGTTTGTATAACAGATACAGGTAGTTATAATGAAGTGGGTTTAGGTTCTGGTTCTGATGGTTGGGAATTAGAATTTGAAAATTCTCAAACAATATACGAACACGAATATTTAGTCATAGCAAAGAAAAATGAATTTAACACCCCAACAAATAAAAGTGCAACTTTTGAAGGTTCTGGTTCTGATTGGGTAGGTTCTAATTTAGAATATTTTCCAGAAGTTAGACAGGGGTTAGAAAGAACTTCAAGTGCATATCCTGCAATTGGTCATTATACAAAATATGAAGAGTATCAAGAAAATACTTTAATAAAACCTACATTTAAGTTAGAAAATTTTGTATCACATTCAGATTTTCATACTTATGTAACTACGATAGGGTTATATAACGATAATGATGATTTATTAGCAGTTTCAAAACTTGCCAAACCAATAAAAAAATCAAAAAAATATGACATGGCATTCACTATTAGGTTTGATTTATAAGTAATTTTGTTGTGAAATTCGACACAAATTAATACAAATTAATACATCCAATAAACTAATTATAACTTATATATATAATATTTATATGTAAGGAATAAATCAAAACCCTTTTTATTCTAAAAGGTTACTTAACTTAGAACATAACGAGGAGATTTACATTGCGTAAATTTTTATTAAGCCTCTTGATGGTGATGAGTTTCGTATATACTCAGACACCAATAATTAGACTTATGCAATCAAGGGAGTATAACACACCAAAGTATTGGTGGGGAGCACAAGAAAATTTTAAGCTAAGAGGATTTTTAGCAGATGATACTACTGGTTTAGCTAATCCAACTAACGGTACTTATAAAAGTAAGACTAGAGGTGTTGCGTATAAGAATAATAACTTTGATGCTTGGAGAGATTCAGTAATGACAATTGCTGTTACACTTGATGACAACGATGCCGATGTAACTGCTTTTCGTTTAGATTTAGTATTTGATAATGATTTAATAGATTGGACTCACGATTCAACCCACGTAGAGAAAGGTGCATATATAAATGGTTGGACTGAAGGAGATAGTGCAGCAGCTGCACATTACTCTTACGAAGTTGTTAGGTATGCTGATGTAGGATATGCTGATTCATTAGCCGCAGGTGGAACACAAGATACTTCAAAATCTATTACAGATGCTCGATATGATTGGTTAAGAATCACAATGGTTTCTCATAATGGAAATACGCACACATTTGGTAATGGAGATTCTACTCAAACAGAATTATTAAAATTACATTTTAGAATAAAAGATGTTGTAGATAATTTTTCTGCTAAATCATTTAGAGTAGCAACTAAATATTTAGCTGGAACTGGATATTATACTTATGTAACAAATGGAAATTATCTAACTACATATCAAATTTATATAGATGGTAACACAGGACAAGATGGAGTTGGTATAGGTGGTGCACGTGGTGATATTACATTACATCCAAAGTTAGTAGATGTAGAGGGTTATTTAAGATATGTTCAAGGTAAAGGTAGAGCCGTTGCAGCAGCATTCACTACAGCAACAGACAACACATATCCATATTGGAAAATAAAATTTGAATTAGACCAAAGTAATCCACATTCTTATTCTAATTGGTATAACATAGAATCAATTACAGATGCTACTACAACAACAGAAACTAATACTACCGATGACGTTATTGGTAATTATCAATCAGGAGCTCCAGGATATTTTTATCTTAAAAAAACAACAATAGCAGACCAAGTAGTGCCCGCAGAGGGATTTCTTGGTATATCTTATTATGATTCAACTTATACAGATTCTAATGGATATTATAATATACAGTTACCAAGAAACAATGGATACCGAATGTCATTTTGGCCTCCTGATGCAAGTGATGATATTGAAAACCACGTTCAACTTGAATTAGATAGAAATCAAATTACAAATGTAACCGATGCTATAATGTCATTTAACTTCCAATCAGGTAAACATCACAATTATAATAGTGGTGGTGGTAGAATAGACACATTAAATTCTATTGAATACTTTATTGGTGATGTTGACGGAGATGATTTATTTCAGTTAAACGACACTTATATATTATGGAGTTATGTATCAGGAATAATGAATAACTATACACACCATAATGGAAACTCTTATGAGGATTGGTCTACAATAGATACGTTTCACGTAGCTGGAACACCAACAGCTCGTGGATATTATCAAACTTTAAATGGACAATCAAGACTACAAAAATATGAGTTTACAGTATTTGAAGATGGAGATTTTAATCAAGCTCAAGCTTTAACATATAACCCTATAGAAACTTTAAATCCATTGATGGATGATGTTATAACTGGATTAGACACGATACATTATAATGTTGGAGCTGGAACTTCTACGTGGCACGCAGATAAAGTAACAAATGATGTAAATCCAGATTACACGATTGATAGTTTATCATATTTCTTTACAGGTGATATAAACACTACAGGTACAAAAGTTGGTAGTGATGCATATCAGACACAAACTAATACCACAACATATTATCGGTGGGGGGCGGTAGGTAATGCACCAGCTAACTGGAATCAAAAAATTAATATAGGAGATAATACACCAGGAATATTAAGTAAATCTAAGAATGTTGACGTTATTCTTTCTTTACCCGCTGATTCTACAGTTAGAGTTCAATCAGGTAATCAGATAGAAGTTCCGTTAACTATTACACCGAGAGCGGGAGTTCTTATATCTGGTTTTGAATTTGAAGTTGAGTTTGATACAACGGTATTACATTTTATAGATATGAAAACAGATATTTTACCAGGCCCGTGGATGACATATGTAAATGTTCACGAACCCGTAAATAATTGGCAAAGGGTTTCGTTTGGTGGTGTAGATTATTCACCAAGTAATGCACCAGAAAGATATTGGATTGATAAAGAGATTGTAGGATTAAATTTAGTATTTGAAGCAGCGTTTCCTGATACTGAGTGGACACAAGCTCCAATAAATTTTATTGGTAAGCACGCAGCTGGAACACCTGCAGGTAGAGACTTAACTATGAGTAAGAGTGATGGTGAAGTATGGGTATGGAATAAGTATTGGGCATTTGGTGGTGGAAAACCAGATGAAGAAGCAATAACATATAACTATCCAAACCCATTTATAGAGAATACTAAATTTCAATTCTTTTTAGATGAACCAAAAGATGTTCAATTATATATTTTAAATTCTATTGGACAAAGAATAGGAACACTTTTAAATGAACACGTGTTGACTGGATTACATACATTTGATTTTACAAATGAACCAACGGTTTGGTTGCCTGATGTGAGTGTGTATGAAAATCATCAAAAATTAGAACCAGGAGTTTATATCTTTGTAATGCAAACAGATAATAGAATTAAAGCTAATAAATTTACGGTGGTGAAATAATGAAAAAAATACTATTGACATTACTACTTTTTAGTAGTATATTCGCACAAGCAAATAGAATATTAACCTTAGCACCAACTGCTCAAGTAAGTTCTATTGGTAATGTAATGTTACCAATGATGAACCCAGCCCGTAATCTTTTTGATAAAGACCATTTCAGTTTTAGTAGAGTAAATTGGATGACTAATATTGTAGATGATATGAGTTATAATTTCTTAAATATTGATAGAGGCCCATTTGGAGTTAATATTATGTTCTTTAATTATGGAGAACAAAATCAAACAAATGAAAGTGGAATTATAGAAGGACAATTCACACCATTAAGTGCAGTATATGGTTTTAGTTATGCACGTAAGGTTAGTAAATATAACTTAGGGTTAGATGTAAAACTAATAACACACGACTTACATACTCAAAAAGCAAACGGTTTAGTATTTGGAGTTGGTGGTTATTTTCCTAAAGTGTATAAAGATTTAGATTTAGATGTTATGGTTCGTAACTTTGGATTTGCACCTAAGTTCGGTAGTTATAAATCAGAACTACCCACAAGTGTAAATGTGGCTGGAACATATCCATATAAAGATTTTATGTTTTATGGTCAATTTAATAAAATGGAAAAACATCAAACATTTGGTGTTGGAACAAGTTATAATTATAAAAATATGTTGTGGGGAAAAGTTGGATATTATATGGATGATATGCACGAATTAACTTATCCCACATTTGGATTAGATTTTAAATATGACAAGTATATTGTTGGTATGAGTTATATTTATGGAGACAAGACGTTACCGTTGAGTAACACAATTAGATTAACAATAAACCTGGAGTTGTAAAATGGCGAAAAATAAAGTAGTGGATGCAGAATCCGCTGTAGAAGAGATGAAGAATAAAAAGTTTGGATTATCAATCCAAAATATCATAGCTCTTGTAACGGTTCTATCCACAGGAATAGCAGGTTGGTATTCGTTTACTGGTCGTATTGATGGATTAGAAGAAATAGTAACAGGATTTGCAGATGCAAGTGATATAGAATTGGTAACTTCTAAACTTGATTCATATGATGAAGACATCAAGTATCTTCGTGATAAACTTGATAACTTAAAAACACCTAAAGTTAAATCTTATGATAAAGATGTAGCTAACTTAACCAATGAAATCAAAGGTTTGAAAAGAGAAATTAAGAAGTTAGAAGAACTACTTAAAGACCCTTTAGCAGATTTTAAATAGGAGATAACAATGAAAAACAATTATCGTTTTGTATTGTTTGTTGTTTTAGGATTCGTAATGTCCCAAATAATTGGGTGTGCGGCTTCCGTTCAAACAGAACAATATGTAGGTGAGTATGAAAAAGAAAAATCAATGGATGAAGTTGTCGTAACTAAAGTAGATGGATTAAAAATACTTGAAGTAAGAGCTAATAAAGATATGGAAGAACGATATCCTGAACTAGCAGAGAAGAGAGTTGCTTTCGGTCTAACACAAGAACTTCAGAACGTTGTATCTTATATCGGTAGATTTAATATGATTGAAGCCGACAGAGATATGCAGTTAGCTATCAGAAATGATTTGAAAGCTAATAAGGCTAAAATCACAACGGCAAAGTATTCTGGTTATGTAACCATTTATGATTTTGCTGTCAATCTAAAAGAAGAAATAAAAGCTGGTAAGGTGGAGACTATCAATGAAACAATAGTTGGTATTCAGGTTAAGTTGATTAACAATGAGAATACACAGTATGTTGTTGGTAGTGGTCAAGGAAGAGCTTCAACCGTAGGTAGAGGATTTCTTATGAATCCTAATATGGCTTGGAATCAATCTTCTTTAAGTTCCGCATCAAATAAAGCTATGGAGACAGCCGTAGTCAATGTTATAAAAGCAATTGACCGTAGGGGTTGGTAAAATGGATGTGGCAGAAACTAATATTAATTTTTTTATTGTGGAGTAGTGTTTCTGCCCAATCCTTTTTTTATTCTTATATAGACCCGTGTCAACAAACTGTAGTTCGTAGTAATTATTCAATTGCAGGAAATGATAAAGGGTTCACAGTAACTTATTACAATCGTACTAAGTTTTTTACCTTAGAAGAGGCATTAGAAATAGTAAGGTATGATCCATTAACTAATGTACCAGTATACGCTATAGAAGATTGGGCACAAAAAGTTTATCAAGATTTCGAAGATTTGTTTCCTTGTGCAGTTAAAGTTGCAGAAGAGTTATTATCTTCAGTACTTGCAGAAAATGTTAGTGAGCAATTTAGTAAGGATGAAGGTGGTGGAGAAGATATATCATCTACACCACAGCAGGTTAATTATGCTATCCGTTCTACACAAGGTGATGAAAGGTGGATAACATCTTTCAATAGTGTTTATACTGCAACAAGTTTTGATGGTAGAAAAAGACACGATGGTAATTTTAATTTTACTAATGATTTCAGAAAAGGTTCTCTCACATATGGTCAAGGATTTAAGTTCAAAGCCAAAAAACAAAATGTAGTATTGAATGGAAGTGCTTTAACATATCAAACATTTGAGGGATGGGATTGGTTATTATCTACTTCATATGCCAAATCATTACAAAAGAAAAATGCTGAAGCATTTGTTTTTTCAGGCACATATGGAAGAGTTAGTGGTAATAATTTTGGAAATTTAACGATGGTATATGGACAAAGATTTCCATTTAAGATAATGGGTGGAAATACAATTACATTTTCTAACTATATTGCATATACTCTAATGAGATATTATGAAGGTAATAATCCAGGAGATAGATATTTATTACTGAGAAGTCCTGTTATTTTTATGCCAACCATATCAATGGATTGGAAATTAGGAACGGCTTTCTCATTTAATTTAGGTGTTTCAATGGGATATAACACCGTAGTTAATGATTATGGGGAACGAGGTAAGAGTTTCAGTATATTATTTGGAACTTATTTTTAGGAGAAATAAAATGAAAAACGTATGTGATAATCCAAATTGTGAATGTGAAAATTGCACTTGTGAAAATTGTAATTGTTAGGAGTATACAATGAATGAACTAAAAAGTAAGGTTACAAAATGGGGAATTAAGTTACTTACTTTTGGAGTGTTGGCAGTGATGATGTGTAGTGTAGCTAATGGTCAAGTAGAAATAGAAAGATTAAAAAATGCAGCTAAAGAACGTAGAGAAGCTGCAAAAGCAGAAGCTAAAGCTAATAATCTACCAGTGCCTGCAATTGTAGATGCTGATTTAATTAGACCAACATTAACCGTATCTAAATTTGTTGGAACAAGTGAGAATGTTGGTATAAAAGATGATAGAATCACTATGGGAATACAACAATTACTACAGGAACAATTTCAAGAAAGTGATTATATTCTAACTGATGATAGCGATGCTAATTTTACTGTATCTGCTGAGATAGTTTACATTGGTAGACCTAACGAAGCATTTAGTATTATTGGTATATTCAATCGCAGAAAAGATAAAACACAAGTAAGAATGAATGTGTTGTTGACAGAGAATGCGACTGGTAAAGTAACCACAGGTAGAGGTATGGGTGAGATTGAAACAAAAATATCTGCTATGGGTTTACAAATTGAAGAAGATGGTGTTCCTTTTAGTAATAGTGAATTGGGTGGTGCTTTAAGAAAAGCAATTGATGACGCGACGGCAAGTTTAAAATGACGAGAAATACCTTATTGGGTATAGCTTTAAATGTTATATTTGTTTTAAGTATTTTTAGTATTAGATATTACTATGCTAAAGAAGAGTATGACTTTTTAAAAGAAGATAGTGCAAGACAAGAACAACTAATAAATACTAATGAAGTTTTAATTGATAGTTTATCTGCAGTTACAATAAGATTACAAATAGATAATGATACTAAAGAATCACAAATTAAGAAACTATCCACAGATTTATATGATTTAGTTCGATGGAGTAACGAATATGAACAAAGATTAGAAAACTTAATAGATACTGTAGAATCTATGAGGTTAGAGTTATTAACTGTAGAATCTTCAACCATACCTTTTTTACAGGAATTTGGAACACAAGATAATTATATTAAAGTATTCGGTAGAACTGGGTTGCGGATTCGAGATAATAAAGTGGTTGAATCTAAAACTATAACTGACTTTGAGGGTGAGATTACTTTAGGTTCACCTGAAATAGAACAATTGGATAAATATGAATTTAAAGCTGTTTATCCTGATAGTGAATTTTTGAATTTGAGAATAAAAGGTGGTCAAAGTGAGGTGATTAAATTAACACCACCAAGAAATCAAATTTCAATAGGGCCTGTATTGGGTATCACATACGATAGTAATACAGGATTAACATCGCCTATATATGGATTTGGAATAACTTATAATATGGTCAAACTTTGGGATTGGAAATGAAAATAGAAACAATTTTAAATACTATTGAATATTTATTACTAATGGCTGCAGGAAGTATTTTACTGTATATTATGTATGGATTTGTAAGATTTATGGATGCATGGAGTAAATTGGACGTTTGGAGTAAATTATAATAGAAAAATAGGAAGATAAAATGGCATTTAAAGACATTTTTAAAGACAAGAATGAATTTAATGAAAAAACAATAATAGGTTTTATGTCATTTGCTGTAATGACTATGTATAGCATTATGGATTTAGTAACAGGCTATATGGGTATGGATTTACCCATTAATGATTTTGTGTATAATAGTTTTCTATATATTACATTGGGTTGTTTCGGAATAGCTGGAATAGAGAAAGTTATGGGTGGTAAAACAGAAGAGAAAACAGAAGAGAAAGTTGAAGAAGAATAATGCCAAATAGTAAAGCTAAACAAAGAAAACGTAAGAAAGCACTTTTAAATAAGAAGTGGTCAGTTGAAGGTAGAACTGCAGCTCAACATAAAAAATGGGTATCTAAACAACAAGAACAGAAGTCATCATTACCTATTTATGGAGTGAGAGTATAAAATGCCAAACGGTGATTGTTACGCAGCAAATGGTAGATGGATGATTGGTAAAGATGATTCTTATCGATTGGTTCACGGCGTTGCAATATTACCAAGAGATGGAAAACCATTTGGACATTGTTGGATTGAAAAGGGTGGTACGGTATTGGATTTCAGTAATGGAAAAGATATTAAAATATCTAAAAAGAAATATTATGAGTTAGGTGAGATACCAGTTAAACCACATAAACTTTATAAGTATACTTCTGAACAAATGGGACTACAAATATTAAAACAAAAACATTGGGGGCCTTGGGATTATAATCCACCGAGATAAATTATGAAAACATTCAATATAGATGAACCGAGAGAAATCGGAAAAAAGAGAATTAGAGTATCCAAAAATGATTTATTGGCCGCTAAAGATGAACTATCTGAAATTGTGGTAAGAAAAAAAATTAGAGAAATGGTTAAAAAAGAATTAACCGAAGAAACTATTGGAGTTTCGAAATCAGAAATAACAAAGATGGAGAAACTTTCTGAAAAAATCATTAAGGATTCAGAAACACTATTAAAGATGTTTAGACAAAAACATAAAGTTTCTACACGTGATTCTGTATTATATAACACCAGTAAAGATTGGGAACAGGCTATTCGTGCATTGAAAATGAAATTTGGTGGATGGTTTGGATTTGTATATGATAGTGAGTATTTAAAATGATTAAATTAAAAGATTTATTAAATGAACAATCTGTAGAAGTAGGAAGCGCTTACGATAACAATAAACAGATAGAGTTGGTGATAGATAGATTCTCAAGTGGTAAGTGGAAAGTTATTGATTTTGATTTGGTTCAAAACTTTTATGCTGGTGGGGGTACATCACCAGAAAATATATTAAAAAAACAAAAAAAAGTAAAATTAAAACCATCTCAAATTAATAAAATAAAAAAAATTATCAAGAATCCTGAGGATAAACACTATCTTGAAAAAGATAATTTTACAATTTATCAAGTATTAGCGGCACTAAAGAGAAACAAATAGGGTATTAAGATGATTAAACTAAAAGATTTACTTGTAGAAAGAGTGGATTACCATGAATTAGCAAGTGAATTGGTTAGGTCATATGGGTTAAGGTCTAAAATTAAATTTGGATCAAGTAAAGTATATGGGGAATATATACCAGAAAAAGATTTGATTACTTTACGACCATCTTATAGGACAATTAAAGAATTTTTATTAACAGTATTACACGAAATTAGACACGCATTAGATGCAAAACAACTGGGTGTTAAAAAATATATTAAAAAGTATGTACAGGCTGGAACAATGGCCAATTATGATGGATTAGATCCACATGATGATAACAAATGGGAAGAAAAAGCTGAGAAATTTGCTAAAAAAGAATTATCTAAATGGTTGTAAAAAAATAAGTTTATTTGGTAAAGTTGGTAGATAGTTATTAGAGTATAAAGGTTATAGATGAAACCAAGAAGTGCTAAAAATAAAGGCAAACGCCTTCAAAACAAAGTACGTGATTTAATCCTCGAAAAATTCAATTCCAAATTAGAACCAGATGATGTGCGTTCTATTACTATGGGTGATTCAGGAGAGGATATTTTACTATCCCCCGCCGCCCGTAGATTATTCCCATTTAGTGTGGAATGTAAAAATCAAGAAAAGTTGAATATATGGTCATCGTTAGAACAGGCGGAAGGAAATAGTGGAAATCATCCACCATTAGTTATATTTAAAAGAAACAGAAGTAAAACATATGCGGTTTTAGAATTTGATGAATTATTAAAGTTATTGAATGAATAATTTACTATCTTTACTCTCGGTAGTTATAGGAAATCCAGGTAGAAATGTCCGAAAGGATAATGAACACATATTTTTCTGTCCATTTTGTAGTCATTATAAACCAAAACTTCAAGTAAATCTTGTAAGTCAGTTTTGGCATTGTTGGGTATGTGATTCTAAAGGTCGCACTCTCAAACAACTATTTTATAAATTAAATGCTACACCAAATCAATTCATAGAATTAACAGATATAGTAGGGGAAACATATTATTATAGTGAGAAATCTGATATAGTAGAGGTTATATCTTTACCAAAAGAATATATTCCATTATGGAAAGATGGTGGAAATAAAATTATTAGAAAACACGCATTATTATATTTGAAAGAGAGAAATATAACTAATAAAGATATAATAAAATATGAAATTGGGTTTTGTGAAGAAGGATTATATAGAAATAGAATTATAATACCATCATATGATAATAATAACAAATTAAATTTTTTCATTGCAAGAAACTTTTATAAAGGTGGAATGAAATATAAGAATCCACCAGTTTCTAAAAATGTTATAATGTTTGAAAATCATATAAATTGGAATTTACCAATAGTAATTTGTGAGGGAGCATTTGATGCTATAGCAATTAAAAGAAATGTAATTCCAATATTAGGAAAAACATTACCAGAGGCATTATTAGAAAAAATGGTAAATGGTGGAACTAGTAGAGTTATCATAATATTAGATACAGACGCTAGAAAAGATGCACTAAAAATGACGGAGAAGTTAGCTAGATATTCAATAGATAGCTGTTTAGTTAAATTGACTGATAAAGATCCATCAGAAGAAGGATTTGATAATATGATAAATTATATTAATGGTGCAAAAAATATAGATTTATTTAATACAATTAAAATGAAATTAGAGCAAATATAATTTTGATAGAACAACGAATAAAAGTTCCGTTTCGGAAACTTAAACACATACATCACATATCTGATATACAGATAAGAAATTTAAAACGACATAAAGAATATAGTAAAGTTTTTGATAATCTTTATAAAGAAGTAAAAAAGAATCCAGATAATGCAGTAGCATATATTGGTGGAGATATTGCACATTCTAAATTAGATATGTCTCCAGAGTTAATTGATATGTTATCTAAATTATTTTCAAATTTATCAGATATATGTCCTACAATTATTATTGCAGGTAATCACGATTGTAATTTAAATAATTTATCTCGGATGGATTGTTTATCACCAATCGTAGAAAATCTTAATCACCCGAATTTACATTATTTGAGAAACACAGGAGTGTATAAATGTGCCGATACTTCATTTGTAGTATGGGATGTTTGGGATAGAGAAAAAGATTATATTAGAGCAAAAGATGTAGAAGGTGATACTAAAGTTGTATTGTATCATGGAACGGTAGACCAGGCAAGAACTGATTTGGGATTTAAGTTACCCTCAAAAGTAAAAATTGATTTGTTTAAAGGATATGATTTAGGATTATTGGGTGATATTCACAAAAGACAATTTATCAATAAAGACGAAACCATTGGATATTGTGGTTCATTAGTTCAACAAAATCACGGTGAAGATATTGGTAAAGGTTATTTGTTATGGGATGTGCCAACACGAACATCAAAGTATATAGAAATTTATAATGAGTATGGTTATGTAACTTTGGATATAGATAAAGGTATATTACCTGATATATCTAATTTACCAGAGAAATCCAGAATTAGGATGAGAGTTTCTAATACTTTGGCGGCAGAAGTAAAAAGATTATCAACTATTGTGAGACAAAAATATCCTAAAACACAAGAAATAACCATAACGAGAACGGATCCATTATTAGGTACAGATAGAGTTCGAGGAAATATACTCAATATAGGAGATGTAACAAATCCCGATTATCAATATGAATTAATTGAAGAATATTTAAATAATAATTTTATAGTTGATGCCGATTCTTTTCATAAAATAAAAGATATAAATACTGATTTAAATGCAGAATTGCCAGAAGAAGAAGTTTTTCGTAATGTAAATTGGAAAATAAAGAAATTTGAATTTAATAATATGTTTAGTTATGGTGAAGGTAATGTTATAGACTTTACAAATTTAAATGGTATAATTGGAATGTTTGCACCTAACGCATCAGGTAAATCTTCTTTATTAGATGCTTTGACTTTTTGCTTATATGATACTTCATCTCGAACATATAAAGCCGATAATATTTTAAATACTAAAAAGGATTGGTTTAGTTGTAAAGTTAATATAGAAGTAAATGGGAAAGATTATTGGATACAGAGACATGCTAAAAAACAAAAGAAAGGTAATGTTAAAGTTAATGTAGATTTTTATACTTTAGATGATGTTGGAATGAGTCAATCTATGAACGGAGACCAACGTAGAACTACAAACTCAAACATTAGAAAGGTTATTGGTACTTATGAAGATTTTACTTTAACTACGTTATCTTCACAAATAAACAATACAGTCTTTATAGATAAAACCCAAAAAGAGAAAAAAGAGTTACTTGCACAATTTATGGGTATTGGAATATTTGATAAATTGTATATGTTGGCATCCGAAAAAATAAAAGAAGTTACTGCAGTATTAAAATCTTTTAAGGCTAATGATTATGATGTAGAATTATTAGATATAAAGAATAGTAAAAAAGAAGTTCAATCTACTTTAAAACGGTTAGAAATAGAATTAGAAGGTAAGGTTGAAAAAGAGAACGAGATAAAAAATAATATTTTAAATTTAGCCAAAAAATTTAAAGGTGAAAAATTAAAAGATATTAATATAGATGATTTAAAGAATAGACGAGAGACTATAAAAAATGTAGCTTCAGATTATGATGTAAAGTTAGCAAATATAGATAAAGATTTAGATAAATTGGAATGGGATATAGAATCAAACTCTACCAAGATAGAAAATTATAAAAAGAAAAATATAGAATCTAAACATACAGAATTAGAACAGGTGGAACAAGATAGGTCAAATACTAAAATAGAAATTGATAAATTAAAGATTGAGGTTAGGAACAAATTAGATAAAATTGAAAAACTTGGAGATTTGAAGTATGATTCTAATTGTGATTTTTGTATGAGTAATCCATTTACTTTAGATGCTATAAAAACAAAAAAGGATTTAGAAGAAGATAGAATTTTAGCTTCACAGTATGTTGATGAAATTGATAATTTGGATGATAAAATTAAAAGATTGTATCATGTTAGAAATCATAAAATAGATTATGATAGTTCGTTAGAATTATTAAGAAAGTTATCAGTTAAGAAAAATACTAATTCTACTAATAAAGGGTTAATAGAAGAAAAGAAAAATACTGCATTGGAACAATTAACTAATGTACAGGAAAAGATTGGTAAATATTATGAAAGAGAAAAAGATATACTTCATAATAAAAAAATTCAAACTGATATAGATGAATTAACAGAAGCACAAAATTTATTAAAAAATAAAATTAAAATTTTAAATAATGAAGTTAGAAATATCTATGGTTCTTTACAAGTTTTAGAAAATAAAAGAAAGAATATATTAGATACAATTAAAAAAGTTGAAGATTTAGAAAATGAAAATATTGCATATAGATATTATTTAGATGCTATTAAACGTGATGGTGTTCCATATGAATTAATAACTAAGGCGTTACCCACGATTGAGGGTGAAGTGAATAATATTTTATCTCAATTAGTAGATTTTCAGATTGTATTTGAAATGGATGGTAAGAACATTAATAATTATATTGTATATGATGACGATAATGTGTGGCCACTTGAAATGTGTAGTGGTATGGAAAGATTTATAAGTTCATTAGCTTTACGAGTTGGATTAATTAATGTAACTAATCTACCACGAAGTAACTTCTTGGCAATCGATGAGGGTTGGGGAACGATGGATTCGGATAATATTAATTCAGTATATAATTTATTTCAATATTTAAAAACACAGTTTCAATTTACATTGATTGTATCTCATATAGATTCTATGAGAGATGCAGTTGATACATTATTAGAAATTTCAAAAGAAAATGGAGAATCAAATATAAATTTTTATCAACCTTCTACTTGAGAGTTTAATAATTTCCTACCGTCAAAGTTGGGTTTACCACATCTTTCTTCTATAAGATTTTCAACTAACCTATACATCTTAATACCGTGTGTTTTTGAATAGTTTTTCAAAATATCGCGGTATTTTTTTCTTATTTTTATATCTACTAGTTTTTCCTTCATACATATAAGTATATTTTCATACAAAAATCATACTTTTTTCATACAAAAAAAGTGAAAAAGTGGTGCATTGATATTTATTATAAATCAGGATAATACTTTATGGCACGACAAAAACGATACAATAGAAAAAAGGATCTTTTAAAAGTACCAGTTCTTATAGAAGAAACTGGTATAACATCAAAATATTTTCAAGTATATGATGTACCAGAAGAACTGCCTATGGGAAAAAGTAGTTTTTTAATTGGTGGATCACAACTCCTCGTAGGTCAAATAAAACTTCAAATAGAAATAATTGATTCTCAGGGTGGAGTAATTTACACCCAACCAGTATTTGGATATACTGAAGGAACTTCAAAACGAATTGCAATTGAAGTTTATGAAGATACTCCTCCAGGTAGGTGTCAATTAGTAGTATTAGGAGAGATAAATCCATCTAAAGTAGATTTTAATATCCCCCCCGAGTTTATAGGTAAGTATAATTTAAGATATACACGTGACTTATCTGTAAATTTAACAATCCCAAATACTTTACCAATACGATTTTATAGAACACCAAAGGCAACAGTTCAAGCAAATTCTAAAGGTGTTCTTGAATTAGATGTTAAACCAACCGATACTGTAACTTTAACTGGTATTGGTAAACCAAAATCTCACGTCAATCAAGAAGTACCTATAACCAATATAGATGGCTCAATAACTTATCCTGGAATTGATTCAAGAACAAAAAATATACGTGCAATAATTGAACAAAATAAGTCTTCTACTAAAGAAGGTGGTGGTGGTAACTATTTAACCATTCCACCCACACAACAGGATCCTCCTGGAGATTATTCATTAACTTTATCAAGTGCTCAAAAGGCAGAAGTGTCAATGATTGGACAAAATGTATTAATTAATAGTCCATCTGTAGATTATAGTAATAGTGAGATATCAAGTGAAGAAAGTCATTTATACAATGTTCCATCTGCATTTAGTAGTTCTGTTTTAGATGTTACTGATGAGAATACTATTACTTTATTAGATTCATTTTATGTTACTAAAAAAGGAGAAGAACCCCCGACTAAAATACCAGCTGCTTTAGAATCAGTTTCTATTTCGGCTACACGACAAATAGAAGGAACTGCAGTTGAAAGTGTATTTAATTTTTATGATGTGGCAGATATTCTATTAACTGATTTAAGAAATTTTAGTGGTGATGTAAATAAAGTTAGAGTTTTTACAAGAAGTGATGCAGCACAAAGTCCATCTCAATGGAATTTTATAAAAGAAATATTTTTAGAAGCAAAAGAAGAATTATATGATACTGGCTCATTATTACGTTCTGGTAATATGGGATATTTTATAAATCAAGACAAGATTGATGATCATTGGCAAGGTTATAGTGGAGAGTTTGGTGGAACTTCAGGAGGAGCAATAAGTTTAACCAGAGATAATTCAAAGATAATGAATGCTATGGATATATCTGGATCAAATCGTACATTCCAACATGATTTATTAGTACAATCTAAAAAACCAATGAGCTTACAGAAGAATGTACGATATGCAGTGAGTATGAAAGTATATGGTGATGCAAAATCAAAACTAAAAGGTGCAACTACTGATTCAACAAAGGGAAAATTTCAAATATTCATTTCTGGAAGTGGTATTCCTGCAAATACTGATTTACCTCAAAATTATGGTAGACTTTTAGGAAATTTAGAATTACCTTCCGATGAGTCAAACGGTCAAGGTTCATATAATTTTGAATTAGTTGAGGCAGCATATATTTCAAAAGTAGAAAATAACGCATTTTTACAACTTAGAATGCCAAGTGGTAGATGGAAAGTAGCGGAAGTATCAGTTAAACCATCTACATCAACTAATTTTAGTCCAGAGGTATTTAAATGTTATGCAGAATTACCTGTAGCACAACAACGACCAGATTTTTATCAATTTTTAGTTGAATTTTATGATGTAAATAATAATAAAGCTGATGTAACAGCTATAAGTGAACGAGTTAAATTTGAGGGAGCAAACCTTACCATACAGGGAGATAATAATTTACTTAGTGGTTCGATGTTTATTGGTAATACACTTTTATCTGGTATTGAAGCAGGTGGCGGAAATTCTGCATTTATTAGGTCAATGGGATATTTTGGTTTTGATAAGGCAGAATCTTTGGCAAGTGGTGGATTTATGATATGGAGTGGTTCGGTTATACCAGACCACGAAACCTATGATGGAGTTGGATTAGAATTACACAACGATGAAACTTCTGCAAGTGGAAATGATAAGTATTTACAATTTAGATCAAAAGATCCAAATGGTGATGCAGTATTTAAGGTTAAAACCGATAAGTTTTTCTTAGGGGGAACAAACCAATTTGTAAGTGGTTCAGATGGTAATATAGAAATAAGTTCATCTAATTTTCATCTAACTTCTACTGGTGATGTAACTATGAGTGGTACAATCACAGCAGAGGCTGGTTATATTGCTGGGTGGCAAATTGTAGGAGATACTTTAAGTGGTAGTAACGTTACATTGGATGCGGCAGGTGCTGGATTATATAAATCAGATACACCACCAGATGCATATCCAACTACTGGGTATTATATAGATTTTACACCAGGTACAAATTATTATATTAGAATGGGCCCACACTTTGCTGTATCATCAAGTGGAGTATTGATTGCAAGTGGTGCAAAAATTGAAGGTCAATTAACTGCATCATCAGGATTGATTGCAAATTGGAATATTGGTGATAATGCAATTTATAAATACACTACATCTAATACCTGGACGGGTATGTCTTCAACTGGCCCAACAAGATTTTTCGCTGGTGCAACCACACTTGCAGCAAGTGGTAGTGCACCATTTAATGTAAAGGAAAGTGGTGAAATAACTGCATCTTCTGGATTGATAGGTGGTTGGTCATTAAGTTCAAATAAATTAGTAAGTCCTAATTCACGAATGACCATGAGTGCAAATCCTGGTAATGAACGGATTACTGTAAGGAAATCCGCAACAAGTGGTTCGGCAGAAATGGTTAGAATTGGTGAGATAAGTGATGCGGCTGGAGATTTATATGGTATAAAGATTTACGATGGAACAGGAGTTTACAACGATGATACTAAACAAGGACAAGTAGTATTATTAGGTGAACAAGGAAATATGATTGGTGGTTGGGAGATTACCGATACCCAAATACGTTCTGTTCCAGATGCAGGTTTTGGTGGACAATATTACGAAGGTGAAAGTGGTTTAGTTATACATTCAAGTGGTAGGTTGGAAAGTGCAGATTTTGCATCTAATCTAAAAGGTTGGAGAATTGATAGTTTAGGAAATGGTACAGCAGAATTTGAAAACGCGAGAATTAGAGGAACACTTTCTACAGCCGTATTTGAGAAAGAGAGTGTTAATGTAGTTGGTGGACAATTGATGGTTGCAAACTCATCAGCATTAGGTGCATTAAAGAGTGGAAGTATTATTATAGCAGGTGCTGAAACTGCATCGGCAACTGCGGTTACGATGAGTTTCGATAATGTTAGTGGATTTGCACAAGGTGAGATTATTAAAGCTAAGGTGGTAGGTTCGACAGGATTTTCTGTGGAATATATGCAAGTCACAGGTTCAATGAGATTTTCACATCCAAGTTCTTCTGTTTCTGCATCGCTTGCAGGATATGATATGGGGGCAATTGACCCCGATGGATTAGCAGGTGAAATATATGTTGGTCGTAACTATGGTGCAGTTGTAGCAGTATCAGAATCCGTATCTACCATTACTGAACCAATGACTCAATTAGCAGCAAGTGGTTCAACTGATAGAATAACCGTTGCAAGTTCGGCATCATTCACTACTCAACAAATTATTAAGATAGATGATGAGAGAATGAAAATAACACAGGCAGATGGATTGGGACAATTCTCTGCTGCTAATACAATGGCGGTTATTAGAGATTATAATGATACTGACAATATGGCACACGTTGATAATTCTGCAATTTGGCTTATAGATACCGATAAAGAATTTTTATCTGGATTAGTTTCCACGGCACAACCATATAATGCAGGTCAAGTTTTTGTATCAACGGGTAGATTTGATTCAGGAAGTCGGGGAACTGGTTATATTTTAATGAATGCAAATCCGGCAGATTACTCATCACCATATATTGATATAGTGGAAAGAACAGGTAGTGGAGTTTATGATTTATCCTTAAAAACAAGACTTGGAGATTTGAGTGGTTTATCAAGTGCTTATTTATATGGAGATGAAGAACCAGGATTTGGTATCTATACTGAAAATGGATTTTTTAGTGGAGCAATAACTGCCCAAACAGGTTCTTTTGCAGGTATTGTTCATGTTGCAACAGTTCAAGGTGGATTAGAAACGGGTGAGAAGATTTCTATTGGTAGACAAGTTAGTGGAGTTAATGATGGTATTTATATTAATAATAACAACTATTGGTACACCACAGGAGCTTGGAAAGTTGGTGGTGGAACAAATTATCTTAAATTAGATAGTGCTACAGCTGGTAATATTGATATTAGAAGTGAGACATTTAACTTATCAACATCCAAGCTTTTATTAAGGTCTGCACAAAATAACGGAATGCTTTCATTAGGTTCAACACCTAACTTAGATGTGAGTGGTTCTAACGCTGGTATCTATATGGATGGTACTGGTGATTTCTTAGCTTATGGAAATGCTACAAATTATTTCAAAAAAGATGGCACGGCCATTGATATAAAAGCAGAAACATTTGATTTAGATGCTACTACTATTATTATAGATAGTGCGGGTTCTGGAAAAATAAGACTTGGAGCTTCACCACCATCAAGTATCTCTTCTGGTACGGGCATCTATCTGGATGGTGCGGGTGATTTCATGGTTGGGGCTGCATCTGGTGATCACTTGTCGTGGGATGCATCAGAGAGTGTTTTAACAATTAAAGGGGTTATTAGACAAAGTTCTGCTGGAACAACTCTTACAGATTATGTAGACCGAGGAACTTGGGCACATTCAACTGCTTATGCTGTAAATGATTTAGCTCAGTATGCTAGTGGTGGAAATACTTCAACTTATAAATGTACGAGTGCTCACACTTCAACTAATGATTCAAATTCAACGACTGGTAATCCAGCAAGTGCAACGAATAGTTGGGCAGTATATGTAGCTGGTTCAACAGGAGCTGATGGAGCAGATGGAGCAGATGGAGCAGATGGGGCAGATGGTTCGAATGGTTCGGCTGGTGCAGATGCTAGAGCAGTTGCTGTAACTATGGGGGCTCAAAGTTTTGAATATAATACTGCTGGGACAACACCATCACCTTCAACCACAACTGTAACTGCAACCGCACTGAACACTACAGGAACACCATATTATGAATTTATAGTAGATGGTGTAAGTGCACAAAATACCACTACGGCAACTTATACCTACACTCCCGAGGCAGCGTATAGTGATATGCCAGAAGATATTTTAGTAAAATTAAGAGAAGGTGGAACGGGCACTACAGTATTGGCAAGGGATCAGATTACTGTTCTTGGATTAAAAGCTGGTTCAGATGCTGCATCTATTATGTTAACAAATGAAGCTCATACTTTACCAGTTAATACAGCAGGAACGGTTACTTACACCGGAGCTGGAACGGATATAAAAGCTTGGTCGGGAACAACTGCATTATCTTATAATACCTCAGGAGC
>Ga0233441_1000592_pt1 | contig 41319 bp, 43 predicted proteins | sample SI_123_September_4_FD_182781 | JGI IMG/M metagenome (GOLD analysis project Ga0233441, IMG submission 182781) | Seawater microbial communities from Saanich Inlet, British Columbia, Canada - SI_123_September2016_135_MG | ecosystem: Environmental > Aquatic > Marine > Inlet | place: Canada: British...
AACCGATTTTCTGATGATCTGAAGCAACAGCTTGGGCAGGCAAAAAAGTATCACCGGGAGGATCTGAGAGAAGGGTATGGCAACGTCTTTCTACCAGATGCGTTGGAAAGAAAGTATCCCAATGCTTTACGTGAGTGGGGGTGGCAGTATGTTTTTCCCAGTGCACGGCTCTCGACCGACCCACGTAGCGGTATAACACGTCGTCATCACCTGCATGAAAACAGTCTGCAGCGTGCAATTAAAAAAGGGGCTACAGCAGCGAAGCTGACGAAACAGGTGAATAGCCATGCGCTACGCCACTCCTTTGCGACACACCTACTTGAGGCGGGGCAGGATATTCGTACAGTTCAAGAGCTATTGGGTCATGCGGATGTCTCAACAACAATGATTTATACCCATGTGCTCAACCGTCCTGGTGTTATGGGGGTGAAAAGTCCGGCAGATTTCTAAAATAAGCTCAAGCTCTTAGAATAAGCTCTAATCAACCGTCAATACGCGAATCAGATCCGTCCCCCCCGATTTCTGTCGATGACCGGCGGTTACGATCACAATATCACCGCTAAGCACATAGCCCATTGATTTGGCCTGAGCAATTCCGAAGGTAATCTTCTCGTCATCATTCAGCCCCTGTTTGTAGAGCATAGGGACCACTCCCCAGTTCAGGGAGAGACGTGTGGCGACCAGTTTGTTGGCGGTCAGTGCGAGTATGGAACAGCTAGGGCGGTGTTTGGAGACAAGACGTGAGCTGAAACCGGTCTCACTTAAGCTGAAGATCACGGCAGCCTTGAGGTGTTTAGCCATAGTAATGGATGCCTGACTGATGGCCTCTGTGATCTGGTTGGAGGGGTGTGGCTCAATTTTTTGCAGATAGCCATACTCTTCCAGAGAGAGTTCAGCGCGTTGGGCGAGGTTGGCCATCGTGAGTACTGCGCTGACAGAATATTTCCCCATAGCGGTTTCACCGGAGAGCATGACCGCTGAGGTGCCATCCAGGATCGCATTGGCAACATCGCTGGCCTCGGCACGGGTGGGTTTAGGGTTGTTCTCCATGCTGGAGAGCATCTGTGTGGCGGTGATCACCGGTTTACCTTTGGTGACGGTAGAGCGGATGATCCGTTTTTGCATACTGGGTACGTCGGCCAGTGGTAGCTCTACGCCGAGATCACCACGCGCGACCATAATGCCATCCGCAGCCTCGACAATCTCTTCCAGATTGCTGACCCCGGCCTTATTTTCAATTTTGGCGATAATGGGTACCTGGGCGTTGAGGTTAGCCAGTACCTCACGAATCTGGTGGATATCTTCGGCGGTCTGGATGAATGAGGCGGCCACATATTCAATGTCATGTTGTGCCGCAAAGGTCATCTCATCGATCACCTCTTGACGTTTGTTGGCACTGACGGCACTCATGCTGAGTTGTGTGTCCGGCAGGTTGACCCCTTTGTTGGCTCTGAGGATACCGCCATGTACAACGCGACAGAAAATGGTGCTATCGCTAATCTCTACCACCTCAAGTTCCATTGCACCATCATCCAGAAGGATGGGTACCCCGGTCTCGACCTCTTGATGGAGCGTGCTGTAAGTAGTGCTGATTCCGTTTTTATCGCCAACTCTCTCATCACTGTAGAGGTTGAATGATTCACCGCTACACAGCTCGATGAAATCCTCCTTGAGCGACCCGGTACGGATCTCAATGCCACGGGTATCTGCCATGATTGCCACCTGTTGGTTGACGGCACGGGCAGCGGCACGGATGCGCTCGACCCGGTCACTCTGATCTTTTCCGGTCCCGAAGGAGAGGTTTAGGCGGGCAACATCCATTCCGGCAGTGATCATCTGCTTCAGGCTCTCTTCATTGTCGCAGGCGGGGCCGATAGTGGCGATGATCTTGGTTTTACGCGGGATGGTCATAGTATTTTTGGGCCTGAGAGTTGATAGATTAGAGGAGGGGCTGATCGAAACCAGGGCAAATATTACGGCTATTGTATCAATATCAGCTGTTGCACTGTTTAGAGAATTACGGTGCTCGGACCGTCCGAGGCTCATTTTTGTAAGATACCGTGACCCGATGGAGGATGGTATAGTTTCCATATATTTTGTGCCTGCAGTGGCATTTTCTGGATAACCCACCATTAGTTGTTGAAAATAAATAGGATTAAATATGCTAGTTACCCCCATCCGTGGTCTTCGTCCCGCTCCTCAACGTGCTGAAGAGGTGGTGGCACCCCCCTATGATGTACTCAATACTGCAGAGGCGCGTGTGCGTGCTGATGGGCGCCCCAATAGTTTTCTCCATATTTCCAAGCCAGAGATTGACTTGCCTGAGGGGACAGACCCCTATGACCCAGCGGTCTACAGCAAAGGGGCTGAGAACCTGCAGCGGCTGATTGAAGACGGGGTGTTGATGCGTGAAGAGAAACCTTGCTACTACATCTATCGTCTGCGTTGGGAGGAACATGTGCAGACCGGGCTGGTATTCGGGTCTTCTGTTGCAGCTTATGATATCAATCGAGTGCGCAAGCATGAGTTTACCCGCCCGGTTAAAGAGGATGATCGGGTGCGCCAGATTACCGCGCTCAACGCACAGACCGGCCCTGTACTGTTGACCTACCGTGCCGATGATGCGGTGAAGGCGATCATTGATGAGGCTGCTGCAGGAGCACCGGCCTATGATCTGACTGCGGATGATGGTATTGGCCACACTCTTTGGGTGCTGGATGATGATGCCAAAATTGAACAACTCAACCAAATTTTTGATGCCACTGATGCACTCTATATTGCAGATGGTCATCACCGCTCTGCCTCGGCCTCACGGGTCGCGAAAGAGAATAGCAATGAGAGTGCGCAGTACTTCCTCTCAGTTGCCTTTGCCCATGATGAGATGAAGATTCTCGATTACAACCGGGTGGTGCGTGATCTGAATGGTCTTTCTGCAGATGAGTTGCTGGCAAACACAGCGGCAGCATTTGATCTGGAGATGAGCGCAGAGGCCGTTCGTCCTGCCAAGCCAACCCAGTTTGGGATGTATGTGAACGGACAGTGGTATCGTCTGGATGTACATAGTGAGCGGGTACCAGCCGATGATCCGGTTGCTTCACTGGATGTGAGTCTACTGCACAGTAATCTGATTGAACCGCTACTGGGGATCAGTGATCCGCGGCGTGATGACCGCATCGATTTTGTGGGTGGTATGCGTGGTTTGGGTGAGTTGGAGAAGCGGGTCGATTCGGGCGAGATGGAGGTCGCTTTTAGTCTCTATCCCACCACTATGGAGGCGTTAATGGATGTGGCAGATGCCAATGAGGTGATGCCCCCTAAATCGACCTGGTTTGAGCCTAAACTGGCAGATGGTCTGGTCTCTCACGTACTGGATTGACGGTTTATGGCCCCCTGAAAAGGGGGCTTTTTACGTGAGATTTGTATCTGATATTTTTATGGGCTCTACGCACGTTCGCTGGCAGAGGCGATCTCTTGTGTTGAATAGGAGAAGACTGTAGCACTCTTTTCTCCACTCCCATCTCGTGCAGCGTCTCGTACAGTATTAGTGCGAGGGGTGTTGTCAGAGGCGGTCAGCCAGTAGGCGGTACTCTTCTCCAGAAACTCGTTGATGGGCAGATTGTGGGTGCCGTCACAAGAGAAGTTCAGCTCAACCATACCGGTAATGATGTTGAGTGAGGCACTGCGTAGATAGATGTTCTCATCGGCAAGCCGTAAAGTCTTGAAAAGTTCGAATGCTGGGATGATCTGTTCAGGCAAGACCGTAGACATGCTGGAGAGTGGTTGCCGGTTGGGAGAGTTGGATGAGGTTAACTGCTCCAATGTAAACATCGAGTCATGATAGGGGCTATCGATAAAGCGTACTGTTGCAGTGGAGCGTGAGTAACGTAATTGAACAAAGAAGGCCCCGTGGTTGAGGAGTAACCACTCTGCGTTCTGGTGGACAAAGTCGATCTGTTCTTCCATCGGGGTGATGGTCCGTGTCTGTGCAAAAAGTTGCTGACGGATCGAAGGGTCCCCTTTGATTTGGGTATGGTTTTCCGCATGGAATGCATTTCTCTTTGAGGCATTACCGCCACCGTCGAAGTCAATAGCGATGATCGCAAAAACTTTGCCTTCGATACGTACCGCTTGCAGTGCTGTCATGCAGGGTAAGTTGGTTTTTGTGCTGGTGTAGAGACGTGAGAGGAAAAAGTCCTGATTCTCGTCCCACTCTACAAAGTATGGGCGAAGGGATACATCCTTTCCAATATCTGTTGGATCACAGCCGGTATGGCTGATGGTAGGGGTCTGTATGATGCCTTTGGGTGATATGAGATAACAGAGGGCATATTGAGGAATCTGCTTGATAGAATCGAGCAGAGCGTTCGCGAGCTGTTCATCTGTGAGAGTGTTTTGTGACCACTCATTGGCACAGTGTTTGGCGATACTTTTAAGCGGTGTAGAGATCCAGGAGCAAAATAGCTCTTGTTGTTGATTGATGGTACGGATGATCTGCATAAAAAAGCCCCTCCAGTGGCCCATCTATTCAAAGACTATTCACCAAGTAATAAGGTGGCAATCGAGGAGAAAGTAGAAGCATCGAGGCTGACAAAGAATGCCAATACCACCAAGCTGACCGCAGTCAGGCCATAAAATATACCAACTGCAGTTGTCAAAAACATATCCACTGTAAACAGTGAAGTACTATTTTCTTCTCGTTCAATCACGCATTTGACTTTACGCATGAACATACGTGGTTTGAATACGCATTTGTACGTATTTTCAAAGTGACACCATAATTTCTCCACAGTCAGTCACCATTTCACCGACTATAACTCAGGGGTCCCTAAGGAGCCCCTTGCATGGACACCTGACGTGGTAACGCTTTTGCTTGTGTTGAATCGGATGCTCTACAGAGCCAGCTTTGAGCGCGGATTCTCCCAGTATATCGATCTGTACCAGCTCTCTTTTTCAGATCAGGCTGAGGCGCTGAAAAGCCCCTCATCAGGAATCAGAGTGCCACGAAGTGCTTCGATAGAGCTTTGGCGCGCTTCATCATTCATCTCATCATACTCTTCAAGTAGAGCGAGCAGTTCTTCAAAGCTGCTCTCATCGATATTCAGGCCACCGCCCTCTTTACCGGTTGGAGGTGGACCCATACCACCGCCAGGAGGAGGCCTGCCTTGTACTCCAGCCATTTCCCCTACGGTACGGGCATCAAAACCAGCACCGGACATAGCCTGAGCCATCTCCCGTCCCGGTTGAATTCCGGCCTCACTGAATGCACTGACAATAGACTGTGCATCCGATTGGGTCAGGTTGCTTGCATCGTATTGTTCCAGGGTCTGATTGATCAACTCTTTTTGATCTGTGGTCAGTGGTGTACTGAATGACCCACCACCTCTTCCGCCTGGGGGCATCGGCATCATGCCGCCTGAAATACCGTCTATCATGGTCATAACTCCTTAAATCAAATTTATATTAATTGCATATTAGTAACGGCAATTGGTGTGCCTAAATAAGGTGTGAAATGTGGAGAAAGTGTGAAGGTTGATAATTTCTGGTATATAGCTGATAACTAACATTTTTTATGAGTGCAATTTAAGTTGCGTAGTGTGCTGCCGGGGTGTTCGGAAGAAAATGTGCATGAGTTGAAAAATGTGGAAGATGCGGGTTGCCGCATTGGATGGCAATTATTGCCGCTGATTGGGCAAGTTATGCCTTGTAGACTGAGCTGGCTGAAGAGGGATGGATGATAACGGTTACGTATAAGGCCGGTTTAAAACTGAGTATTCTCATTATTTATAGCTTTATAGGTTGACTTCGATTTTTGTTCGACTATTATTCGAACATTATTCGTTTTTTGGATGGCGTGATGGATCGGAGAGAAAAACGTGAACTGCGTGAGCAGGAGATTGTAGAGAAGACGATCAGTCTCTTCTCGCAGCAGGGTTTTTTGGGTGTACGGATGTCCGACATCGCCAAACAGACCCAATACTCGATGGGTACCATCTACAGCCACTTCGAAAGCAAGGAAGACCTATTGGTCGCCTGCGCCCATGAGTTGGTCAAGGATCATCAGCGGCTGTTTGAGATGGTACGGGAACAGTCAATCCCGACCATTGAACAGATCATCTCTCTGGTGCAGGGGGTGTGGACGGTAGCAACCCGTTTCCCGGACCTGATTGAGATCGAGAATCTGTCCCTGATGCACTCGATCTGGAAACGGGCCACCGAGCAGCGAGTGGAGGCCTATGTACGGCTCCATGAAAATCTGGCGCAACATCTGCGAGTGATGGTGCTGGAGGCGATTGGGCAGTGCATTGAAGGCTATGAAGATCTTGAACAGGATGAGCTGGAGAAGATGGCAGACTATCTGACCCACGGTCTCTGGGGGCTGTCAGTGGGGCTCTCCACCATTGTGCAATCAGGCTACGCGGCCTCTCAGTGTCAGGAGAAGGAAGAAGAGGGGGGGATTGAACACTTCTTTGCGACCAACTATATCAATATGCTCAAGGGGTATGGCTGGCGAGAGGAGAGTCCGGAAGTCGTGTTTGAACGCTGTAGTCAGATTTCAGAACAACTCTTGGCACAGAGTGTCTGGTTTGCTCCGAAACGATCTGGAGAACAGTCATGAAAAGAGCCTTACTTTTACCACTATTGGCAGTGACCACCCTTAGTGGCTGCACAGTGTCCGGTTTGACGCTGACTGAAGTGAAAGTTGCCGCGCCTGAACGCTACACCGCGTTGCCGGGTGAACAGGGGCCAACCTCCATCCAGGCAAAACAGAATGTGGTGGCTGGGCAGCAGATTCCACAACAGTGGTGGCAGCTGTTTGGTTCAGAGCCGCTCACGGGGTTGGTTGAACAGGGGTTGAAGAACAGCCCAACCATTGTCGCAGCAGCAGCCCGTCTGCGTTCAGTTGAGGCGCTCTATCGTGCACAGCAAGAGAGTGTACAGCTGCCGACAGTTGATCTGTCGCTGGGGGCCAATCGCACGCAGAGTTCTGGTGCAACACAAGGGCATATGGGTAGTGGTAGTGTGCTCTCCATCCAAAATGCCTCGCTACAGTTCAGCTACCGGGCAGACCTGTTTGGTGGAAACCGGCAGCAGCTACTCGGTGCCGGGGCAGCCGTTGAGGTGGAACGTTACAAGGCAGAGCATACACGGGTGGCGCTGGCAGCCAATATTGTGACTACGACCATTCAGCTTGCCTCCCTAGAGGCGCAGATTACCGCGCTACAAAATATTATTGAAGATGAGAGTGCCCATCTCGCAGTCACCGAACAGCAGTACCAGATCGGGGTGATTCCCAAGAGTGATCTGTTGAGCCAGCGAGCCTCATTGGCACAGACGCGTACCCGGATGCCAGCTTTGAGACGTGCGCAGGCATTGGCACAGCACCAATTAGCACTGTTGATCGGGACCACTGCGGGTGAGGCTGATATCCCCAAGTTTAGTCTCGACAGCATTACCTTGCCACAGACCGTACCGCTCAGTTTGCCCTCTGAACTTACCCGTCAGCGTGCCGATATCCGTACAGCAGAGGCGCTGCTACAACAGTCGGCAGCGGCAGTGGGTGTAGCAACCGCAAACCGCTACCCTACCTTAGACCTGAGTGGCAGTTTTGGCACTGAGGTCAATCAACTCTCAGATCTGCTGAGTGGTGGCTCCGCTGTGTGGGGGGTGGGTGCCGGGCTGCTTCATCCCCTGTTTCATGGTGATGCGCTCCGGGCACAAGAGGCCTCTGCGGTTGCCAGCTATGATCAGTTGGCTGCGGAATACCGACAACAGGTGTTGATGGCGTTCAGAGAGGTGGCCGATGCTCTACGCGCACTGCATCTGGATAGTGAGCAGTTGGCATTGACCGAAGAGGCAGATCGTCTGGCCTCCGAGACCTTGAAACTGGTTGAGCAGCAACATAAACAGGGTGCCGTGAGCTATCTCACTCTATTGAATGCACAGCGCCTGCTTCAACAGTCCAGAATTGATTTGATTCAGGCTCGTGCAGCACTCTATGTAGACAGTGCAACATTGATGGTCGCTCTGGGGGGCGGTTGGTGGAGTGAAACTGAGTCAACAGCACAGGCAGTACAAATTGAGCAAGGAGCTGACAAATGAAAACGACCAAAAGAATGGTGATCATGTTGTTGCTGATCGGAGTCCTGTTTGGCGGGATCTTTGGCTATCAGCAGTTCGTTGCCTCAATGATGCAACAGTTTCTCGCATCCAATACCAACCCGCCGGTAACGGTAACGGCGATGCAGGCACAGCATGAAAGCTGGCAGCCACAACTCTCTGCAGTTGGTACACTGCGTGCGTTGCAAGGGGTGAAAATGCGTTCTGAGCTATCCGGTATTGTAGAGAGGGTCCACTTTAAGTCGGGTCAAATTGTGAAGCAGGGTGACCTGCTGCTGGAGCTTAATGATGATGAAGAGCGGGCACACTTGCAGGCATTACAGGCGAGCCGCAAGTTGGCAGAGATTAACCTGAGCCGTGATCGTCAGCAGTTGAAGATTAACGCAATCAGTCAGGCCAAGCTGGATTCGGCTGAGAGTGAACTGAAGAGTCGTCAGGCGCAAGAGGCACAGCAGCAGGCGATTATCCTCAAGAAACAGATTCGCGCCCCTTTCAGTGGGCAGCTTGGAATCAGCCAGATCGATATTGGTCAGCTACTCAATCCGGGAGAGGTGATTGTCACCCTGCAGAATACGCAACGCCTCTATGTAGACTTCAATTTGCCACAGCAACAGCTAGGGAAACTGCGTGTCGGGCAACGTCTGACCCTGCGTACAAATGATGAGGTTGTTGAGGGGGTGATCAATACGATCAATGCAGAGGTAGATGTGCGTACCCGTAACGTGCGGGTAGAGGGTGTTATGGATAACCAGCAAGGGCGGTGGCTGCCGGGGATGTTTGTCCATCTCAAAGTGGACAGTGGTGAACCACAAACACATCTGACATTGCCACAGACAGCAATCAGCTATAACGCCTACGGGGCTACACTGTTTAAGGTAGAGCCAGCCGCAACGGAAGATGAAAATGCGACTGCACAACAGGTCTTTGTGATTACGGGGGCACGTCGTGGAGATCAGGTGGCAATTTTGGATGGGATTGTAACCGGTGATCAGGTGGTGACCAGTGGTCAGATGAAGCTGAAGAATGGTACACCATTGATCATTGATAACACGCTTGAACCCAGTAACGAGACCGCGCCGACACCACAGGAGCAGTAGGGCCATGAACTACACAGACCTCTTCATTCGTCGTCCGGTTTTGGCAACGACAATCAGCTTATTGATCCTGGTGCTGGGTATTCAGGCGATCTCCAAGTTGGCGGTACGCCAATATCCAGAGACGCAGAATGCCTTGGTGACTGTGACCACAGTCTATTACGGAGCAGATGCCCAGACTGTTGCAGGTTTTATTACCCAACCACTGGAGACAGCAATCGCACAGGCCGATGGGATCGACTATTTGACCTCTACCAGTGTCAGTGGAGTCTCTACCATCAGCGCTACCTTGCGTCTCAATCATGACTCTAACCGCGCACTCACTGAGATTAATGCCAGAGTCAACTCGGTCAAGAACCAGCTGCCCGCTGAGGCGCAACAGCCGGTGTTGACCGTGCAGGTTGGTGAGTCGATTGGCTCGATGTATATGAGCTTCTCCAGTGATCGTCTGCTCAATAACCAGGTGACGGACTATCTGATGCGGGTGGTGAAGCCGCAGCTGGATGGAGTGGAAGGGGTGCAGAAGGCGGAAATCCTCGGGCAGCGTCGTTTTGCACTACGTGCCTGGCTTGATCCGGCCCGGATGGCAGCCTATGGACTCTCTGCAACGGATATCCATGCCGCACTGGCAGCCAATAACTACCTCACCGCATTGGGGAGTAGCAAGGGGCAGATGGTCAGCGTAGATCTTAATGCGGCGACCGACCTCCACTCTGTGGATGAGTTTAAACGGCTTGCTCTATGGGAAGAGGAGGGGGCCATTATCCGTCTGGAGGATGTGGCAACGGTGGTATTGGGTGCAGAAGATTACAACCTCACCACCGCCTTTGATGGTGAGAAGTCGGTCTTTATCGGGATCAATGTGGCACCGGATGCCAATGTGCTGGAGGTGATCCAGCGGGTGAAACAGCTTTTTCCACAGATTCAGTCCGAGATGCCCAGCGGTCTGGTGGGTAAGATTGTCTATGATGGCACCAAGTTTATCGACAGCTCGATAGAGGAGGTGATCAAGACCTTATTAGAGGCGCTGTTGATCGTCACCGTGGTGGTATTTCTCTTTCTCGGTAGCTGGCGTGCCGTGGTGGTGCCCCTGGTGGCAATTCCGCTCTCACTGGTGGGGGCCTTCTTTGTGATGCAATCTTTTGGCTACACCATTAATTTGCTGACGCTGCTCTCATTAGTGTTGGCGATTGGTCTGGTAGTGGATGATGCCATCATCGTGGTCGAAAATGTGGATCGTCACATGCACGAAGAGGGCAAGTCCCCGATGGAGGCAGCGCTGATGGCGGCGCGTGAACTGGGTGGCCCGATCATTGCGATGACGGTGGTGTTGATTGCCGCCTACGTGCCGATTGGCTTTCAGGGTGGGTTGACCGGTGCGTTGTTTACCGAGTTTGCCTTTACCCTAGCGGGAGCGGTCACCATCTCTGGTGTTGTTGCGTTGACCCTCTCACCCATGATGGCTTCGCGTATGTTCAAACCGGGACAGCAAGAGTCTGCGCTGGTGCGTTGGGTGGACCGGCAATTTGGACGCTTGCATGGAGGTTATCAGCGTAAATTGAGTGGCACTCTGGAGACCTGGTCGGTGATGGCGGTGATGGGGTTGCTGCTGCTGATTGGTGTGGTCTACCTGTTTGCTACCTCATCCTCTGAATTGGCCCCGGAAGAGGATCAGGGGTTGGTGTTGGGGCAGGTGGTTGGAGCACCCAATGCTACCGCACAACAGATGGCCAGTTATGCGGATCAGGTCTATCAACTGACACGAGATCTGCCCGAGTATGATCAGATGTTTCAGTTGACGGGAATTCCAACCACCAATCAAGGCATCGCTGGTGCAGTCTTTACCCCGTGGGAGCAGCGAGAGCGCAGTGCCGCTGAGTTGCAGCAGATTCTTCAAGAGCGTTGGAATGGGATTGCCGGTGCCAAGGTGGCCGCTTTTCAGATGCCGGCACTGCCCGGTTCAGGCGGGCTACCGCTGCAATTCGTGGTCAAGACCACAGAATCATTTGAGCGCCTCAATGAGATCGTGATTCAACTGTTGGAAAAGGCACAGGCGACAGGGATGTTTTTCTTTGTGGATGCCGATCTGAAGATTGATAAACCACAGAGTACACTGGTAGTGGATCGGGATATGGCAGCCGATCTGGGGCTTACTCAACGTGATATTGGTGCTGCACTTGGGGGGGCGCTGGGTGGTGGTTATGTCAACCACTTCTCAATTGGTGGTCGTTCCTATCGGGTGATGCCACAGGTAGCGCAGCAGGATCGGCTCAATCCAGAACAAGTATTGGACTACTATGTACGTACGCCATCCGGTGAGATGGTGCAGGCCTCAACCTTTGCAACCGTTGAACATAGCGTGGTGCCAGAGTCGATCAACCGTTTTCAACAGCTCAACAGTGCCACCATCTCGGGGGTCTATGCTCCTGGTGTGAGTCAGCAACAGGTGCTCGACTTTATGGTCAATGCACTTAATGAGCTGGCACCGGCAGGCTATAGTGTCGATTATGCCGGTGGCTCTCGTCAGTATATGCAGGAGTCGGGCGGCTTTGTCTTTACCATGCTGTTTGCCATTGTGATCGTCTTTCTGGCGCTGGCCATTCAGTTCAACAGCTTCCGTGATCCGGTGGTGATTCTGGTCTCCGTACCGATGGCGCTATTCGGTGCGCTGCTGTTTATCAACGTCGGGCTGGCAACCATCAACATCTATACCCAGGTAGGTTTGGTCACCTTGATGGGGTTGATCAGTAAACACGGTATCCTGATAGTGCAGTTTGCCAATGAGCTACAGCTTGCCGGTCGCAGTAAACAGGAGGCCATTGTCGAAGCCTCCTCAGTACGGCTACGCCCGATTTTGATGACTACTGCAGCCATGGTATTGGGCGTGATCCCACTGGTGATGGCCAGTGGAGCCGGGGCAGCAGGACGTTACTCTATGGGGTTGGTGATCTTTACCGGGCTATCGATTGGTACCCTGTTTACTCTTTTTGTAGTCCCGGCGGTCTACATGATGGTGGCGAAAGAGAGAAAGTCTGAGAGTGAGGTATCAATAGTTGTATGAATTTCCTTCATGTACCCGAAGAGTCGTGAAGGGATGAGTCGTGATAAAGTGGAATGATGCACAATCCACTGATCCCGGAGATCCTTGTACTCCTACACGACCATCCAGATGGGATCAGTGAGTATGATCTGATACAGGCGCTGGAGGGGCATGCTGCCTTTAAAGAGCTGGAAGAGGATAATACCCTCTCCCTGTTTCAAATCCACTTTCTGGTAATGAATGCCCTCTACACCTTGCAGCAGCAGTTGTGGCAGGAGGAGCAGCTCTGTCTGGAGGTCTCTCCACTCAAAAGTTTTCTGACTACGACCAATCAACAGCAGAGTGATGGCGCAGCGCTGATTGCAGATTGTTCCAACCTGAGTGGCTACTATTGTGACTGGGATAACCTGGAGGGGATGACTGAAGAGGAGGTAGAGCAACTGCTCGACAGTTTCTGGAACCGTTTTGTGGTGGAAGATCTACGTGGCCCGGCACTGCTCACTCTGGGGCTGGAGGTAGGCTGCAGCCAACAGCAGATCATCCAGCGTTATCGTCAATTAGCAGCAGCCCACCATCCGGATAAGGGGGGAGACCCCAAGCAGTTTATTGAGATCCGCCAAGCTTACGAGGTATTGAGTGTATGAGTATGATGCGCATTATAGAGTCTCCTATTGGTCCCGTTCGATTGGTGGTGTCACAGGGGACGGTGATCCAGATTGATTTTCATTGGGAACGTGTTTTATCCGAAGAGCTGACAGCAACCAAAGAGCCTCTAGAGGATCCTCTAGAAGAGTTTCTAGAAGATCCCGTGTTGGCTCAGGTAGAAACAGCACTGACCGATTACTTTCAGCAACCCCAACCCCTCCAGCAGATCCCTTGTGATCCACAGGGGACACCGTTTCAACGAAAGGTGTGGCAAGCACTACGTGAGATACCGCTGGGGCAAGTGATGACCTACGGCGAACTGGCAGAGCAGTTGGGGAGTAGTCCTCGTGCAGTGGGGGGAGCCTGTCGCAACAACCCGGTACCCCTGATTATCCCATGCCATCGAGTCATCTCAAAAAACGGAATCGGTGGCTTCTCCGGGCAGTGGGGAGAGGGGGAGAAGGTCAATGTGAAGCAGTGGTTGTTGAGGCATGAGCAGGTTCTCACCTACGTGACGTGATAGCATAATCTGTTTTCAATACTCCTCATGAGCAAACTAATCACGCTATCTTTAACACTCCTGTTCGCTTTCTCCAGTGCAGCTGTAAGCGTTGGTGGTGCTGTAGAATGTGCGTAAATTTTACCTATATTAATGATGAGTTTTTTACCGATGAAGCAAACGATTGAAACAGTGATTAATTTAATGGCAGCCTCTGCCATTACGGCGCCAAAAGCGGGCGGCAAGGACTGCCTGGAGATCGTCGCCTTGACAGAGGAAGAGGATCTGAAGCGAATAGCCGATGAGATGAGAAAGTATGCACACAATAGCTCGAAAGAGAATTACTGGCACCGTGATGCTGCCAATGCAGAGAACGCACAAGGGTTACTGTTGATTGGACTGGCAGGCCCGGTGACAGCAGGTTATGACTGTGGTGGCTGTGGTTATCAAACCTGTAATGAATTCGAGCAGCAGCGTGAAATGAAAGAGTTTGAGATGGGGTACAGCGGGCCACATTGCATCATGCGAATGATGGATATAGGCGTGGCACTATCATCTGCCGCCAAATCAGCCAGTATGCTGAATATCGATAATCGCGTTCAACAGCGGGTCGGCGCAGCAGCACGAGCTTTGGGCTATATCGAGTGTGAAGTGGCAATGGGCATCCCGATCAGTATCAGTGGGAAAAGTATTTTCTACGACCGAAAGACCCCATCAAAAGCGGCCTTGGCTAAAAGTAAGGAGTAGCTGGTCACTGCTTGATCTGTTTCAAACAGCTTGCTACCGCTTCAATTCTGTTTGCAATGGAGTGTTTGCATATCTGTTCTTGCTGGAACTGACAAAGGCGTTATGTTTCACCAGCAAAGTTCACAGATGAGGGGCAAGAGATCTGGAGGGTAGAGAGGGGCTGGTTTCAGTAGGTAAGGGAAAATTGTCTGGAATTACCAACCGATCATTTGCGAGGTGGATGAATGTACACGTACTCCAGAATCACTCGCCATTGCTCCAATTTCTGTTCCCGATTAAGCATCGCCATCGCCGGGCTGGTGGAGGGGAGGCGGTGTTGTGGTATCGCGGTATAGAGTGAGGGGAGGTTGGGCAATACCTGCTTGCGGTAGGTCTCTTCAGCCTTGCTCCCATTAAAGAAGAGTGCATTGATCTGTGGGTGGTTGCTGAAGAATTGTTCAAAGTTGTTCGCTTCTATCGATTCTGCTGTGATGGCACTGTCGAGACTGCCGGGGCGTTCACAGCTTTTCATTACGTCCCATAGGGCGACCTGGTGTTGTTTCAGTAGTTCAGTCCGCTCCGGGTAGGAGAGTTGCTGCGACTCTCCAGTCAGCAGTGTGGTGATGATGGGCCAGAAGCTGTTGCGGGGGTGGGCGTAGTATTGCTGCTGTTTTAGTGATTCGACGCTGGGGGCAGAACCTAGAATCAGTATCTGTACATCATTTTGCTCTATCGGTGGAAAGCCTTCGACTTGATCGAAATTCATGGTTCCGGTTTTCGGCAGAGCAGGTGGATATAGCGCCCCATATCACGGTAGGGTGGTTGATAGCGCAGTGCCAGCTCCTGTTCGAGTACATCTTCCAGTGGGATCTTGTTGCGTGGGGCTGCATCCAGCAGGTCGTAAAAGGTACGTACTCCACTATGAGAGAGAATTGATAGCCCTAACGCTTGAAGCCATTCGATTACCTGAGTTGGGTCTAATGGGTTAATCGGGGTGAGACTGCCGGGGTCTCCTTTGAAGTTGTTGCTCTTTACCTTCTTCAGATTGCCTCGGACTAGGTTGCGCAATCGAATGCCGTGGATGTTGTAGAACATTAACGACAGTGTGCCACCGGGTGATAACATGGATGCCAAGGTGGTCAGTACAGTGCGTGGATCTTCACACCACTCCAGTACGGCATGGTTGAGGATCAATTCAAAAGGTTGCTCAGTCAATTGAGGCAGTGATTGGATTGAGCCGTGGATAAATTGTCCGCTAGTCTCTGCGGTTGTGAAGCGCTCGGTTGCCGCTTCGATCATCTCTGAAGAGAGGTCATTTAGTGTCAGTTGATGTCCCTGTTGTGCCAACTGCAGTGCAAACTGTCCCAGTCCACATCCTGCATCGAGAATAGAGACGGCATGTTGGCTCAGTTCAGGCAACTGCTCTGCAAAATCAGCCTTTAATACCTGTAGACGGATCTTTCCTTTTGGGGAGTGGTAGATCTTGTTTTGAAAATGAGCACCTAAACCGTCAAAGTTACGGTCTGCCGGTTTAGCTGTGGTCACGGTGTGACTGTGGTCAACAACAAGAATTTAATCCGGTAGTGCCTTCATCGGCCTTGAAATCTGGTACATGCGCTGGTTCATCTGTCCGGTAGCCTGGTTGATGAGTCCCATCTTCTGGTTCATGGATTGAATCGTCTCCATTGCTGTTGTACCCAACCCGTTGAGGTGGTCAATACTTTGGGTGATCTGTGCGACCTCCTGCTCCATGCCACCAACATGCTGGTTGATCCGCTTCATGTTGTCGAGTACATGATGCATATGGGATACGTCGTGGTTCATTCGAATGACATCCCGGGTCATAGAGGTCATCTGTCCAGAGATTACCACGGCACGGGTGTTCATTTTCTCAATACTCTCTACAATCTGGATAAATTGGTTGGTGAGTTGAGACATGTAGACACCAATCACGATCACAAAGATTAGTAGCAGGGTGCCTATACTCTGTACCAGAATGGCGGTCTTGCGGGTCGAACTTTCTGACTGGATGCGGTGTTGTTCGGTCTCTTCATGGAAGTCACACATCTGTGCGTAGAGTGAGCGGGAGACTTCAAGGCTGGTTTTAGAATCCATCATGGCATTGGCACCATATCGTTAAACATTCGGAAGGGGCGGGAGACCCGGTTGAGGTTGTGGTCCATTCCCTGAACAATGTGGGTGACGGAGCCGAGATGTTGGTCCATCCCTTTGACGTCGTTGACCAACTGCTCGACGACTTGGTCAGTTTGGATTATCTGTGCTGAAATTATAGACATGTGACCATTGATCTTGCCAACGTGCTGCTCCATGGTTGTGATCTCATCAACCAGAGGGGGCATGGTGGCTACACTGTCGCCGATGGCATGGACGAAGTGCTCCATTTTGTCGATGTCCATGACAATAATTTCCATCTGTCGATCCATCTTAACCATCACCTCGGCTACTTGGTTCATCTGTTTGGCAACGATCACCACCAGTAGCAAAATAGAGAAGGCGGTCAGCATCAGCCCCAACATCCCGCTACGGATGACCCGGTTGGTCCAGCGTGAGGTGCGTGCCCCCATTTCCGCCCGCTTTTCCAGGGAGTCATGGAAGTAGTTAATGCTGTAGAGCAGTAATTCTCCTTGGCTCAAATCCTCAATCGAGGAACCGGGTATGTCCTGTTTATGGCGTGGGGTTGAGTGGTCGACTTCCATAGAGGGATCGTATCATGAATTGTGTGGAAACGGCTCAACCTCGACCCAATCTCCTGCTTTTACACCACTATTTTCGGGGGACAAAACAATGAAGCAGTCGGCGATACTCATGGAGCGCAAAATATGGGAGCCTTGATGCCCTGCTCCTCGTACCACGGTCTCTCCTTTCTCATTCTGTTGCATAATGCCGCGCTGGAACTCCAGGCGACCGGGGCGTTTTTTCAGCGTATTGCTGCAGCGTAGCGGGATACGGAATGGAGTGACGCGCTCTCTACCGGCCAGATGGTTGATGGCGGGGCGTACAAACTGCAGAAAGGTGACCATGGCGGAGACTGGGTTTCCAGGAAGCCCGAAAAACCAGGCATTATCTACCTTACCAAAGGCGAGTGGTTTACCCGGCTTCATTGCGATACGCCAGAAGTTGACCTCGCCTACTCTGTCCAGTGTCTCTTTGACAAAGTCAGCCTCACCCACAGAGACACCACCTGAGGTGATTACTACATCGGCTTGTGCTGCAGCATCTTTGAATGCCTGTTCAATCAGTTCGCGCTGGTCACGGATAATGCCAAGGTCAATCAACTCTACATCGAGCGCACTCAGCATCCCGAAGATGGCGTAGCGGTTGCTGTCGTAGATCTGACCATCCCCCAGTGTCTCTCCGGCTGAACAGAGTTCATCACCGGTTGAGAAGAAGGCAACTTTGATGCGCTTTTTAAGGGTGACAGCGCCATAACCGAGTGAGGCGATCATCCCCAGTTCGGCGGCACCCAAGGTTTTACCCGGTTGCAGTACCGCTTCGCCCTCGCGCATGTCTTCGCCAGCCATGCGTACGTTTTCACCAGCTCGATGGTTGTCTTCACTGCTAAAGGTGACCTGATTCTCTTCACGGGTTGCCTTCTCCTGCATAATGACGGTATCGGCACCCTCTGGAATTTTGGCCCCGGTCATGATGCGGATTGACTGACCCGATTGCAGACTTCCTTCAAACGGGGTGCCGGCAAAGGAGCTACCGATCACCTCCAGTGTGATGCTACCATTTTCCGGTAGGTCGTCTCCTTGTAATGCGTAACCATCCATTGCCGAATTATTGTAGGCGGGGACGTTGATGGGAGAGATGATCTCCTCACCGAGCGTGCGCCCCAACGCCTGTTTGACCGCCACTGATTCAGTCTCTGTAGTGGGGGTGATCTGTTGGAAGATCTGCTCCTGTGCCTCATTGAAGGGGAGTAGTTCAGACTTTGGGGTTTGCATGAGGGTTATTTCCTGGGTAGTTGTTGTTCAATAAATTCGACGATCTCTGTGTTGTTGTTGAGATCCAGCCGGAGAATAGTGGGGGTGATCATTTCGTCGCGGGCCACTGCAATAGCGATGATTTGTGGGTCATTCGGATAGAGTAGCGGTTTACCGAGCGCAGATCGATGCAACTCAATGCGTGGAATGGGTTCATGTTTGAAGCCCTCAACCAAAATCAGATCCAGTTGTGAATGGTCCAGTTTGGGTAGTAGCTGTTGCAGGTCAGGTTCGGATTCCTGCTTGCGGTTTTCGGTCATCAGAGCGGACCGTTTGGCGGAGGCAACCAGTACCTGGTCTGCCCCGGCATGACGCAGTTCATAGCTATCTTTACCGGGCTGATCTGGCTCAAAGTTGTGGTGCGTATGTTTGATGGCAGCCAGTCGTATCCCCCGATCTTTTAGTAACGGGATCAGTTTTGTCAGCAGGGAGGTTTTTCCGGTACCGCTCCACGCAGCAAAACCGAGCAGTGGTGTGGGGCTGGTGATCATGGTGTCTCCATCAATCGCTGCTCCATCTGCCGTTGCTCATCAGGGGTATTGATGTTGGAGAAGGCAAGGGGGTCATCAAAGGTACAGATGGCCGGGTTCAGGCTGTTGATCCACCGTTGTACACGGCGCTGATCCTGCTTCAGTTGTTGGATGATGGAATCCAGGATGCTTCTCTGAGCCAGAAAGCAGAGCTGCTGGAGCCGTTCACCGTCGTGTGCTACCGCAATCGTGCTGTCGGACTGGTTCAGGGTTTCGTGGAGTCGAGAGACTAAATCGGTGGGTAGTAGCGGAGTGTCACAAGGGGTGATCAATACCAGAGGGGTTTCGGTTACCTGTATGGCACTTGCGATGCCTGCCAGCGGGCCGAGAAAGAGGTCATCACCATCATTGACGACCGGATAGTTAAATTGCCGGTACTGCTCACGATTGCGGTTTGCGCTGATCAGTAGTGAAGTGAGTTGCGGCTTCAGGCGCTCAATAACATGCAATACCATCGGTTGCCCCTGTAGTAGAGAGAGCCCTTTGTCAGTTCCTCCCATTCTACGGGCTTTGCCACCTGCCAGTATGATGCCGTTGATTGCTTCCATAAAGGCTGAGTATATCCTGCCTGTAGTGAGTGTGATAAGGTGTGCTCTGTAATTAAACAGAGGAAAATAGTTATGCGCTGGATCTTGCGTCTGCTGTTTCTGGCAGTTCTGCTCTATGCCGTACTTCCCTACTATAGTCTCTACCGGCTCAACCACGCATTGATGGTGGATGATATGGCTCAGCTCAATCAGTATATTGATCTGGAGCAGATCAAAGAGAGCTATAAGCGTGGGCTACGGATTGAACAGGGGGGCGGGACTAATAGCTTTACCGGCATGCTGCGCGGCACAGCCAACAGTATGAGTGCGCTGACGGTGGAGCAGTTGGTCACCGTGGAGTGGGTTCGAAGAGAGTTGACCGGAGCAAAACAGGGAGAGGTGGGTGGATCTCTCTATGATCGATTGGACCACGCCTTTTTTGAGGCACCGGGTAAATTTCTGGTTCGGTTGGGTACGCTGGAGGAGAGTCCCAGCCATCTGATCTTCATGCGTGACGGCTGGAACTGGAGGCTGACCTCAATTTACCAGTAGGGATCTTGTGGTTTTTTTCGTTATGACCCGTTATAGGCTGTGGCTCTCTGTATGAAGAGGTTGATCTCCTCAGAGGAGTCGAGCTGCTGAGGGGTGGTGATCGGTAGTTCGGGGTAGCTGTTTTTCAAAAATGCGCTAAAGAATCCATCCCCTGTTGATTGTTGGATGCCAGCAGAGTTGTAGATCGGGGTATCGGCAACACCACAGTTGGGGGAGCGGTTTTGCAGAATTGCAGCCGATAGCTTCTGTGCAGCATGGCAAAAATGGGATGCAAACTGATGGAGTGGCTGAGTAACATCCAGGTCCGGGTCATCACGCCCCATCAGGTGATAATTTCCATGACTATCCACAATGAGTTGTATCGGAGGGCGAGGCACGGTAAGGCCCGCCTCGACTTCGGGGCAAACAGGCAGGATGGTGCAGTGGGGGCGTATCGCGGCGATCAGCTCGGGTGCCTCTTTATCCCTTCCATCATAACGTACTGGTTCGCCCAGCAGGCAACGGCTCACGGCAATGATGGGTAGTCGGGTGTTACCAGCGTTCAAGGAGTATCTCGGTTAGTGCCTGAATATGGTCATCCCGGCTGTTGAGCGCTGGAATGTAGTGATATTCACTGCCACCTGCCTCCAGAAACAGTTCATGATTCTGAATCGCAATCTCTTCCAGTGTCTCGACACAGTCTGCGGAGAATCCGGGGCATACGATGTCAATGTTGTGAATACCGTCCGCCGGGAGTTGTTGCAAGGTCTCATCGGTGTAGGGTTGGAGCCACTCTTCACGTCCGAAACGGGATTGATAGACCAGTTGTATCTCACCATTATGCAGCTCAAGTTGCTCAGCAACCGCAGCTGTAGTGGCTTCACACTGGGTGCGATAAGGGTCGCCCAGTGTGTGGTAGCGTAGTGGTAGCCCATGAAAGGAGAGTAGCAGGCGTTGTGCGGGTGGACGTTTGTTCCAGGTTTCACGCACCGTGTTGGCCAGTGCATTGATGTAGGCGGGATGGTCATGGTACTGATTGATAAAGACCATTTCTGGAATAGAGCGCCACGACTGCAGTGCCTGAGAGACGGCATCAAAGGTGGAGCCGGTGGTGGCTGCGGAGTATTGAGGAAAAAGGGGGAGTACGATGATGCGCTCAACCCCTTGGTCTCTGAGCTGTTCCATTGCGGAGGCAATAGACGGGTTGCCGTAGCGCATCCCTAAGGCGACAGGAATATCCTTTCCGAGCTGAGCAGAGAGCTGTTTCTCAATGGCATCGCGCTGCTGTTTGGAGATTACCAGCAGGGGGCCTCCCTCATCGGTCCACACCTTCTGGTAGGCCTTGGAGACTTTGCCGGGGCGGGTGCGCAATATAATTCCATGCAGAATCAGCCACCAGGGGATGCGGGCGAGGTCAACGACCCGTTCATCCCAGAGGAACTCAGCTAGATAACGTCGCAGTGCGCTGGGAGTGGGGGCATCAGGGGTGCCGAGATTGGTGATCAGTATGCCGCTGTGGAGTTGTTTCATCGGTGTTTGGTTCCTGTGAGTCGAACCCATGCGTCGTCTATCGCTGCGGGCTCCATTTCAAACCAGCGGCTATAAACGCGACTTACAGACTCAGCCTGTTCTTGCAGAATACCAGAGAGGACGATTGACCCTCCCGCAACAACATGGCTGGCAAAAGTGGGGGCGAGCTCCTCTAGTGGTCCGGCAAGGATGTTGGCGAGTAGTAAATCGGCCTGTTGTTCTTTTGGGAAGGTGTCGGGCAGAAAACCCTGAATGTGTGTTACCCGGTTCTTCTCTGCATTGTCGTGAGTCGCGATTAATGCCTGTGGATCATTATCGACCCCGTCGATCTGACTAGCACCGAGCTTGGCTGCAGCAATGGCAAGAATGCCGGAGCCACAGCCGTAGTCGATCACTTTTTGGCCGGTTGGAGGGTGTGCATCCAGCCATTCAAGACAGAGTGCTGTGGTGGAGTGGGTGCCGGTACCAAAAGCAAGACCGGGATCTAACAGGATATTGACCCCCTCAGGGTCAACAGGCTCACTCCAGGAGGGGATGATCCAGAGGCGTTGCCCAAACTGCATGGGATGAAAGTCATCCATCCAGGCGCGTACCCAGTCCTGCTCTTCGAGAGGGACAAAGCGGAGTGTTGTAGCGTTATCCTCAGGCAGTTGCCGGAGTAGTTGTTGTCGAATCTCTTGTTGATTCAATTCCGCGTCAAACAGTCCGACTACATTGATCAGTTCCCATAGCGGGGTTTCACCGGGAGGGGGTTCGAGTAGTGGCTGATCTTCGGCATCCTCAAAGGTGACCGATGCAGCACCCAGCTCCATCAACAGATCCGAAAAGTTCTCTGCAAACGGTTGTTGGGTAGTGAAGCGTGCCTGAAACCAGGGCATAAGAGGGGGGGATTCCTTTGCGGCTCTTTTACAGGTCCAGTTTCTTTTCGAGGTAGTGAATATTGGTGCCACCAGCCTCAAAGTTGGCATCACGGATGATGTCACGATGTAGCGCGATGTTATTGCGAATTCCCTCGATCACCATCTCATCCAGTGCGATACGCATCCGTGCGATGGCGGTGCTGCGATCTTCACCATAGGTGATCAGCTTGCCGATCATGGAGTCATAATGGGGGGGGACGCAATAACCGGTGTAGAGGTGAGAGTCAACCCGGACTCCAATACCGCCCGGTGCATGGTAGGCGGTGACCTTTCCGGGAGAGGGGATAAAGGTCCGCGCATCTTCGGCGTTGATTCTGCACTCAATGGCGTGACCACGGATTTTTATATCTTTCTGTTTGTAGGCCAGAGGCTCACCAGAGGCGATGCGCAGCTGCTCACGGACAATGTCAACGCCAGTGATCATCTCTGTAACGGGGTGCTCAACCTGAACACGAGTGTTCATCTCAATAAAGTAGAACTCATCATTTTCATAGAGGAATTCAAAGGTACCGGCACCGACATAACCGATATCCTGACATGCTTTTGCACAGCGTTCACCAATCTCGGCACGCAGAGATTTGGTGATACCGGGGGCTGGGGCCTCTTCGACCACTTTCTGGTGACGGCGTTGCATGGAGCAGTCGCGTTCACCGAGGTGAATGGCGTTACCATGTTCGTCGGCCAGTACCTGAATCTCTACATGGCGAGGATTTTCGAGGAACTTCTCCATGTAGACGACATCGTTATTGAAGGCAGTTGCCGCTTCGGTACGGGTCATGGTGATGGCCTGAAGTAGTGTTGCTTCACTGTGAACAACACGCATGCCACGTCCACCACCTCCGCCAGCAGCTTTAATGATGACAGGGTAACCCACCTTACGCCCGAGGTGCAGGTTGGTCTCGTCATCATCCCCTAATGGGCCATCTGATCCGGGTACTGTTGGGACACCGGCCAGCTTCATCGCCTTGATCGCCTCAACCTTGTCTCCCATCATACGAATGGTGTCTGCCTTGGGGCCGATAAAGCGGAATCCACTCTGTTCTACTCGTTCGGCAAAGTCTGCATTCTCTGAGAGAAAACCGTAACCGGGATGGATGCCCATGGCATCGGTCACCTCAGCGGCACTGATAATAGCAGGTACATTCAGGTAGCTATCCATAGAGGGGGGAGGTCCGATGCAGACTGACTCATCCGCAAGGCGCACATGTTTTAGTGTGTGGTCAGCAGTCGAGTGGACCGCGACCGTTTTAATTCCCAGCTCTTTGCAGGCACGAAGAATTCGGAGCGCAATCTCACCCCGGTTGGCAATAACGACTTTATCGAGCATCTTGTTTTGTGTTTCCGTTCGGCTGACTGGATGGGGTTATTCGACGACGAAGAGTGGCTGATCAAATTCAACGGCATCTGCATTGTCTGCCAGGATGGCTTTAACGGTGCCAGACTTGTCAGATTCAATCTGATTCAGAATTTTCATCGCCTCAATAATGCACAATGTATCGCCTTCAGCGACAGTATCCCCGATCTCTACAAAAGGTTTGGCGCCCGGTGAGGCGGAGCGGTAAAAGGTGCCTACCATTGGTGACTTCACCTCATGGCCGGTAAAGGTGGGTGTAGAAGCTGCTTCCGGGATACTGGCAGCTGGAGCTGCAGCGATGGGCACTGCAGATGCAGCAACTGGTGCGGCGGCTACCTGCACCGCAGATGAGCCATAACGGCTGATGCGAAGAGACTCTTCCCCTTCCTGGATCTCGATCTCGGCGATGCCGGATTCCTCCAGTAGCTCAATCAGCTTTTTGATCTTTCGAATATCCATAATTGGTTGTCCTTGCTGGTTTGTATGTTGTTTAGAGGGCGCTATTGCTGTGGCCCTTTATTCAGTTGTTGGATCGCGGCTTGTAGTGCAAGCGTGTAGCTCTGTGGGCCGAAACCCATGATGATGCCTTGGGCAACATCAGAAAAATAGGAGTGGTGACGGAAAGTTTCACGTGCATGGGTGTTGGATAGGTGAAACTCAATAAAGGGTATGTTGACCCCCAGTAGTGCATCACGCAAAGCGATACTGGTATGGGTGAACGCCGCTGGGTTGATAAGAATGAAATCTACCTGTTCCGTTCCTGCCTGGTGGACTCTCTCGATCAGGGTGGATTCTGCGTTGCTCTGCAGAGTCTGCAACTGGTGTCCAGCCTGCTGGGCTTCGTTTTTTAGTTTTTCAAGAATTGTATCCAGTGTCTCATGACCATAATGTCCAGGTTCCCGTTTGCCTAGAAGATTCAGGTTGGGGCCGCTGAGAACTAAAATGGTTGCCATTGTTTCTAGTGATTCTCGAATAGGTTGTATTGCTGAGGTCCGTATTGTGTCTTAGATGGTGTAAGTTGTCTATATCTATACGCGAACTGGGCGAATTTGTTTGTTAAAAGGGGATAAGTGGGTTATTTGGGGTTGGAGATGATCACACCCTTTTCAGGGAGGTTGGTGTGGTAGGAGTGGTACGGGGTTTATCTGACAGACAAAAAAATACCCGCAGATGCGGGCATTTTGGTGCGCGTTCTTAGCAGAAGTGAGATCTATTTGATCTTGGCCTCTTTGAAGATGACATGCTTGCGAACTTTGGGATCATATTTTTTGATCTCCATTTTTTCAGGCATGGTGCGCTTGTTCTTGGTTGTTGTGTAGTAATATCCTGTTCCCGCTGAAGATACCAATTTGATCTTGTCACGCATGGTTTTGCTCCTTATCCTTTAGATGATCCCGACTGCCCAAAACTGTTCTAGGGGCATTCGTTACGTTATACCTTTTCACCACGGGCACGGATATCAGCCAAAACGGCATCAATGCCTTTTTTGTCGATGATACGCATTCCCTTACTGGTGAGACGCAGTTTTACCCAGCGATTTTCACTTTCAACCCAAAAACGGTGTGAGTGAAGGTTAGGTAGAAAACGGCGACGGGTCTTGTTGTGTGCGTGTGACACATTATTGCCTACTGCAGGGCGCTTACCGGTCACTTGACAGACTCTGGACATTGAAACTCTCCAACAAAAAACTTGTTTTGCTTAGTTGCTTACAGAAAAAGAGGGCGAATTCTGCCAGAAAAGAGGGTGTGAATCAACTCGCATGAGACAAAAAGAGATAAAAAATTGGCTGGATTTCTTTGTGAATGAGATCGATTGGGCCGCACAGCATCTCTGTATCCTCGTATAATAGCAGAAATTGTTATGCCATTAATTCATGGAGAGTGTAGAGATGACGATGGATGATCGTGATGGATTGATCTGGATGGATGGAGAGATGGTGGATTGGCGTGAGGCTAAAGTCCATGTATTAACACATACCCTGCACTACGGGATGGGTGTGTTTGAAGGGGTTCGTGCCTACAAGACAGAACACGGCCCTGCAATCTTCCGTCTGCAAGAGCATACAGATCGTCTGTTTCGCTCTGCTCATATCATGGATATGGAGATTCCCTGGAGTAAAGAGGTGGTCAACGAGGCCACCAAGGCGGCAGTACGAGAGAATAATCTGCAAAGTGCCTATATCCGCCCGATGGCCTTTTATGGTTCCGAGGGGATGGGGCTTCGAGCAGATAATCTGAAAGTACACTTAAGTATTGCTGCCTGGGAGTGGGGGGCCTATCTCGGTGCGGAAAATATGGAGAAGGGGATTCGTATCAGAACCTCCTCCTTTACCCGTCATCACGTCAATGTCACTATGTGTAAGGCAAAGGCGAATGGTCACTATATCAACTCTATGTTGGCGCTGAATGAGGCTTTGAAAGATGGCTATGATGAGGCGCTATTGTTGGATGTCGATGGTTTTGTTGCTGAAGGCAGTGGCGAGAATCTGTTTGTAATCCGTAATGGGGTGATCTATACCCCGGAGCTGACTTCGGCGCTGGATGGGATTACCCGACAGACGCTGATGCTGTTGGCAGATCAGATCGGTGTTGAGGTGCGCGAAAAGCGTATTACCCGTGATGAGGTCTATACTGCAGATGAGGCATTCTTCACCGGAACCGCCGCTGAAGTGACACCGATTCGAGAGTTGGATAATCGGGCTATCGGCGCAGGTACACGGGGGCCTATTACAGAGCAGTTGCAGACCATGTATTTTGACCTGGTGCATGGAAGATTGCATGGACATGATGACTGGTTGGAATATGTGGAATGAAGATTGCCATCGCCGGAACCGGCTATGTAGGTCTCTCTAACGCCATGCTGTTGGCACAGCACAATGAAGTGGTTGCGCTGGACATCGTTGCCGAAAAGATTGAGATGCTCAACCGGGGAGAGTCACCGATAGCCGATGCAGAAATTGAGGAGTTTTTGAGCCACCGAGAGCTCAACTTCAAGGCAACCCTGGATAAGAAAGAGGCATACCAAGGGGCCGACTTTGTGATCATTGCCACCCCAACGGACTATGACACCGAGAGTAACTACTTCAATACCGGCTCGGTAGAAGCCGTTATCCGTGATGTAAAAAGTATCAACCCCGATGCAGTGATGGTGATCAAATCCACTGTGCCTGTAGGATATACCGCCAGAATTAAACAGGAGATGGGCTGCAAGCAGCTACTCTTCTCTCCGGAGTTTTTGCGTGAAGGAAAAGCACTCTACGACAACCTTCATCCCTCAAGAATTATTGTTGGAGAGCAGAGTGAGCGGGGCCGACAATTTGCCGACTTACTGGTTCAGGGGGCAGAGAAAGAGGGTATCCCTGTACTCTTGACCGAATCAACCGAGGCAGAGGCAGTCAAACTCTTCTCCAACACCTATCTGGCAATGCGAGTTGCCTATTTTAATGAACTCGACACCTATGCAGAAGTGCATGGCCTCGACTCCAAACATATTATTGAAGGGGTGGGGCTTGATCCTCGAATCGGCTCTCACTACAACAACCCCTCCTTCGGCTATGGTGGCTACTGTCTGCCTAAAGATACCAAGCAGTTAAGGGCCAACTATCAGGATGTACCCAACAACCTGATTCGAGCCATAGTTGATGCCAACAGCACCCGTAAAGACTATATTGCCGACACCATTATCAGTCAGAGCCCAAAGATTGTCGGCGTATACCGCCTGATCATGAAAAGTGGCTCCGATAACTTCCGTGCCTCCTCCATCCAGGGCATCATGAAACGGATCAAGGCCAAAGGGATAGAGGTCATTGTCTACGAACCGGTGCTGGAAGAAGAGGAGTTCTACCACTCCAGAGTGGTTAAAGATCTCGAACAATTCAAGCAGCAATCTGACATCATCGTCGCCAACCGCGTAACCGATGAAATTCGGGATGTGGTTGAAAAAATAACCTCCCGTGACCTGTTTGGAAATGACTCATGAAAAAAATTCTGGTTACCGGCGCAGCCGGATTTATCGGTTCAGCCCTCTCCATACGATTATTAGAGCGGGGGGATCAAGTTATCGGCATCGATAACCACAACGACTATTACGACCCTGCGCTCAAAGAGGCACGACTGGCTCGTCACGCAGATCATCCCAACTACACCCACATACGAATGAACCTTGAAGATCGGGAAGGGATGGCTGAACTCTTTAAGACCCGCCAGTTTCAAGGGGTCGTCAACCTCGCAGCACAGGCCGGTGTACGCTATTCACTAGAGAATCCGCTCGCCTATATCGACACCAACCTTGTCGGCTTTGGCCATATACTTGAAGGGTGTCGACACAATAACGTAGAGCATCTGGTCTACGCCTCCTCCAGCTCAGTCTACGGCTCCAACACCAAAATGCCGTTTAGCGTACACGACAACGTCAACCACCCCGTCAGCCTCTATGCAGCCACCAAAAAGGCCAATGAACTGATGGCGCATACCTATAGCCACCTCTATGGACTGCCCACGACCGGACTGCGATTCTTTACAGTGTATGGACCGTGGGACCGACCTGACATGGCGCTGCAGAAATTTACTAGAGCCATCCTGGCGGGAGAGAAGATACAAGTCTTCAATTATGGTAAGCACCGTAGAGACTTCACCTATATCGACGATATTGTCGAAGGCGTCATACGTATTCTGGACCGCCCCGCCCCGCCCAACCCTGAGTGGAGTGGAGATAACCCCGATTCAGCGACCAGCAAAGCAGCGTGGAGAGTCTACAATATCGGTAACAACAACCCGGTAGAATTGATGGATTACATCGAAGCGTTGGAAGAGGCGTTAGGTGTCGAAGCAGAAAAAGAGCTGTTGCCGCTGCAGCCGGGTGATGTACCGGACACCTATGCTGATGTGGATGATCTGGTTAAAGAGTTTGGTTACAAACCATCGATGTCAGTAAAAGAGGGGGTTGGGAACTTTGCCAACTGGTACCGGGAATTTCACCAGATCGGATAGTAACAAGTATGTTTCAAACGATATTGAATGAGCACATAGAGGTAGTCTCCGCTCTTGCAGAGATTGAGGCAGAGATTACTCAGTCGGCACAACGTATTGTGGCTTGCCTGCAACAGGGTGGAAAGATTCTATTGATGGGTAATGGGGGTAGCGCAGCAGATGCCCAGCATATTGCTGCTGAGCTGGTGGTGCGCTATGTGAAAAACAGGGAGGCACTGCCTGCAATTGCATTGACCACAGATAGTTCTATTCTTACAGCAACGGGTAATGATTTTGGTTTTGAGCATCTCTTTGCACGGCAGGTTGAGGCCTTGGCGCAGCAAGGAGATCTGGTGGTTGGTATTTCAACTTCTGGAGGTAGTAAGAATGTAATGCGTGCACTGCAGAGAGCGAAAGAGGCTGGTGTAGAGACTCTGGGGTTGAGTGGTGAAAAGGTTGGGCAGATAAACGAGATTGCGGACCAGACGGTTCAGGTTCCCTCTTCGGTTACGGCCCGGATTCAAGAGGCACATATCCTGATTGGACACTACTGGTGTCAACAGGTCGAGGCGGCGTATCCATGAACTGCACAATTCCTGACTTTTCGATTGGTCGAACTTTGGTGGTGGGAGATTTAATGTTAGACCGCTACTGGTCGGGCGGTGCTGACCGGGTCTCTCCAGAGGCTCCAGTACCTGTCGTTCACATCAAGGGAGTTGAAGAACGCCCCGGCGGTGCAGGTAATGTGGCGCTCAATATTGCGGCCTTGGGTGGTGCCGTGACGTTGTTGGGGGTGGTCGGGCAAGACCCCGAAGGAGATGTCCTGCAGTCCCAACTGGAAGAGTGTGGTGTGAGATGCTGCTTTCAACAAGAACCTTCGATACATACCTCGACCAAGTTACGGGTATTGAGCCGTCATCAGCAGCTGATTCGTCTTGATTTTGAAGAGTCGATGGATTCACTCTCTTTTGTCTCAATGATGGAACAGTTCAAGGCACAGCTCCCCGATTGTGGTGCTGTGATTCTTTCAGATTATGGTAAGGGTACGCTTCGAGAGATTGAAGAGATGATTAACCTGGCACGAGTGGCGGGCAAACCCGTATTAGTTGACCCCAAGGGGAGTGACTTTGCCAAGTATCGGGGGGCAACCCTGATCACCCCCAACCTCTCTGAATTTGAAGCGGTGGTCGGAGTGTGTGGTGACAGTGATGCGATTGTTGAGCGGGGGCAACAGCTACGTCAGCAATTGGCAATGGAAGCTCTTTTGGTGACACGTGGAGAGGCAGGCATGACATTACTGGATGGGGAAGAGCCCCCCTTCCATCGACCGACCCATGCGCGTGAAGTTTATGATGTGACCGGTGCGGGTGATACCGTTATCGCTACACTGGCGGCAGGGATCGCGGCTGGACTTGATCGGCAGGCGGCGGTTGCGGTTGCTAATCTTGCGGCGGGTGTTGTGGTTGGAAAATTGGGTACTGCAACTACTACCGTGGCCGAATTGCACCAGGCAATTCATGATCCGGAAAAGACTGGGTTTGGAGTACTGAATGAAGAGCAGTTACAACAGGCCATTGAACAGGCTCATCTTCGCGATGAGAAGGTCATTATGACGAATGGTTGCTTTGATCTGCTCCATACCGGGCATGTCAGCTACCTCTCTGAAGCGAGAAGGCTGGGAGATCGCTTGGTGGTTGCAGTCAACTCAGATGATTCTGTGCGTGAATTAAAAGGTGAAAATCGGCCAATCAACGGGCTGGAGCAGCGAATGACTTTGCTGGCAGCGTTGGAGAGTGTTGACTGGGTGGTTCCGTTTACCGAAGAGACCCCGGAGCAGCTCTACTGTAAGGTGCTGCCTGACATGATTGTAAAAGGGGGAGATTACCAGCCACATGAGGTGGCAGGCGGTCAATGTGTTATTGAGAATGGTGGTGCTGTGGAAATTCTTCAATTTGTGAATGGACACTCTACAACCTCTATTGTAGAGAAAATTAAGGGGATGAGATGATTATCGTAACCGGTGGTGCAGGGTTTATCGGCAGTAATATTGTTAAGGCACTCAACGAGCGTGGTGAGACCGATATTCTGGTGGTGGATAATCTGACCAATGGGCACAAGATGCGTAATCTGGCGGATCTTGATATTGCCGACTATATGGATCGTCTTGATTTTATTGAGCGTATCAATAATGGAGAAGAGTTTGGCAAGGTCCAGGCGATCTTTCATGAGGGGGCTACCTCTGCAACCACGGAGTGGGATGGTCACTTTGTGATGAAAAATAACTATGAGTACTCCAAGTCGCTGCTTCACTGGTGTCTTGAGCGCGGCACACAGTACCTCTACGCCTCCTCTGCCTCCGTGTATGGAGCCGGTTCCACCTTTGTTGAGAATCGTCAGTATGAGCATCCAATCAATATGTATGCCTACTCCAAGTTTCAGTTTGACCAGTATGTGCGCCGCTTACAGCCAGAGATGCAGAGCCAAGTGGTTGGCTTCCGCTACTTCAACGTCTACGGACCGCGTGAGCAGCACAAGGGGACGATGTCGAGCACCGCCTTCCACTTTAATAACCAGATTCTGGAGAACGGCATTGCTAGGTTGTTTGCCGGCTGTGAAGGGTATGAGGATGGTGCGCAGCGGCGTGACTTTGTCTATGTGGGAGATGCGGTCAAGGTCAACCTCTGGTTTATGGATAACCCGGATAAGGCAGGGATCTTCAATCTCGGTACCGGGCGTTCTCAGGCCTTTAATGATATGGCCAACGCAGTGATTGATTGGCATGGTCAGGGGACCATTGAATATATTCCATTCCCAGACCATTTGAGAGGGGCCTATCAGAGCTTTACCGAGGCAGATATCTCGGCACTGCGTGCTGCGGGTTATAGTGATGAGTTCCTGACAGTAGAGGAAGGGGTACGTGCGTATATGGATATTCTCAACGTTGCCGATTAACCACACCCTCCCTCTATAAGGGGGAAGGGGTAGAGAACACATGAGTAAAATCTTAATTGTTGGCCCCTCTTGGGTAGGGGATATGGTGATGGCGCAGAGTCTGTTCAAGGTGCTGAAGCAGTGCAACCCTGAAGACATTATTGATGTGCTGGCTCCCGCTTGGTCATTGCCACTGCTGGAGCGTATGCCAGAAGTCAACCGAGGTATTGTGATGCCACTGGGACATGGGCGGCTGGGGTTGAGTGAACGTTACCGATTAGGAAAAGGTTTACGCTCCGAACAGTATGATCAGGCTATCCTCTTACCCAACTCGTTAAAGTCTGCCATTACCCCTTGGGCGGCAAAGATCCCTAAGCGGACTGGGTACAGAGGAGAGATGCGCTATGGTCTGTTGAGTGATCTGCGACTGCTAGACAAGCAGAAACTCACAATGACCGTGCAGCGTTTTGTTGCCTTGGCCGGTGATCCACATCAGCTGCTTCCTGACCCTATCCCTGAGCCTAAACTGGAGGTAGATTCTGTATCGGTAGATCAGGCGTTACAGGCCACCGGGTTATCTAAACCAACCGGCAATCTATTAGCACTCTGTCCGGGGGCTGAGTATGGCCCCGCCAAACAGTGGCCCGCAGAATACTTTGCAGCAGTGGCAAAAGAGAAGATCCAGCAAGGGTGGCAGGTTTGGCTGTTTGGGTCGGAGAAGGATCGGGCAATTGGTGACTCCATTATTGATCTATTGGGGGAGCGGGGGGGGGTGGTAGAGAATCTGGCAGGACGCACCTCACTGGAGCAGGCGGTTGATCTGATGTCTCTGGCTGCCGTAGTTGTTGGAAATGACTCTGGCCTGATGCATGTGGCAGCAGCGCTGGATCGTAACCTGATTGCCATTTACGGTTCCTCTGATCCCGGTTTTACCCCGCCGCTCAATCAAAGGGCACAGATTCTTGATCTTAATCTGGAGTGCAGCCCCTGTTTTAAACGGGAGTGCCCGCTTGGACATACCGATTGCCTCAAACAGTTGGAGCCAGAACAGGTCTTACAGGCGATGGAAGCCTTCCCATTCGGATGAGGGTGCTGCTGGTCAAGACTTCATCATTGGGAGATGTGCTTCATGCACTGCCCGCAGTGACTGATGCGGCCCATGCGATTCCCGGTATTCAATTTGATTGGGTTGTGGAGGCCCCCTTTGCCGAGGTCCCAGCCTGGCACCCTGCGGTGGATCGGGTAATACCGGTATCGATACGGCGCTGGCGCAAGTCTCCCCTCAAGGCGCTCTTCTCTGGAGAGTGGTCATCATTTAAAACTGTGCTTAAAGAGCGAGAGTATGATCTGGTACTGGATGCGCAAGGGTTGATCAAGAGTGGGTTGATCACCCGGATGGTGCGAGGAGCAAAATTTGGATTGGATGGTGAATCTGCCAGAGAGCCACTGGCGAGCCATTTTTACGACCACCCGGTTTTTGTAGAGAAAGGTGAACATGCGATTGTGCGTCTGCGCAAACTGTTTGCACAAACCTTGGGATACGCTCTGCCAGAGACGGAGGCCGATTCGGGTATCCGTACCGTTGAAAAACAGTCAGAAATACCAACCATCCTGTTTGTACATGGCACTACCTGGGTTACCAAGCACTGGCCTGATCACTATTGGGTAGAGCTGGCGGTGCTGGTCAATCAGGCCGGTTATCGGGTCATGCTGCCGTGGGGAACTCCGCCAGAGCAGCAGCGTGCAAAATTGATTGCTACAGAGAATGATGCGGTTATTTTGCCGAAAAGTTCTCTGACTGAATTAGTGGAAAAGTTTCAGCAGGTTGATGGGATGGTCTGCGTTGATTCTGGTCTGGCCCATCTTGGGGCAGCCTTGAAAACTCCCTCGATCACTGTGTATGGTTCAACCAATCCGGGGTTGACGGGAACCTGGGGGGAGAATCAAGTCCACCTGACCTCATCGTTGGCATGCTCCCCCTGCCTGAAACGAACTTGCCAGTCTCCTCACCTGGAGAATGAGAGAGAGAGGGGTAAAGCTCTGAGTAGTGATGTAAAACCTGTCTGTTATCAGGATCTAACACCACAACGAGTCTGGGAGCAGCTCTCCAAATTACTGAATTCCTCCACGTAGCCCCGGTTTTATGGGAAGATAACGCGGTTTTTTTACGGAATAGAGTATGTATATGGAGCAGTCCCTGAATCTTTCTATTGTGATCCCCGTCTGTAATGAGGAGGAGAGTATTGGAACACTGGTCAATGAGATTGATCAGGTTTTAGAGCGCTCACTTGGCTATGAGATTATTGTGGTCGATGATGGCAGTCGTGATGCGACGCTCTCTGTTCTGAGTGAACTGAAGCAGGGGTTGGATCAGTTGCGGGTGGTACGTCATCTGCAGAATAGTGGACAGAGTACTGCAATCCGTACCGGAGTGAAGGCTGCAAATGCACCATGGATCGCAACACTGGATGGGGATGGGCAGAATGATCCGGCGGATATCCCCAAGCTCTACTGGAAGCTGACCGGAGAGGAGAACAGTGACCCTCTGTTGGTGGTTGCAGGGCATCGCAAGAAACGCAAGGATCACTGGTTTCGTAGCTTCTACTCACGGATTGCCAACCGTATTCGGGCCAATCTACTGCGTGATGAGACCCCAGACACCGGGTGTGGCTTGAAGATTTTTTCGCGAGACCGTTTTCTGGATCTTCCCTATTTTGACCATATGCACCGTTACATCCCTGCGCTGTTTATTCGGCAGGGGGGGCGCGTAGTTTCGGTTGAGGTCAACCACCGTTCGCGTGAGCAGGGAAGTTCTAAGTATGGATTCCATAACCGTTTCTGGGTTGGGATTATGGACTTATTGGGGGTGCGTTGGTTATTAAAACGTGCCAAGACCCCTGCCGTAGAGGAGTTATAGAGTAATGCAAGATATCCCAACTTCCTGGCTGGTTCTCGGTTTTGTAGGACAGGCGCTCTTCTCGATGCGTTTTCTGATCCAGTGGATCTACAGTGAGAAGAACAAGCGCAGCATGATTCCGACGGCCTTCTGGTATTTTAGTCTGGGGGGGGGCTTGACGCTGCTCTCCTATGCCATCCTGCGTGAAGATCCGGTTTTTATTGTAGGGCAGGGGACGGGGTTACTGATCTATATGCGTAACCTGATGCTGATTCGAAAGGAGGCGGAAGCTAAGGAAGTCGAGAGCTAAGAGGTTTCTTGAAACTGTAGGTCATAGAGGTGAGTGTAAACCCCATCCAGTCGGTAGAGGGACTCATGTGTGCCCTCTTCTACAATTTTGCCTTCATCCATTACGATAATTCGGTCTGCTTTTGCAATTGTTGACAATCGGTGGGCGATCATCAGTGTTGTGCGGTTCTTGACCAGCTCATCTAAAGCCATCTGGATCTGCTTTTCAGAGTGGCTATCCAGTGCAGAAGTGGCCTCATCCAGAATTAGGATAGGAGCATCTTTCAGGAGTGCACGGGCGATAGCGATGCGTTGACGTTGCCCACCAGAAAGGCGGGTGCCGCGCTCACCGATAATGGTTTCAAAACCTTGTGGTAATTTCTCGATAAACTCCAGTGCGTGTGCTTTCTCTGCGGCTTGACGCACTTGATCAATCGTTGTGCCGGACAAGGAGCCATAGGCGATATTGGCAGCTACGGTATCATTGAAAAGGGTGACATCTTGACTGACCAGTGCAATATTCTTGCGCAGTTCACCCAGTGAAAGATTGGTGATATCGGTATTTCCGATTCGGATCTCTCCCTCGGTGGGCCTGTAGAAGAGGGGAAGCAAGTTAACAAGTGTGCTCTTGCCACTACCGGATTGACCAACCAGTGCCAGTGTCTCATTTGGAGCGATAGTGAGTTGGATCTGGTGTAGGGAGTTACTGTCATTACCTGAATATTTTAAGGAGAGGTTGTTGAATTCAATTTGTTGAACTTCTGATAAAGCTATTGGAGACTGAGGGCTGGCCTCAGGCACCTGGTCCACTAATTCAAATACACTCTCTGCTGCAGCGAGCCCTTTTTGTAGAATTTCATTTATCCCGGTAAGGCGCTTGACCGGTGTGATCAGCATTGCCATTGCGCTGAAAAAAGAGATGAATTCCCCAACGGTAATTTCATTGTTAGCAGACTGTACTGAGGCTATATAAACGACAGCGGCGAGAGCGGTCACTGTGATGAGCTGCACTACAGGGCTGTTAATGGCAGCTGTTGTGATGGTTTTCATGGTAAAGGTACGCACCTGATTGATGGCGTAGTGAAAACGGTCATTTTCATATTTTTCACCACCAAAAATTTTGATGACCCGTTGACCGGTAATGGCCTCTTCCAAAATTTGAGTGATGGACCCCATATGGTCTTGCAGTGAATGGTTAAGCCTTCGTAAGCGGCTACTGATGGATCGCACAATCATTACGATGATTGGTGCAGTCAGAAAAATGATAAGTGAGAGCTTCCAGTCGATATAAAACATCCATGCCAAGAGCCCAAGAATGGAGAGTGAATCGCGCACCAGTATGATCAGTACTTCAGTTGAGGCTCCGGCAACCTGGTTTACATCATAAGTGAGCTTGGAAATTGTAGTACCTGTGGGGTGGCTGTCATAGTAGTTGTTAGGCAGATTCAGCAGGCGTTGAAACATTTCAGTTCGCAAATCCATAATTACCCTGTTAGAGACCCAGTTAAGCCCTACAGTCGTGGTAAAAGAGGCAATGCCACGCACTAGGTAGAGCAGTATCAACAGTATAGGGACTAATACAATCATGGTTTCGTCCTTTTCAATAAAGCTGCCATCGAGCATGGGTTGCATCAGCGCAGGAAGTGCAGGCTCGGTTGCAGCAAAGACTACCATGCCTAGAATGGCCAATGAAAATTGCCCTCTGTAGGGGCGTACGTATTTCAGTAGACGCAGATAGTGCTCTTTACTCTGTCTCATTTTGTGTAGAAAGGCGGACAGCCCTCCGGTTGGCTCTTAAAGCGTCTATGGATCCACAAATACTGTTCTGGAACTTTCCGAATCTCTTGTTCGAAATGATCCATAATTTGCTGGGTATCATCCAGTGGGTCGTCTCCAGGGAAGTCTTCAAAGGGGGGATGAATGGTAAGACGGTAGTGATTTTCTGGTGCAATGCGTTCGGTGGTAAAGGGGATCACGGTCGCACCGCTACGTAGTGCCAGTTTAGAAGTGGCTGCTGTGGTTGAGCAGAGTACACCAAAGAAATGGGTAAAAACCGCACTGCTATCGGAAGAGTTCTGATCCATTGCATACCAGATAGTCTGTTTATTCTTAAGTAGGCGAAGCATGCCGCGTAAATCTCTCTTCTCCACAATGCTTTGTAGAAAAGAGTTGCGACCATTAACCATGGCGCTGTTAAAGAGTGGGTTGTCTTGTTTGCGATACATCGCATGAAGAGGCCTAAATAGAGAGAGTAGTCTTCCGCCAATCTCCAGTGTGGTGAAGTGGGCAGAGAGCAGTATTACCCCTTTTCCTTGTTCTAATGCACGGTCCAAATGTTCCAACCCTTCAACGGTAACACGTTCTTTGAGTCGATTATCTGTGCTCCACCAGGCATTGGCCATCTCAATCAAACCGATACCGAGTGACTCAAAGTGTTTGTGGATCAGTTGTTGCTGAGCTTGTTCGTTTTGCTCGGGAAAGGCCGCTTGGATATTTCTGCTGGCAGTTGTACGCCACTTCTTTGAGAGGGATTGGGCTGTACGCCCTAGCCGTCGCCCCAGTCGAAGCTGTAGGGAGTAGGGGAGATAGGTGGCTATCCTCAGTAGCAGTAAACCGATTCGGGTCATGATTGCGGTTAGGAGTGTATGAGACATGAGGTGAGTGAAAGCTACTCTATTTTAAGGTTTATGTAGGTTGTTGATAATTGGCAAGCATTCAGCATTAGAAATCTCTGCGACATCCAGGCTATATTGTACCTCGCCTCGTTTGTTTATATATCGTTTCCTCTCTCTGTCTTTGATGAGTTCAGAAGAGCTGAAGGAGTCATCATTATCATATAGGAGTAGACAGCTTTGGAAGGGAAAGATAAGGCTTCTGTTATATAGGGTGCGTTCGATGGCAACAGCGTGTTTAGGGTAGTGGGCGAGTAGATGAGCGCCAAGAAAATCATCTTGAGTGATGAGCAGGGTAGTTGTTGGCGGTGTTGGGTGCTGTTTCAGGGTTTCAATGATTGGACGGTTGAGACGGCTGTAGTGCCCCAGTTCCGGGCCACTGGTCACTTGCACAATGCGAATAAAAATGATCAGGAGCGTGAGTCCTGTTGTAATGCCGACAACCCATCGAGTTTTTATAGCTGTTAGTGGGGTGTCACCTTCAACTTGTGCCAGCCACCATAGAGGGAATAGCATCATTAGAGGGTGGAACCAGCGGACCTTAAAATGGGGCATGGTGAAAAAGAGAGAAAGCAAAACAACAATAGCCAGAAGAGTCAGGTAGAAGCGGGAGAGAAGCTGTTTTGCCGGTGTGGTTTTTGAAGGGATAAAGAGCTGCTTTCCTGTGAGCAATGTGAAAAGCAAGAGCCAAGGGGTGACAAACGCCAATGCAGAGATAACAAAGTACCCAAGAGACTGGAGACGCTCCAGTAGTGGATTACCCGTTGTGACCTGTAGCTTCTGGTTGATTACTGGAAAAACCTCTAAATAGTGTTGAGAGAGCCAGTAGAGATGGGGGGTCGTGATTGCTAACAAGGCTGCCAGGGTAAAGAGTATTTGATGCTGCAGCAGTTTCTTGCGAAATTTCTGTATGGAAAGAGCAGCAAGCAGTAGTGGCACCATAAATAATAGAAAACTGTATTTCGCCATGATACCGATGCCCAGTGCGATTCCAAGATAGAGGTAATCTCTGGTTTGTTGGTGTTGTTGCAGTCGCAGCAGGGCGTGCAGCGTTGTAGTGATAGCAAGCCCCAGTAGAATGGTGTGTGTAAAACCCTGATGCATGTGCCATGCAAATGAAGGCATCAACATAAATGAGAGGGTAGCTAGGTAACGGGACTGTAGATGGTGGAACAGATAGCCGGAGCTGAGCCAAGTGGTCCAGAATGTAAGCCCAATAATTGAATATTTGAGTAGTGAGAGAGCGAGTAGCCCGGTACCCAGTAATTGAAATAGCCCCCAAGAGATCCAGCTATAGAGAGGCGGCTGAGGGATCGGGTAGCCCAAGGCTAGGTATTGTGAGAAACGAATCTGTTCAGCGTCGTCAACCTGTAGGGTGGGGGTGAGAAAAAGCCGAATAAACAGATGAGTAAATATATATGTAAGAGCTAAAACCAGATATTTTTTTTGAATATTAGATTTATTGAATAATTTTGTTTTCATGTCATCAGTGCCTGACCTTTATACAGAATTTTTCTGGAGGGTGATGGTCGTAAAATTGATGGGGCTCCTTAGATCGCACAAGTAATAAGCCGCTTTGAACGGTTCATGAAAAATACTCCAGATTATCTGGAGTATTTTGACTTGCTCTACAGCCTGTTTTCTTCTGTTACTGTGTGATGCCGTACTTGGTGATGGTGCTTTTGTTTTTAATAGATTGTCTGAGGCGGTCATGATTTGTTTCTGACAGTTGTCGGTCATTTTCCGGGTGCCATAAATGGATAACGCCAGTGGCATAGCGCCCCTCTTTTCTGTAGCAACCCGCATTAATTAAGCGGATAGCAAGATCACTATCTTCATAACCCCAGCCTTGGTATTCTTGGTCAAATCCGTTGATTTTATATAGGTCTCTCTTCCATGCCGCCAGATTACAGGTGATCGCACCTTGCCATTTAGTCCGGTTATTATAGCGCCACTTGGAAAATGGTAGTGTAAATAAAGGAAGTATGCGGTTAATCTTTCCTGTTATTCTCGACCAGAGCCACTGATAAGAGAGATATTTTTCAATGGCTAGTTGTGCCGTAAGTACTTTATGAGTCTCTTTGCGGGAGAGTAGTATGCGGTTTCCGGTAACAAACCAGTCAGGTTCTGCCAGCTGTGCATGTCTGGAAATAAAATGAGGACGGGGAATACAGTCACCGTCCAGAAACAGAATATATTCTCCTGAAGCCTGTGTAATAGCTCTATTTCGAATTTCAGCAGCACGGAACCCATCGTCAGCTTGCCAAGCGTGATGAAGAGGATAAGATTGCTTTTCTTGATGATTTTTTATAACTGATTTTGTATCTTCGGTTGAACCATCATCGGCAACAATGACCTCAAAGTTATGGTAGTCCTGATGAGCAATGGCAGAGAGAACACGGTCCAGTGCTTCTGGCCAGTTATAGGTGGTGACAATGATGCTAATTTTTAGAGTTTTCATTCTGTTCTTTCTCGTGCAGTAACATTAGCTTGAGATACTTGTAGTAGGTTCCTTCTGCGTTGGAGATGGCAAGCATTACCCCTTTTTTACCATCAAGAAAACCTGCTTTTAGAATGAAGGTACGGAAAAATGCCCATCCTCCCTTAAGGATTGCCTTTGTCAATGACGCACTTTTACCACTGTGATAGAGCTGCTCAGCCCCCAGTGACGAGTAGTGGTTGACCTTGTTCAGTACCTGTTCAAAATTTTCAAAACTGTGGTGGATGAGAGGTGCTTTTAGTTGCCCTATGGTTCCGTTGATATGGAGGCGCTCATGGATCAGTGAGTCACTGAACTGCCCTTTACCAGACTGAAACAGGCGAAGTACATAGTCAGGCCACCAGCCACTGTGTTGAATAAATTGCCCACAGTAGCTGGAGAGCCGAGGGATCTCAAAGCCAATAAAGTTTCCATCTGAAATGGCCTGCTGAATTTCTAGTCTGAGTTCTGAGGTAACTATCTCATCAGCGTCTACAGAAAGTATCCACTCCCCTGTGGCTTTTTCAATGGCGCGATTCTTTTGCTTGCCGAATCCGGGCCAGTCTGTTTGAAAAACCTGTGAAGTGAATTGCCGGCATATTTCTACGGTGTTATCACTGCTGCCAGAGTCGAGTACGACAATCTCATCAACCCAGTCAAGAGATTGTAAACAGGATTTAATTCGAGAACCCTCGTTCTTTGTGATTATCGTCGCGGTGATAGTGGGCATCGGCTAAGATTGTGCAGAAGACTGGTTGTTGGAAGCAAAGAGTATTGCTACGAAAAAGGCCCAGAAGTGGCCCTCTCCGGAATCTAACAGTACTGAATTCCCAAGGCTGGCAACCATAACAAGGGCAATTAGTCCTTGAGCAAGGTATCGGTGCTCTAGTGAACTGATCTGTTGACTCTGTATGTATTGTGTTGCGAATAGCAAAAGCAGTCCAATAACCCCGGCTAGCCCCAGTTGCAACGCAGTTGCTGCATACTCGTTGTGAGGATTTGTGGTGATGGCTGTTCTGATTCGATCCGTCGGTATCTCTGAATAACGTTGGGATACACTGCCGGTGCCACTACCCAACCAGGGGTTTTTCTGAATCAGGTAGAGGCTATTGTCGACAAACTCACGCCGCTGACTGGCAGTACCCCCATCATGCTCAATACCTCCGAGTATCTTATCGATTGCAAGGTTGATTGAGGTGCTTGTGTTGTATTGACTATAAGCAAAGATAATGGCTAATAATAGAGGAATGATAGCAATGCTTTTCCATTTTAGGTGCTGGATAAGGAGTAGTGCGAATAACCCAACAGTCAGTATCTGTCCGGTTGTACCGGTACTGATAAAGAGAGCGTAATAGAAGGAAGCGGTAAACAGTGTCGCATAGAATACTCTTGTGATCCCTGTTTGTAATAGGGCGCGGTGTGCAAATATAAAGACAGCAAAGGACATCAGAATATTGGTGATGATGTGTGACTTGAAACCGCCATCAACCGAGATGGTAATAATGAGGTCTTCCGCAATCAAAATCTGAGGTTGGGCAAACAGACCGAAATAAATGGAGTAGACG
>Ga0233441_1000603_pt1 | contig 40591 bp, 32 predicted proteins | sample SI_123_September_4_FD_182781 | JGI IMG/M metagenome (GOLD analysis project Ga0233441, IMG submission 182781) | Seawater microbial communities from Saanich Inlet, British Columbia, Canada - SI_123_September2016_135_MG | ecosystem: Environmental > Aquatic > Marine > Inlet | place: Canada: British...
ACAGATTTGGCGGGGTAGTTTTCGTGTAGGCATGTCGCTCTCCAGTGAAATTTGGAGAGCATTGAATCAGGTCAGGCAGTTTGTGTCCAGTACTTTATGCTGGGCGGGAGAATTGGGTAACGATATGATCTATACTCTCACTAAATGCTTTGCTGATAACCTATATGATGTAGGAATAGACAAATATTGGGCTGTATTATTTGACCACCTTAAAGATGAATACCCTCCCAACAGGCGATGCCCAATCCAACGGGAATCAACAATTTCATTGCTGTTTTTTAGATTAATCAACAGTAATCTACCCATAAAATTTATCCACTCACTCGGCCTCAATAGACGATCAGAATAGGCATGATAAGATCGACCACTATCGAAGAACACTATATTTTCCAGAACCTTCTTCGGAAGAAAGTTATTCATCCTCTGAAAAATATTACCATCAATACCCTCTTCAATAGAAAAGTCAATCATAGGAATATGCATTACTCTTCCCTTGATTTTTACCGTCGAATGAATAGCCAACTCCTGCTCTTCATTCAAAGATCTGAATTGGTCTAACACCCAATCTACAGATATTTCATGAGATGGTACCTTGATAATCTGTCGTTCATCAGACAATGCATCTGGAATATATATATACTTGCTAAAATAAAAGATTGCTTCCTCCTTGGAAAACAACTCAACCAAATACATAAAAGGGTGTCTTGCCAGCTCCTCTTCCCCCATATCAGTTCACCCTAATCCCTTCCAGCATCTGGAATGTTTCTAAAGCATAGTTATCTGTCATCCCAGCAATAAAATCTACAATCAAATGGTGCCTTCTAATGGATTCATGACCTCGCTTATTCATTTTGTAATGATCACAGTAACTCTTTGGCAACAACCCTAGCAACCGTACCTCAAAATCAAAATTCTCTGCCTCTTGATGAACCCTACCCATATCTCTTTCAATTAGTGCCTCAAACAGTTCCGCAGAAATTTTTTGGCTATCCAGCAACCGTTCAAAGTGCTTCAAAAGGCCTTTAATAACGCTCCTTCCAGCCAACTCTATATGTTCAGCTGATGAATCAGAGTAGATATATTTTCGAGCATAACGTTTAATTTTCTTGACGACTCCTCCCATTTTATTTTCATCAGAGATCAGATCACCGCCTCCTCCTGCAAGCACTTCTTTAAGGTTATCAACAAAGATGCCTGCCGCCTCATCTACCGATTCACGAATAATTTCAGTCTTAAAGGTAATGAAACGTTCCTTTGAAGATATACCTCTCTCTTCAGCTTCATCCTTGGATGGGACAAACTCTTTAAAATGCTCAGCTAAATCATCAATCGATATAATCCCTTTTTCAATTCCATCCTCCAGATCACTCATTGAGTATGCTATATCATCCGCAGCTTCCATTAATCTTGTAACAGGAAAGACTTTTCCCTTACTCCACCCAACCGCCTTGCAACACCTTTTATAATTTTTGTAGTCTTGGGTATAAATCCCAATTTTCTTCCTCTGCTTATCAATTGGCTGCGTTTCCACAGACCATGGATACTTGATAGTTGAAAGCAATAAAGCATCTGTCAGATTCAGACCAAATTCATCATAACCAGCAAGAAAGCTCATTAAACGAAGCCCTTGTGGATTACCATCAAAACTCTCAAAATCTCCCAATAAATTTAAACTATTCTTGGATGATGCCCACTCTTTTATGGCCGACTCTCCAAGATGTCCAAATGGTGGGTTCCCAATATCATGAAGTAGACAAGCCGTTTCAACAACATTTGCAAACGCTGCCAACTGCTTATAGCTGACCTTTTCCACCCCGCATTTTTCTATCACCTTTTGCGCCAAAAATCTTCCAATCTGGGAAACTTCAATGGAATGAGTCAATCTAGTACGTACAGCCGCATTTGGATCTAAAGGAAACACCTGTGCCTTATGCTGTAATCGCCTAAATGATGCAGAATTGACCACCCTTCCCTTATCACTTTCAGTGGCACCCAACAAATCACCTGCATTTCGCTTTACAGATGATTTTCTAAGCCGCTCATCGGTGATCAACTTCAACAATTTTTTGAACTGATTCTGTCTATTTGGCACAACAACTCCTTTTATACCTCTTGTTTATTCCGCTCATTTATCCACATCTACCCAAACCATTACCTCCGGTATCTTACAATCTGTTGGATAGTTGATCTGGGCACTCACCTCAGCTCTCTCCCCCTCTCATCAACGCCTCTCGAACCCCCCCCATATCCTGCGACAACAATCGTGCAATCGAAGCATCAAACGCCTGCTTGAACTCAGGGTCTTGTGCATAGCTCTTGTATAGATCAAGCTCCCTGCGGCGCTCCTTACTCACTGCATTCTGAATCAGATTTTCCAGTGCCAAACGGCTGTTCTGCTTGTCCGGATTGTTGACGACTTGGGATTCATAATTGGGATCATCCATCACATGACGGGCGACATTAATGAACTTCACCCGCTGCTCTTCCGGGGTTGCCTCCCACCCCTGGAACCAGCGCTCATTGAACGTCTTGATAATTTCATCCAATGGGTCTTTATCTGGCTCATCGGATGGCACTCCGCGTGGATTCGGGTTTTGTGGGTCAACCTCGCTTTCCGAGTCATCCAGTCCAACTTTCTCTTTTAGTCGGGTGCGCTCCAGCCCATAGGTAGAGAGATCAACGCTCTCCAACAGCTCATCCAGCGCATCTTTATCCCTGTCTTCGATCTTCAATTTCGGAATGAGGAATTTGAGAAACCAGTGCAGCTTCTCCCAATCCACATTGTCGAATGGCAAGATACAGGCAACCTGCGCATAAATTTTGATGAACTGCTTGGCCTTAATCTTAAAATCCACCTTAGCATCATCATCCAGTTCCAGCTCATGGATAAAACGGTCTGCACAGAGATCAATCGTCGGACTCAGTTGTTCGGCAGGGGCACTCTTGAAGAACAGCTCATTGAACTGCTCAACCTCATTCCATTCATATACGCCCACCTCATCCAGTGCCTCTTTCAGCTCATGCAGCACATTGACATCAGTGGGGGACGACAGGCTTGTAGCGGTGTAGAAAGGATCAAACGCCTTCTTGATCTCACTGCTCGCATTGAAGAAGTCCAGTACAAAAATATCTTCCGTGCGCTTACCCAGCGCATGATTGCTGCGATTCAGGCGAGACAGCGCCTGCACTGCCAAAACCCCTTGCAGTTTTTTGTCCACATACATGGTGGAAAGTTTTGGCTGATCAAAACCAGTTAGGTATTTGTTAGCAACAACCAACAAACGACACTCATCACTATCAAACTGATCCTCGATGTCCTTACTGGGAAAGCCATTGATACTCTCTTCGGTATATTCAATTCCCTCAACCGTCTTCTTTCCAGAGAAGGCAATCACCGCCTTGAATCCCGCCTTGCGCTCATTCAAGAGTTCACGCACCTTTTGAAAATAGTGGATAGCCGTTTGGATGTTTCGCGTCACCACCATCCCCTTCGCCTTGCCTTTAAGCTTCTTGGCAGCAACCACCTGATCCAGAAAATGGCTGACCATAATCTCCGCCTTAACGTCAATCGTCTCCCTGTTCCCCTCCACATAGGCACGTAGCTTCTTCTGCGCCTTAGCACTATCAAATAGCGGGTTATCCCGGACTGACTTCTCAATCTCGTAATAGCTCTGATAAGTGGTGTAGTTGGCAACCACATCCAGAATGAACCCCTCCTCAATCGCCTGCTTCATCGAGTAGAGATGAAATGGCTTGAAGGTACCATCCGGTTGCTGCTCGCCAAAGCGTTCCAGCGTTGCGTTCTTCGGGGTTGCAGTAAAGGCAAAGTATGAGGCATTACCCCGCATCTTGCGGCGACGCATCGTCTCCAGAATCTGATCCTGCACCTCATCTTCACCATCATCGTATAGACTGCCCTCTCCTAAAGACTTGTTCAGGTTGTCTGCTGCAGAACCAGACTGCGAGCTGTGGGCCTCATCAATGATGACGGCAAACTGTTTATCCGACAGGTCTTCAATACCGTCCACAATAAAGGGGAACTTCTGGATGGTGGTGATGATGATTTTCTTTCCACCCTGCAACGCATCCTTGAGCCCTTGTGAACTCTCCGCATGGGCAACAATATTCTTCACCTCAGAGAAGAGCTTGATATTATTCTTCAGCTGCTTATCCAGCACACGGCGGTCGGTGACCACTACCACTGAGTCGAAGATCGGGCGCTCACCTCCCGACTTGTACTACTCTATCAACTGGTAGGCGGCCCAAGTGATCGAGTTCGACTTGCCCGACCCTGCCGAGTGATGAATCAGATAGGTGTGCCCCACCCCCTGCGTTCTGGCGTGTGCCAGCAGTTTCCGCACCACCTCCAACTGGTGGTAACGAGGGAAGTAGAGGGTACGCCGATTCAGTGGGTCGTTACCCTTCTCTCCAACCAGCTTGGCAAAGTGTTCAATGATGTTGGTCAGACTCTGGCGTGTCAGCACCTCCTGCCACAGATAGGCGGTGCGGTGCCCACCAGTAGAGACATCACCGGGTGGGTTGCCCTTGCCATAGCTGTGCCCCTTGTTGAACGGCAGAAAAACTGTTTTTTTACCCGCCAGACGGGTGGTCATGTAGACCTCATCAGTATCCACAGCAAAGTGGACCAGACAGCGCCCAAACTGCAACAGCGGCTCGCTTGGATCACGATCCTCGCGATACTGTTTGATCGCATGGTAGGTGGTCTGCCCGGTCCAGGCATTCTTCAGCTCCAGCGTGGCAATCGCCAAACCGTTGATGAACAGCCCCATATCAATGGAGAGATTGGGGTTGGTCTGTGAGTAGTAAAGCTGGCGCGTCACCGAAAAAACATTACGCTCGAAATTCTCTGCAACCTCTGGGTTAATCTCATTGTATGGCGCACTGTAGAGCAGCGTAAGATGGGCATCATTGATCGACAGGCCATTCTTCAACACTTTGAGAAGGCCATGCTTCTTGATGCGCTTATTCAGGTGCTCCAGTATCAACCGCTCCCAGTTTGGCTGATCTTTCAGCTTGGCCAACTCATCCGCCTGCGTGCTGTTCAGAAAGCCCCAGAACTTAGCGGTATCGATAGAAAATTCACGATCATAGTCAGAGGTCCAACCCAACTGGTAGCCGTGGCCGATCTCGGTGCGATACTGGTCACTCTGCTGTAGCGCCACCGCATCACTACCCCCCTCCTCCTTCAACACTTCACGACTGATGCCACAAAGTACTTGTTCGATCAGGGCTTCGAGCGCCTGTTCATTAGTCTGACTTACCATTCATACTCCCTAATCAACAAACCATCAACCAAATTATTACTTTTAACACAATAACTTAACAATAAACAACCACTACTATCCATGCTGGCAATCAACAAACCATCAACCAAATCAATCTGTCCAGTAAGGCACATAACGTCGGCCACGCGCCCCTACTGAAGGGTCATAGAGTTTGATCACTCCAGCCTGAACAGCCTCTTTAAGCACCACTGAAACGGCTGACTTATTGTGTTCTGCAATACCAAATCGCTCTCTCAAGGTCGAATTATTCATCACCTCACGATTCAAATACTTCAGCACCGCATGCTGATAACAGGCACGAATCCGCTCCTCCCTATCCATATCCTTAAATGCACGATGGGCAAAGAGCGTGACCTTGGTGTGATACTCAAAGGTCTCAAACAGTGGTGCAGGAAGCTGAAACAGCTCAGTTTGAGTGACTACCTTGTCAATGCCACTACCCCGCTCTTCACAGATGTTGATTCTACGCAGAAAGGAGGCAAGCACCTCATTTCTGCTTTTTGGCGGGGAGTCGATAAACCGAGCCGTATCCACCAAGGGCGTGCCCGGATTAGTAATCTCCAGTCGAGTATCAAACAGCTCAATCATGGTGCCGGTACCCGTCAAACTGAAATCTTGATGGATCATCGCATTGGCCACCAGCTCCCGCAGTGCCACTTCAGGGTACATCGGCAACTCTTGACGAAATGCCTGTCCGATCACCTCATTGGATGGCAACCAGGTTTTCAGGTGTTCAATCAGCTCTTCATAACCCACCGCATAGCCCCTGTTGCTGGATAACTCTCGAATGGTTTCAACACGGCTGTTGCCACGGTAGAGAATCAATCGAACTGCTTTACGTGCCAAGTGCCGAAAATCTTCCAGCTTTTTGGCAAACAGTACGGCCCCCAGATTGGTAATATGCCACTGGCCGCTATCACTGAGCTGGATCAAGTGATCCGACTGTAACGCCTGCAGAATGCCGTTACGCCCCTCCGGCAGAGGTAGATCCAGTTGATCGAAATAGGCTGGGTAGTCGAGCAGCTTCAACACCTGCTCTGCCGGGACATTCTCTGCCGCCAGTTGCCGTTCAAAAGATACCTGATCAAATACCCGCCAGAGTGCCCGCTCCTTCTCGGCAAACTCACGCAATCTCTTTTTGTAGGAGCCAACCCGTATGTACTCGATGCCATCAAACTGTACCGGAGTGTGGCTGGCAGCCTGTATCTCTAGAATTACCACTGGCAACGCTTGTGCGCTATCAAATTCGTAGAAGTGGAAGTCAATTTTCGGTGCTGTTTTCTGCAACAGCCAGCTCTCCAGTTCCTGCTGCTTATGGCGCGCAGAGGAGGGGTTGAAGGTTGTACCGACCACCTCGTGCTGCTCATCTTCTATGCCCCAGACCAGATAGGCCGACTGCTTGCCCAGTAGCGCCGCTGAGTTGGCCAGTCCCGAGATATACTCTCCGATCTGTTTGGGATCATCGTTGTTGTGCTTGAACTCGACCCACTCTGTTTCGCTGGGCAGGGAGACCAGCTCTCGCAGCAGGGATAGCAGATAGTCGTGGGAGCGTTCCAGCGTCATAGCTTTATTTTTCCAGTAACCGTTTCTGAAACTGCTATTTTTTTGAACTCAAACAATTTTTCAATCTCTGAAGAAATTGAACGAATCAGACCATCGTATTCCTCACTTACGTTATTCGAGTATTTCAGTACCTCTTGCTGTTCTTGAGGCGGTGGTATCGCAACTGAAAAGTTACCAAGCTTTGTTTTGTTAGTTGATGCCAAGTTAGTTGTTTTATTTGCAGTGTGAGTGAAGTATCGACGGCCATAGTCTGAGCCTAATGCCAATGATATGAAGTATTCAGAGACTAACTCCAGTTGCACACGCACAGCAAAGATATGATTTTGATGAAGACAATTACCAACTTGGTTTTCCCATACCATTCCCCTTCCAAGCTTATCAATATCACCACCTTCGGTTATCAATATATCTCCTGCTCTGACAAAATACTGTTCAGCCACTCTCGTTGGCACGCTTAGCACTGCTATCTCACTTAGATCAAAAAAACCTGCTTGAACATTGGCAACACGCAAATAAGGGTAATTAGAAAGATTTTTTCCACCATACTGCTTTCCTAGTGTAATACCACTCTGCACATCACTAAAATACTTGAGCTTCTTAACTTCCCAATGTTTTGGCATGTCGCCAACCCACTCCACCCCACTATCCCGCATAGGCACATCAGGGGTTAGCCCCTTGGTCACAGCCCGATTAATCAAAATCGTCTTTTGCTCTTTCAGCAGCTCAATCAGGCGCTGCTTCTTGGCAATGGCCTCATCGATTTCAGCGGTTTTCTGGTCGAGGAAGTTGGCGATTCGATTACATTCATCTACTGGAGGACAAGGCAGAAAGGTTCTGCTTAGTTTTGTGTAGTCGATATTTTGGCCTTCACGAATCCCGGTGACAAACAGTCTTAGCCCCTGAATGAATGGGCGTGACTTAAGTAAATGGCGATAGTAACGAGCCTCAGATATATCCCTCGGTATCAATACTGTATAAGCAGGGCTGATGATTCCTTGGTGATGAGCATACTCAATTCCACCTTCAAAAGAGCGAAGGCTGATAACAAAATCACCCTCCCGGACTAATTTCATCAGATGGAAATCCTTAGTTGCTTCAACTGTTCTGGATTCGTACTCTGCCTTCCGTACCACACCTTGAGCCTGAGTTGCCGCTAGAAGTGGCTCATCTGGATACCCTTTTTGAACACGCTCTTCAAATAGGTATTTTTTTCGTATCAAACACCAATGTGCCGGTACCTCATCGAGCCAAGGAAGATCTGTTTGCTGATACCCTGAATATTTCTGAAGCTGTAGCCCCATCAACTCACGTCCCCAAAGCTTACCAGCCTCTTAAGCCACCCTTCCGTATCCGCTTCCAGTGCCAGAATATCACTTGTCACTTCCTCCAGTGAACGCAACGGCTTGTGCTGGTAGAAGTACTTGTTGAAGCTTATCTCGTAGCCAATCTTGGTCACCCCCAGATTGATCCACGCCTCATCGACGTGGGGGCGTACCTCCCGCAGGAAATAGGTATGGACATCCTCTTTCAGCGGAATATTCTCAGTATCACGCAGATCCGAATCGGTCTCATACTCGACATATTCATCGGTGGTTCCGGTCGGCCAGTAGCCGAAGTCGGCAAGCATGGTCTGACTACACTGGAAGTCACCGAAGGTGTGCTCAGCCAGCACCCTCTTCAGCTTGTCTCCCTTAAGCTTGTGAATCTTCTTGATGATCTTTTCGGCCTTGTCATCCCTCCAACTGACCGCATTGAAGATCTGGTTCTTCTCTGAGGCACTGAGCTTGATATTCAGATCTTTGAGTGCATCCTGTACCTGAACACGGAAACAGTTGAAGTCCATCTGCAACTCCTGACCGACACCTCCCATCAACCTCTCGGCACTCTGCATCAGCTCGCGCTGTGCCTTCCACACTTTCGGATCGAGCAGCCGCTTCTTGTTTTTGGCGCTCAAGTTGGCCTCTTCTTGGTCAAGATACTCTTCAATCACCTGCTTGTGTGCTATCAGATCATCATAGACCGCATCTCCCCAACGCTGGTAGGCCCACTCCATCCACTCCGCTATTGCCGGGGCAAAACGCAGGGTTGCGACCCGCTCTGGGGTGAACTGTGCGGCCTTGCGACTCGGACGCTCAACCGTCACTTTGTAGTAGCCAAAGTCGGCATTGTCGAACCGCTTGGAGATTCCCTCATCTGGCATTGTGGCGTGGAGATCAACGATCTGCTGGATATGCTCAGGGGCAAACTCACAGTTCTTGTCCCCCAGATTCTTACGCAGCTTGCGATAGAGCTGTGATGCATCAATCAACTGCACCTTGCCTCTGCGTTTGGCTATCTTGTTGCTAGAGAGCAGCCAGACATAAGTGGTGATGCCGGTGTTATAGAAAAGATTGTTGGGCAGCTGGATGATCGCCTCTAGCAGGTCATTCTCGATGATGGTTCTGCGGATATTGCTCTCACCGCCCCCAGCATCACCGGTAAACAGGGAGCTACCGTTATGCACCGAGGCGATACGACTCCCCAGAGGACTGTCGCTGGTGGTTTTCATCTTGTCCACCATCTCCATCAGAAACAGTAGCTGCCCATCCGATGAGCGTGGTGTTGCAGATACTGTCTCTTCATGGCCCCTGAAGTCAGTCAGGGTGACTTCAAAACGGTTGTCGATCACCTCTTTGCCATCGAGGATATGCTTTTGATCCAACTTCCACGATTTCCCATAGGGTGGATTGGAGAGCATGAAGTCGAAGCGTGTACCCGCAAAATCGTTAGTTGCCAGTGTTGAGCCATTTTTGATGTTCTCGGGGTTGTTGCCCTTGATCATCATGTCCGATTTACAGATGGCATAGGTCTCATCGTTGATCTCTTTTCCGTAGAGAAAAACCGAGTTGGTCTTAACCTGGAACGGCCCCTGCGGATCTTCCAGATAGTTCTGGGACTCGGTCAACATGCCACCAGAGCCACAGGCCGGATCGTAAACTAGCATGGTTGGCGGCAGTTGTTGTTGCACCAAATCGAACAGCAGATGGGTCATCAGGTGAATCACCTCTCGCGGGGTGAAGTGCTCCCCGGCCTCCTCATTATTCTCTTCGTTGAATTTGCGGATCAGCTCTTCAAACACATAGCCCATACCCAGATTGGTGAGCGGTGGGAGTTTGCGCCCATCAGGGTCCGTAGTCTCAACGGGGGAGAGGTTGATGCTGTTGGAGGTAAACTTCTCCAACACATCGTAGAGCACATCTTTAGAGGCCATATGCTGCGCCTGACTGCGCAGATTGAACTTGTCTACGATCTCTTTGACGTTGGCACTAAAACCATCCAGATAGAGTTTGAAGTTTGCCTCAAGCTGCTGACGGTTGTTGGCAGCGGTCTCAACGATTCTCTGGAGGGTGAAGGGTGAAGTGTTGTAGAACACATAACCCGAAGCATCCTTGAGGCCCATCGGATCGAGTTCGGTAAAGTCGTTATCGCGCTGGAACTGTACCTCTTCCATCACCGCACCTTTAGAGCCTTCCAGCAGGCAATCCAACCGACGCAACACAAACATAGGCAGGATGACATCTCGGTATTTGCCACGCACGTAGACATCACGCAGACAATCATCCGCAATAGACCAGATGAAGGAGACGATTTTATTGTGTGCTGCTTGGTTCATAGTTTACGAATAACTTCCTCAACTGGCCTGTTTGGGGTGATTAAGCCAAGCCAATCAGAATAGTAAAACCCTATGATACCAAGTAGATGGGGATGAAAAATTTATTTCGGAATGTTACGTATGGTTGAGCTATCAACAGGGGGATGTATCACTGCATAAACTCATGCACTCCACCCCCATCCCATCCTTCCCCCTGCAAGGGGGAAGGGGCTAAGAGTGGTGATCTAGCGCTTTTTGGGTGGCATGAGGTCGGTAATCGTCCCCTCTGCCATCTCTGCTGCAAAACAGAGGGTCTCCGAGAGGGTTGGATGGGGGTGGATAGTCAGGCCAATATCTTCCATATCGGCACCCATCTCAATCCCCAACACCGCCTCAGCAATCAACTCCCCTGCATTGGTACCCACCATGGCGACACCAATCAGGCGGCCACTCTCCTTATCGAACAGCGCCTTGGTCATCCCCTCATCGCGCCCGATACTGAGACTGCGGCCACTCGCTGCCCATGGGAAGGCCCCCTTGGTGAACTCTATGCCCTGCGCCTTGGCCTCTGTTTCAGTCAGACCTGCCCATGCCACCTCTGGATCAGTATAGGCCACCGATGGAATAGTCAGTGGATCAAACGCTGATTTGTGACCACAGATCACCTCAGCCGCCACCTTCGCCTCATGGGTCGCTTTGTGCGCCAGCATCGGCTGGCCGACGATATCACCAATCGCAAAGATATGGGGGACATTGGTTCGCATCTGCTTATCTGTGGCGATAAAGCCGTAATCATCCACAGCAACACCAGCACTCTCTGCCCCGATCAGCTTGCCATTCGGCGCACGTCCTACCGAGACCAGCACCACATCAAACACATCTTCTTTGGGGGCTTTCGCACCCTCAAAGCCGACACGAATACCCGCCTCTTCGGCACTCATGCTGGCAACGCGGGTTTTTAGATAGATATTTTCATAACGCTTGCTGATCCGTTTCTGTAACGGACGAATAATGTCTTTATCGGCACCGGGGATCAGTGAGTCTTGTAGTTCTACTACGGTAATTTTCGATCCCAACGCCTCATAAACCGTCGCCATCTCCAGACCAATGATGCCACCACCAACAATTAATAGTCGCTCTGGCACCTCTTTCAGGCGCAACGCATCGGTGGAATCCCACACACGTGGATCCTCATGAGGGAACACCGGAACCTCTACCGAACGTGAACCCGCAGCGATAATTGCATTTTGGAAGGAGATGAGCTGGGTACCTTCTGCTGTTTCCACAGAGAGCGTACTTGGTGAGGTAAATTGCCCTTCACCCGTCACCACCTGCACTTTGCGCTGTTTTGCCAGCATCCCGAGACCACCGGTAAGGCGGTTTACCACCCCCTCTTTCCAACCACGAATTACCTCTACATCAACCTCTGGTTCGGCAAAGCGAACTCCATGATCTGCCATCGAACCTGCTTCATTAATCACTTGCGCTGTGTGGAGTAGCGCTTTGGAGGGGATACATCCCACATTGAGACAGACCCCACCAATTGAGGCATGACGCTCCACCATCACCACTTTTTTGCCCAGATCGGCAGCGCGGAAGGCGGCAGTATAGCCGCCGGGGCCGGAGCCTAATACCAGCACCTCGGCTTCGATATCGGCGGCAGGAGCTGCAAGCCCACTCGCTACGCTCGCCTCAAGCGGAGGGCTGTCTGCTGTTGAACTTGAAGCTTGAGGCTTGTCGCTTGCAGCTTCACCCTCCATCAACAGAATCAGATCACCCTGCGAGACCTTATCCCCCACAGAAATTTTCAGCTCCTGAACCACTCCAGCCAAGGGCGATGGTATCTCCATCGTCGCCTTGTCACTCTCCAGTGAGACCAGAGAGTCCTCTTTCTCAACCGTATCCCCGACGGCTACCAGAACCTCGATCACCTCAACCCCATCAAAATCCCCGATATCGGGCACCATTATCTCTGTTGTTGTCATCCGAGTAGTACCTTGCAGTAGTCTGTGAGCATTTGGTTAAGCCGGGTAATAAAGCGCGCGCCATCTGCACCATCAATCACCCGATGGTCATAGGAGAGTGCCAGTGGCAACATCAACCGTGGCTCAAAATCAGCCCCATTCCAGAGTGGTTTAGTTTGTGAACGGGCCACTCCGAGAATGGCCACCTCCGGGGCATTTACGATCGGGGTAAACTGTGTTCCACCAATCCCGCCCAAACTGGAGATGGAGAAGGTCCCCCCTTGTAGATCATTGGGCCCCAGTTTCCCGTCACGGGCACGTCCACTGATCTCCATTAGCTCTGCAGCCAGTTCAAAAATACTCTTGCGGTCCACCTCTTTCACCACCGGCACCATCAGTCCATTCGGTGTATCCACTGCAACACCAATATTATAGTAGTGCTTGATGATGAGCTGCTCCCCTTCCGGGTCGAGCGATGCATTGAACTGAGGAAACTCTTTCAGCGCAGCCACCACCGCTTTCATGATAAAGACCAGTGGTGTCAAGCGTACCTCTTTACGCGCTGCCTCCTCCTTGCTCGACTGACGAAATGCCTCCAGATCGGTAATATCGGCCTCATCAAACTGAGTCACATGGGGTACATTCAACCAGCAGGCGTGGAGATGTTTACCCGAAATTTTCTTGATACGAGAGAGCGGTTTCGCCTCAGTTTCACCAAACTTGGTAAAATCAATGACCGGAACCGGAGGAATCACACTCCCTCCAGCAGCTGTGTCCCCTCCAGCCAGCACCGTCTTCACATACTGTTTCACATCCAGTTTGAGGACACGCCCTTTGGGGCCACTGCCACCCACCCTGGAAAGATCCACACCCAACTCACGCGCAAAACGGCGAATCGCCGGCGAGGCATGCGCCCGCTTTCCATTGACTGGAGGTGGTGCCAGAGGAGGTGCCTCAACTGGTGTGGGGGTGACTGCAGGTTGAGGTGCTACGACCTCTGTCGCCGATGTCTCTGCAACAGCAACCTCTTCAACCGTTGGTTTTGCTGCTGTAGTCTCGCCTTGTGCCAGCTCCAGCTCCAAAATCACACTCCCCTCAGAGAGTTTATCCCCGACTGAAATCTTCAATATTTTCACCACGCCCGAATAGGGGGAGGGTATCTCCATAGTGGCCTTATCACTCTCCAGTGAAATCAATGAATCCTCTGCTGCAACCTCATCCCCTGCAGCCACCAGAATTTCAATCACTTCAACTTCACTAAAGTCCCCGATATCGGGTACGACGACTGTTGTTAACTCTGCCATCTTCTCTACGCTCCTTATCGGACAACTGGATTGGGACGTTCTGGATCAATCCCATATTTGCGAATTGCGTCCGCAACCAACTTCAGATCGATACTCCCCTCATCAGCCAACGCCTTCAGTGCAGTCACTACAACATAGTTACGATCCACCTCAAAGAAGTCTCGCAACTTCTCACGGGTATCGCTACGACCATAGCCATCTGTACCCAGCGTCTCATAGCGGCTGGGAATCTCATCACGAATCTGCTCTGCATAGAGGCGAATATAGTCGGTCGAGGCAACCACTGGTCCTTTTGCCCCCTCCAGCGAAGCGGCAACATAACTGAGTCGTGGTGTCTCTGCAGGGTGGAGACGGTTCCAACGTGCCACATCCTGACCATCACGCGCCAACTCATTGAAGCTGGTTATGCTCCAGACATCTGAAGTGACCCCCCACTCAGACTGCAGCATCTCTGCAGCCGCTTCAACCTCGCGCAGGATGGCTCCACTACCCATCAATTGCACATGCTTGTCTGTCGCCTCCATCGAGTGAATACGATACATGCCGCGCACAATCCCCTCTTCAACACCTTCCGGCATATCGGGGTGGACATAGTTTTCATTCATTACACTGATGTAGTAGAAGACATTTTCCTGCTCCTGCACCATACGACGCAGGCCATCCTGAATGATCACCGCCAGTTCATAACTATAGGTGGGGTCATAAGCAACACAGTTGGGGATGGTTGCAGCAAACAGATGGCTGTGTCCGTCCTGATGCTGTAGCCCCTCACCGTTGAGCGTGGTACGCCCTGCGGTTCCCCCCATCATGAAGCCACGCGCCTGCATGTCGCCCGCAGCCCACGCCAGATCACCAATACGTTGGAAACCAAACATCGAGTAGTAGATGTAGAACGGAATCATACTGATGCCATGGTTACTGTAGGCGGTTGCCGCAGCAATCCACTCGGCCATCGCACCCGCCTCATTGATCCCCTCTTGCAGAATCTGACCCTTGGTATCCTCGCGATACCACATTACCTTATCTGAATCCTCTGGCTCATAGAGCTGACCAGAAGAGGAGTAGATCCCCAGCTGACGGAACATCCCCTCCATGCCGAAGGTACGCGCCTCATCAGGAACAATCGGCACAATACGTTTTCCAATCTGCTTGTCTCTTGCCAGCGTTGACAACATACGCACAAAGACCATGGTGGTGGATAGCTCACGCTTGCCACTACCCTGTATCAGCGCATCAAAGGCCTCTGGCCCCGGCACCACCATAGATGGCGCACTCTGACGGCGCTCAGGCAGATAGCCGCCCAACTCCCTGCGCCTACCTTGCAGATACTTCATCTCTTCACTTCCCTCATCGGGGCGAATAAAGGGGATCTCCTCCAGATCATCATCCTGCACGGGGATCTGAAAACGGTCGCGGAAGCGACGCATATGCTCTACACCCATTTTTTTCTGGGAGTGGGTCGCATTCTGCCCCTCACCCGCTTCACCCATGCCATACCCTTTGACAGTTTTGGCAAGAATCACCGTCGGCTGCCCACGATGATCCTGCGCCGCCTTATAGGCTGCATAGATCTTGCGCGGATCATGGCCTCCGCGAGAGAGCTTCCAGATATCCTGGTCGGTCATATCCGAGACCAGATCCAGCAGCTCTGGGTAGGCTCCAAAAAAGTGTTTACGTACAAAGGCACCATCTTTCGATTTATAGGCCTGATACTGCCCATCCACCACCTCTTCCATCCGTTTCAACAACAGACCACTCTTATCTTTTGCCAGCAGCGCATCCCAGCCAGAGCCCCAGATCACCTTGATCACATTCCAGCCAGCACCACGGAATAGCGCCTCCAGCTCCTGAATGATCTTGCCATTACCACGTACCGGTCCGTCCAGACGCTGCAGGTTACAGTTGATCACAAAGGTGAGATTATCCAGTTTCTCACGCCCCGCCAGAGTGATGGCACCCAGCGACTCCGGCTCATCCATCTCGCCATCACCGAGATAGGCCCAGACCTGACGCCCCTCCGTATCCAGCACCTCTCTATGGGTGAGGTACTTCATAAAACGGGCCTGATAGATTGACTGGATCGGTCCCAGCCCCATGGAGACGGTCGGAAACTGCCAAAAATCGCGCATCAACCAGGGGTGTGGATAGGATGAGATCCCCTTGCCATCTGACTCAAAACGGAAGTTGCTCAGCTGTTCTTCACTGATTCGTCCTTCAAGGAACGCACGTGCATAAATGCCCGGTGCAATATGGCCCTGAAAGAAGACCAGATCGCCCCCCTTCTCTGCATCGTTCCCCTTGAAGAAGTGGTTGAAACCCACATCATAGAGTGTTGCCGAGGAGGCAAAGCTGGCAATGTGACCACCCACACTACCGGGGCGGTGGTTGGCCTTTACCACCATCGCCATCGCATTCCAGCGTACCAGTGAGCGGATGCGGTGCTCCAGCTCCTGATCGCCCGGAATCAGCTCCTGCTGTGTCACCGGAATGGTATTCACATAAGCCGTATTGGAACTATAAGGGAGATGGACACCCTGACGACGGGCACTATCCATCATCTTCTCAATCAGAAAATGGGCTCGATCAGCACCTTCAACCTCAATTACCGATTCCAACGCATCCAGCCACTCCCGCGTCTCTTGCGGGTCGTGATCACTCATCTTAGACATATTTATTACCTCACCACACACCAGAGGGTGTGAATTGATTGTGGTTGGCCCTTTAAGTGCCCCCTTGTTTTGAGAAACACTGTTACCAACCGACTCATACTCGAATATTAGATTGGTTCTATGATCGTTTTTTTGGTCGGATAGGTCAAGGGCACCACTACGAATGCACATTGAGGTGTTATTACTTATGGGGCGAAAATAGCTGCAATTTATGACATGATTGCACCCGAATCACCCTCCAAATAACTCTTTGAACAACTTTTTAAAGAACTCCATGATGAGCAAACCATGACCAATATCATCACCCTCATACGCCCCGATGATTGGCACCTCCACCTACGGGATGGGGCCTCTATGCGGTCAGTAGTCGCCGCCAGTGCAGCAGAATTTTCACGCGCGATTATCATGCCCAACCTCTCCCCCCCAGTCACCACCACCACGGCTGCAGAGGCGTATCACTCACGCATTCTTGATGCACTTCCCGAAGGGGTCCATTTTACCCCGTTGATGACACTCTACCTGACTGACAATACTACTGCAGAAGAGATCGAGCGGGCCTCAGTATCCTCCCACATTGTTGCAGCGAAACTTTACCCTGCGGGGGCCACCACTAACTCTGATTCAGGGGTAACCGACATCGAGAATATCCTTGAACCACTTCAGGCGATGGCTAATGCGGGAATGCCGCTACTGGTTCACGGTGAGGTGACAGATCCCGCAATTGACCTGTTCGACCGTGAGGCGGTTTTCATTGAACAGGTGCTTGCACCGTTGATTGAACAAATTCCATCATTGAAGGTGGTATTTGAGCATATCACCACCGAACAGGGGGTACGCTTCGTCCAGCAGGCACCCTCTACGGTCGCCGCAACCATTACCGCACACCACCTGTTAATGAACCGGAATGCGATGTTTCAGGGTGGGATGCGCCCCCACTACTACTGCCTCCCGGTACTGAAACGGGAACAACACCGCCTTGCTCTGGTCGAAGCGGCTACCAGTGGCAGTCCGAAATTCTTCCTCGGTACCGATAGCGCCCCCCATCCACAACACGCTAAAGAGAGTAGTTGTGGGTGTGCCGGAATGTATACCGCACACAGTGCCATGGCGCTCTACGCGGAGGTCTTTGACAAGGTGGATGCCCTTGATAAGCTGGAGGGATTTGCCAGTCTCCATGGGCCCGATTTTTATAATTTGCCCAGAAATAGAGGAACTCTTACTCTGGTTCGAGAGGAGTGGAATGTGCCGCAACAACTCCCCTTTGGCACAGAGTTTGTGGTTCCATTTCGTGCCGGGGAGAGCGTCCACTGGAGTCGTAGAGAGTAACCTCTCGCAGATCATCCTGAATTATTTTCTATCCCGCAGAGGCTATGAATTGAAGAGGCTATGACTTGAAAAATCAAGAAAAGGAGCAGTAGTTTATCTGGTTCGGCACTGCAATCGGTACTTGTCGGGCAGCCTGCGTTTTCCCTTCGGCAGCCCCAAATAAGAGAGTTCGCAGAGTGCATTTCGATAGACACTTTTTTTGAAGTAGACCACATCACCAATTGGAGCCCAGTAATCTACCCAGCGCCAAGCATCAAACTCCGGGTGGTCTACACAATCCAGCTGAACCGCCTCATCTTCTACAACAAGGCGCAGCAGAAACCATTTCTGCTTCTGTCCAATACAGAGTGGACGATTTCCGCTGCGGATACAGCGTTTGGGAAGTTGGTATTTCAGCCAGCCACGGGTCTGCCCAAGCAACTCTACATGCTCAGGTAGCAGTCCAACCTCTTCGTACAACTCCCGATAGACGGCCTGTTCAGGTGTCTCATCGTCGTCAATGCCTCCCTGCGGAAACTGCCAGCCATCCTGCCCGATTCTTCGAGCCCAAAACAGTTTTCCCTTTCGATTGATGACGATGATACCTACATTGGGTCGATATCCGTTTTCGTCAATCACAACAACCACCAATAATTAATTCTGTTTAATCTATTTTTTCAGTCTACCACAGAAGTTGAGCAGTGGGGCTTACGGTACAATACTCTGATTACAGAACCTCAATTGCGGAGTAGATACGCTATGGCACTTGCCATTTTTGACCTTGATAACACACTGATTGGTGGCGATAGTGACCATCTATGGGGTGAGTTTCTAGTCCGTCACGGTCATGTGGACAAGGACTTTTACCGTCGTGAAAATGACCGTTTCTATGCTCAATATGTAGCCGGAACACTCGATATTGAGGAGTGGCTCAGCTTTCAGTTTGCCCCTCTCGCAGCACAGGATATGGCGACGCTTAAGCGCTGGCACCAACAATTCATGCTGGAGGAGATCCAACCGATCATGCTCCCCAAGGCGGAGGAGCTGATTGAGTCTCACCGCACAAAAGGTGACACCTTGCTGGTCATCACGGCCACCAACCACTTTATCACCGCACCCATTGTTGAGCGACTTGGTATTCCTCATCTGATTGCCACCATCCCGGAACAGCTTAACGGAGCCTTTACCGGTCAGGTCGATGGTCTCCCCTCCTACCAACAGGGAAAGATTACCCGCCTGGAGGCGTGGCTGAAAGAGCATCCGCTTTCAATGGAGGGAAGTACCTTTTACAGTGACTCTCACAACGATCTACCACTTCTGAAGCAGGTTGAGTTTGCGGTTGCAGTAGACCCCGACGAAATACTCAGAGAGACTGCACAACAACATAACTGGCCAATTCTCTCTCTGCGTGGCTGATTTTCCATGCGCAAACGACTCAGACATACCCGCATTCGCCTCTCCTCCAAACGGCTCTGGAAACGTCGTCTGGTGTTCTGGAGCGGGGCATTGGCCGTGGGTGGTATCGCAGCACTATTCGCCTTGCTTGCAGAACAGGCAGAACATCTGTTCCGGGAGATCATTGCGATCTCTCCCTATCTTCCGCTAATTTTGACACCCACCGCACTGGTCACCATCTCTCTTGCCACACAACGCTATTTTCCCAATGCGCAGGGAAGCGGCATTCCCCAGACCGTAGCCGCCATTGAGCTGGCATCCCATGAAGCGCGCAAGAAATTGCTCTCTTTTCGTATTGCCATTGGCAAAGTACTGATGTCGCTTCTGGGGCTGCTGTTTGGTGCATCCATTGGTCGTGAAGGGCCGACCGTCCATATCGGCGCTTCCATACTCTTTTCGCTTGAAAATTATGCCCACTTTCCTCGCCACGATCTCGACAGAGGGTTAATCCTTGCCGGAGGGGCCGCCGGTATTGCCGCCGCCTTCAACACCCCGCTTGCCGGAATCGTCTTTGCCATTGAGGAGTTAAGCCGCTCTTTCGAGGAGCGCAGCAGTGGCACCATGCTGACTGCAGTGCTCATCTCAGGCATCGTAGCCCTCGCCATTATGGGTGAATACAGCTACTTCGGGACCAGTAGCACCTCCCTGCCGCTGGACCTGAACGGGTTGAGTATCATTCTCTGCTGTGGCCTGTTGGGGGGTGCCATTGGGGGAATTTTTGCCAGTGGTCTGATTCATGGAAGCCGTCGCGTTGCCCCACTGGTTCGCATACACCCCATTCTGATCCCCGCGCTGTGCGGACTTGCACTGGCCACTATTGGTTTGCTCTCGAACAACACCACCTACGGTACCGGCTATCAGGAGGCGCAGTCCATCATCCATGGTGAAGGTGAAATTGACCTGCTCTACCCCTTTCTGAAGATGGCCGCCACCTTCTCCTCCCTGCTCAGTGGTATTCCGGGGGGGATTTTTGCCCCCTCTCTGGCTGCAGGTGCTGGATTGGGTGCCGGTTTTGCCCAATGGTTTCCACCGGAACTGTTAGCCGCCACAGTGCTGCTGGGAATGGTCGGCTACTTCTCCGGTGTTGTGCAGACCCCGATCACCGCTTTTGTCATTGTGATGGAGATGACCGATAATCAGCAGATGTTGCTACCACTGATGGCCACCGCCTTTATCGCCTACGGTACCTCAAAGATTTTCTGCCCCAAACCCATTTATCGTGCATTGGCCGAAGGCTTTCTTCCGAACAACACTCCACCCAAGAAACCCATCCCGACAGACCAGAGCACTCCAAAGAACACCTCAGAAAGAGCACCTAAAAATGAGTCGTAACCAATTAAAATTACTACAGCCACTGCTGCTTCTGCTGATTGTAGGTGGCTTCTATATTCAGTTTCAGAACAGCTTTATCACTGCCAAAGTCATCCATATTCTGGCGCTGATCTCCTGGTTTGCCGGACTCTTCTATCTACCCCGACTCTATGTCTACCACGCCATGAGCGAATCAAACGAGGTCAATGAGACCCTGAAGGTGATGGAGCACAAGCTATTTCACTATATTATGACTCCGGCAGCGGTACTGACGGTGCTGGCGGGGATCTGGATGATCGAACTCTGGCAGTGGACTATCCCTCTCTGGCTCTGGGCAAAAATCGCACTGGTTGCGCTGTTAGTGCTTTTTCATATTCAATGTTGGAAAATTCTACACCAATTTAAAGAAGACAGAAATGAGAAGCCCCACACCTACTATCGATTTTTTAATGAGGCTCCGACTCTGCTACTGATTGCGGTCGTCATTTTGGTAGTTGCCAAACCTCTTTTCTAATAGAGCATCGTCCAACTCATTGACAACAAAAAATCTTGGAATTAAAAAAGCCTGGAATTGACCCAGGCTTTTTTAATTTTATTATTGAGACAGTTTTGTTAGGAGCAACCGCCGCCAGAAGAACCACACGTACCACAACCACCACCGGCTGGTGCCTTGGTGTTATTAAATACAAAGCTGGGACCCTGCGGACCATTCACATAATCAATCTCAACCCCATCCAGTGTAGCGAGACACTGAGGGTCTACATAGATATTCAGCGCCTCTGCTTCCAACACGGCATCGTTATCTTCGACTGCGTCCGCAAAGGTCATACCCCATTGAATACCGCTGCAACCACTACCGGCAACATAGATACGTACACCTTTAATATCATCGTTCTCTTCGGATTGCAGGAGTGCTGCAAGCTGCTGCTGTGCATCATTGGAAATTTTAAACTCTTCATTTACTGCTGTTGCCATAGCTGAAACCTCTTCAAATGGATCAATTTGGTGCGAATTGTATCATCACTTATAACAACAGCACCACCTATTCCGACTAATTTAGTTGGTTATGGTCTACTGTGCCGGATTAGGGTGGTCAACCCGCACCGTGAGCGATAGAATTCATTCCTATGGAAAATAGTAAAATTGCATTTGTCGGCGGAGGCAACATGGCCTTCAGCCTGATTGGCGGATTAATCGCCGGAAACTGTTCCGGATCATCAATCCACGTCTCAGATCCCAGCCATGAAGCACTCGGTACTATGGCTCAACAATATGGGGTCCAAACCTTCCCGGAGGACAATGGTGGTGCGATTGAAGGGGTCGATGCCATCGTACTGGCAGTCAAACCTCAAATGCTTGCCGAGGTCGCCACTGAAATTGCCCCGGTTGTTCAAGCTCAATCTCCTCCCCCTCTGATTATCTCAATTGCTGCGGGGGTGCGGGAGGGTGATCTACAGCGCTGGCTTGGTGGTCAACAGGCCGTTGTTCGCTCCATGCCCAACACGCCCGCACTATTACAGAGTGGCGCTACAGGACTCTATGCAAATAGTTTCACCTCCGACAAACAGAAAAGTCTAGCCGAATCGATCCTGCGTTCGGTAGGGATCACCGTCTGGCTGGATGATGAGACACAACTGGATGCAGTGACTGCTCTCTCCGGCAGCGGTCCCGCCTATTTCTTTCTGTTGATGGAGGCGATGGAGACAGCAGGCCAGTCACTCGGTCTTCCACAAGAGACTGCGCGCATGCTCACCCTGCAGACCGCCTTTGGTGCCGCCAAGATGGCACTGGAACGACCTGAAAGTAGTGCCGAATTACGTCATAAGGTGACCTCACCCGGAGGTACCACCGAGCAGGCGATCAATACCTTTCAGCAAGGCGGGCTGGAGGCACTGGTTGCCGATGCACTAAAAGCGGCTCAACAGCGCTCTATTGAGTTGGCCGAAATCCTTAGCCAGGAACAACCTTAAAGAGATCTCTAATAGATTGCCCCTCTTGCACCTTTCACCTATTCACTAAAGCAACCCACCCACCATGTCCAACACCTCCAGCGCAGGCCTATTCTTTCTCCAGATGCTTTTTAGCATTGCGATCCTATTCACCCTGCTGCGCTTTCTTTTTCAGTTGCTGCGTGTGGACTACTACAACCCCATCTCACAGATGGTGACTCGCTTTACCGATCCTCTGTTGCAGCCACTACGCTCCCTGATACCTTCGAACCGCACCATTGATGGTGCATCGCTAGTGGTACTCTTTCTGCTACAGTATCTTCACCTCTTTATTATTACCCAACTACGAGACCTTGATGCCAACCCACTCGGGCTGGCGATACTCGCCTCTGCAGAACTGCTCTCTCTGGCCACCAGTCTGCTCTTCTGGTCTATTCTGATACTGGCAGTATTGAGCTGGTTTCAACCCCACACCCAACACCCTGGCGTCTCACTACTCAATCAGATCACCGATCCACTGATGCGCCCCATTCGCCGCTGGATGCCCCCGGCGGGTGGTGTTGATTTCTCACCCATTCTCGCCATGCTGGCCATCAAGATGGCTGAATTTATCCTCATTGCCCCACTACAGGATATTGCTGCACACCTGCTACAGGGGTGAATTTCCATCACTGATTGCACCCACCAGCAACTCTATTTAAACTCCCGCAATGCCTGAGCAGATTCCTCAAGACTCCATCGGTCTGGTGACCCCGCAAACACTGCACTTTGATCAGCCGCTAGAGCTGGAGTGTAGCACCGTGTTGCCCGGCTATACTCTTATCTATGAGACCTACGGCAGCCTCAACGAAGATGCCAGCAACGCAGTACTGATCTGCCATGCACTCTCCGGCAACCACCATGCCGCCGGGTACCACTCAATGGAGGATAAAAAACCAGGCTGGTGGGATACCGCGATTGGCCCTGGAAAGACCATCGATACCAACCGTTTCTTCGTGGTGGTCCCCAACAACCTAGGAGGATGCAATGGCTCAACCGGCCCCACCTCTACCAACCCCGAGAGCGGCAGACCCTACGGACCTGACTTTCCGTTCGTCACCGTACAAGACTGGGTGGTCAGCCAGGCACGGCTGGCCGATGCCTTAGGTATTCACCAATGGGCTGCCGTAGTGGGCGGCAGTCTCGGCGGAATGCAGACCCTGCAGTGGTCGATCACCTACCCCGAGCGGCTGCGCCACGCATTGATTATTGCCGCCGCGCCCAAACTAACCGCTCAGAATATCGCCTTTAACGAGGTAGCCCGCCAGGCCATCCGTACCGACCCTGAATTTCATGAGGGGCGCTATATAGAGCATAACGTACTCCCCGAGAGAGGGTTGCGACTGGCAAGGATGCTCGGTCACATCACCTACCTCTCCGATGAATCGATGGGGGCAAAGTTTGGCCGTGAACTGCGTGAAGGTCATCTTAATTATGACTACGGGGTCGAATTTCAGGTGGAGAGCTACCTGCGTTACCAGGCCGATCGCTTTGTCGGGCAGTTTGACGCCAACACCTATCTATTAATGACCAAGGCACTCGACTACTTTGACCCCGCAGCGGCTCATGGGGATAACCTCTCTGCTGCACTGAGCAGAGTCAGCGCACAGTTCTGCGTACTCTCCTTTACCAGTGACTGGCGTTTTTCACCCAACCGCTCCAGAGAGATGGTGCGCGCACTGCTCGACAATGACCTTAAGGTCAGCTATGCCGAGATTACTGCTAATCAGGGCCATGATGCCTTTTTGATGAAGATCCCCCACTATCTCAACCTTTTTGGCAGTTATATGAAGCGGATTACCGTCGGGGGAGAGACATCATGAAACTGCGCCCCGACCAGGAGATCATCTGCCAATGGATCCAGCCCGGCAGCCGTATTCTTGACCTCGGATGTGGAGATGGAACCCTGCTACGCCATATGATGGACCACCATCAGGTGGAGGGGTATGGGCTGGAGTTGGATGATCATAATGTATTAAGCAGCATCGAGAACGGAATCAATGTAATCCAATCTGATCTGGATCGCGGGCTGAGTGACTATTTTGATAGTGACTCTTTTGACTATGTCATTATGAGTCTCACCCTGCAGGCGATGAACTATCCTGACCAACTACTGGATGAGATGCTACGGGTCGGCAAGCAAGGGATCATCACCTTCCCCAACTTCGGCCACTGGCGCAACCGTCTGCAACTGCTGCTGGGGGGAAAGATGCCGGTCAACCGTAATCTGCCTAACAGTTGGTACAACACCCCCAACATCCACCTCTGTACCGTAGATGATTTTGAGACACTCTGTGCGCAGAAGGGGATTCGTATCCTGGAGCGCACAGTTGTGGACCGACAACATCGTGAACCTGCACTATTGAAACTGGCCCCCAATCTGCTAGGGGAGGTTGCCCTCTACCGTTTTGAGCGGCTTCCTTATGGGTAATGGGTAATGGCTACTCCAAGAACCCTTTAAGGGCAGGCAGCACATTGACAACAATCACCAATGCCACCATCCACTGTAACAAGTTAATCTTGCCGTGGACCTCTATCAACTTTTGGTCCAATTGATCAAAACGACTATTATAATTAGCCATTACTCAAGCAGCCGTACGCGCCTTCTCTTCTGAAACGCCCGCATCAATTAGTGCATCGTACAACTCTGTTACCATGACACTCATAATAGTATCCCTCTCTTATTTGATAGGTTGATACTATTTTTATTGTTATCTATTGTCAACGCTGCGAGTACAAGGGAACGAGAGATAGACCCAAAACACCTTATAGTCTCTTTTTTGCCACTCTTTAGAGTATAAAAAATACAACACTGTATTTTTTTGAAAAAAACTGTTGCATTGTGGTTTTTTATCGGTATAATAGTCCTCACTGATTCGGGATACTGAGTCGAATAATTTACTAACCACTTTTTAACCTTTAAGGATATTACAATGAAAAAGACTATAATCGCTGCTGCTATCGCTACTGTTATTGCTGCTCCTGCAATGGCTGACGTTTCTGTTTCTGGTGTTGTTGAGCAGACTTTCACTGATACAGACAGCGTTACTGATACCGGCCTGGCTAGCGGCACTGATAGCGGACTAACCTTCAAGGCATCTGAAGACCTGGGTAACGGCCTGACTGCTTTTGCTCAGATCTCCTTGGACACAGATAACCAAGACTCAGCAACTCGTATAGGAAATTCAGAAAAAGACTCTAAGGTTGGCATCAAAGGTGGGTTCGGTACAGTAGTCGTAGGCCGCATGGAAGACTTCACCGAAGGTGTAATGGCTGCCACTATGACTCTGAATGGCACTGGCGCTATTGAGCTGGGCGGTAATGCCACACGTAACAACGGCGCAGTTGCTTATGTTTCTCCAACCGTAAACGGCTTCCATGCAGGTGTTGCTGGATACACTGCTGCGATTACTGGTGAAGATGATAACTTTGACGCCACTGACATCATCGTTGCTTACTCAAACGGTCCTCTGACTGTAATGGCTTCTCAGGAAAGCATGAGTGCCGCTACTGCTGCAGCTATTGGTACTGGTATTGCCGAAGAGACCACCTCTTTCGCTGTAAAATATGGCATGGGTGACCTGAGCGCTGCTGCTCTGTTTGTAAATCGTGATGCTGGCGCTACTGATTCTGACGACGTAATGCTGCGTGTTGACTACAAGATGGGCAACAACAAGATCACTCTGGCACACGCTGATGATGAGAGCGCTGACAACAAAATCGTTGGACTTGAGCTGACTCATAGCATGAGCAAGCGCACTAGTGCTTACGTCGGAATGACTGATGCTGACGCTGCAAACACGGATACAACTTACTTCGGTATGATCCACAAGTTCTAATCTGACATCACGTCAAACTAGGAACTGATTCTTCGGAATCGAAAAGCCACCCTTCGGGGTGGCTTTTTTATTGGTCACCAGAACTTGACAAAACTCACCACGTACATGAAAGTAAGTCATTATGAGCACAACAACCTTTGATACACTACAATTTGTAGAACGACTAACCCAGGCAGGCATCTCACCAGAGCATGCGAAGGCAGAAGCAGAAGCGCTCAAAGACGCTCTGAAATCAACAGAAATCGTATCCAAGGCCGACCTTCAAATTGCATTAGCTGAGCTTCACTCAGACCTGATCAAGTGGATAGCAGGACTGGCTTTTGCCCAGATTGCACTTTTAGTCGCACTGCTATTGAAATAGAGCACAACCATCAGAGCAACAAGCCGTTTCATGCTATGATCAGACCTATGAAACTGCCGCTCCTGCTACTTATACTCCAACTACTACTTCCCAGCACCACAATTGCTGCTGAGACTGCCACCAAAGAGGATATTCGTATGGTGGTAGAGGTGATGCGCGACCAGCACCGGCTCATTGAAAAACGGTTTGAGCAAATCGATAGGCGTTTTGAACAGATCGACAAGCACTTTGAACATATAGACAAACGGTTCGAACTGGTTGAAAAGGGGTTTGAACAGATTGATAAGCGTTTTGAGTTCATACAATCTCTATTAATAGCCCTCTTTATAGCCAGTATCGGCAGTCCGTTTCTAGTAGAACGCTATCGTCAACGCCGTGACCAGCAGGATCAGGAGATCATTCGTGGCTCTGACCGACTCTTTGCTGCCATGCGTGAAGCTGCCAACCATGACCCCAAGTTGAAAGAGATCCTTTCTGCTGCCAGGCTGCTGTAGCCCTCCTCCGCCTCCCCAAAAAATAGGGGGCGTTCTTCAAAATAGCAACAGCAGATCATTGAGGAAATTCCTCCCCAGCACGGTCACACACAACCGCCTCTCTTCCCACTGAAGCAGCCCCCGGCCTATTCCCTCTTCTACAGCACCAGCGACTACCCCCCATTCACACCCGGTTCTTTGCTCGAATTGATCCGGTTGCAGCGGCTCTAATCTCCTTAATCGATTCATCATAAATTCAGAAGGTAATTGCTCAGGCTCCACAACAGAGTGACTACTAAGCACACTTTCTGTCCCCGAAGAAAAGATATATTGCTGTGGATTTCGGTGCCGTGTGCTACGGGTCACACTACCGATTACAACACTGGTTAGTTTAGAGTGTGCCCCAGCACCAATCCCCAGATAATCCCCAAAATTCCAGTAGTTGAGATTATGACGACACTGCTGCTGTGGTCGTGCATAGGCCGATATCTCATATTGTATCAACTCTTCCTGCTGAAGCAGCTGCTGCCCCTCTTGCTGAATCTCCCAAAGTTGATCATCATCAGGCAATCGTGCCGGCGGCGTATGACCAAAGGGGGTATTGGGCTCCATCGTCAACTGATACCAGGAGAGATGCCCTACCCCCATCGCAACCACCCGCCGAAGATCCTCGGTTGCCTGCTCTATACTCTGCTCTGGTAGACCAAACATCAGATCAATATTAACCCTGTCAAACCCGACCTCTTGCGCCACCTCTATTGCTCGTATCGCCTCATCCCCGGTATGAATTCGACCAATCTTTCTCAATGATTCATCGTACAAACTCTGCACACCGATAGAGAGCCGGTTCACCCCTGCCTGCCGATAACCGTAAAAATAGCCCTCATCCACAGCACCAGGATTGGCCTCAAGCGTTATCTCGGGACCACCCCCCAAAGGGAGACGCGCCCTGACCCCCGACAGTAGGTGTGCAATCTCTTCATCCGGAAAGAGGCTGGGGGTTCCTCCGCCGATAAAGATAGAGCGTACCGGACGCCCCCAGACTTTGGGCAGCTCCCACTCCAGATCTTTTAATAACGCATCTACATAGGCACGATAGGGTGGAGTAGTTACTGCATGCGAGTTGAAGTCACAGTAGGGGCACTTCTGCAGGCACCACGGAAGATGGATATAGAGCGAGAGCGGAATGGCTGCCGTAAAGTGCAATGGGGTCAGGAGAGCAGCTCCACCAGTTTCTTCAACGCCTGTCCACGATGGCTTAACTTGTTTTTTACTTCAGCCGCCAACTCTGCAGAGCTGCAGCCTTGTTGTGGAACCCAAAAAAGAGGGTCGTAACCAAACCCGTTCTCTCCCTGTGGCGCAGTAAGAATACGCCCCTCCCAACTACCTTGAGCAACCAACGGCACTGGATCTTCTGCATGACGCATAAAGACCATCACACACTGAAAACGAGCACTGCGTTCAGCTTCCACAACCCCCTCCAGCGCCTGAAGTAGTTTCTGATTATTTGCGGCATCCCCTCCATCCTCCCCCGCATAACGGGCCGAATAGATTCCCGGCGCCCCTTTAAGGTAGTCCACCTCAAGCCCGGAATCATCTGCAATAGCAGGCAACCCTGTATGTGCTGCTGCATTACGTGCCTTGAGGATGGCATTTTCCACAAAGGTAAGCCCTGTCTCTTCCACCTCTTCTACATTGAACTCGGTTTGCGGTATCACCGTCATCTCAAAGTTGGCCAACAACTGGCCCAGCTCACGCACTTTACCCTTGTTACCGGTTGCCAATACCACTTGACCGGCTACACCACTCATTTCAACGCCTCTTGTTGGTGCTCAATCAGATCAGTAATACCCTGTTGTGCCAGTGCCAACATCTGCTGCATCTCTTCCATACTGAATGGTGCCTCTTCTGCGGTACCCTGCACCTCGATGAACTGCCCATCTCCATTCATCACCACATTCATATCGGTCTCGGCACTGGAGTCCTCGTCATAGTCAAGATCCAGCACCGCAGTACCGTTGTAGATTCCTACAGATATTGAGGCAATCGGTGTAACAATCGGGTTCTGTTTCACCACTCCCTTCTTCATCAGCTGGTTGATTGCATCACTCAGCGCCACAAAGCCACCGGTAATCGATGCCGTACGGGTACCACCATCCGCCTGAATTACATCACAATCTACTGTGATCTGCTGCTCCCCCAGAACCTTCATGTCTACCGCTGCTCGCAGTGAGCGTCCGATCAGACGCTGAATTTCCATGGTGCGCCCCCCCTGTTTGCCACGAGCCGCTTCTCGTCCCATTCGACTTCCGGTAGAGCGCGGCAACATGCCATATTCTGCCGTCACCCACCCTTTACCCTGTCCCTTCAACCAACGTGGAATACGGTCTTCTACCGATGCTGTGCAGATCACTTTGGTATCACCAAATTCCACCAGTACCGACCCCTCCGCATGTTTGGTGTAGTTTCGGGTAATCTTGATCTCACGCATCTGATCGGGGGCTCTTTTACTGGGTCGCATAGCAACACTCCTTGTATACTGTTCACATTAAGAAAGGCGCATTATCCAGCAATTCAACGATAGGGTTCAATAAAGATGATCCAAAGTATGACCGCATTTGCACGCAGAGACCTTCAAGCCGAGTGGGGCAGCCTCGCCTGGGAGATTCGTTCCGTCAACCACCGCTATCTGGAGCTGTTTATACGTCTTCCCGAAGAGCTTCGCCCAATCGAAAACAAGATCCGTGAACAGGCCCGAAAAAAACTGGGACGAGGCAAGGTGGAGTGCGGCCTCCGTTTTACCCCAGCCAGCCACAGCAGCAGCGGCCTTCAGCTAGATGATCAATTGGCTCAGCAGGTTGCCACTGCCGCCAAACAAATTGCCCACCATATCGACAATGCTGCACGGGTTGACCCAATGGAAATTCTGGCCTGGCCTGGTGTTATTCAGTCAGAGTCTTTCGACAGCGAACTGATCCAGCAACAGGCGATCCAACTTTTTCAGCAAGCCCTCGAGGAGCTGGTTGATACACGCAGTCGTGAAGGTGGCCGTCTCAAGGAGATGATTCAACAACGCTGCGATACCATGAACCCACTGGTAGCACAGGCCAAAACTGAGATGCCGAAGGTGATCGAGCTGACGCGTCAGAAGTTCCGGGAACGGCTCGAAGAGTTTCTCGAACAAGCTGATGAAAACCGGTTGGAACAAGAGTTGGCGCTACAGGCTCAAAAACTCGACATTGATGAGGAGATGGATAGGCTGACCACGCATTTAGATGAGGTGGAACGCATTTTAAAGAAAGGAGGTGCCGTTGGACGCCGCCTCGATTTTTTAATGCAGGAGTTACATCGTGAAGCCAACACCTTAGGCTCTAAATCTTCTCATATTGAAACCACCCGGATCGCTGTAGAGATGAAGGTATTGATTGAACAGATACGGGAGCAGGTGCAAAATATTGAATGATTTTTCAGGGCGTTTCACAATACATTAAATCGTTATATTTCATAGGATTAAGCAAAAACGCCTTTTCATGCCGTTTCACATTCTTTCACCCTGTCACCAATGAGTGGTGACAGAAATGGTGACAGAAACCTTAAAACCAGTCCATAATACCCATTCCTGTCACCACTTTTAGGCAATGCATTATTATGGCCCAACTCCTCACAGTCACAAAAATCAGATCTCTGATTAAATCAGGCAAACCGGGTAGGCACTCAGCAGGTAACAACCTCTACTTCCGTATAAGCGATGAAGCAACCGCCACATGGGTTGTGCGTTACACCATCTACGGTAAACGCCGAGAAATGACCCTTGGCAACTACCCCTCAATATCACTTGCTGACGCTTATGCTCGCGCACTCCAGATCAAAGAGGATTGTAAAAATGACATTGACCCACTAGCTCAGCGCCGTCGTGCCGACATTGGGGACTTCAACACCGTTGAAGACCTTGCGGAAGATTGGCTTGCTGATTGCAGCAAACGGTTGAAGCATCCAAAAATTCCCATACGAATCTACAAAAAAGACATCCATCCATTAATTGGGGAGCTCGCTATTGATCAAGTCACTCCGCGTGATATTCGAGCCATCATCAACGCAATCACCAAAAACGGAAGACCCACCATCGCCAATGACGCGCTCATGTACTGCAAGCAACTATTTCGCCACGGCATCAAGCTAGACCTGCTCACACACAACCCTGCAGAACCATTTACAGCAACCGATGCTGGCGGCATCGAAAAGAGCCGCAGTCGCGCTCTCTCACTGGATGATCTCAAAATCACCTTTAAGGTATTTCGAGAGAACCATAACCAGTTCACACGAGAAAACTATCTGGCCATCGCGCTGCTGGTTTCCCTTGGCATCCGAAAGGGAGAGCTGGTTGCCGCAAAATGGGAAGAGTTCGATACGCAAAAACAGCTATGGAACATCCCAAAAGAGCGCAGCAAGACAGAGGTACCAATCACTATCCCCTTGCCGAATGAAGCCATGAAATGGCTTGAAGAACTGCACATCAGAGCCGGGCAGTCCGACTACGTCTTTCCCAATCGCCGCTCCAGCATACGCTATCAACACATCAGCCCTGACACCATCAATGCAGCCGTACAGAAGCTACATCGTGAAAATAAACTAAAAATAGAGCACTTCACCATTCATGACCTCCGCCGCACTTTTCGAAGCCTGCTCTCCAGCGAAGGCATACCCGGACATATCGCGGAGCGTTGCCTGAACCATAAACTCAAAGGCGTTGAAGGCATCTATGACCGATACGACTATCTCGATGAACGCAAACATGCACTAGAGGTCATTAGCAAAAAAATAGCCCCCCTCATCAATGTCGACAGTGAACAAAAATTCACATTCACCAACCACTGACGTTTGTTCTTTTAACTTCGTTTACTATCGTTTAGACACTCTCTGCTCCACTACAGCAAGCCATCCTGAGCGCTAACTATCACGCATTTCAGGCCAACCATCACACTTTTCAGGTGGGCTATCACTTTTTCCGGAACAGCTATCACTCTTTTCAGGGATTCCGGAAAAAAGTATCACAAAAATTTGCAAAAACGTGATATTTCAATATATTAAGGTTACTACTCTTTAACCAAACCCTTTATGAAGCACCTTGAGATCAAGAAGATCGACTGATCCAACCGCCTAGTCAGAACCAACAATTTTGCCTCTGCCATCTATACCCTACCCCCAGATGCTCACCGCATTCTCTCTGTAGCCATCTCAATGATTCGCCAGAAGGATGATCAGTTCCATACCTACAGAATCTACACCAGACAGCTGACTGCATTTTTCCCAGGACTACAGTCCGACAAAAATGCCATCACTCGCATCGATACCGCCACTGACGCCTTGATGGGTTCCTACATCAAGGTCAAGAAGAGGAACGGATGGATCAAACGCAACCTGGTTCACTCTTGCCAGCTGGATAGAAATGGCGGCGATGCCTACGTCGATATCCGCATGGATGATGAGATGCTCCCTTTTCTAATTGGGATCACCGGATGATTTTCAGCACCAAAAATTGAGAATATCCGCTTCTTCAAGAAGGAGAACCACTTCAAACTCTATGCCTTTTTCCATACGCACCTCTATCGCGGCAACACCGGAGAGGTACCACTATCTCAGATCAGAGAACTGCTATCGATTCAGAAAAAACAGTATAGGCTGGTTGGGCACCTAAAGAGTCGACTGCTTGACCCTACTATCCACCTGATCAACAGCACTACCGACATCCATGTAACCTACAGCGCCTATAAGCACGGCAGAAGGGTGGCCGGATTTATCTTTGATATCCAGAAGCAATCACCTCAGTACACTCCTGCAGTTGCTACACCATCACTTCCATCCTCAACATCAGGTAATGACAGCAATACAGACCCATCACTGATGGGACGCTATAGCGCCCTGGGCATTACTGAGCCAGAGTTCAAGCTGATCCATGAGAAACTGGGGAGCAAATACCTAGAGCAGCTACTGCACTATGTCGCTGACAAAAAAAGGCGTCATCAGATTCAATCCGAAAAGAGATATCTGTTCTGAGTCATCAAGAAGTCGCCACCTATTGAAGACCTATCGACTCCTGCCAGCACTCAGGAGAAAAGGGACAACCAAGAAAAACAGCTCGAAGCTGAACAGCACAAAATTGAGCAACAACGCGTCAAGACACTGAAGAAGGAAGGGAGTGCAATCACTGCAGCTGCAGAACAATATCTCAGCCAACTCTCTGAGAACGGCCTGCAACTACTGAAGGATGAGTTCAACTACACCCCTCACGCCAAAGGGTTGAGGTTCTGAAAAAAGCAGGTCGACTTTAGCAACAAGCTGGTAGATGCCACCTTCAAGCGCTATATCTACTGCAAACGCCTACACCATAAATAACGATTCCTGCCAAAATACGCTAATCTTTGCCAAGCATTAAAAAGGATTAGCGATTATGGCAACAATGAATATCTCACTTCCTGGCGCAATGAAAGACTGGATGGAGCAGCAGGTTGGGTCACGTTACAGCAATGTCAGCGACTACATGCAGGATCTGATCCGTAAGGAGCAAGATCACTCCGAAAAAATCGAAGCGATGCAGCAGCATGTTACGGAAGGCATCGAAAGCGGTACTGGCTCATACACTATGGTCGAGTTACGCGAGATTGCGCACAAGCAGAAAACCAAGGCCAAAGATCGCTAGCAGCCCCAATACAGCACCCCCCTCTTTGGTTGTAAGCAGATCGAGAATTGCTCCCAGCGCTGCAAAGATAAACCACAAGATCAGAAAACCCATTACACCAGAGAGCATGTTTCCTGTATCGGTGGCTATTGGGATTTGGAGCTCAGGTGGAGATATTGCAACCACCTCACCTACGCAGTTGGTTTACAGAACGAACAATCGAAATGAGCTGCCTGTATCAATAAGCAATACGTTAAACCGTTATCCTTTCAAATCATCCAAAAATTCTGATTCAGGATCAACACTGCTCACCAACAAATGATCTCTCGCTCGGGTGCAAGCAACATAGAGTAAGTGCCTTTCAGTGTCATACACCTCTTCAAGGTCAGCATCATCGGAAACCGACTCCATACGCTCCTGCAGGGGAAGTATCTCATCATCACAAGCCATCACAACAACTGCCCTGAACTCAAGCCCTTTTGCCAAATGCATACTACTGATAGACAACCTGCCTGTAATAGTCTCCATATGCTCATCCAGGATCTTGAATGGAACTTCTAAAGGTTCAACTGCAGCCTCTGCACGTTGAAACTGAGCATCAGAGCGTACGAACAGGCCAATTTCATGCGGTAAGAGGCCATCTGAAATCCTCTCCTCTATCCAGCCTGAAACTGCACTGATCTCATCCTCCTCAGAACTAAATACCCGGACATCTGGATCAGGACCGTTAAACACGGATACCGTTCCATGACGGTCATCAACATTACCATCCACATCGGACACCTCTGGTCCCAGAAGCCGATCTGCTTGCATCCGTATCTGATGAGAGGTTCGATAATTGATCTTCAGGATCTGGGAACGACCACGGATATCAACACCTAATGCTTTCCAGGAGAACGGTGTCTGAAAAATTCTCTGCCCCAAATCTCCTGCAAAAAATAATGCATTACTACGCCCTCCCCCAAGCGCTGAGAGAAAACGCAACTGCGCAACACTGACATCTTGCGCCTCATCAACAATGGCAAAATCAAACGGAGGGTATTTTCGCTCCCTAGTTTTGGTTGCCAATACACTGAACATTGAAGATCGAGTCAGCACCCCCTCTGCTTTCAGCCCTTCCTTCACCAGCTCAAAAATCGACCATAGAACAGCTCTCTGTTTTTCTGGAAGCCTCGTTTTGCGCCCTAATCGAACCACATCACGATAATCCTCCCACTGCTCCAACTGCCATGCATCAACCACATCCTCCCACTCCCCCAACAGAAAACGGTTGGTAAATTTATGGTCTTCAATCTGCTTTGCAGCCTCACTCAATAGCTCGGAAACTTTCTCTCTTGGTGCAATATTAACGGCTCCTGTAACCGCTTCATAAAGCTGTTCCCCAATAGCATCAACCGCATGAACCTCTAACCGCTCCCCCAATCGAGGTTCATCGCTAATCAATATCCTGAGCTTAGCTCTAAGCGCATTTGCCAATGTATTAGAAAACGTAGTGAGAAGAACCCTCGCATCAGGATAACTACGCGCCAGACGTACTGCACGGTGCAGGGCAACAATGGTTTTTCCTGTACCTGCAGAGCCTGAAACCCGAGCAGGGCCATTGAAATCCTTTTCAACAATATTTCGCTGAGTTGGATGCAAAAAGACCGTCCACTTATCCCAAGGATAATCAAGCGCTTTAGCCAACTCATCGGAGTCGGTCATCAAACGGAATCGACGCTGCGCATCTGGATGGTCAAATGGATCAGCCTCTTTCGAATTAGCTACAGAAACCTGTGGCTGCCCACCCGTTGCCAATTCCAGTAATGCTTCAGCTGCCTCTCCAGGAAGATGATCCGCTATCTGGAGCAGACTATCCTCATCTGCACCCAAGACATCCTCAACCCAATCTTTAGGAACACCATACCCAAGCAACACCTCCTCAGCGACACCTTCAAAAAGGAGTGGCTTAGCAGGCTCCGCCAGCTCAGTAGGCACATAAGTAGGCACCAGAATTTCCTGGATAGTCTCACGAACCTCCACCAACTGAGCAGCCCCTGTTTTAGGGTGAACATCCAACCTTCTACGCTCTGCCCAGTGATATGCCTTATCGTGATGATCAACGTAACAGAGCAACAAGCTTGAATCCGTTTTATGGACAATGATCCGTATATCCCGATTGACACGTATCGACCAAAAATTTTTGTCTTTAGCTCGATCAAGCTTGTGAAAACTCATACCAGGGTTAGACGGATTGAGCTGCAGATCAAAAGACGTCATCTTAACGACCTTCTGCTCCCCCCCTGTTAACCTGGAAAGGCTATCGGTAAATGTGTCTGCGATACGAAATTGCATTAATTTAAACCTCAACGGCTGTGGTTACTTGATTCTCTATCGCACTATAGAGTTCAACATCTATCTCAGGCGCTCTGATAGAGACCAGCAATGAATAATCAGCTTGTTGGTTATAGCGTTCCAATTTTTGGCGCAGCTTCCACCAGCCACTCACTGGATATACTGCCAAAATCCCACGGCTCGCCAGATCCGCTGCAGTCCCCTTCCAGATATCAGAATGCAAACTACCTCTATGGCGATTGTCTGTACCCAACAGCCAACTCGAATCACTGCCACTACTGGCACGACTACCTTCTTCGGTATCTCTAACAATTTTATTGATTCGATACCGGAACTCATCATCAGATTCATGCGCTCTCTTCACATCAAAACGTAACCCATGAGATTCATAACGATAGCGTGACTTCACTCCACGGCTTGATGGATTAGGCTCGATAAAATAGGAGAGTGTCACCCTCATCTCCACTTCAGCTTCACCCAATGCTTCTAGCTCCTCCAACGGCCAAGGCAATCGATGCAGATTCATATCCCGTAACTTAGGGCTAGCTGTATCTTCTCGCTGAAACGGCTGCAATCGGTCTTCACAAATCAGGGTCAGAGAGTTTTCAACACTCCACAATGCTGTTGAAAGATCCGGTTGCCCAAAGCCACAGTGGCGAACCAACTGTGCAACATCTCCTTTACTTGGTTTTTCTGGGTTGGAAAGGAATTGCCTTTTCATTGTCGAAGTCCACTCTGCAGAGTGAACCATCAACGCACGGATTGTCTCTACACGCAGTTCCGGATACTCTGCCATCAAACGTGCAACCATTCGACTAGCAAGCGCGCTTGCTGCACTGGTTGCTCTACTCGTTGTAAACAGTCTCTCATTAACCCTGGAGCTTGTCGTCAAAAGACTCAAACTATGCATCCAGGCTGCACTGATTGCATCTTTAGCGACATTCCCCCCCTCAAAAACCACATCGGGTTTCAATGGCCAGTGAGGGTCCCATTCTTGTGATGTCGTACTGAATGGACTCAACCCGCCTACAGGAGCAATCGGTTGGTAGCCATCGGTATCCGGTTCAGTAATATGAACCAGCTCTGTGCTGGCACCCACAGTCAAAGCATTCCATGCCTGACCTGGATCGTGAATCGCATCACTGCTATTACTATCAGGATAATCCGCCCATGATTCAATATCATCAATATTGCCTGCAGAGATCACAAACAACCGATGCATCTCTCCCTGATTCTCATAATCAACCGCCAAACGATCTATTGTCGCCGACCAGGCAGAAGGCTGTCCCTTGTCACGCGCATCTTCAGCCGTAATCGCCATTCCAAATACACGCTTCCGTTCAGGTGCCGTGATTTCTGGTCGACTAACCGCCTGCATGGTCAAGTAACCATGATGTGCTGGATCACCTCCATTCGCACCATCCTGATCCAGAAGTTTGACAGACTCCAGACGATGAGAAATCTCAACTGGGGCAGCACTATCCAAAGCGGTTGTCAGATCTCCCAGCACTGCCAGTCCAGCCATCTCCGTACCATGGCCGGCATTATCATTCAGGCCCCAGCCAGGCTCCACCGTATGGGTATCATACTGAGAGATTGATGGGCTTAACAGTGGATGACCTCTATTGACCCCTGTATCCAGCAGACAAACATAGGGAACATTGTCTATTTCACCCGGAACAGTCATCCTCTGCAACAATTCATCGGCCCACTCCGGCTGTTCCTCTGGCGGTAGTGAATCAAAGAAGTCCGCAGTCTCTTTTGCTCGTCTCAACTCGGCAATATTGTTCAATGTCATCACAGAGCTCTGCATCAACTCCAGTGAACCAAATACCAGCAAGACTGTACGCTCCGGGAACTCAATCTCACCGCTCGCAATTCGAAACCCCAAACCTTCAGCGAGCTGTTTAAAGTGATCAACAGCCCCCATTCTATTTCGGCGTACTGGCAACCAAACCTCCCACCAGAATGCCTCTTCCGCGTCTGTCGGAAATACCACTGGGTCATCTGTCCAAAGCGCCTGCACACTGGCTACCCGAACGCTCCGAATTGCATCCACTAAAGCCTGATTTCTTGGGGCTCCACTTTTGGTATCCTTATTGAGATATTCTGCAATCTTGTTCTCCAAGATATGGAGCTTGCCATCTGGCATAAACACCGTAGCAAAGGTCTTGCCATCACTATAACGCACATTCTGCAACTCAATCCCTGATCCCTCAGCTGTCAAGGACTCGAACGCCAGCTCAATATCAGGTAGGCTCTCAAACTCGATTTGCAAGCCAAAGCCATCCCTCAGCCCCATCTCTTCCTGTTGAGCACGCGCTTGCTCAATGGATGGAACCAAACCATGTAATTGGTGTAATAATTTTTGCCCGTGGGTTTGGCGATTCTGGCGAGGAATTCCATTATCACCCCCCCTACCCACTACAGGGCTGAAGAGCTCAGACTGTGCCGTATTGTTTAAAATGAAGTGCCGTTTTGGCTCAGGTCTCTCTTCTGCCACAACTTATCCTTTCCTCGTCCGTTACCCGGTAAAGCGTGCTTTTGCCTGAACACGCTCTTCAATGGCATGGCGAATATCAGCCTCAACAAGCTGCTCTTTCTGCTCGATTACCAGCTCTTTCAGAGCCTCATCACATGCACGGGTAATTTCGGCATAGCTCAACCCTTGAGCCTTCCCTGCCAATCGATTCCAGGAGCCCCCTTTACGCGTTCGTCGCCCTAAACGAGACTTCAACAGATCACCAATACTTGTCTGGTCGGGCAAATCATAGTGCAAAATGTCATCAAAGCGACGAAAAAGAGCATGATCCAGAATCTCTGGATGGTTGGTTGCCGCCACAATCAAGCTATGCGACTCATCCTGCTCAATCATCTGCAGGAAACTATTGAGAATGCGCCGCACCTCGCCCACATCATTTTCCATCCCTCGCTGCGACCCTATCGCATCAAACTCATCAAAGAAGTAAACCCCCCGTGTACGACTCGTGGCATCAAATACCTGTCGCAGTTTGGCGGCAGTCTCCCCCATATATTTGGTAATCAAACCATCAAGGCGCACCTGGAATTGCGGCAACCCCAACTCACCCGCCAATACCGAGGCGGTTAGTGTCTTTCCCGTCCCCGGAGGCCCAACCAGGAGCAATTTACGCCGAGGAGAAAGCCCATGCGCAAGTAGCCTGGTCGCCTGACGCTGTTCACGAATCACCCGCTGAAGCTGCTGCTCCAGTTGATCGTCCAGCACCATCTCGTTGAGACGCGTCTTTGGGTAGGAGACATTGAGCAGCCCCGCCAGCTCCCCCCGTGGCCGAGCAATGGGAATCGCTTTGTCACCCTCTTTTGGCGGTAAGCCACGCTGAGCCTTGGCCTGATCCACCAGATCACGCAGCTCTTCCGCCAGCTTTCCATGACCAATCTTTGCTTCATGCGCCGCTAACTGCATGGCAATCGAGTAGAACCTCTCCTCATTGCCCTCAGCATGTGACTTTAATAGTGATTTCAGTTGGTTAGCACTAGCCATTGTCATTCCCTCTATGAGCCATTATACCCTGTAGACCTTCATCATTTAGCATCACCTAACTCATTTCTTCTCTGTAAGGACTCCTCCGAAAAATCAGGTGGCGTTGGCTTGAATTCTTTAGACTCCTTTTGTAACCCATACCCCTTTCTCTGATGGGCGCGTAGTCCTTTTAAATCCAGCTTCATAGTAAGAAATCCAGAATTATCCCCCCCTTTAATTCTCAAAGGATTCATTAACTCAGTTTTAGAAGGGCTGACCACTCTAGAATCACCAAAGTTTGAATCATTCACCTGTACTATGTAGCAATGCAAATCACGCGCAGCTGATTCAACAATATTGGAAAAATAATTGGTATCTCGGTTAAATTCAGTAGCAACAATAAAATCAACTTCCCCCTTAAACAATGCACGATCCTGTATCGAAGTTAACTCGTAGCAGTTGTATACGGCAAAACTAGCACCACAATATCTAAACAGATGATATCGTGAATCCATTTTTGGAATTTTCATTCCTTCATTAATAAGAGTAAATTTCTCTTCAGGAGAATAGTGTCGTTTCAAACGATGAACAGGAACTGCCACCCAGAATCCATTCTCGCTTTTAAATGGAAGCACTGTCAAAACCTGATTAACAGCTTCCTTTACAGAATTAACTTTATGCTCCATTCCGCACACTACACCAATATGATGCCTGCGTACCCATCTAACCAACATGCTTTCCCAAGCATTTGGAACAGAAACCTCAGGAAAAACTACCAAGTCAATTTTTTTTCTTTCTACATCTCGATATCTTGAAACATCATTTAATAACTTAGAAAAACCTTTGAATCTTTCTCTAGACAAGTTTGGTTTTTCAAGATAACTTGACTCAATATCTTTTTCGTAAACTCTAA
>Ga0233441_1000632_pt1 | contig 39104 bp, 51 predicted proteins | sample SI_123_September_4_FD_182781 | JGI IMG/M metagenome (GOLD analysis project Ga0233441, IMG submission 182781) | Seawater microbial communities from Saanich Inlet, British Columbia, Canada - SI_123_September2016_135_MG | ecosystem: Environmental > Aquatic > Marine > Inlet | place: Canada: British...
GGATGATTATCATCCCCCTTATTTATATATACTTTGTAATCACCTGAGCCTATTTCTTCTAAATATTTTAATATATTAATTCTTTTCATTTTTTTAATTTCCTTTTATTTTTTTTGTTATATTAAGGGATTTACCCCCACCTTTTATTTTTTTTTGTTATTCATCTATATCTGCATAAGTAAATTTTCTAATTATTTGCAAATATTCATTATAATCATTTTTTCTTAAACTTTCAATAATTTTTAATTCCATTTCGTTCTCTACAATATCTTTTATGATTTCTTTTTTAATGTCTTCTTCTATATCTTCAAATTCAAGGTTTTCAATCCATTTTTCGATTTGTTCTATATATTTTTCGCCCCTTTCAATGTCGTGTCCTATTTGCGCTGCTTGCAGTGCGCCTTCTTCTATAATATCAGCTCCAAATGCTTCGACTGCTATATCTATGTAATCACAATCATCCTTACTACTGAAATAAATTCTTGATCTGGCTTCTTCATTTATCGCATCATTAATATCCTCCCCCTTATTTATATACACTTCATAATTACCCTCGCCTATTACTTCTAAATATTTTAACATATTGACTTTTTTCATTTTTTTTTCCTTTTATTTTTTTTTGTTTTATTAATTCTATTATAATACTTTTTTTAACTTTGTCGCACTTTTTTATTTTATTCATATATATTTGCATAAGTATATTTTTTAATTATTTTTAAATATTTATCATAATTATTATTTTTTACACTTTCAATTATTTTTAATTCCATATCGTTTTCTGCAATATCTTTAATGATTTCTTCTTTAATATCTTCTTCTAAATCTTTAAATTCAAGGTTTTTTGTACATTCTTCGATGTAGTCCCAATATTTTTCGTTCATTTCAACTTCATATCCTATCTGCGCTGCGTATAGTACGCCTTCTTCTAAAATATCATAGCCATATGCTTCTACTGCCATATCTATATAATAAAAATCATCATCACCACTATAATAAACATAACCGCTTGCCGCTTCATTTATCATATCACTAATATAATCCCCCCTTTTTATATATAATCCGTATTCACCCTCGCCTATTTCTTCTAAATATCTTATTATATTGACTTTTTTCATTTTTATTATTTCCTTTTATTTTTGTTTGTTTATTAATTCTATTATAATACTTTTTTTTTATCTGTCGCACTTTTTTTTGTTATACATTTATATTTGCATAAGTATATTTTTTAATTATTTGCAAAAATAAATCAAAATCATTTTCTATTACACTTTTAATTATTTTTAATTCTATATCATCTTCTGCAATATCTTTAATGATTTCTTCTTTAATATCTTCTGATAATTCTTCAAATTCAAGGTTTTCGGCCCAGCGTTCGAAGTATTCCCAATATTTTCGATCGATTTCAATCTCGCGTCCTGCCTCTGCTTCACGCAACGGGTCTTCTTTTACAAATTCATCTCCCAAAACTTCGAGTGATATATTTATATAATAACTATCATTCTTACCACTTGAACACACCAAATCCCTTGCGATTTCATATATTTCATCACCTTTACTTATTAATTCTAAATATTCTACTAAATTAACTTGTTTCATTTTTTTCCTTTTTGTTCTTTGTTTTTTAATTCAGCTAACTTTAACAATCTCGAGTGTTCTTTTAATATAATCTTTTTATCTATTTCTGTTAGTTCTTTATTTTTTGTTAGATAGAGGCCAACTCTTCTAAATTGAGCCAATGTTAGTTCTTGCAAATCTTCTCTTAAATATTTTTTGTATTTTATTACATTTTCCATTTTTTTAATTTCCTTTTATGTTTGTTATTATTATTATAATGTTTTTTTTTTATCTGTCGCACTTTTTTAATAATTTTAAATTAAATCATTTATACCAAGTTCTTTTCCATCAATATTTTTTTTAATTTCATTTATATCAAGTTTTTTTAATTTATTAATAATTTCCCTTTTTTCTTCTGCTGTTTCAAATTCTATAGAATTGTAATGAAAATCAAGAATTTGACCGTGCTGATTTTTCAGAGGTATAAATAATTTAACCTCGTTTCTATAACTGCCCTCCATTATTACCATATATAAAAATTTTTTATAATCCTTTTTATCAGTCAATTTATCGCAGTTCTGATTAAATATAGTATGATTAAATTCATTTGCCAGGTTTCTGCACCCCTTAAAATAATCATAATTATCCGCGTTGTTGTTAGTTATTTTGATTATTTCATTTAATTCTCTTTTATAGTTCTTTTTTATTACATTTTTCATTTTTATTATTTCCTTTTGTTTTTATATTAAGGGAATTACCCCCACCTTTTATCAAACTTCTATTATTATTATAATGTTTTTTTTAACTTTGTCGCACTTTTTTAATATTTTGTATTTAATATTTTTAATGTCAAATCATTAAGTGCAAATAATTCTGCTAACCCTTTTCCACCTATATACTCTTTAATTAAGTTTATATCAAGTTCCTTTAATTTATTAATAATTTCTTTTTTTTCTTCTTTTGTTTCAAAATCTATTCTATTGAAAATATATTCAATAACTTCACCATAAGTATTATAAATAGGTATAAATATTTTAACCTCGTTTTTAAAACTGCTTTCCATTATTACTATATATAAATGTTTTTTATAATCCTTTTTATCTGTTAGTTTATCGCAGCTTTCATTAATAGTATGATTAAAAGCATTTGCCAGGTTTCTGCCTTCCTTAAAATAATTATAATTATCCTTATGATTGTTAGTTTTTTTAATTATTTCATTCAATATGCTTTTATAATTCTTTTTTATTACATTTTTCATTTTTTTCCTTTTTGTTTGTTATTTCTATTATAATTCTTTTTTTAACTTTGTCGCACTTTTTTTAACAAATATTAAAATATTTATTATTTTTTATTATATTCATAGCTCTGTTATTATTATTATTAACTTCTTTAGTATTAATTTTTTTTAATACTCTATTTTTTGTTGTTCTTAGCCTGTTTTTTTCTTTTCTTTTTTCTTCTAACTTTTCTGATACGTATAATTTATCTATATTTTCTATGTCTATATTTTCTATATTACAAGAAAGCGCCTCTGCTATCTTCTTTAATGTATATTCTTTATTGTTTATTGTTATCTTTTTCATTTTTTTAATTTCCTTTTATTTTATCATATGTTATAATAACCATTATTATTATAATACCGCTTATCATAATATAACCCGCCTGCTCTACATTATTATTATATAGTGCTGAACTCTCTATATTTCTTATTATCGCGTTTATCATTTTAATTACCTTTTATATTTATTGCAGTTCAACACGTATATAATAATAATAACTATATACAAATGCAAAACTTCTAATACAATTATAACATAAAAAATAAAGATTAATAAAAACTTTTGGAATATGTATTGTATCCCCCTATTTTAGGGAAAGAAGTGATAAAAAAAACATAAGGGACAAGAAAAAGGAAAAAAGAAAAAATATAGAACCTATACAATAACCCCTATATAACATATAAAATACCTATACAACCCCCATTTTATAGGGTCTTGCAGTATATTTTGTGTTTATATTTTGTATGGTAGGGGGGAAAATGGTAAAGGTGTTATACATTATACCCTCTCACATTTTTGTGATATTTTTAACAATACTACATATTGTATATATTATAACCCCATTATATATTATACAATGTTATACAAGTTATTAAACCAAGAAGGAATATGTGTTAAGTTATCATTATATTGCTTATAAAACATTATTAATAGGTATTATACTTCTATAATTTAGGGGAAAATAGTTAAGAATAAAGTCCTTAAAAGGGTTTCCTTTAATAATGTTATATAAGAAATACTTATAATTGGAGCTAATGTGAGCCCTTGGGTGATAACTTTTAATAATGTTATATAACATTGATAATTTTGTAATATGTTGTATAACATATACATAAGATATCAACATTGTTGTTATCAAGGGCTACGCCCTCAAAAACAATATATGCATTACATATATCTAAATCTTTTACTTGCTCATTCCTATTCTACATAGATAATAACTGTATAAAAAGCCCTAAACCTTATACTACACCTTTTCTTTTCAGTGTTTATAACAAAATTAATTTTGTTTATTATTATCATTAGGAAGCAGGGTAATAGACTAACAATGTATTTATATGTATATTTTCTTTATTATATATACAATTTCATACATTATCTATTAAACGCTCTGACAAGTCCTACCATTACTGGTGGAAAGTATAACATAGAAAAGTAGTTATACTTATTGACCTAAATAATTAGGTCTTAACATTGATTAAATGTTTTTTCTTCTAATGGCAACCGCCAACTTTTTGAAGTCTTTCTTCTAATGGTAGCTGCCATATTTTAAAGGGTTTTAAAACTATCTAAAAAGTTAGTTCCATTAGTTGAATTAAATCCATTAATAAACAGGTTTAATTCTTTTTGAAATTGGTCTTCTTTAAAGGCTTTAAGTGCATCATCAGTATTAACACCAACATATTCATCTAATTGTTTTAAGACTATAGATAATGCATCAAGTCTATCATCGTGTTTAAGACTACCTCTTTGTTTAGTTATATGTGTTAATTGATAAATAAGACTATAAGAAATATAATCAGGGTCTTCTAATGCCCTTGTGATATCTTTTTTAATCATAGATAAATCAAAAACTAACTTATGTTGATTTAATAATGGTTCTAATGTATCAATAATTCTAACTTCTTTTTGTGTATTATGTCTAACTGGTTCAACTTCACAAGGGTTGAATTTCATTAAGTAAGGTGTGAATAATTTATCAAACATTCCATCACCAAAGTTAGACTCAATGAATACCTTTTGAACTTTATATTTTTTTGCTTCTAATGCTAACTTCATTAAGTTTTCTTCTTGATAACCACCTTTCATACCACCTACTTGTCTAATAAAGACTTTACCATGCGTTAAAGACACAATAGCATAACCTTGTTCATCAGAACCTTGACCAGAAGGGTCAATTGCCATAAATGTTTGTTGAAAGTCAATAAAATCATTATCAACATAAGAAGGTGAATAAAAACTATCACCAGTGAAACCTATATTAGGAACATCAGTAATAACACTTGCTGTATTTTGACTATAACCTATTGATACTGGTGCTTTATCACCTATATCATAAACTATCATATCACTTTGTTTTAAAGGGTATTTATTTGCATCTGATAATGTAGTATCTAACATATATTGTAGCATATAGTAAGACTTACCAGTAGAGTATTCTCTTTCTTGTAAGTCTGATAATGAAAATCTTGTATCTGTTGCATCACCTACTTCATAATTATAAACACTTTTTAAATCTTCAATGTATGGTGCTAATTTACCTTCATATAATTCAATCTTTTCAGGTATTTGTGCTGGATATATTCTAACAAGAAATCCTTTTGAAGGAAATCTATTATAAATACTATCTAATGATTGTGGTGTTCCTAATGCTAATATAGAACTATGACTATCAGTTTTTAGAATAGAGTCAAACTCATTTATTTGTGTTTGTATTTTTTGTCTCATTATTTCTGTTGCACTGTTAATAGAAGTTTCAACATCATCTGCAATGATAAGTGTTGCTCTATTACCTTGTAATTGACTTGTTATACCTAAACATTTAACAGAAGGTTGAACAGAACTTAAAGAACCTGCTACATCAAAAGACATAACACTATTTCTTTGGTCTGGGCCTGGTATCAAATGGTTTAATACTGGCAAATCTGACAATAAACTTTTAATATAAGTAGAAATTGCTGTGGCATGAATACTTGTTGCAGATATAATTAAGATTTTTTCTTCTTTATTTCTTAATAATCTCCAACTTGCATATATACCAGTTATCAAAGTTTTACCTATACCCCTGAATGCTTCTAATAAGAACCTTTTATTACCTTTCCCTATTTCTTTTGCAATATCTAACTGCAATGGTGTAGGTGGTGGTAAGTTTGTCATTTTAAAAGCATATTGTAAGTATGTTGGAAAATCTTGTAATAGATTTGCTAAATACAGTTCTTCTTTTGAATATTTTTTTCTTTTACTCATCTGTTTTTCCTATTAATTTTTTTTTAATGGTATTGACTTAACTTCTAATAATTCACCATTATGCATTTCTAAATCTAATGTCTTAAAGTCTTCTAATAAGTTTAACATAGGTGTATCTTCTACATCCATTGCACAAACAACACTATTATTCTTTAAGAAAGAATTGATTTGACCTAATTCGCCAGGTGATAATTCTTCACCTGACTTTAACCTTGCTGTGAAATAATCAGACATTAACTTATGTATAACATCTAAATCATTTAATGTTGCTTTTTTCATTATTTTATTTCCTCTTTATATATCAACCTTCCATCAATAAAGAACTCTACTCCAGTTTGTGTTGGATGTAATTTTAATTTGCTTCTATCTACATTTGGAAAGTTTTTTAAAAATCTTTCTTCTATTTCTTGTATTTTAACTTTTTTTGTTCTTTTTTTTACTTTTGGTTTTGGTTTAGAAAACATTTGTTCTAATGTTTTCACCTCATCTTCTGAAAAATCCATTAATGTTTGTTTCATTGTATTTCCTCTAATCTTTTTATTGTTCTGGCAATTCTATTAGGATTACCTTTCTTTGTTGCTTTAATTGCATTTCCAAGTGCTTTGGCAAGACTTTTTTGACTTTTCCATTCTTTATTTAAAACACCAGCCACTTTTGAACCTAATCTATAATTATGTGTTCTTAATTGTATAAGTTCTTGTTTAATTATAGGGTCAGCATTTTTATAAGTATCAAACATATCTGATAATTGTTTATCTGAATGTTTAATATATGCTTTTGATATTTCTTTACTTTCATCTTCTGTTAAGTCTGCTGTTAAGTTTTTTGCATCATTACCTCTAACACCTAATGTATGTTCTACTTTTTGTATTAAGTAGTCATTTACACCCCATTCTTTTAAGGTAGATTTAGATTGTTGTCCAAAATCTATACCTTCTCTATTAGTCAAACCTGATTTACCCATAACTTTACCTTTTTGCATAGGTATATGGAAAGTATTAGGTGTTTTACCACCTTCATACTTCCTATTTGTTTCTACAAAACTGTCATAATCAAAATCATAGTCTTCTATATTTACATTTTTAAATAATTCTTGTATCTTATTCATTTTAATACCCCCCTTTGAAATATTTGTTAATGAAATCATCTTGTTTTAAGTTCATTTCACTCATATCTTTTTCTTTTTGTTGTTTATATTGTTCTATCAGTTCTGGATTTTGTTTAATAAAGTAATTCTTAACATCTGATTTATGTTTAGATATAGTTCTACTTATCATTTGTTTCTTTGTTCCCTTAACTGCTTCACTTATACCATCTTTTCTTAATTTTCTATAAGAAGGACTATTAACTAATCTTTCTAATTTATCTCTCAAGTTGAATTTTGTATCTAACAATCTTCTCATTGCATGGTGGTCATCATCATTTAATTCAATTTCAAACCCTTTATATTCAAACTTATTATTGATAGGTGATAATTCTACTTCTAATCTTATAAGTTCTTTAAGTCCTTTTGTAATTTCCATACTATCTTTTTGTTTTACACCATACCACTTTCTATCTTCTTCTACTTCTTCACCAAATACATTTAGTTTACTTCTATTTAAGTCAGTTGTGTATTTCTTTTTAAGTATATCTAACATAGTTTTTGCTTCTTTCATAGTATCTTCTCTGTTTATTTCACCAGCCATAGAACCAAATGGAACAAAACTTGTTGCAAGATTTTTAAAGAAGTAATCATTTTTACCTTTTATAGCATCCATCATATCATTAATACCTTTCATCCAAGTCTTTGAAGCAACATTATTACTTATAGATAACATAATAGCATTACCTAATTCATCTATTTCTTCTAAATAACCTTCACTATCACCTTTACCTCTTGCAATCATTTTATTGTGGAATTGTGCCATATCAGCCATAAGTCCTAATGAAGTTGCAACAGGGTCTAATCTATTGTATTGATACCAAGTATCACCTATTTTAATAGAATAAGGTTGAATACCTGCAATTTCCCAGGCTTTTTCTTGTCCATATGGAACACCACCAGTAATAGTCATACCTGTATCATCTTCATTAAATGCCATACTTGCAAATGTTCCATAAATAATAGTTCCCATAGTCATTTGTGCTAATACTTCATCTCTTTCAACACCACCTGCTGCTAATTTTCTTCTTATTTCAGATGAAAATAGATTTAACCCTGGTGTTCTTCTTGTAGTCCATTTAATTAAATTAACTGGTGTCTTATAGAATGGTAATACAAATTGTAATGGTGTGTATTTACTTCTTGCTTTTTCAACAACTGATAATAAATTATCAATATCTAATGAACTTTTATCACTTGGAACAATATCTTCTGTGAAAGTTTGAACTCTTGCATAATGTAATGCTTCTTCGTGTAATTCTTGTCTGTAATGTTTTAATAAGAACTTTTTTTCTTCATCAGTAATATTTGTAGTTTTTTCTACTTTAAGTTTTTTATATATTTCTTCAAAATCTTTCTGGAACTTATTTATTTCTTTAAGTGTAGTTCCTTCTGGTAATTTTTTACTTTCTCTAATAGCAATTTGTTTTATCTTTCCAGAATATGCTGCTCTTTTAAAACCATCATCAACTGTACCTAATACTTGATAAGGTGTTCTTATAATTCTACCTAATTTATCAATTGCTTCACCTGACATTGTTCCTTCAAGACCAAATGTTTCACCAGATATTGCTCTATTGATAATATTTTCTGCTTGTTGATAACTATCTAATTGACTTTGTTCTAATATATCTTCACTTTCTTTACTTGTTTTTTTATTTAATACACTTTTAGATAAGTTTTTAAAACTTTTTCCCATATGTGTTAATACTTCATTATCATTTAATGCTTTTAATTCTTCATAACTTAATTTTGTAGAACCTTTTCCACTTAATTTACCAAACCCATAAGTCATCCAATTTTCTAATTTTTGTGTTGTTAATTTAATAGTTGAACCTGCAACATTAACTACTTGTGTAGAAGGACCAGATAATATAGAAGTTCTAAAACTTTCTAATAATACATCTACTAATTTTTGAACAAAACCAGCATCCTTAAATGTTCCACCTTTAATATGGATTTCTTCTCTAACATTTTTAAAGACCATAGTAATATCTTCCATTTTATTAGAGTCTAATAATTGTTGTATTATTTGTTGTCTTTGTTTATCAGTTTGTTTAGGTGTTTCACCTATTGCTTTTCTAAACTTTTCAACAGCAGTCATATAAACATCTTCCATAGTTCTATCTTCTTTTGAAAAGATATTTGGTGTTTTAATTGATGTATAATCTATATCTGAATGAACTTTTAATACATCTTCAATCTTAATATTACCAGAAGCAAGACCTCTTGCTACATTTTGTTGTAATATTTTTGTTTCTCTTGAAATAATTTCAAGGTCTGAAAATAAGTTTAACATTTCATCAGTTTCTTTTGCAGTAATCTTTTTAATACTTAATAATTCTTCAACTTTTTTACCTTTTTCATTCATAATAGTTCTAAAACCAGTTAATGTGCTATCAAGATTTTCTAATTTAATATCTTTAAGTATTTGTGATACCTTTGATTTAGTTGATAATTTAGTTTCATTAGTAAATGCATTATAAATACCAGATGCTTCTCTCATAACAACCTTATGTGGCTTCTTACCTATTAAAACATTTGCTATTTCTTCTGGTGCTTCTTCAACCCATTTATTTTTAAGGTCTTCCATTTTAAAACTTTCTGGCCCACCTTTACCTATCAATTTTCCCATATCATCTCTCATTTGTTTTGCAGAGCTTAATATTTCATCTTCTGTTAATTCAGTATTCTTTTTTAAAAAGTCAAGATATTCATCATAATGTGTTGCAGATTTTTTTGGATTACCTACAATATATAATGCTTTTTGAAAATCATTTTCAAAAGTTAATTGTATTTTTTTATATCTTGGTTGTGCTTTCTTTAAGTTTTTAGGAAGTTGTGCAGTGAAATCTATTACATTCTTTTGATACTTTTCACCTAAATCTTTTTCAATTTGTTTAACACTTCTTTCAATAACTGTGAAAGTATCTTCATCAACAGATAACTTTTCAGCATTAAAATTAGGGTCAGTTTCTTTACCTCTTGGTTTTCCCATTTCAACAGGTTCATCTAATTTATGTTCTTTAATAAAATTATATCTTTTTTCTTCAATATCTAATATTTTATTAACCTTGGCATTATCTAATGCTCTTAATTCTTCAACAGACTTTACATTAAAGCCTGTCATCAATTTACATAATGTATTACTTATCATAATTAATTACCTCCTGTTATATTACATTCTCGACCTAAATCTTCAAATTTTGGTAGTTTTGTTTTTGCAAAACCTTCTGGATTTGCTTCCATATTAAAATATTTCTCTAATCTGTTATTTATTTTCATCTCTAATTGTTCTGCTTCTGTATATTCTTCAAACTTTTTATCTGATTTTTTTATTTTAACTTTTATTTCCATATCCTCTATTTCCTTTTCTATTTTATTTAATTTTCTTTGTATTCCTTCTTGCATATTAACATAATCAGGGTCATCTAACATTTTTTCAACTGCCTTTTTATCATTCTTTAAATCGGTCAATTGTCCTTTTAATGTAGGTTTTGTTTTAACTTCTACTTTTTCTTTTGGTTTAGGTAATCCTAATAATTCTGCATCTAATGTTTCTAATTCTTCTTCTTCAATTTTCTTTAATTCAATTTGTTTTAATTCTTCTACTTGTTTTAATTCAACTTGTTTAGTCTTTTCAACAACTTCAACATCTATAATATCTTCTTCAATTTGTTTTAAATCAGGTCTAACTTCCATTTCTTTACTGTTTATAACTTGTAGAACACCTTCATTATATTCTTCTTCAATTTCTCTTACTACTGGTAGTTGTTCTGTTGTTTCTTTAACTATAAATTCTTCTTCTAATTCTTTAAGTAATTGTTCTTGTTCTTCATCAAATTGTTCTAATTCTTCTTTTTGTTTAGTGAATTGTTCTACTTTTTCAACTTGTTTAGTATCAGTTCCTTCTTCCATAACTTCTACATGACCTTTTATAATTTCATCTACTTCATTTTGTGAATAATTTTTATGTAATGCTGCTTTTGTTGTTTTATAAGTTTTTATTATACCTAACATTAAAGTATCACTTATTCCACCAAGAACTACACCCTCTACCATATTTTTTAATCTACTTTCTAAATCAGTATCATCTTCTTTTGTTCTCATATAATCAAATAGTGCATTCTTAAAATCTAAATCTTCATATAATAGATTACTTAATCTTGGGTCTATTCTATCCCATACAGACATATCTACTATTGCACCTTTTATCATACCTTCTGCAAAAAACTTTGACCTAAAACCACCTGCTACACCAAATGGTCCAATAAATTGTGCTAATGAACCAGTAATTTCACCTGTTATTGTTTGCGCTTCATCAAATTGTCTTATACCATAGTCTAAACCTTTTAAAAGTTTATCACCTATAATATCAGTATCTCTATTAACCACAACCATATCAACAGTATTTCTTGTACCTTTTAATATTCCTAATACAGTAGATTTACCTATATCTTCAAACCAGTTTCTATCTGTTTCTGGTGTTTCCATAAGTTCATTATCTAATAATTCTAATTCTTTTACTTCTGCTAATTTTTTTGCATATTCTTTTGATATTTCTTTTTGTTTTTCTATATCATTAGGAATATCTGTTTCAACCTTTTTAATAATTTCATTTTCAGTTATTGGTTCAAAAGTTTCATCTATTTTTATTTCTTGTGGTAATTCACTTGCTTGTGTTTCTTCACTAAATGCCATAAATGCTAATGGTGCCATTAACAACCATTCTTTATTTTCTTTTGTGAATGCATTTAATGTTTCACCTCTTTCACCTTCTTTATATTCTCTTATTTTAATACCATTTTTTTTAAGTATTTGTTTAGTTTCTTTTGATGTTCCTTCTGGTATCAATGCACCTTTGAATTCACCTAACTTAACTTTTCTTAATAATATTGCTTCAAAATATTCACTTGGTGATTTTTTAACTTCATTTTGTAAATTAATAAACATTTCTTGTGCTTTTTGACCATATTCATCTCCTAATACATCACCTTTATATAACATATCTCTAAAATTATCAAAAGATTTACTACCAGAATAATCAGTAAAACCTAAATCATTTGCTAAATCTTTTTCTTTATAACCAATATCATCTACATATTTATCCATTTCATCTTTTGTCATTAACAAACTTTTATTATCTTTAATTGCTTCAATTGATTTATATCTTTCTGCTATTTCTGCTTGTGATGCATTAAACCCGTCTTCTGTATTGATTTGTCTTCTACCAGTTTTTCCTGCACTATTACCAGTAATACCGTATATATGTTTTAATACATTGTCGGTTGTTGCTTCATAAGATTTTCCATCTTTTTTAAATGTAGGCTTATGTTGTTGTTCTTTATTTATTAACCATTTCTTAAAACTTTCACCATTAATACTTTTTTTACCTGTGTCTCTTTTATATTCATTTATTAAAGAACTATCATTAAAACTTTTATCTAATTGTAATATTTCGTGTGGATTAACTGAACCACCATTTATTAAGTTATTAACTTTATCTTCAATACCTTTTGGTGCTCCATATGCTAATTTTGTTTCATATCTAATACTTGGAGTTCTTGTAGAATATATATCTCTATTCCATACTTGATTATTTGTATCTTTAGGGTCTATTAAATTTTTATTACCTATTAAAGATATATCACCAAACTTATCAAAACCTTGTGTTGTTTTATTCCCAGTTATAGCAACAGACATTGCTGGCATTTCACTATTAAATACTTTTTCATTAAACTGTAATGCATCTTCACTTATATTATGCATTACAACTTGGTCTGCTTCTTCTTCTGCAACACCATAATTTTTAATATTATTATTTTCTTCTTCAAACTTTTTAATTTTATTATTGTTTCTAATTATCATCATTTCACCCATAGGTTTATTTGATAATTCTTCATTAGTTCTGTTTAGATTATATATTTCTGTATCATTATTCTTTGATTGTTCTGCTAATTCACCAAGTTCATCAGCAGATAATTTACCTATACTTTTATCATCACCTGCAATTATTTTTAATAATTTACTATATGTAGCCATATCTATTTCCCCTTATTTTGTAATTTTTCTAAATCTTCATCACTTAATTCAATTTCTTTGTTGTAGAATAATTCTAATATATTAGAAATTGCTACTGTTAAATCTTCACCAGTTAATTTATTTAATTCTTTAAAGTCAATATCATTTGTATCAAATGGACCCCAATCAGTATCAATTAAGTTTTTATCTTTTAAAGTATCTACTGTATAACCTGTCTTTTCTTCATATTGTCTTAATTCATCTCTTTTGTTATAATTAAATATTTTTTCTTTATCTTCTTTAATTATTTTTAATTCTTCATTAGTTATTCCACTATCTATTAATTCTTTTAATACTTTAATTCTTTTCTTCTTATCTTTTTCTTTATAAAAACCTTCAACTTTTTTAATTTGGTCTTCACTTATAGAACCTTCATATATTTTTTTTTGAACTGTTGTTAAATCTTCTTTCTCTTTTGTTTCTTGTTCTTCTGTTTTTGTAGTATCAGCACTAACAAAATCAGATACAGTATCATAAGTTTTACTTATAAAACCTTTATCATTTTCTTCATTTATTTTGTCTTGTTCTATTTTTGCATCTTTAATTGCTTGTTCTTCTTCTTCTTGTTGTTGTAATTTATCTTCTTCTTGTTTATTTAAATCTACTACAATTTGATTACTTATTTTTCTTACTTCACTTAATGGTGGATTTTTACCATTTTCAATTGCATAATTTGTAATATATTCATTAAATGCTTCACTATATAATTTTATTTTACCTTGGTCTTTTTGTGATACATTACCAAATTCATCCATTGGAACTAAACTGTTAATAGTAGTTTTTTCTATATCATTTATACCTTCTTGTAATTTCTTATAACCAAAGTCTTGCTTTTTATCTTCTTCATTATTATATAAACCTCTTAATTTTATATAATCGTTCTTTGATAATTGTGATTTAAAAACTTCAAATGCACTGTCAGTCATTTTACCTTTTAATATTACTTTTTCTGCTGCTGAATATATTTCTGGATTAGAACTTTCACTAAAATTACCAATATTTTTTAATACTTTTAATTCTTTCATTAACCCTTTAAATTGTTCTGGCTTAAAGTTTTTTGCATTACCTATAACATCTTGTTCTAAATCTGCTAAACTTGATTGACCATCATATAATTTTACTAATGTTTCTTTATAATTTTGTTCTTTTAATACTTTAATTTGTTCTATTTGTGTATTTCTTAATTGTGATTGTTTTCCTTGTAGATAATTTATACCATTATCAATAATATTTGAATAATCAAGATTACTTGCTAATTCTATACCATCTTTTGTAGTTATATCTACTAATCTTTTTACTTCACTTTTCCAGTCAAAAGAAGGATTGTCTTCTTGTTTTTCTTTAATATGTGCTAATGCAGTTTTTAAATACAATGAACCACTTTCTTTTTTTGTCATTTTATATCTACCATTTTGATACATACTTATTACTTCTTCATAACCTGCACCACTATCAAACATTTCATTTGCTTTTTGATTTAAGTCTGTGAAATAATTTTGTTTTGATATTGTTCTTTCTTCTTTAATATATTTTTCATCATAATTTGCTAATTTACTTGTATAAGTATTCCAAGCACTTTTAAAATAACTTTCACTTTGACCACTTGCTTTTAATTCTTCACCATATTCTAAAAACTGTTTATCTATATATGTTCTTCTATCTTCTGGTGTTAATGTTTCTGCATGTTCTATAATTTCATTTACTTTCTTTGAACCTGCTCTCCAACCTTCTGTTGTATCAAAGATTGACTGTTTTTTATCAGTATCTTGTTGTATATTTGCTAAACCTTTACCAATATTACCAATTAAACTTCCCCACTTTTCTACTTTTTGTGCAGAAGCAACTACTGGCATATTTATTTCTTGTACTCTACCAGAAGATAATTGACCTAATTTTGTTCTTGGTGTCTCAACACCTTCTATTCTTGTTCTTTGTTCTTTATTACTCATAATAATTTCCCTTTTTTTTTATTTTTTAAAACTTTATATTTTGTCCAGTTGAATAACCTGACAAACCACTTCCTGCTATTTGCAGCATTGCTGATAAACCACTTGTCTTTTGACTTTCTAATTGATTTATTGTACTTTGTGTTTGCAACCCAGTTTGTATATTTTTCATACCTTTTTGTGCTAATTCTGATTTTTCTTTTGATACTAAACTACCTTGTTCAAATGCTTCTTGCATAAATACATTTGCTTGTTCTCTTAATTGTGATTGACCAGTTAAACCTGTATCTGCTTGATATGACTCAATAGTTGATACTTGTTGTAATGATTGTCTTTCTAAATTAGATAATTGCTCACTGTATTGTTCTCTTATATCTTTTTGTTCATATTCTGATTGTTTATATTGTGCTTCTTGTCTTTTTATTGCTGCTGCTTGTTGTTGGCTTGCCGCCTTGTTCTGTGCTGATATTTGCATCATTGAACCTGCTGCTTGCATAATTCCCATTGCCATTCCCATAATATTTTACCTTTCCTTTTTTATTATATGAAACCTTTTAAAGATTTCACCATTTATATTATATTCTTGTTTTTCTATTGTTGCATTACAACTTTTTTCTAACCATTTAAGACTTTTTTTATAAGACTTTGGACAGTAATTATATATAACATCATATCTTTCTAAAAAGTATTCCACTGCTATCTTACTGTTTCTAATTAAGTTTTTTGCATAATATTTGATTTTATCATCTGTTAAGAATATACCTACACCTATTTTATCATTTTCTTTATCTGGAACTACTCCAAATATACCTGATACTTTATTTCCATACATAATTAAGAATATAAAATCCTCTCCATAATCTTCGACTGTTGATTTCAATACATTTTCCATTGTATCTCCTGATAATGTTTCAACTTCGAGTTTATCTTCTTCTTTCAATTGAAGTTCTATAACCTCATTGTAATATTTATGTATATAACCTATAACATCTAATTGTTCCATTTTTTCCCCTATTTTTTTTTTATTTTACGTTTACACCAATTACTGCTAATAAAGCAACAATGATTGCACCTATGATACTTCTTACTGTCCAAGTAATAGAACCTTCTATCTTTTCAATCTTCTTTTCATGTGTAGCTAATTGTTGATTTATTAGTTTCATTTGTTCTTGATTAACTAATATTTCATTTTGTTTTTCTACCATTCTATCTATATCCTGACTTGTTTTTTCTGCTATTTTTGTCAAAGATTTTATTGCTAATTGATTTTCATGTGATAATTCTACAAAACTTTGGAACTTATCTTCTGTTAAGTTCATTTGTTTCACCTTTTAATATTTTTATTTGTCCTTTGTAGATTATTAGTTTTTTCAACCATAATTCTACATTATAATTCCCTGTTTTTTTTAATGTGTTTAATACATTTTTATTAGGATTAGGAAACCCGGGGTAATAACATTTGATAGTTAATTTCTCCTGATTATTTCCACACCCCTGCATCAAAAACATTAACCCCATCAATACTAATATTGTTGATTTGTTTAAGTTTTTCATTTTGTTCCTCTAATTGTTTTATTTTATTTTTTAATATTTGATTTTCCACTTCCAGTTCGCCCATTCTCTTTGACTTGAAATGGTCAAATAGATTTCCAATTACTGAAAATATTTTACCAATACCAGTTAATGCACCTATCATAACTACTTACCTTATTTTATTTCTGGTTTTTTTTTAAAGTTTTCTATTTCTTTTTTTAATTTATTTAAGTCTTCTACTTTAACATTTCTTTTAATTAAAGCAAAACCTCTATTGATAATATCTAAATATTTATCATCTTCTTTTGAAGGAGTTAATTTTACTATTACTCCTAAAACTGTTATAATTGCTGTTAATACTACTATTACTGTATCAAAGTTTTCTATTGTTGTGTTTAATATGTTTTCCATAATTTATACCTTTTATATTGTTGTTATAATAAATGTTAATAATTCATTATATCTAATTCCATATCTATTACCACTTTGTGTAATGATATCACCATTGTCATTTACTTCTTCTTCCCATTCATCATAAGTGAATAATCCATATTCTTCTGGATTTAAGTCTTCTGAAATAAATATATCTCTAACTTCTTGTGCAATAAAACCTGTATGTATTCTTGCATTAGAACCTTTTGTTTCTACTGCATCATTCCATTTAAAAACTTTTACTGCATTTTTTAATTTAATTGCAACTGCTTTCTCTTTATCATTCAATGTTCTTATTTGTTGTTTTTCTCTTTCATCAGAAGTGTTTATAGTTCCATTTACTGCGAATACTTCACTCCATCTGTTTGATGCTCTACCTAATGATTTATCATTGTCATTTGCTGGCATAAATACACCATCATTTTTTAGAACAATTTTGTTTCCAAATGTTCCACCAAAATATAAATCACCAGTGCTTGATAACATTGGAGACCAATAATTATCATTTATATGATACCATCTTGGACTTATTGAATATTCCATACTATTTATTGCTAATGAACCATCACTTTTGAATAAAGTTGAATTACTTCTTACAAAATAATCTCCATCAGTATTATTTGAATTAGTATTTCCAGAAGTTCTTACAATAGAACTATATTCTGATACATAACCATAACCACCATTATCTGTTGAAGTAGAATTATCAGCATCAATTATACCACCAGAAGAAGCATAAAATCCTGTGTTTATATTATATGTAGAAGAACAATTATCAGCATCAATCATACCACCATCAGTAGCAGATACACCATAAACTTCATTACCTATAATAGAACAACCATCAACTTGTAATCTACCTAAACCTCTACATTCAGCACCATTTGTTTTATTATAATGTGATTTACCACAAGCAGCACCTAAAAATGAATTATTTGTACTCCAAAAACCATTCAGACCATTTCCAGAAGAAATAGCATAAGCACAAGTAATAGCACCAGATACATCTGATATAAAACCATCTTCTCCATTACCATTAGTAGTAGAGAACTTCATTCTCATATTTGCACCTTCTGAATATACACCTCTTTTTCTATTAGAACAAGAAGCAACATAATTACCAACTAAAGAAGTTCTACCACTACATGCAATACCTTGCTCACCAAAACTTGATACTCCAAATGTTTCACCTAATTTTACTGCTCCTAATGGATTAAAAACAGCATTACTACTTTCACCACTATGAACTATTGGACTTGAAGTTATTACACCGTGTGTTCCTTCTGTTCCAGTATCATTACTTGTATTATAATCACCAACTATTGCTATATGATTTAATTCTCCTAATGGTTGCCCACCTTCAAATCTAAAACCATCACAACCATTAAATTTTATTACTGTTTTAATTATTCCAACAGTTCCACCTGTAATTGTTGAACTTTCTATTTGCTGACTTTGACTTCTATTTTTTACTGTAATATGATTTGTAGCAACTGTAATTACTTCCCATATACCAGCATTTAATGTATGACCATTAGTTCCTTCAACATCTACTCTATTTAATATATAATCTCCTACTTCTATATTAGAACCATCATTTACTATATATGTAATATTATAATCTTTTACACTACCTGTAATACCACTAATAGATGCTAAACTTGTTTGTGTTATATCTTGACCATTTATTGTTATATTATTTGCAGTTGAAGAATTAACTACTACTTCATTTGTTAAAGTTATTGTTCCTGCTGGTAAAGTAATATCTAATGTTCCTATACATTCAATATTATCTAAACAACTCAATAAAGTTTCTGTTTGTTCTATTGTTGGATTACAAATAAAATTACCACTTGGAATTAAAATTTTTGCACCTTCATTTATTGCTAAAACAATATTGGCAGTATCATTATTTATACCATCACCTTTTGCACCAAAACTTTTAACATTAGTTAAAATTTCATTATACTTTATCCATCTTCCAGTTTCTATATCATTTACTTTAATTATAGAACCACCATTATCTGTTTCAGTAGAAGTTTCATTCCATTGGAAATCTCCACCACCACCATCAGTAGAATTATAATATCCTAATAATTTAATATTTTCGTGTGTTATTGTTGAAGTTCTTAAAACATCAATGTTCCCAACTGTTTTAATTCCAGAACTATTTAAAGAACCTAAAAATAATAAATCATCAGGTGTTGTACCTACCAATAATTTTAATTGTTGTTCGCTTACAGGAATAGTATGGAAAACCACACTATTATTTATAATATCATACTTTGTTGCAGATACTTCTACATCATCTAAAAAAACTTTACAGTGGCTATCTGAAAAGATTTTAAAATCACTTGTATATATTTTTATTATTCCGTTTGTGTTAAATATTTTTTCACTTATCATTTTATTTACCTTTTTCTATTATTTGATTTCTTAAGTTTTCTCTTTTAATGTTTATTGTTGTATCTTTTAAATATAATCTTTCTAATTCCCTAATAACTATCCAATCTTCTTCTTTTAATTCACTTTTTGATTTAAGATTTAATTGTTCTTGTTTTATTTCTTTAATTTCTTCTTCATTTGGAACCCATTTACTTCTTTCTTCTAATGCATTTATTGCTTCTTCTTCTTTTTCAAAACCTGGCACAATTGTACCATTTATAACCCATTGATTATATTTATCTTTATAATTTTTCATTTTATTATCCTTTTATAACATAAATAACCAAGAAATATTTATATTTCCTACTCTATTTACTATTTGTATTTTACCACCATTATCTTGCACAAAAACACCCATATAACCATCAGTAGTTCCTGCAACACTTGCAACAGTATCAGCATAATATTCCCAGTTCCCTATTTCAGAACCAGTATCTCTATATAATTGACAAGAACCACCAACATCAAAAGATATCATAACATACCATTGATAAGGATAAACATCGTCCCATTTACCTAATTTTAAAATTATTATTCCACCAGTGTTTCCATTTGTATCTATATCTACTATTGTATTATCTGACATAGATGCTGCTCCACTTCTTATAGAACCAGAAAACTCCATATTATTAGTTAATATATCAATAGGCATTACTGCTTCTATATTAGTTTCATTAACTGTTGCATCAGAACCTGCTGCTCCTGTATCACCTTGAATACCTTGAATACCTTGAATTCCCTGTATCCCTTGGTCTCCTTGTGTTCCAGTTTCACCCTGAATACCTTGAATTCCCTGTATCCCTTGAGGTCCAGTATCACCAGTTAATCCTGTTTCACCCTGTATTCCTTGAATACCCTGTATTCCTTGTATTCCTTGGTCTCCTGTTTCACCTTGTATTCCTTGAATACCTTGTAATCCTGTATCACCTTGAATACCTTGAATACCTTGTGTTCCTTGTAATCCTGTATCACCAGTTAATCCTGTTTCACCCTGTATTCCTTGTATTCCTTGGTCTCCTGTTTCACCTTGTATTCCTTGAATACCTTGTAATCCTGTATCACCTTGAATACCTTGTTCTCCAGTTAAACCAGTCAAACCAGTTAAACCTTGAATACCTTGGTCTCCAGTCTCACCAGTCTCACCAGTTAAACCTTCTATTCCTTGTATTCCCTGGTCTCCTTCTATTCCTTGAAGTCCTTGAATACCTTGAATACCAGTTTCACCTTGAATACCTTGAATACCTTCTAAACTGTCCAAAAAGTCTTGTTCTGTTCCACTATTTCCTTCTTTTATCCATACTTCAAATGCACTAAAACCTTGTGGTCCTTCTATTCCTTGTTCTCCTTGAATACCTTGTTCTCCTTGAATACCTGTCTCACCTTGAATACCTTGTGTTCCTTGTAATCCTGTTTCACCTTGTATTCCCTGAATTCCTTGTTGTCCAGTTAAACCAATAGGTCCTGTCTCACCAGTTAAACCAATATCACCAGTTAAACCTGTTGCTCCTATTTCACCTTCTATTCCTTGTATTCCTTGGTCTCCAGTTAAACCAATATCACCTGTTAAACCAATAGGTCCAGTATCACCTGTATCACCTTTAATTCCTTGAAGTCCTTGTTCTCCTTGAATACCTTGAAGTCCTTGGTCTCCTTGTATTCCCTGTATTCCAGTTTCACCAGTAATTCCCTGAATACCTTGTAATCCTTGGATACCTTGCTCTCCTTGAAGTCCTTGAAGTCCTTGGATACCTTGTTCTCCTTGAATACCAGTTTCACCTGTTAAACCAGTTTCACCCTGTATTCCTTGTATTCCTTGTGGTCCTTCTATACCTTGTAATCCTGTATCACCTTGAATACCAGTTTCACCTTGTAATCCTTGGTCTCCTTGGTCTCCCTTTTCACCAGTATCACCAGTTTCACCTTTCATAACTGAATATTCAGTAATAGGGTTAATTGGTATATTTATTTCACTATCATATTCTTCTGAACAAATTTCAGGGTCATAAGTTGTTTCAAAATCAAATGTATCAAAATCATCTGGTGTATCAAATACACAAGTCTTATTACCATTCTTTTTTACAAATACTTCATTATATTTGTTATCTATATTATCTAATTTCATTTTAATTACCTTTAATTCCAGTTATTAAACAAATCAGTTATATCTTCATTGTTCTCTAATTTTTTTTCTAAAGAATTAGAAAATATTGTATTAGTTTTAATAAAGAGCTTCATCATTCCAGTTTCTTCATTTGATAGAAGTCCTAATGCTGCATTTCTTTGTTTATATTCTGGATATTTTTTTATTATTATTTCTTTACATTTTATTTTTATATCTTTTATTGTCATTATTCTCTCCTCCTACCATCTAATTTCTATATATTCATCAACACTTGACATCAATTTAGTTAATTCTTTAATTTCTTGTGTCATAGCGTTTCTTATCATTGTTCCTTCAAACAATATCTCTTCTAAACCATTTTTAATTATTACATCTTGTTTATCACCATAACTTGGATTAGGTAAGAATGCTACACCAATAATTTCATATGCTTCTGTTGCTTGAATAGTGAAACCTTTTCTTGGCTTAACCAAATCCCACCACATATCAAAAGCATGTGGTGAATTGCTAAACATCTTACTTGGATGATATGTTACATCATAATCACCTATATACATTATATTTGTATTGAACTCATCAGCTCTTTTGTAATCACCATTACTTGTAATAAATACCATATCATATATAGCCATATAACTACCATTTGAAAAATCAAAACTTAATGTATCAATTCCAACTGTCATTGTTCTTTCAATTTTATTTAATTGAACTCCTGTTTTATCACTTTCACCTTCAAAACCTACTAAACTTCTTGTGAAATATACTATATCTGTATCTATTCCTACTTGAATACCTTTAAAATCTAATACATTAGTAGTTGTCATAAATGGTTCTAAAGACTCACCTATATATAATCTATAATCATAAGTTAATGTTGTTTCTTCATTATCAAAAGTGAAAGATAATATATTATCTTCACCTATATATACATTGGCATTATCTATTGATACTTCTAATTGTGGTGCTTTAAAAGAACAATCTATACTTATTCCTGTTTCTGAACCACCTTCACAACCACATACACCTGCAACACCTTGTGCTCCTTGTAATCCAATAGGACCTTGCGGTCCTTCTATTCCTTGTATTCCTTGGTCTCCCTTAATACCTTGGTCTCCCTTGATACCTTGTAATCCTTGAAATCCTCTAAATCTTTCCATAATTATATACCTTTACTTTTTGCAGAATATATACCTTCCATAATTGCAGAATTAAGGGTAAAACCTTTATCTTGAATAGAGTGTATTTCTAATGTTAAATCTTTAACATATCCGCCTAATCTAATTTTATTTGTTTGTTTTGTATCATTTAAAACTTGTTTAGTGTTTATTGCTAAATTTCTACCTTTATAATAAACATCCATATTATAATATGAACCTATATTACTACTAATTTCTATATTTTTTAACTTTAAGTTTCTTCTAAAATCATCAATCTTTATTTGACCAGTAGGAAATCCCCAAGTTGAAAACTGAAAATAACTATCATAAAGACTATATACTTCACCTTCACCTTCAATTGTTCCAACGTGGTCTGCATAAGATATATTTTCTTCTAATTTTTCTATATCAATTTGTATTTTTTTTATTGTATAATTTAAACCATCATTGAATAACATTATCAATTGATTATTTAATATTTCTATATTACATATATCTTCTTTAAAAACCCACTTATGCCAAGCACCTTGTGTTTTATCTTCACCATTCCAATTAAAATTATATACATATAATTCATTTGTAATTTCTTCACTTAAAAAGAATAATACATCATTCTTTGTATTTCCTTTTATTTTTTTAATATTTTTTGGAATATAAGTAGGAATATGTTCAGATATATTTGTAGCATTATTTGATACTGTATCTGGAACTATATAATATTCTCTTATTTTTGAATACTTATCCTTATTCACTGAAAAATAAACATTAGGACCTATTGACTCTGGTTTTGCTTTGTGATTAAAACTATATGTAGTTGAAGTAGATACACTTGCTGTTTTTGTACTTAATGGTCCTTGACTTGACAAAATAAATTGTTCTTCATCACCAAATAATAATAAATCTTTTTGATAATTTACAGCATATCTTAATTTTAATGATTGGTTTGTATCAACACTTACATCTATCACATCTGTATCTACTGTATCAGTCATTGTTGTAGGATAAAAGTTATAATATTCATTTGTTTCACTTAATATAATATTATCATTAGATAAAAAACCTAATCTATTTCTATACATAAACATACTTGTTATTGTTTCACCTATAAATGATGCATCTCTTGCTGTATTTGTATCACCTACTTTTCTTGTACTCCATACATCAGTTTCACTATTTAATACATTACCAAAAGTATCTGTTCTTACTAAACCATCATTACCATAAAAGTAGAATTCTGGTGTAATACCATCAACTTTTAAACCTCTTACTAATTTATGTGGCAAAGTATCTGGATTTGGTAAGAAACTTGTTCCAGGTCTATTACATTCTTGATAATTTCCTTTTTCTGTGAACTTTACATAATAATCATCATAATCATTATTTGCATTTCCTGTTATTTGTATAACTGTATCTATATATTTTAAATCATTTGGTAATTTATTTATAGAACTTATAGAACCTTGCCAACTTTCACTCGCTTGTTCTCCCCAACTATCATAACCTGACATTTTTGCACTTCCATTTCCTATACATACTTTTAATATAGAACCTTTTGTACTTGCAGTATAATTAGGGTCTCCTAAATTATTTATCTTATTTTTTAATGTATTTGTTATTACTTCAGAGTCAGAACCTGTTGTTCTTAATATTATTTCATATTCATCATTAATTGACACTCCTTGTGAGTTTTCAGATGTGAATAAAGTAGTTGCAGTATTGCTTGTAATTTCACCATACCAATTTTTTGTTATATTATGTAGAGTGAAACCTATTAATGCATTTGTAGGAAAACTTTTTGTACTATCAGTTAAATCACCAGAATTATTATTTGCAGTTGCTGTTCCTATATATACTTCACTATCAACTTTTATAGTGTAAGTGAATGGATAATCACTATCAGTTCTTTTAACCCAATAGAAAAAATCACGGTCCCAATTTGTATCATCAGTATATTCATATCTTATAGGATAAGTTATTAAACCATAATCAGTTTCACCTAATTCACCTGTTGACTCTTCGTGTACTGTATCTCTTCCTATCCAAGAATATTCAACTGTTATATTATGTGGAACTATACTATCTATTAAACCATCTTCATTTAATAAAGTTTGTGCTTTAATGTTAGTGAATAAAGTTTGTGCATAAGAAGTTAAATCAGTTTGACAATCTGCAGGTATTACTGTAATATCATCAGTTGTTTCTATATAATCTGTTCCATCTATATTTATTGTTAATTGTAATCTTCCCAACATATTAGTTTCTTGATAAGAACCACAACTCCAATAAACTTTATTAACAAATACTTGATATTTATACCATTTTGTTTTTATTATATTAGTTTCAGGTTCATCTAATAAGTCAGTAGTAATTGTTTTATTAACTATAAATGTAGTATCTTTAACTGTAATACATTCTAAATCTTCAGAAGGTTTAGAACATTTTAAATAATCATCTGTTCCTTCATCAATTAAATTACCATTATCATCGAATACTTTCCATATTCCAGACCAAAATAACATAATATATCTTTCATCTCTATCACCTCTATCATATGTATAAATATAAGGTTGTCCTTTATTTTCTAATAATTCTATTTCTGCAATTATTCTTGCAGGGTTTCTTCTTTGTAGTCCTTGTGCAATACTTGGAACACAATTTATCATTATATTACATTGATTATCTAATTTTATTTCATCAGTTTGTTCTGATACTCCTCCATAAAATGAAGGTAGTGTGCTATGTATTAGTGCCATAACTATTATCTCCTTGTAGGGTTAGTTGTTCTATCTATTATTCTGCTAACATTGTCATTATCAAATATAGAATAATCATTCTGTTCATTTTCAAATCTTTCTAATTTTCTTCTTGCATTATCTTCATCTCTTAACATTACTTGTAATAAATTAGTATTACTATCTAATCTTTCTGCAAGTATTCTTGCTGCTCTTAATGTTATATATTGTTGAAAAGAATATGGTAAATCATCAAAATCTAAATCCCATGCTATATCACATTTTATATTTTCTACATCTTCAAATTTGTATGTATGAGTATCTTTATTGTATAATTTATAATCTTTCACTACTATATTTAAAGTTCTATCACTTGTTTTTAATGTTAAAACATTTGGTGGAACTGCAATATAATCATCTTCGTTCTTTGATAATGGCCATTCTTCATCTGTATTAATTATCCAACCTTCACTTAATATTTCTGTTGTTGTTTGATTTATTATAAAGTATGCTTGTTCTGCTTCAAATATTCCTGTATGCACTTCATCAACACCTAATAATGGTTCACCTATATTTTGCAGACATATATTTATTGCTTCATTTCTTATTTTCATTTTATTTTCCTTTTATTTTTTTTTATTTTTTGTTAGGTCTATATAAAACCAACTACCTTGGATAAAAACATTTACCCATACACCTATCATTATTATTATTTCTATTAGTTCCATTTTTCCTCTTTATTGATTATTATCGACTATTGATTTTGAAAAAAAAATATTATAGATGAAAATCACCTATAATATTTTAGTTTTGAGGGGTATAATTATTATACTTCTTCTGCTTGAGTAGCGTCTATAATAAACACACATCCTGGATTTAAAATACCCATTCCCAATGCATAAGATGAAGTCATAAGGTATCCTAATTTGTTAAAGTCATAGTTAGACTCTGTTTTTAAGTCTAATAATTTAACAACACCTACTGCATTTTCAGTTCCAACAATAATTTGATTTGCTGCTAAGTTGTTAGAAGTTAAGATTTTTAATCCTGCTACCATTTCAACATTACCAGTATCTAATCCACCATTAGTGTTAGTGTAGTCTTTATTTACTGCATTAGAATTAACTAATAAGTATTTTTCTTCTGGTCTTACAACAATAAATCTTTCACCTGGAACGTCTTTACTGTCTAATTCTGTTTGTGCTTTGAAGATTGCTTTTAAGATTTTTCCACCTTTTTCTTCATCAGTGTCTGCTGCTAAAAGTCCTGCACCATATGCTGCACCTTGAACTGTTGGTTGACCTACTGCTGGAGTTGCAGTGATACATGCAGTTAATTGTGAAATTACACCTGCATCAATTTCTTTTGCTAATTTTCTACCCATTTCAGTAGAATATTGAGTTCTTACTTCATAGTGAGCCATTGCTTCTTCATAGTTATCTACAAATACTGATGCATATTTTAAATCATCAATAGAGATTACTCTTTCACCAGATGCTATTGTATCTGCAACTACATCTGTTCCTGGAACGTGTGTTCTTACAGAGCTATCAAATGCTCCGATTACTGGAAATGATGCTGATTTACCGTTTGCTATAGTTCTTGATTGAACTAATTCTAAAAATATATTCTTTGTTTCAAATGCTGTTAATACTTCAGATGAGAAGATTTTTAATGCGATGTCTTTATTTGATACTCCATCAGTTCTTGATGTTCCTATCATATTACTTGGATTTTGTGCCATTTTGTTTGCCTTTTATGTATATAATTGTTTTATAAGTTTTACTTATAATGTTGTTAAGTTTATGTTATATATAAACCACCTATGTGCCTTGTATAAGGCTGTCTTATCTGTTAGATACTTTATCTGTTTTCTTTTAATCTGTTTCTTTTTAATGGTATCCTATAAGTTTATTACCGCAGTAATTTTGCACATAGGGCATATAAATCAACAATTCTAAAAAATATAGGTAGGAATGAAAAAAACCTACCTACATTTATTAAAACAGAGGAGTTATAGTAGTTTTAAGTCTTTACGGACTATAAGGCCTTTCCTTTTTATTTGTTAGGAAACAACCTTATTCTATAACCAATTTGTTTTTTCTACTTTTCTTTGAACCATTGCTCTAAAAGTAGGGTCTTTTTTGTATGCTTGTGAAGACATATCTTTCATCATTTCAGTTTTTGTTTCATAACCTAAACCTTGATTAGATGTGTTTTTATCACCATTAACTAATTGTCCTGGTGTTTCTGTCTTATATCTGTTATATAAACTCTGTATAGTGAATGTTGCTACTGCATCATTTACATTTATTGCACTATTGAATGCATCTTTATCTGCATCTGATAGATTATCACTTGCCCAAGAAATCATTGATTGATATTCACCTTCGCCACCTATTGTATTATAGATGTCTTGTGCTTTCTTTTCTACAACTGCTTGTTGTCCTTGAACATAGTTATCAACCATTGCTTTTGGAATACCTGCTTCTTCTAACTTTTTATAAGTTTCTTCTGTTAAGTCTCCATTTTCTTGATATTCTGCTGATAATTCATCAAAATTAAAACCTTTATCTTCTGTCAGATTTTTTGCTTCTTCTGTTGAAGGTGTCTCTGTGTTTTCTTTTACAGTTTCAGATACATCTTGATCACCATCCTCATTAGATTTTTCTTCATTTAAATTGTTTCCTAACTTCTTTTGTAATTCTTGATAAGATTTTTCTAAATCTTCAACATTATTGAACTTTCCAGCATACATTTTTTCTTCATCTGTTTTAAGTTCATTATTCACTCTTTCTTGATTTTCATCAAACTTGTTCAACATATCTTGATTATGTTGTTCTACTTCTTCTGTTGTTTTTTCCATTCTATATTATTCCTTTGTTTTTATTCTAATGGCAACCGCCGTTTTATTCTGGTTGATTACCTAATTCTTGTGCTGCACCTTGAATTAATGCTTCACCACCACTTGCTGCCATTTGTTGCATTGCTACTTGGTCTGCTTGTTGCATCATTTGTTCTTGTTGTTCTTGTTGTATAGATTGTTGTGTTTTAATTAAACCTTCACTATCTATATTTAAACTATCTGCAACCCTTTCAATAAATACTGATACATTGGCATACTGATTAAATATTTCAGGGCCTAATATACTTTGTAATGTTTGACTAAATGTAGTTAGTTTATTGAAATCATGCGTTCTTGATAATGCATCTAAACCAGATACTACTACTGGCTTAACTAAATCAGTATCTAATTTAATTTTTTGTTCTTTCATCAGTAATCTTACTAATGGTTGTTGAAAGTCAATAGATAATATACTATATATACCACCTAATGCATCTTCTAATTCACTTGCCATTAACTGAACTTCATATGCTGTTGTTCTTTCACTATCTCTTCTTGCACTTTCATTTAATAAGAATGCACTTGCTAATCTTCTTTGTATATCATTTTGTGTATTATATGCAACTGTCATATCGTGTGCTTTTTGAACTTGTAATGTAGTCACCTCATTCGCATTTCCTTCTATAATTGCTCCATTACTTGCTTTTGCTACATCTTTTGCTTTTGTAGCACCCATAGGATTAACCATAAATAATACCTTACTTGATGCTGCTGAACCTTCTACAATTGCTTGTGTTAATGCTTCTAAACTTCTTAAATCTCCAATGTATTGTTCAACTAAACCTCTACCATAATTTTCATTACTTATAGCTGTCCATCTTAATGCTAACCAAGGTAATGTGTCTTTATCATATTTTCCTACTGATTGTTCTATTTTAATTTCTTCAACTTCTTGCCATACATCGAATTTACCTTCTTCATTTAATATAATACCTGTATAGATATCATATTGTTTGAATTGGTCTGGTTCTTTTATTTGACTTTGCACATCTTCTGGCAAATTAGTTTTATTTGTTTGTTCTTTAATAATAATTTTAAGTATTGAACCATCTCCACTTCTTTTTATTACATATTGACTTAAATCTAAAACTTTTATACCATTATTTGGTTGTTTGAATACTAATACATTACCTGTTGATATTAACAATTTAAACATATGGAATGCACTTACTCTAATTCCTTCTATTTCTACTGTTGATGCTATAATATCTTCTAAACTTCTTAATGTGTTTTTAATTTGTTCTGCTTGTTCTGGTTGTTCTTTTTCAACTATTGCTAATTCATTCTTATCTGCCATAAACTTAAAGAATGGTTGGTTAGGTGGTAATAATGCTAATAACAACTTACTACCTAAATTATTTACAGCTCTACTACCTAAACTTTGAAATGGAGTAGGTAGAGTATCTGCTTCTTTGTGGTCTTCATCAGTTAATAAAGAAGGTATAGTCAATTCAGCACATTCTATAGCTCTATCTAATATATCTTTTCTATCAATTGCCAATGAATTGTATTCTTTTTTTAAACTTTCCATATCTAATTACCTTTTATTCTATTCTACCAAGACCTACACCACTATTTAGTGTGTTTGTTGGTTTTACTTTTTTTATTTTTAATTTATCTTTCAAAGATTTCTCTTTAATTTGTTTATTACTAACGCCTGTCTCTAATTTTGCTTCCTCAACTGGAGCTATTGGAGCTGGTGCTGGAGCTGGTGCTGGAGCCTTGCTCCCGCCGAATAATCCACCCATATTACTTACCTTCCTTATTATTTGTTAGACTTTTTATATAGTCTATTATTTCTATATTACCTACAAGTTTACCTAAATCAAAATCTTCTAATTTTTCTCTTGGTATTCTATCAGGAACCATTTTTTCTAATATATCTATCAAGTTATTTAATGTCATATTATTGTCCATTGTTACGTACATCATATGTTTGCATAAACAAAACTTCATCCATTATATATGTATATGTCATATTACCTCTAACTATCAGTCTATCTTCAACAATTATCATTGATTTAACATTTTCTATAACTTCATCTATATTGTCTTTTGTTAATATTCTTATGTTCATTTTTTCTCCTTTTTGTTTCTACTAATGGTAGCCGCCATATTATCAACCAGAATGAACAAAAAGTATGATGTCAAAAACCAGAATGAACAACTTTAGTTGTGAAATGTTAGTTGGCTTATGCCATAACAATAATAAATATAACAACAATGTTATACTTAACAACAATGTTCTACAGAATAAAAACAAACTGATAATGATTATCAGAATGGCGGCTACCATACGAGGGTATATCTTCCTTAATACATACTCCCTCTTGGTTTTTTTGTGTTGTATAACATTGATAACTATGTTTTTGTTGTATCTAACCCCTGGGTGGAAATCCTAATCATCATTTGTATCAAATGATTATATCTTCCACTAATAAGTTTGCTTAACTTGCTTCTAATGGTAACTGCCATATTTAGTAAACCAAAAAAAAGGGAAGTAGTTTTACCTACCTCCCTAATTTTATACCTATTTTATACAATATATTTAATACCATTCTTTTATGTTCTTGGCATATGTAGAACCTTGTTCATCTAAAAAGATATCCATTGTGAATAGTTCTTCTGTTTGTCTATTCTTTGCTATTGTCATATGTTTTTTTCCATCTTCATCTTTTGTTAAGAATATTGATATATCACTATCATACATAATATTACCACTACCCTTAAAACTTAATCTACCAGACTTTAAATCTTCTTCTGATATTTGGTTAATTAAAATTATTACAATATTTTTTGTTTGTGCTAATTTACTTAATGCCTTACTAATATTACTAAAATGAATATGTTGTTCCTTTGTAGGACTTTCAATTTTCATCATACTATCTATAACAAATAATTGAACACCACTATCTGCATATAATGTTATTTCCATTATTAAACTATCTAATCCTCTACTTTCATCATCTACTATTAAGTTTTTTAATTGATTTTCTGTTTTACAGAACTTTTCTAATTTTCTAACTACCTTTGCTTCTGCCATTTCAAAATTAAAAAATACTGTGCTATTCACCTTTGCCATATTTGCTAATATTTCAAAAGTTATATAAGACTTACCAGTATGACTTGCACCACCTAATGTTATAAAAGAACCATGCTCTACACCACCTCCTAACTTATCATCTAATGGCTTAATACCACTTTCTAATTTAAGTTTTTTTGGTTTAGAATTAAAAGTCTTAATATAATCTGCTGCAACTATACCTGGTCTTGCCTTACCTTCATTTTGTATTAAATTTAATAATTCAAGTTTTAAACTGTGATATTGTTTGCTTAATTTGTATTTTTCTTCTCTATCTATTTTACATTCATTATTTATTTTATATTCTAAAAACTTAATCTCTTTTTTAAGCCTTTCCATTGTTTTTTCATTATTCATTTTTTTATTCCTTATTAAAATGGAGCGTCTGTTTCGTCTTCCTTATAACTATCTAAATCAGAATTAAAAGGATTTAAACCACTTACTAAATCATCATCACTTAAATCATCTAAATCTAATGCTTTGTCTTCTATTTTATCTGTTTCTAATACTTTAAATGCTATAAATGCTATACTTTCTACAAAAGTTCCATCTTGTTTTTGATAAAACTTCGGTTCAAATTTACCACTTATTTTTATCATTTCATTTTCACTTGGAGTATAATCATTAAATAATGTTATATTTACATATGCATTCTCCCAACCTGTTCCATCTTGTTTCTTTTTACCATAACTAAATGTAAATGTGCTATATTTTGTCCCACTTTTTGCTTCCCATTGTTTTACTTTAAAACATTTTCCTGTTAATATATTTTCGAATGTCATTTTATTTTACCCCATTTTTTAATGTTTTTTCACAGAATATCATCAATTCTGTCTTATTTTTCTTATCAATTTTGTTTTTTGTTAAATATTCTTCAATTTCAATCTTATTTTTCTTTAATAAACTATTAAAATCAGCCCATATTTTGTTCTTTCTTTCTTGTTCTTGCTGTTTGCCATCAATTACTTTTGCATCTATCATATTTTCAGTTTCTGGCTGTTCAAAACCTGAATATATATAAGAACCTAAACCTAACATTGCAATTGTTTTAATATAGCATCTTTGGATCGTTGAATTGATATCAAACATATTTGCTATTGGTCTATCAATTTCTTTTTTAAATCTAATAACTTTACCTTCTGTTGAATACATTGGATTATTTGAAAAATCTAATACAGGTAAAGTAAAAGATTTTGTAATTTTTTCACCTTCAAACCATACAGATACTTCTGTTTTAACATATATACCTAATGGACTATCAAAATATTGATAACCTTCACTATCAATAACTCTATATTCAACTGCTTCTACATAATTATGTAATATTCTAAAACCTTCCATCCATTTTAAATATGACAATGACTGCTTTTTATCAACATATTTATTAACATTTACCCCATTTAATAACTTAAATAATTTTGCTTGTTTTTCCATTTTATTTCCCTTGTTTTTTAATTTGTTCTTCATTTAAGATGTAATATCTTAAAACCATACTATCTTCTAATTTTAAATTGTCATTGATATTTTTAATATAAGTTTTTCTTATACCTTCTTCTACCTTTTTAATTTGTGCATTCTTTGGTTCAGGTCTATATACTTTATTATCTATATTTTTACAATCTTTACAATAATTCCGTCTATCTAACCTACTGTTCTTATCAAATACAAAATCTTCTAAATCTTCTATTGTTGTTGCCTCTTTATGACAACAAGAACATTTCCTAATATAACTTGCACTATTTATGTTATTTGTCAATTCCCTTAATATACTTTCTTTCATTTTTTCTCCTAACTAATAATATATTTACTATTTAATACTTCTTGCAAATCTAAATCTGCCACATATGGTATAAATTTTTCTTCATTTAATACCTCTTTTTCAAACTTTTCTAATGGTTTTGTCCCCATAATTTCTACATAACTTTCTCTAAATGATTGGTGTAATACTTCAATATCATTTGGTAATACACTAAAACTATCGTGGATTAACATAAAATTTTCTACCCCTTTTTCAGCACATTTTTTAACTGTATTAAATAAAATTGCTGCATCAACACTATGAACAAAATTAGGTGCTATACCATTTTTTTGTTTTCCTCTGTCAATATTTTCTGTTCTTTTCTTTAATTTAACTTGTATTCCTAATGTTTTAATATTTACACTTTCTTCTCTTTGGTATTGCTGAAATACTGGAAAATCCATAAAGTTAGTCCAAATAATTGGAGTTTTTGCTTTTTCACCATTTTTAACATCTTTATAAAATTCTGATACACATTCAACTATAAATTTTTGGCCTCTTCCTGCTGCTTTAACTACATTATTGATTGCTTTCATATGCACTTCTGTCAATAGTCTGTATGTTGTGTATTCTTCACCTTCTAATAATAAACTCCCACCATTTGCCTTATCTTCTAACATAACATCTCTAATTTGATTTGTTATACCTTGAGCTGATACACTATATGGAGTAGTCATTACATTTCTTTTAACTAATTTTCTGCTAATTCTTGTCTTATAATATTCACTTGCTTTATAACTGTTATATTCTTCTATTTTTTCTTCTTCACCTTTCAATTTTCTTTGAAATATTTTTGAATGTTCTTTATCATTTAATATTCTTCTTGCTTCTTTTGCTACTGCTTCATAAATATCATTTCTTTCTTCACCTATTACACAAGTTGCCGCTGCACCTTCTTTATCTAATAATAGTCCAGAATATACTTGAATACCACTGCAAACTGCATCCATTGCTAAAGGTAGATGAACTTTCTTACCATCTAAATAATCAATATAAGATAAACAACCTGCTAAAAACATTAAAGGGTCTTCACTTCCTAAATGTTTTAAGTTATCTAATGGATTTCTTCCTATCATTTCAACTAAAACTTTATTATCATCAAACCATTTTACTCTATCTTCATAACTATCTTTATCATTTCCATAACAATTACTTATATGAACTTTTAACCAATATAAACCTTTTTCATCTAATATTTGTCCTTCTTTAAACTGTAATAATGCTTTAACTTTTCCTGTCCCTTGTGGATTAAAAGTTTGTTGAACTGGATATAACCTACCTCTAAAATCTGTGTTATATGTGAAATAAAATTCATCAAAATTACTATATTCTTTTGCAACATGCACAGCACTATAATATGCTAATCTTTTGCTTCGATTAACTTGTTGATAATCTTGTGCTTCTAAATAGTTTTTAAACCATTTATATTTTGAACCAGGGATAGATTTGTCCCAGTCTTCTGGAGCTATTTCTAATGTATCTAATTCATTTGCATAAGGTATTCCACCATATAATGATTGATTTAATAAAGTTGTAGAAGGGTCAATTAAATTATTATCTATAATATACTCTACTATTTTTAAAACTTTTTTATTAACTTGCCATTTTGTCTTTTGTATTTTATTAACTTCATCATACATTTTATCAAAACCTCCTAACTCATCATATTCTTCAAAATATTCTCTACCTTGTTTTGATATTTTATGATTTAATTTAATAAAACTTAAAGTATTATCAGTCAAATAACCCGCATTATCGTAGAAATGTGTCCAATCTCTTGGCTCTACTATCATAGGCTTATACTGTATAATATTTAAAATATCTTTCTTTCTTATAATATCTAACATAGGCAATAAGTCCTTACTTAAACCTACTGACTTACTTCCACTTTTTTTTGTCCCATTAAATCTAATTGTTTCTATAAATAGTCCAACGTTTGCCTCCAATACTATTTTTAATAAAGTCAAACCTATTTGAACTTTAACTTTTGTATCTATATTTAATTCATGCGCTGCACTACTTAATGTTTTTAATTGTTTTTGTTTTGCCCAACCTTTTCTATGTTTTGCATTTAAAATACCTTGAACTAAATAAGGATTATCTTTTTCTAATTCACTTACTAATATATGTTTTTCTATATTTTTAAATATTTCATTACTTATTTCTGTAAAAGTATCATTCCTGGCACCTATTGCATTTAAAACACTCTTAATAGCAATATAAGATAATGTTTTATATTCTTTTTTATCAAAATACTCTAATAAAACTTTTCTTGCAACACCTCTATTATTACTATTACTTAAAACTTTCTCTAATTTTATTTCTACTCTATCAATTGACATTCTAATTAAAGACATCCCCGGGCTTGTATCTGCAAAACTTCCATTAACAGTGTTTTTTATGAACAATTCATTCATCTTTTTTGTAGCATCTTCAATACTTTGTTGCTCTAATTCTTTTTGTTGTTCTAATTTTTGTTTTAAAACACCTAAATATTTTAATTTTTCATTTTTTTTAATATTTTCATTCATAAATTTCCCCTTGTTTTTTTATAAGTCTTTATAACTTTGTTTTGTTTGTTCTTTTATAACTTCATTTACATAGATTTTTGTATTACCTATATCATTTATATGTTCTTCTGCATCTTTTTCCCATTCTTCTAATGCTTCAATTATTGGCAATAATAAACTACCATTAAATGGTGCTGTATTTTCCATTTTCTTTAATCTTCTTATTGTTTCTTTTATCATGCTTTCTGTTCCATATAAAAACTCTATACTATTCTTCGTTATCTTCAATGTATTCATAACTTTTACCTCTTTTTTCTTTAAACCATTCTACTGGTATTTTTTTATCTGCCCACTTAAAACCGTGATGGTCGCACCAATTGCCATAAGTTGTTTTGCTTGCTGCTGATATAGTTTTTTTTGAATTATAAAAAATAAATCTAATATCATAATCAGGCTCTTGTTCTTTTATCAAAATATGTTTGTATCTATCTTTTGCCTCGAATATCCCTTTGGCTTCAATAACTATTCCATTTTCTAAAATAAAATCTGGTGTATATGTTGCAATCCTTGATGGAACTTCATATTTTATTTTGTATTCTTCATAAGAAAAACTTACATCATTATTTACCATAAAAGTTGCCAAATTGCTTTCAAATATACTTCTATAAATACCTCTTCTTATACTATTACCTTTTGCCATCTTAAATACCTTTTAAATCTTCTTTACAATCTTTTAAAACGGACCTATAATAAATAAGTTCTGCTTGTTTATCACTTAAATTCTTGCCTATTTCAGACTTTTTCTTCTTAATTCTTAAAACTTCCTGATTTAATTCTTTTATTGTTTCTTTTACTTCTGCAACTATTGCAACTATTTCTTTTTTTTGTTCTTTTTTACTGTTAAATATCATCTATTGTTCCTCTCTATTTTTTATCAATTCTATTATTTTTTCTAAACTAATCTTATCACCGCTCTCATCTAATAAATTAAATATTTCTTCATAATTATTAAAATTATAATAATCCATAATCATATTTAATTGCTCTTTTTCTGTTAATTTTTCCATTTTTTACCTTTTATATACTTTATTTGTTAATGTTATATATTTATAATTCGTTCCTATTTTATCATATACTAAACCTTTTTTGGTTATAAACGCATAATCATAATAAAAATTACCAATTCTTTCTTTTTGTTTTCTTTTCTTAAAATCAATTAAGTTTTTTTCTTGTTTTGTTCTTTTCATTTTTTCCCTTTAAATAGTTTTAAGACTTTTTCGGTCTATATTTTTAATGTTCTTTTAAACCTGTATAAAAGAATAAAAACTCTTCATAGCTCATTCCTTTTTCTTCTAAATAATCTAAATAATCCTTATAATTATCAAAACTAAATAATTCTGCTACATATTCCAACTTCTCAATACTTACCTCTTCGATTTTAAAATCTTCAACGATAGAATTATCTTTAATTCTTGTTATTTGTTCTACTATCCTATTTTTCTCTTGTCTTTCTTTTTTCATTGTTTCCAATTTTTTGTTTAGCATTATTCGTTCCATATTTTCCCTTTTTACTATCATTTTTATTATCATTTTTATTATCCTTTTTATTATCATTTTTATTGTCCTTTATTATTTTTTATTCTAATGGCAACCGCCATTTTATTAAAATTTATTGTATTTTGTTTCAATATGTTCTATTATATCTTCTTGCGTCCAGCCTTTTTCTTCTAAATCTTCCATCTCTTTTTCTATTTCACTTCTATCCACCTCAATAAAATATACAACCATTAAATAATTTATTACTATTATTAAACATATCAAAATAATTAAAATTGCTATCATTACTGCATAATCCATTACTATTCACCCAAAACCCATAATTCATAACCGTGTTCATCTGTATAAACTTCATATTCTATTAAAAAGCTATCATATACCTCTTCTACATTTATACTTTTCATTCCCAGTTTTTCTATGGTATCATTTATATAATCAGGGAATACTCCAGCATTATATAAAACATTGAAAACCTTCTCCTTTTTTTCTGTTCTTGATAAATACGATTGCATGACTACCCCTACCATATTTGTTTTTATTTTATCTAATAATAGTGTTTGTTTTTCCATTTTTTTAATTTCCTTTTATTTTTTTTTGTTATTCATCTATTTCTGTATAAGTAAAATCTATAATTATTTGCAAAAATTTATCATAATCATTTTGTCTTACACTTTCAATTATTTTTAATTCCATATCATTTTCTGCAATATCCTGTATAATTTCTTCTTTAATATCTTCGTCTAACTCTTCAAAGTCAAGATTTTCAGCCCATTCTTCGATTTGCTCAAAATATTCTCTGTGTCTTTCAATATCACGCCCTGCCCAGGCTGCTTGCAATGCGCCTTCTTCTATAAATTCAGCTCCATACACTTCGATTGCTAAATCTATATATTCGCAATCATCCTCACCGCTCCAATAAGGAGCATTATTTGCTGTTTCATATATCGCATCAATTAATTTTATATGATTATTTATATATACTTTGTAATCACCTTCGCCTATTACTTCTAAATATTCTAACATATTAATTTGTTTCATTTTTATTTCCTTTTATTTTATTTTTATTGCAGTTCATTTAAATCTGTATAAGTAAATTTTCTAATTATTTGAAAAAACATATCATAATCATTTTGTATTAAACTGTAAATTATTTTTAATTCCATATCGTTCTCTGCAATACCTTCTATGATTTCTTCTTTAATATCTTCTGATAATTCTTCAAAGTCAAGGTTTTTTGCCCAGTATTCAATATGTTTCATATATTTTCTTTCTACTTCAATAGTATAACCCGCCTGCGCTGCACTTATTGCGCCTTCTTCTATAATATCAGCTCCAAATGCTTCGACTGCTATATCTATATAATAACAATCATCATTATCGCTCCAATAATCAATATTACTTGCGATTTCATATATTTCCTCACTAATATCATCCCCCTTCTTTATATATACTTTGTAATCACCTGAGCCTATTTCTTCTAAATATTTTAATATATTAATTCTTTTCATTTTTTTTATTTCCTTTTATTTTTTTTTTTATATTAAGGGATTTACCCCCACCTTTTATTTTTTTTTGTTATT
>Ga0233441_1000705_pt1 | contig 36140 bp, 50 predicted proteins | sample SI_123_September_4_FD_182781 | JGI IMG/M metagenome (GOLD analysis project Ga0233441, IMG submission 182781) | Seawater microbial communities from Saanich Inlet, British Columbia, Canada - SI_123_September2016_135_MG | ecosystem: Environmental > Aquatic > Marine > Inlet | place: Canada: British...
GGCGATGCGGGACCTTGACGTCCGCCGCGTGTTCCGCCGCGCCGACACATGGGGCCGCGCCATGGGTGAGTGTCTGGTTCTGATGGTCACCGACGACCCGGACCCGCTCAACAAGCCGCTTCGGCCTGACAAGGTGAAGCGTATCCATCGCCTGGAGATCTTCGATCGTCGGGAGATCTTCCCGGTTCGCTACAACAGCGATATCGAGGCCGGTCCCCTGGGGATGCCCACCCACTACCACCTGTCGCCAAGGCGGACGGGGTACTCCAGCACCCAGGACAAGCCCCGCCGGTCCCTGACCGACGTGCACGCCTCTCGCCTGCTCCGGTTCTACGGCGACGACCTGCCCCCCTCCGAACTCGCGTTCGCCAACCAGGGCTACTCGGCGGCGTGGGGCGCGGACCCGATCGGACAGATGCTGTGGGACTCCATCCGGAACCTGTCCCAGACCGGGGCGTCCGGGGCTCGCATCGCCCAGGAGTTATCAATCGCCGTGTTCAAGATCGCGCCGACGCGTACCTCGGGCGACGAGAGCGCGAACTGGATCAGCCAGATCCGCAAGCTCAACATGATGAAGTCGGTGGCGCAGTCCGTGCTGCTCACCCCGGGCGACGACTTCCAGCGCGTGGCCGCGAACCCCAGCGGCTACAAGGACATTTCCGACCACGCCCGCCTGGAGCTCTCCCTGATGCTCGGGGCTCCCGTGACCCTGCTGTTCGGCGAGGCGCCCGGAGGGCTGAACACCGACGGCAGCAGCTGGCAATCCCTCTGGTACCAGGCCGTGGCCGATTGGCAGATCGACCGCTACGAGCCGCCCCTGCGCCAGCTTGTGACCGTGCTCTACCACGTCGAGCGCAACGCGCTGCCCAAGGAGTGGTCGATCGACTTCCTGCCGCTGGGCGATCTGTCCGAGAAGGAGCAGGCCGATATCAGGCTCGTCCACACCCAGGCCGACGCCGCCGCCATCATGGACGGGGTGCTGACCCCGGACGAGATCAGGAAGCAGCGCTACGCCCAGCCCGGGGGCTACAGGCACTCGATGCAGCCGGTGGAGGACGATCCCAAGCCCGCGCGAACCCCGACGCCCGATGACCCCGCGGCGGAGGAGGCCGCGCGCAGGATGATCGAGGAGCAGATCGCCGCCCAGCAGGCCCAAGACCGAGCAGACGCCAGCGAGGACTCCCTGTGCCTGCTGGTGCCCGTCCCCCAGGCAGGCATCGAGGAGCACGCAGAGTGGCGCAGGAAGGCCGAGGCCATCGTCGGCCCGCTGGCCCACGACGAGCCCCCGCACGTCACCGTGCTCTACCTGGGCGACGTGGACCCAGCCAGGGACGGCGAGGTGGAAGCCCTGGCCCGCCCCATCGCCGAGACCATGAGCCCCCAGCGCATGGCGACCTCCGGGCTGCAGGTGCTGGGAACGGCCGCGGTGCTCGAGCACGACGGCTGGACCCTCCGCGAGCTCAACGAGAAGCTGCTGCGCGCTCTGGCCCACATGGTGAGCGCCAAGCAGTTCCCCGGCTACCGAGCCCACGAGACCTTGGGATACAGCGAGACCATGAGGCCCGAGGACGTCGGGCGCCTGCTGGAGCTACAGCGCGACTGGGTGGCCGAGCGCGACGAGGACAAGTCCCCGGGCTGGATCGCCTCCCGCCTGGAGCTGCGGCGCGGTGACCGTGTCGTCGCCACCTTCCCGTTCCTGGCGAATCGGAAGGACGGGGGCGAGGAGTGACCAACGACTCCACCGTCTGCCTCACCGTGGACCTTGCCCCCGTGCGTGAGGTGGTGGACTCCATCGAGGACCTGCGCCGAAGGTGGGCCGCCCTGCCCCCGGCCGTGCGCCAGAGTCTGGCCCGGCTGATCTGGCTGCGGCCAGACGGCGAGGTGGTGCAGTACAGGGCGCAGGAGGAGGCCCCGTGCCCATCTACCAGGTGAAGGGCGGCTGGGTCTCCGGACGCTCCCGCATCGTCCACGCAGACGTCGATGCCGCCGCCAAGTTTGCCCTCCGCCGTCGTGCCCGCATCACGGCCAGGGACCGACGGATGCTCCTGGGCCGCACGGACGCCAAGCGCGCCGGGGGCCCCTTCTCCGGCCGCGTCCCCCGCTTCTCCGACCGCCTGGAGACCATGCAGCGCGAACTACTGCAGTCCCGGTGGCAGTTCGTCTTCGACCTGGTGATGCGCGTCGCCCGTGCCTCCATCCGCGAGCAGTCCAAGCAGGTGGAGGAGCTCAAGGGCGACCTGTCCAAGCGCGTGGACGGGGTCATCCTGCCGCGCCGCATGGACGCCGGGCCCTCCGTCCCCGCCGTGATCCAGGCCGTGCGCGGGATGCTGGACGACATTGTCGAGGCGGACGTCCCCGGCCTCGAACTCATCGGCAGGGAGATCGACGAGGACACCACGGACGCCACGGACCGGGAGTTGTCCCGGCTGTTCACAATCCCGATCGCCACCCACGTCCCCTCCCAGGACGTCAGGGCATGGGTGCTGGCCAACGTGGACTTCTCCCGCTCCATGCTGGACAAGGGCCTCGACGCCCTGGAGCGGACAGCGGACGAGGTCATGCGCGCCGTCGCCGCAGGGAAGCCGACCCTCGACCTGGCCAAGGAGTATCAGAAGCGCTTCGATCTGACGTGGAACAAGGCGAGCTTTCTGGCCAGGGACCAGACCGCGAACCTGTCAGCCGCCATCGCCCAGCAGCGCATGGAGTCGCTGGGGGTCGAGGAGTATCAGTGGAGTACGGTGGGGGACTCGAGGGTGCGCCAGGAGCATGCCGACCTGGATGGCAACATCTACAAGTGGAGCCAGCCGCCCGTGGCCTCCGATGCGGGGGACCGTGGGCACCCCGGGGAGCTCTGGCAGTGCCTACCAGGTGACACCGACGTGTCGCTCTGTCATCTCGCACGAGTAGCGTACCGGCGATGGTTCAGCGGTGATCTGGCCGAGATCGTTACGGCCACGGGTGAAACGCTTCGTGCGACACCGAACCATCCTGTACTCACGCGGCGCGGCTGGATCCCGGCGCATCTCGTCGAGGTGGGCGATGAGGTGTTCCGCGTTCGCCACGATCTCAGCGACAGAGCGGAAGCCGACGTAGAGCACGGAGTAGCCTGCATTCAGCAGGTGTTCGACGCGCTTTCGTCTGTGTGCGCTTGCGAGCGGTCCGGAAGCGTCCCTGTGGATTTCCACGGCGACGGCGCCGACGACGATGTCGATCTCGTACGAGTCGATTGGGACCTGCCTGGCGTGCTCGACTCCATGAGCCGTGAGGAATCCCGCGAACTCCTTCTCGCCTTTGCCGACGCGCCGACGCCCGCACTTGGCGATGTTGCCGAGCCACTCCGCGCTCTTCTCGTGGCCCCTGACAGCCTCGTTCGCGGCGCTGGTAAGGCGCTTGCGTTCTTCCTCGGTAGTACTGGCCATGCGGACGAACATGGCCTCGCTACGCCCGCGAAGTTCGACGCCGCGACGCTTGAGTTCGTTCGTGACCGTCTGTCTCTGCACTCCGTAGAACTCCGCCAGAGCTTTGACGCTCTCGCCAGCCTGGTATCGAACGGCCATCTCGGTCCGGTCGTAGTCCTTGGCGTTTGGCGCCGTACGCTTGGGGCTGATGTACTCGAACCCATGGGCGCGGAGGCACTTGCCGACGTTGTCAGCGCCGCCCCCCAGGGCCTCGGCGATCTCTCGCAGGTTGCGCCCATCCAGGTTGAGGCGGTGCGCGTTCTCCGCGTAGGTAGCTGTGTATTTGCGGGCCATGTCTACAACCTCGAGACCGCGACGGGATGGTATGCGGCCAACGGCATCATAACGCATAATTGCAGGTGCGTCGCTTTACCCGTACTCAAGAAGGGCGCCGAGGAGCGCGCCCGACTCATCGCCGAGGCGGACGCCCGCAAAGAATCGGAACTCGCGTGGATGCAGGCGAGCCCGACGGTGCGGGGGGAGATCCCGAATCAGTCAGGCATGGGTGACTGGAACAAGAAAAGACTGGAGGAGATCCGGCGCGGCGCCCGCAGTTCCGTCGGGCTATGATCTGAACGACCCCGCCCGGGCGCAACCAGGCGAGGCCGAACGCGACACGGACTCAGGAGGCCAACATGCCGCGCAAGAGGAAGATTATCACGCCTGACGGGAAGTGCGTATTCCCAGGATGCGATCGGGACTACCACGCCAACGGCTACTGCTCGAGCCACGACGGGCAGCGCAGGAGGGGCGGCACGCTGACCCCGCTCACCAACAGGCGCGGACCGAGTGAGATCGAGATCTTCAACGACCACGCCGAGATCGTTCTCACTGATCGCTACGGAGCCGAGAAGGCGCGGGCGCTCATCGACCTGGGCGATGTAGACGCTGTGTCTGACCACCGATGGGTCGCCGATCGTCGAGACTGTGCCACCTACGTCAGGGGCTACCCCGCGGGCAACCGGGGGGCTGGGCTGGTCTACCTGCACAGATTCCTCGTTGGCCCTGGCGACAAGCTCACCGTGGACCACTGGAATGGCGACGGGCTCGACAACAGGCGCGAGAACATCAGAGCAGTCACGCAGGGCCAGAACAACCAGAACCGCGCAATGAGCCCCAAGAACAAGTCGGGCCATCGCGGCGTTCATTGGGACGCGGACAGGGGGAAGTGGTTCGCTCAGGTTCGCGACAACGGGCGCGCTGTAGCGCTTGGCCGCTTCGATGACATCGAGGAAGCCGCCCGCGTCGCCACCGAGGCCCGCGAGCGGCTCTACGAGAACTTCCAGACCCGCGAGCCGTGATCCGCAAGGGCGTCAGGTCGAGCGTGGGGCTGTAGGCGATGCCGTCTCCATGGCCATGACCATAGCGTCGGCCTCCGAGCAGGCAAGCGGCCACTCGTCAGGAACAGCCCCGCCGCCAAGCTCCGATCTAACAATCCACCCCCTCGTGGGGCTGTCCGTCCATTCGATCCAGAGGCGCCCAGTTCCAGCGCCACGATAGTCGCTCCAAACATCCCTCACCAGCTCCAGCACGCAGCCGCGAGTAGCTGGATCGCGCATGTCTGGCCACCACCACCTGTTGCCCTGCAACGCCTTGGCGTGGTCCTCGTTCGGGATGTTCGCTCCATGTAGGTAGCCGACACCGTCGAGGTGGCGCGGGCGCATCCCGGCCATCCACCGAAAACCTTCGCACGCCACCAGCCTCTTGCCGAGACTCATCGCCCGTTCTTCTTTCATCTCTCACCTCGTGTGGTTGTGGTTTCTCGCAGCACCGGGCACGTCTCCCACCCCTCGCAGTCAGCGCAGCGCGGGCCAGATGTCGAGGATGCGACGGGTCACGGCCCCTCCAGATGCCCGGGCCTCACCCGATCGTCCATGGTGGTCTCCCACCGATAGTGCGTCAGCGTCTTCATGCCGTCTCGCACAACCTCGGCCATGGCCTCGGCGCCAGCAGCGGCAGCCTTGCATGCCTCCTCCATCGCGACAGCGGCTGCATCGAATCCGAGTGAGGCGCCCTTGAAGGCGGGCCATGCAGTATCCCGTAGCGTCCACCAGAAGAACAGGGACGACGCCCCGGCGCGCCCCCTTCGCGCATCCCTCCTCACCACCCGCAGCGCACGCTGCACGGTGTCCGGGCGGTAGCGCTCGGGGTCGGACATGACCTTGTAGGCGATGCGGCGTTTCATGGCGCCTCCTTCGTGACCCTCGAGGCCCGCATGAACCAGCGCCAGATCGAGCCATCGCCGACGGACCGGGGGACCCTGGACAGACCAAGGCGCCCAACCCGGGGTTCCTTGACGAGCCCCATGCGCACCGAGAACGGCGCCGGGCTCCGCTTGCGGTCGTGGATGGAGATCCCCGGCCCGCGCCGACCGAGGCGGGCCCAGCCACCCTCGCGCTGGAGCATGAACGAGAACAGGGGGCAGGAGGCGCAGAGGCCGCGGTGGTCGAGGGCGATCATCCCTCACCACCCTTCGCGCCCAGGGCCTCTTCCCACGCCGTGGCGATTGCGAGGGCGCGCTGGTCGGCGGGAACGAGTTGCACGCCACCCTGCCGCTTGTGGGGGATCCATTCCCATTGTCCGTCATGACCAGCGGAGAGGATCCATGCGCCGCACTCGTGGTAGAAAATCACCCCCTCGGCCACGGCTTCCGGGGGCGCCCCGAGGAAGAGCGCCAGCTGCGCGCAGGCCTCGCGGGCGGTGGGGGCGTGGGCGAGGTCGGGGGCAAAGAGATCCCATGCCTCGCGGCCCGATTCCGGATGATCGTCCCAGCTTTCGCCGCGAACCTGAACCCATCCATCCTCGTAGACACCAACCACGAAGTCCCCGTCATCGGTCTTGCAGCCTTCCCAGGGCGGGATCCGCTTCGCCTTCTCTTGCCAGGTCATGGGGCCTCCACGTATCGCATGAGGTGCTTGTCGATGACGTCGCGCAAGTGCAGATCGTCGTCCCAGTCGTTGTCCCCGTGCTCGGCGCAGGCTTGGCGCAGCGCGCAGATCACCTCTTCGCGCTCGAGCACCCAGGACGCCTGCCGGGCTGCCGGGTCGTCGTAGCCGAGGGATTGGAGGACCTGCTGCAGCATTGCCAGGCAGGCCCGGCGGTGGCCGATTTCATAGCTGGTCTCGTCGATGGGCTGGCAGGCGCTCACGACTTCACCCCCTCCCCATCCTCACCCTTCGGCGTCACCGTCACCTCGCCGTCCCTGATTCGGATCTCGCAGTGGTGGGACCACTTCTTGAGGCTGGACAGCTTCGGGTCGAGCCCCTGGCGCAGGTCGTAGCCCTGGCGAGGGGTGAGGCCTGGGACGTCGTTGGACCAATGTGGGGGCTTGGGGCGGCTCATGATTCTTCCTTGAGTTGTAGTTTCTCGGCTTGCCCGCGAGATACGAGCCTTCCGTCTTGGCTGTAGTCCTCCCAGACCACGGTAAACACTCCACCGAGAGACGGCCGCAGCACCACGCCGACGCCCCACCATGGGCGAGCCAGAGACCGGACCCTCTGGCCAGGTCTGAACGGGTGGTAGCCGAGCGGGATCTGAAACATCAGACAGCAGCCGACCGCACGCGGCGCATGGCCTCCGTGGTCGTGCAGGCTGCCTGCGCTTCCTCGAGCCGCACCGCGCGCACCGCGCGAGCGCTCCACCGGCGCAGCATGTCTCCGCGGCATTCGTGGCGCGTGACTGGCGCGTCGCTGCGGGACTGGAGGCGGGCAATGTTTGCGGTTGATGTCGAGAAAGCGAAGAACATGTCCTCTCCTGCCCGGCTTGACCCCCGGGCTGGGCTTGGGGGTTGGTGGTGGGGCTACTCGGCGGCGTCGCGCAGAGCCTGCTCCACGTCTTCCCAGCAGAAGCCATCCCAGTGACCGAGGGCTTCGGTGTTGACCATGTCGTCCACGTCGAAGGTGATGCCGGCTTGGTCGCACATGGCGCGGTGCTCGGCTACGGTGTCGGCTGCGGTGGCTTGGAGGGTAGCGGTGGTCATGTCGGCTCCGTTCGGTGTTCCTTGGGACACCTTCAATATACCCGTGCAGTGGAACATAGGCAAGCTCTCGGCCCAAAAAAGATACCAATACGGTGATATTTCTCTCCCTGTCCCAACTCTGGAACACGTCCACAAATTCGGACACCCGGTTGACACCTTGTCACCGCTCCGCTACCCTCCGTGACAGACGTGCAGCGATCTGGAGTTCGCGATCCCCTTCTCCGACGCCTCCCCCCGACGCTACGACCGTGCAGGCCCGCTCCGGTCGCCGTTCGTGCGTTCGGACGGCTCCGTGCTTGCCGAGTGCATCGCGACCCGCGAGGGGATCCTCGAGTACCCCCAGCCCGACGGCACCATCCGCCGCGAGCTGGTGACCCGCGCCGCAGTGCTGGACACTGCCCGCACCCTGCCCCGCTCGCCGATGACCCTGCACCACCCCAAGACGGGGTTCGTCACCACCGACAGCGTGAAGGACGACGGGACAGGCGACGTGGACGGGGACGCCACCGTCGAGGAGGACGCTCAGGGCTCCTTCGTGCGGGTCAAGGTCGCCCTGCGCCGGCAAGACGCCATCGACGCCTTCAACGAGGGCGTCAAGGAAGTCTCCTGCGGCTACGCCGTGGCCCTGGACGACACGCCAGGCGAGCACCCGATCTTCGGCCGCTACGACGCCCGACAGGTCGGCCGCGACTGCAACCACCTCGCCCAGGTCCCAGAGGGCCGGGCGGGTTCCACCGTTTCCCTCCGAACTGACTCCGCGGACGCCGCGGGTCGGTACGCCACCACGCCACCCCCCCCACGGGAGAAGCACATGAACCCGACCCTCGCGGCCCTCCTGACCGCGCTTGGTGTCGAGCGCCTGGACAACGAGGGAACGGCCCTCCAGTCCGGCATCGCCGCCGTGAAGACCCTCCGCAACGACGCCGACGAGAAGGCCACCGCCGAAGCCGAAGCCGACAAGGCCAAGACGGACGCCGAGGCCATGACCGAAGAACTCGAGAAGGCCAAGACCGACCGCGACGCCTGCCAGGCCAAGCTCGACAAGCTCCAGGGCGAGTTCGATGCCCTCCAGGCCAAGTTCACCAAGGCCGAGAAGGCCGACAAGGACCGCAAGGACGCGGCCGAGTTGGCGGACCTCCAGAAGCTGGCCGACAAGGTCAACGTCAAGCACGACGCCCTCGACCTGCCCGCCCTGCGCCTCGCCATCGCCAAGACCCGCGTGGACAGTGTCACCGACGAGTCCAGCGCTGGCTACGTGGACGGCATCCTCGACTCCATCCGCAAGGACTCCGGCAAGCGGGACCCCCGCTACGACGGGCTCCGCAACGACGACCCCAACCGCATCGACGGCGCCACCACGCCCGCCGACGATCCCTGGCTCGCCAACAACCGCGCCTCCAAGGAGGGCTGATCCATGTCCCCGGCTTCCACCTTCTTCCAGCGCGCCGACGACGCCCGCGCCCGTCAGCCCATCGGGTTCATCGGCGACTTCACGCGGAACCTGGACTACAAGTCCATCTCCGTGATGAACTCCAACCCCCAGGCCGCGCAGGTCACCACCATCTCGGTCCCCGCCGCGCCCGACAACAGCACCACCTACAAGGTGGTCATCGACGGCGCCTCCTGCGAGTTCACCACCGACGCCAGCGCGACCCAGGCCGAGCTCGGCGCGGGCCTCGAGGCCGCCATCAACGACAAGGCCGCCGCCTATCGGCTGTGCGCCGCGTCCTACGCGGGCGGCACCATCACGCTGACCGGCGTGTGGCCGGGCGTCAGCTGGACCACCACGGTCAACGCCTCCGAGACCACCCAGGACCTCGGCACCCCGACCAACACCACCACTGCCGCCAGCGCGGACACGGTGAGCTTCGGGCGGGCGATGGTCCTCTCGGGCTACGTCACCGACGAGGGCACCCCCAAGGGCTACGTGCCGGTGAGCACCGACTTCACGGCCCAGGTCGTGACCTTCACCTACGGTAGCGTGGGCGCGGGCGACGAGGTCTTCCTGGAGATCAGGTTCCAGGGCAAGCGCTTCGCCGAGAGCGTCACCTACGCCACCAGCCAGACCCTCACCCTCGCGGCGTTGGTCACGGCCATGGACGTCATCCTGGACGCCGCCTTCGGTGCCGCGCTGTCCATCGCGCTCGCCTCGGACGCCACCACCATCACCCTGACCTCCGACGTGGCGGGCTCCGAATTCCGCGGCGTCTCCAGCGTCAGCGGCGCTGGCACCGTCGCCAAGGCCAACACCACGGGCCCGAGCACCGACACCAGCCTGCTCCGCGCCATGGCCGGCGTCAGCGTGCGCCGCCTGGACGTCGAGAACGCCACCATCGACGGCGACGACCCGGTCTACGCCGCCAACCAGGGCGTGGAGGTCGCGGTCCGCGGGCATGGCATCGTGCAGCGCGACACCACCGAGACCTGGGCCTACGGCGACGAGGTCTACGTGGACCTCAACACGTCCACCAAGGGCCGCTTCTACAACGCCGCCGCAGCTGGCCGGGTCTGGATCGGGTCGTACAAGGCCAAGATCCAGCGCCAGGAGTACAGCACCACCACCGATGGCGTCGGCGTCATCAACCTCGACATGGGAGCCTGAGACCATGAACGCCCACTTCCTCCTCCTCAACGGGTCCCACGTCGAGCGTATGCAGTCCTACGGGGATATCTCGCGCGGCATCGCCGAGATCGCCGCAGGCTGCACCCCGCGCGCCGACTCCACCGGTCAGACCTTCTGGCCGACCGTCGAGCGCGGCATGGCCATCATGGAGCGCCGTGCTGACAGCTACGCGGCGCAGCTGAACGCCGACCTGCGACTCGACGGCTACGATCCGGGCCTGGGCATGTTCCAGCCCCGCGACCTGACGCAGAAGATGCGCAAGGTCATGGCCGAGCGCACCGCGCCGCTGAACGCCACCAAGGCCTTCTCGATCAACACCGAGGTCTCCCCCGGCATGCTCAACTACGAGCAGCGACGGACCTACGCGACCGGCGAGGCCGTGGTCTACCGCGGCGGCTCCGGGTCCAACATCCCCGCTGTCGGCATCGGCGCCGCGCACTTCTCCGCACCCGTGGTCTACCTGGCTTCGATGTACGAGATGGACTGGCTCGAGGGCCTGCGCGGCAACCTGACCGGCCTGGACACCGGCACCGCCAAGATGCGCGCCGCTCGTCTGGTCATCGACCAGATGATCAACCGCTGGACCTTCCAGGGCGCGAGCGACTACAACATCTACGGCTTGCTGAACCACCCCTACATGGACACCGCGCTGTCCGACGTGGACTGGATCGCCGCCACCTCCGCCGACGATATCGTCGAGGACTTCGGGCAGTGGGCCAACTACGCCGAGAACGAGAGCGGCGGTGTGTTCCAGCCTGACACCCTGCTGATCAGCACCAAGCTGTTCAACAAGTTCTCGAACCGGCGCTACGGCGACAACGCCGACAAGAGCATGATGGACTGGATGCTCTCGGCCAACAAGCACATCAAGAACGTGCTGCCCATCCGCGAGCTCAACGACGCCGGAGGGACCAACATCCACGCCATGGCCTTCACCCGCAAGGGCTCCGGCGCGGGCGACACCTCCGCCGAGATGATCGTGGCCATGACCCCCACCCCGCTCCCCCCCGAGCGGACGGCCATGTCCAGCAAGATGTTCATCGTGGCCGGTTTCGGCGGGCTCAACCAGCGCGAGGTCGGTGACAACCTCCTCGTCTACGTCCAGAGCGAGGCCTGATCATGCCCACCAAGCGTACCTTCGTCCGCAACACTTCCACGAACCGCGTCATCCTGGGCGGCGGGAAGGGCGTGCCCATGCTCACCCTCGGCGGCCAGGCTGACAAGGACGTGGACAAGGCTCCCAACATCGGCCAGCAGGTCGAGGGCCCGCGGGTCGCCCGCTACCGCAAGGGTGGCATGGGCGCGCTCGCCGAGCGTCTCGGGCTGCAGATCGGCTAATGGCCGACGCGACCGCCATCGACGCGGTCCTGCCCGTCTTTCGGATCGTCGCTCCGGAGTTCGCCTCTACGAGCGACGCAGACGTGGAAGACGTGGTCACGATCGTAGCAGGCTCCATCACGCCAGGCGTGTTCGGGGCCCGCACTACCGAGGCGGTCGCGCGGCTGACAGCTCACGAGTTCACCATGCAGGCCCGGGACGGGTCGGCTTCGGCCGGCTCTTCCGGGGTCGGCGGCGTGACGTCTCTCCGTACCGGGGACCTGGCGGTCTCCTACGGCTTCTCCTCCGCTTTCGCTTCGTCGTCCCATGAGGACGACTACTACCGCCAGAGCCGCCACGGCCTGGCCTACCTCCAGATCCGGGACAGCCGCTACCAGACCGGCGCTCGGATCCTGACATGAGGCTCTGACCATGGCCACCCCCCCCCGCATCATCGACCCCCGCATCGACGGCGCCCGCGCCATGCGCGCTCTCGTGCTCATGCTCGCCGACCAGAGCAAGCGCATCTACTGGCAGCCCATCGAGGGCGTGCCGACGCAGAGCGACGCGCTCGGCTACCCGACCATCTTCATCAGGACCGATCCGGGCGACGCAGGATCGTTCCTGTATCTGGACCCGGTCGGCGACGGCGCGGACATCATCCCCTCGGGCGGTTCGGGCTCCCAAGAGGTTATCGCCAACAACAGCGGTGGCGACTACGCGGCCGGGGATCTGGTGTACCTCCCGACCTGGGACGCGACCAACGGCATCCGCGAGGCCGTCCTGGCCGACAGCGACACCCCGGCCAAGCAGGCCACGCACGTCTGCATCGAGGCCATCGCCGACGGCGCTACCGGCACCGTGGCGGGCTCCTGGATCCAGCGCGACGTGGACACCAGCGGCTACAGCGCGGCGGACGTGCTCCTGTACCTGACCACCACGGCGACCACGACCAACACCACCAGCGAGACAATCCCGACGGCCAAGACCGACAACGGGCAAGAGGTCGCCATGGTGGCGATCAAGAGTGCCACCGTCGGCGTCATCGTCTGGTACCCGGGCGCCTCCCTGGTCAACAAGCACGGCAACGCCAGCCTTCAGGTTGACGCCCTGAGCGCGGACGCCACCGGGCGGGCAATCATCGAGGCCGGGTTCTTCAACGAGGCCACGGTGGTCGATCTGTTCGCCACCGACTCGTTCACCAATGCCGTGCTCATCCAGCTCATCGTGGACGGCGCGTTCCGAGCTGACGCCCCGACGCGGGCCCTGTTCGCGGACAAGGCCCTGACGGTGACCAAGCTGACCGGGACCGCGGCCGTGGCCAACGTGCCCGCCGCTGCCACCGCGACCCTGACCGGGATCGGCACCTACGCCCTGGACGACGGCGTCGGCGCGTTCGACCTCGACACCTTCGCAGGGCTCGACGACGGCGAGTGGGCGTGGCTCACCATCGGCGATATCGCCAACCCCGTCACCATCCGCGACAACGCGGTCGGCGCGGGCAACATCTACACCACGCGCGCCGCGTCGATCGTGCTTGCGGCCCTGGAAGACGTGGCCCTGGTCATCCGCGACGGCGCCAACTACAAGGTGCTGAGCGTCGTCAGCCAGGCGGGCATCGCCAGCGGCAGCACCGCGGAGACCATCAACGACCACGGCGCCATCACCCCAGCAGGCTCGAGTGACGCAGCGGGCGCCGAGACCATCGGAATGCTGCTCCCCATGGCCGTCTACGGCGCGTGGGCAGTGGACGGGGATGGCGCGCGGACCAACGGCGGCGGGCTGGTGGGTCAGATCGCCGCCCTGCAGGCCATGGGCGCCACCTACTGCAAGGTCTACGACCTGGGTACCACCACGTGGTCTGACGTCTCCCTGTCCTCGGCCCTGGCTGGCTGGACCGCCAACTACCAGCTCACCGCCGACGCAGCGAACGAAGAAGTAGGCGACCTGTTCGCCTTCGGCTTCGACGTTCCTGCCCCCGAGTTCGCCGTGGACCTCTCCCAGGCCGCGACGTGGGGCGGTGACGGCATGAAGTGGACCTATACCGATGGCGTTGGCTCTCGCGCAGATCTGACCGTCACGGGTGCGGGCGGCGAGGGCTACGACAACACCGACACCACGGCCCGCGACGGGCTGCGCTCCCTCCAGCAAAGCGGAGCCGTCACCGTCGAGCCTCCGTCTGACTTCACGGCCGACACCCTCGATGGCCAACTCGCTTATTGGTACGTCGGCGAGATCACCGCGCTGCAGGTCACCCAGACCCCGATCCTCAACGCCGTCCAGCACGACACGGTGACAGGCGAACAGGCCTGGCGAGTCCCGAACGACGGCAATTTGACAGCGCTGGTCGTGACCGACGAGGCCGGCGTGTTGCACACCACCCAGGACGTCGTCTTCCTGCTGTGGGACGCGATCAGCGGCGAGCACCGCAAGTTCACCTGGGCGCAGGACCGCCGCCGCGAGCGCATCACCTGCACTCCGTGGGCCCTGACCACCGCCGCCCGTCTGTTCCTCTACGTCATCCAAGAGGACGGCGCGGCCGAGCCGACCGTGAGCACCATCGAGGTCGAGTACAACGTCTCGACCACCAGCCACCAGCACGCCATGACCGCCGTGACCGTGACCCCGCCCGCCCACGCCGGCATGGGTCACACCCACCTCGTCTGATCCGAGAGGAGCCGATGTGTCCGGAGTCACCGATCGAGACATGGGGTACGACAGCCTGATGGCCGAGCTACGAGAGCTTGGCCAGGCTGGCAATCCTCGCGTCTACGTCGGCATCCTCCAGGACAAGGGCTCCGAGACGACCGAGGACGGCATCACCCTCGCCGGGTATGCCGCGGTCAACGAGTTCGGCAGCAGCGACGGCCACGTCCCAGAGCGCTCGTTCCTGCGCTCCACCGTGGCGGACAACAAGAACGCGTACGACAAGGAGATCGAGGAGTCCATCGCGGCCTTCATCGACGCGGCGATCAAGGTGGCTGGTGGCGGGAACAGGGTGCTCGAGTACAAGCTGGGGCGCCTCGGGCTGCTGGTGACTCGTGACGTCCAGAACAAGATCCGGGACCTCAAGGCGCCGCCCAACGCACCCTCGACCCTTGCCAGGAAGTACCCGGGGCAGAACCCGCTCATCCACACCGGCCGCATGCGCCAAAGCATCTCCCACAAGGTCGAGATGAAGGCCCGGGAGTCGGCAGCATGATCCTCGGTCTCGAGACCCTGAACCTCCGCCGCAACGCCGCCACCGTCTGGGCAGCGGGCCGAGGCACGTCCACGCCGACCGCCTCGACCTTCCAGGGCTCCTGGCAGCCTCTGTCCGGCCGAGAGATCGCCCTGCTTCCCGAGGGGGAGCGCGCGTCTGACTACGCCAAGGTCTACACCGAGACGGCCCTCAACACCTCGGATCAGCACACCAAGGTCTCCGCCGACCTCATCAGCAGGGACGGCAGCGCCTGGTTCAAGGTCCTGACCAGCGTTCCCTACTTCACCAACGCGCCGATCCCCCACTACAAGGCGCTGGCGAAGCGGGCCCAGGAGGCGGACGAATGACCGCCCCCCTCGAGACCCTGCGCCAAGCCGTGCTGACATGGGTGGCCGCCTACGCCAAGCCTGACGGCGTCGCCCTCGTGACCGCGGGCCTCGGAACCGCCGTCCAGGTCGTCTTCGCAGATCAGCCGCACGAACGCCCGGACCTGCCCTACCTGACGATCGACGTCACGTCCCCAGGGGCTGCCAACGGCCACGACGAGCAGATCGACGGACTGACCGGCGGGGGCGCCCCGACGAAGACCCCCAAGGGCCGCAGGACCGCCACCATCAGCATCCAGGGCTACGGCGAGGACACCGCCGAGTGGTTGGAGGAGCTCCGGCTCTCAATGACCCTCGCCGACGCCGTGGCCGACACGCTCGAGGCTGCTGGTTATCCCCGCTTCGGGTTCTTCACGGACGGCCCCCTGACCAACGTGGGCCAACTCCTCGACACCGAGAACGAGCATCGCTACGGCCTCGACGTCTTCGTCCACTACGCCGTCGCAGGCGCGGCCCGCACCCAGATCGAGCTGGCCACCATCGAGACCACGGTGACCCAGTCCTCCGACGCATACCCCGACCTCGAAACCACCATCACCGCAACCGTGTAGGTGACCCATGAGCCCGTACCTCGACCCCTCGACCCACGACGACCGCATCTCCATCACGGTCAACCTGGCCGTGCTCTCCACGGGCGGCGCCACCTTCCGGCCCCTGTTGGTCGGCAAGGACATCACCTTGGGCGCAGTCGTGTCCAAGGAGTATACCAGCGTCGTGACCGCTCAGGCGGACCTGGCCGCTGGCGAGATCAACGCCTGGACCCTGGCCGCCATCACCGAGATCTTCGGGCAGTCCCCGCGCCCCGCTTCTCTGCTGGTCGCGGAGTGGGACGACGCGGGTGGCGACACCATCGCCGACGCCCTCACCGCGGCTCTCGCGGACAACTCCGACTTCTACTGCATCTGCATCGAGGACCGCACCGCGGCCGACCACGTCGTCCTCTCCGGATGGATCGACACCCAGGAAGCCGCTGGTTCCAAGTTCGTGACGGTCATCCAGAGCGCCGACGCCGACTGGCTGACGACCGGCGGCGTGCCGGCCGGCTACTCCACCATCGACGACAAGGAGCGCGTCTTCGTCGTCTACCACGGCACGGACGCCGCCCCACGCGCCGAGGGGCTGGCCGGAAACCGTCTGGCTCGCAGCCCTGACGACAAGTCCGTCCCATGGAACAGCCCCGTGGCCGAGGTCTACAGCTTCACCGCTGACACGCCGACCCAGGCCCAGAAGGAATTCGCCCGCACCAACAACGGGAACACCCTGCTTCCCATGGGCACGATCTACGACGCCTACTGCGACCCGGGGCGCAACCTCAACAGCCGCGCATTCGACCAGATCATCACCGCCGATTGGTTCGAGACCCGGCTGAACGAGGGGCTCGCAGACCTGAACGCCACCCTCGCCGCCAACGGCGAGAAGCTGGGCGTGAACGCCGACGGCCAGAACCGCGTGGCGGGCACCATCGGCAAGGTCGCCTTGACCGGCGTGACCGCTGGCCACTTCGAGAAGGGCCAAGTCGTCATCACGCCCGAGACCATCACGGCCGCGGACAGGACTGCCCAGCAGCTCCGGTTCACCGTCGGCGCCCAGAACGTCGTCGGCGCCATCGCGATCGACGTCACCGTCAACCTTTCCACCACCGCCATCGTGTGAGCGTGACCCATGGCCGACACCACCCGCGCCTATGCCCCGAAGGCCGTCCAGGTCTTCCTCTCCCCCTACCGCATCCAGGGCTTTTCCGGTGACACCATCGTCACCGTCTCGCCGGTCACCGCCGACGATGAGCACGAGGTCTCCGTGGACGGCTCCGCGGTCGTGCTCAACGTCTCCAGCGACAACCGGCACATCGTCACCATGACGCTGCATCCGGAGTCCACCGGGTACAAGTACCTGGCCGAGATCCGCGCCGAGCAGCGGACCGAGGTGGAAGAGGGCGGCGCCTTGACGGCCCGTGCCTTCCGTCTCACCGACCCGAGCAACGGCGACACCTGGGAGAGCGACCACGCGATCATCATCTCCCGCCCTGACGTCAGCATGGGCTCTGGGCGCGACGGCGTCGAGTTCCGCGTGCTGCTCCCAGACCCGACCGTTTCCCTGGCGACCGCTCTGTAGCGGTAGCCTGACCACCGAGAGGACGCGCCATGTTCCATCAGTTCACACTCGAGGACGCCGACGGCAAGCAGCACAGCTACCGCGTGGCGGCTCACAACCCGACCGAAGGCTTCGGCGTCTGCTCCCGCATCGCCGCAGCGGTTATCGACCCCCTGGCCGGCACGGCGTTGTCCGTGCTCGTCAAGACCGTCCCTGCCGCCCTCAAGCGCGCAGCCAAGACCGATGGCAGCTTCGACCTCGAGTCCATCATGGACGATCCCGAGGTCATGGCCAACCTGGCCGGGCTGGACTTCACCAGCAGCGGGCCAGCGATGCGGCGTGCCATCGAGGCGATCGACCTGCCTCTGGTGCGCGACGTGCTGCGCCATGCCGAGCGCGACGGCAAGCCTCTGGCCCGGGACGTGGCATTCGACACCGCCTACCAGCGCAACTACGGCGAGCTCGTGGCCGCCGTGTGGAAGGTGGGGCAGTACAACCGTTTTTTCGGGCCGCTGGGTGGCTTCGGCGCCCTCGTCCGAGCAGCAACAACCAAGGCCAAGGCCGCTCTGTCACCCGACAGGCGGCCGCCGACGGAGTGAGCTGGTGGACCATGCGCCTTTCCGTGGACGGCTCCGGACGCGTTGACCCGGGGCGGATGCTTGCCGTCCGCCAGCTCGGGTTCGGCGACGTCTACGAAGCCCACGTAGCCCAGGACGCCATGGACGCGCTCCACAAGCTGGAGCGGGACAAGATCAAGCGCGAAGCCGCTGCCCGTCGGCAGCAGGGGCGCATGTAGATGGCGACCACGATCCGAGAGCTGCTGGTCGCCCTCGGGGTTGACGCCGACACGGCGGCGGTCTCCGAGTTCGACAGCGCCATCGGCGACGCCAAGAGCAGCATGGCGACAGCGGCGCAGGCCGCGGCTGTCCTTGCTGGCGGGATCGCGCTGGTTGCAGGGTCCATTGCAGCCGTGGTCAACGCCGTAGCGGTGTCTGGAGACGAGGCGGCCAAGGCGTCCAAGCGCGTTGGCGTCACCACGGCAGAGTTCCAAGAGCTCTCGTTCGCTGCTGACAGGTCCGGGGCGTCGATCCAGGACGTCGAGACGTCGCTGCGCCGCCTGGCCGTCGGCACGGACGAGCTGGCCACCACCGGAGGGACGGCCGCGGACGCTCTGACCCGCCTGTTCGGCGATGAAGACAGCGCGAAGGAGGCTTCGTCGCTTGGGCAGCTGGGCTTCCTGGAGGCCATCGCAGAAGAGATGAAGGGCCTCGAGGACGAGACCACCAAGATGGCTCTCGCCAACGACATTTTCGGCAAGGGCGGGGCCAAGCTTCTGCCGCTGCTGAACGAGGGCGGAGATGCCCTGCGGGCCTACCGTCAGGAGGCGCACGACCTCGGCCTGGTGCTCTCGGTGGAGGGCGCAGCGGCGTCAGAGGAGTTCGTGGACGGACTCACCAACGCCAAGGCATTCTTGGTCGGCCTCCGCAACACGATCGGAGAGGGCCTGCTTCCGGTCTTCAACGACATGCTCGGCAGGTTCTCCGACTGGGCGAAGGCCAACGGCGATATCATCCGCCAGCGGATGGAGAAGTGGGCCAAGAAGATCGAGGGCGGCATCATCGCCATCCGCGACGCCCTTGTCGCCCTCGAGGAGCGGATCGACGTCATCGCCACCGTCGGCTTCCTGTTCGAGGCTGCAGCGGTCGCGGCCGCTGCGTTGGCTACCGCGCTGTCCGCTGTGGTCGCCTACAAGACCACGTCGGCGATCCTGTCCATGATCAAGGCGTTCAAGTCGTTGGCCGCCATCGTCGGCGTGTCCGGGGCCGCGTTGGGCGGTTGGGTTGCGGCTGTGGCCGCGGTGATTGGCGTCATCGTGCTGCTCGCGCTTGCCTACCAGGATCTCGTGGTGCTGTGGCAGGGTGGTTCCAGCGCGATCGGTGAGTTCATCGAGAAGCACGAGGGCGCGGCCGGAATCATGGGAGCTCTCGTTCGTGAGGGCCAGGCGACCCTGGAAATGCTGCAGGCCATGATCGATCTGCTCGACGCTGTCGTCATCGCTTTCGACGGCGCGTGGTCGGCCGCGCAGGAGTTCCTGTCCGCCTTTGGGGTCGTCCTGCCGGAAGTCGGAGAGTTGATCGAGCGGTATCTAACGAGCGAGCTTGACCGCCTGACGGGGATGATTGGTGCCGTTACGGACGCCATCCAAGGCCTCACCGGGTTCGTATCTGGCGGGACCTACGAGCCGTCAGTGGCGCCAATGTCCGGGGCAAGCACAGCGATCAGCAACGCCGCGGTTAGCAACCAAGTCTCCGTCACCGTCAACGGACAAGCCGACGCCGACGATATCGCCAGGCAGATCGAGGACGCCCTGGCACGTAGCAACCGCGACGCCGTGGCAGCCCTGGCCGGAGCGGAGGTCTAATGGCAACCGCGCCCCTCGTCGTGACCCGCTCCGACGGCGTGTCCTGGAGTTTCGACGCGGTCACCAGGTACGCGCGCGACTTGCGGGCGCGTACCACGGATCACCCCGTCGAACTCGGGACCTCCATCTCCGACACCGTGATCAGGGAGCCCGGGCGAGATACCCCCTTGGCCACCGTGACCCGCTCTCCGCTCGAGGGCAGGACCTACGACCAGCCGACCGGCAAGGAGCGCGAGGACGCCGCTGTCGAGTTCCTGGAGGGCTGCTGGGGCCTGTCGCTGACCCTGGCCTATCCCGAGGAGGAGATCGACAGCTACGTGCTGGTCTCCATGTCCCACGAGAGGGGCGCCTACCGCTCGCTCCGCTTCTCGCTGGCATTCCGCGAGGTGGTGGTGGTCGAGGCGCAAACCGTCACGATCCCAGTCACCCAGGCCGCCGAGACGGCCGCCGACGGGCTGGCGTCCGAGGTGGATGCAGGCGAGCAGAGCGGGGCCACCCCGGACATGAGCGAGGCCGAGGAAGAGGCCGCGTCGTCGTGGCTGTACCAGCTGATCTACGGCAGCGAGCAAGAGGAGGCTTCCTGATGCCCCGTGAGCTCCCGTCGTTCGTCAGTCAGCCGTCTACGATCTTCACCCACACCATGGACGACACGCGCTACCGCGTCCGCCTGACCTGGCGAGCCCGTCAGCAGGCCTGGTACATGGACATCTACACGCAGGACATGACCCCGATCGCCAAGGGTCGCCGCCTATCCGGGCGCTCCGACCCACTCGTCGGCGTGCTGCAGGCCAGCCAGCCGCCCGGGGCGTTCCTGGTCTTCGGCGACCTGCGCCAGCGCGAGGAGTTGGGCACCGAAGACGGACGGCTCCTGTACTACTCCGAGAGCGAGATCCCGGACGAGGACTCCGACGATCTCGGGCTGCGGGTGACGACGTGACCCAGTTCGGCCGACTCGTGACCGTCCAGCTTGGCACCGAGGGTGACACGGGCCGGGAACTGTCCGCCCTGCGCGTCAAGTTCGACGTCCAGATGAACGACGGCTCGAGCCCGAACAGCGCCAAGATCGAGATCACGGGCGCCGCTTCGGACACCATCGCCCTGATGCAAGAGGACGGGGCCGTCATCCGGCTCCTGGTCGGCTACTCGAGCGAGGGCGTGGCGCGGCTCATCTTCCACGGGGAGCCCATCCCCGACGGCGTCAGCGAGCGCAGAGAGTCCACTGACCGCGTGCTGGTGGTCGAGGCCCAGGACGGCCGGAGCGCCTACACGGGCACATACCTGGACGTGGGCTACTCCGCCGAGCAGACCGCGGCGCAGGTCTTCCAGGTTGTCGCCGACGAACTCGGGCTGCCGCTGGGCACCTACGACGTCGGAGAGGACGAGCGATTCCCCTACGGTCGCGCCCTGTCCGGGACCGCGCGGGGGATCCTGGACGATCTCTGCGGCATGACCGGGCGCCAGTGGACGATCCGGGACGGCACGCTCCAGATCTGGGCGTCCGGGACCACCACGGGCGAGGAGGCGATCCTGTTCACGCCTACCACCGGCATGATCGGCAGCCCCACGAGGACTGATTCGGGCGTGGAGATCCGAGCCCTGATCGACCCCTCCATGCGCCCCGGGCGGGCGTTCCGCGTGACCTCCGAGAGCGTGTCCGGGGACTACCGCTGCACCGAATGCCGATTCCGGGGCGACTCCCGGGGCTCGGAGTTCTACGTGGAAGCCGTGGGGGCGACGCTATGAGCCGCAACACCACGCAGGCCCAGGTGCAAGACCAGGCCGCCAAGGCTGCCCGTGGCGCCGTCAGGGTCGCCGCTCCGGCGTGGGTGCTGTCCTACGACCGCGCCACGCAGACGGCCACCATCCAGATCGCGACCGCCTACCGTGTCCAGAACGACGACGGCGAGACGGTCGCCAGGGCTCGGCCGCCGGTCTCCAACGTCCCCGTTCAGTTCGCCGGCTCCGTGACCTGGGACCTCGAGGATGGCGAGTGGGGCCTGGCTCTGATCTGCGACCGCTCGATCGACGAGTGGAAGGCGACGGCAAGCCAGGCGACCGAGCCCCGCGACCCACGACGATTCGACATCACCGATGCCGTGTTCTTGGCCGGCGTGCAGGCCCCTGCATCCCCTCTGCCGTCCGCGGCCTACGCCAGCGGCGCCGTGGTGCTCTACGACCGCGGGACCGGTGACGTGCGGCTTGGGAGCTCATCCGCGTCCGACAAGGTAGCCCTCGACTCGCTGGTTAGGTCAGAGATCAATGCACTCTGGACCGCGATCTCGACCCACATACACCCAGGGGTGGTAGTTGGGCCTCTCTCCACCGGCGTCAGCACCACGACAGGGTCCGCCGGAAACGTCGGCTCGTCTGTCGTGAAGGCGGACACATGAGACTCGACACCTACCTTGACGGCCTGGACTTCCCCGATCGGCGCAGGCTGGTCTCCGGCATCGACCTGGTGGCCCAGCGGATCCGCGTCAGGCTCGCAACCCACAAGGGCGAGGTCCTGCGAGACGTGTCTATCGGCATGCCCTGGGTGGCGGTCCTGTCGTCCAAGCCCGTGCCGCTCGCCACCGTGCGATCCCACGCGCGAAAGCAGATCTCCGCGGTCAAGGGCGTCGTCTCCGTGTCCAACGTGCAAGCGACCGCGTCAGGGGGTACGATCTCCGTGTCCGCCGACGTCTCGACAGACGAGGGATCCGTGAGCATCTCCGCAACCATCCAGGACCACGACGCCAGATCGATGAGTTTCACCGCCAACTTCTGGGGCCGGGCCAGCTCGGTGCTGGCATGAGGAGGCTGACGTGAGCACCTACGGATTCGACTCCTCCGGCTACGTGGCCCCCCGGGCGGCAGACGAAGCGGAATTGATGCGGGACGGCGTGGACGCCGCCCTGCTCGACGCAGGCTACGCCGCCGTGGACTGGGATAGCGATCTGGTGCTGTCCATCCTGGTGGACGTGCTCGCCGACCGGCTCGGGAGCGTCTCGGAGATGACGCAGTCGATCCACGACTCCATGTCCCCCAACAACGCCACCGGGGTCCACCTGGATGATATCGGCGCGATCCGCGGCGTGGAGCGGGACCCCGCCACGCCCTCGACATGCACCGTCATCATCACCGGGACGACGGGGACGATCATCGTCACCGGCAAGCTGGTGCGCGGGGGCGGAGAGGACGACACAGCGCAGTGGGCGCTGACGGAAGACGTCACGATCCCCCTGGCCGGCACCACCACCACCGTCGTTCAGTGCACGGAGGACGGCCCAACGGCCGCTGTCATCGGCGAGATCGACGAGATCGTCACCCCGGTGTCAGGCTGGACGGCCGTCTACAACGCGGCGGCGGCGACGCTCGGCACCAACCTGGAGAGCGACAACGCCTACAGGCTCCGTCAGGCGTCCTCGCTGGCCAATCGCGGCTCTGGCACCCTGGCCGCGGTACAAGCACGCGTCCTCGCTCTGGACTACGTCCAGGGTGCCTTCTGCGTCTCCAACCGGACCGCGTCCGCCGCGGTCGTCTCCGGGCTCACCCTCCAGCCTCACTCCATCGCGGTCTGCGTCTACCCCTCCACGCTCACCACGGCACAAGAGGAAGAGTTGGCAGAGTTGCTCTACCGTCATCTCGACCCGGGTATCTACCTGAACGGCTCGACGACTGCGACGGTGACCCGCTCCGACGGCTACCAGGAGACCGTGCGCTGGTACTACGCGACCAGCCTGACCGTCAACGTGATCGCCACGGTCGTTCCCGATACCGGCTACGTGCTGGGCGACGTGAGCGACGACGTGGACACCGCGATCACCGATTGGTTCACCGACAACGCGGCGGGCGGGGTCGCCATCGACGATCTCGATCTGGAGGTCGCCATCGCCGACGACGTGGCTGGCGTGCGCCGTGTCACCGTGACTCTCAACGGCGACGCCTTCGTGCAGCCGATCGCTACCGAGTGGCCTGATCTCGGGACCGTGACGGTGACCACGTGAGCATCACCCCGTCCCTCGCTGTCGGCTACATCCCGAACCACGCGGAGATCGCGCTTGGTAGGATGCCTACTGCCCTGCAGGCTCAGCCCAGGACGTCGCGGATTGTCCAGGGCCTGGCCGCAGGGGTCCAAGACCTCGAAGACGTGGCCTTCTCGCTGCTGGACGGGATGACCCTGCACGCCGCGAAGGGCGTCCACCTGCGCGTCTGGGCGGACCTGGTCGGCCAGCCATACGACGGCCTGAACGACCAGCAGCTGCGGCGCTTCGTTCGCGCCCGCATGCGCGTGCTCCGCCTGTACCGACACGGGAGCGACAACCCGATCGACGCCCTGATCGATATCGCCAAGGACATCACGCAGGCCACGTCGGCCCGCTACTTCGGCCTCTACCCCGCGGGTCTCAACATCTCGATCTTCCGCGAGTCCTGGCTCTCCGACGAGGAGGCCAACGCTACGGTCCGCCTGATCGCCGAGGCCATCCCCGCGGGCGTGTCCTGGTGCCTCACCGAGGCCCTGCCCGGGTACGCCGGCTCGGGAACGACCTGGGGCACGACCATCCTCTCCCGGAGGCTCTACCCATGAGCGCCATTGACAGCCCATTTGACTGGGGAGCCGCAGCGACCGCGACCGGCGAGCCGCACGCCCCGGCCAGGCCCACGGATTCGCAGATCGCCCAGGGGTACCCGTCCGGTCAGCCCGTCCCAGCCGAGGAGTTCAACTGGCTGGCGTACATGATCGGCCAAGGTTTGCTTCCGCGGTTCGAGACCCTCGAGGAAGCCGTCGAGGGCATGAGCGACAGCGCAGGGGCCGCCATCGAGCAGGCCTGCCTGGTGGATGAGCACGACATGGACCAGGCGCCGGGGACGGCGCACACCACCACCGACACCAGCGACGACGTGGACAGCGTAGCGGTGACCGCCAAGTCGATCATCCTCATGCACGACGGCGCAGGGACCATCGTGAGTCGCGAGCGGGACACCACCACTGCGGTCGCCACCTACACCAAGACCAACGCCGGCAACAACTTCAAGGTCTGCAGCAATGGCGAGTACGTGGCCCTGGCATATGGTGCGTTCGTCGAGCTGTTCGACCACGATACCGGCGTGAGCCAGTGGGTACACAACAACGTCTCGACGGTCAACGATATCTGCATGGACGGCACGCACGTCTACGTCGCGGGGCAGCTTGCCGCGAACCAGGTCAAAGCCCTGACCATCGCAGCCGGAGCCCTGACGTGGTCCTACGACCACAACGCGAACCTATTCAGCATCGCCACCAACGGCCGTCAGGTCTTCGTAGCTGGCACTGCCTCCGGGCATGGCTCGGCCGCTACCATGCGAGCCCTGGACGCCGCCACGGGCAACGACGCCGCCAACGAGGGAGGCACGGCTCTGGACACGACAGGCGCCGCCTGGGACCTCGCCCCGAATGCCATCGCCGCCAACGAGCGGCTCGCCTGCGACGGTCGATACCTCTACGCGATCGACTCCGGCGCCGCTGCCCACCTGACCGTGAGGGGCTGTGCGGATGGCGTGACGCTCACCTCCCGCAACATCGCGGGGCTCGCCAACGAGCACAGCATCGCGGTCGATCAGGATCTGGTCCTCGTCGCCTACGATGCCGCGGGCGTCAACATCGTCGGCGCGTTCAACAAGTCGGATCTGTCGATGACCTGGAACTGGCAGCCAGCAGCAGGCGCGATCAACTCCGTGGCCACCGACGGAACCGCCGTCTTCACTGGCTACGACACGGGCGGCGGGTCCTCCATCGCTCGCATCTACCGGGGCAACAGGCCGGGAGTCTGGCGCCGCGTTGATCCGGGCGACGACTACCTGCCCATGCGTCAGCTCATCGTACCAGGCCAATAGGAGGATCCCATGAGCACAGGACACCAGGGACAGGTAGCAGGGAAAGATCCGGACACCGAGATCCGCTATGCCTACGACGAGACGCTGGAGATGGTGATGGACGTGTCTCCGCTCATGGGGGGATGGGCCCCGTCTAACGACTCGATCGCCTACGCAGCGGGGCCTCCTGACTACGTGACCGGAGCCACCGGCGGCGGCGCCACCATGACCGCCAGATACCCGCTGCGATTCGAGCAGAACAACACGGACGATCCTGCCGCGGGGACCGTCTTTACCCTCACTGGAATCCGTATCGACTACTACCGCGATGCCCTTTCGTCGTGCGATATTATCATCAACGAGTTGGCAGAGGACGGATCCGCCAGCGCGAACGCGCTCGAACAGTACGGCGCCCCGCAGTTCGGTGTGACCACGCCAGCATGGACCACCTATACCGATACGTTTTCTCACGCGATCGACGTGAAAAACAAGGGCTATTTTCTTGTCATGAGCCTTACCCCCAACGGGGCGGCGACAGCAAGGTTCGGCACCATTCGCCTGACCTACACCAAGACCGCCGTGGAGTGACCACATGACCACCGCCGGATTCCAGCTCGCCAACACCCTCGCCGTCCTCTTCGCCGGCCGCAACCCGCAGTGGGAGGAGCAGACCAGCTACACGGGAGCGCCAGCCACAGCTGCTGCAGGGGTCGCTCTGCAGTCGTCCGTGGTCGCGCTCCTGGTGGCGGCTCTCCGCTCCGAGGTCCACCGCAGGATCGCGGATGTGACCATGACCGTGCTCGACGTGGCTGCCACCTACACGGTCACCATCAACGGCAACGCCATCAACCACGCGACGCCCGCCAACGAGGACGCGCTGTTGATCGGGCTCCGCAACGCCGTCACAGCAGACGCTGTCGTCGGTGGTGCCGCGGGCGCGAACCAGATCGTGGAGGCCCGGTGCCTCGACTCCGCAGGAGCCGTCACCGCGGGCGCGGGGGCGGGTGGCAACCCGGCCGAGACGCTCCAGATCCTCGGCACCGTGAACGCAGACTGGACGATCGATATCGGCGCCACCGGGGCCGGTGCGCTTGCCTGCGTGGCGGATGCCAAGACCGCGACCCTGCTCCTCTACGAATACCCGGACACTACCAGCACCCTGAACAGCACGGTGGACCCACCTGAGGTCTGGACCCAGATCAACGGCGGCACCGTGAGCCTGGACTATCGCGGGGCCACCGAACGGGTCGAAACCGGAGGCCTGGCGCGGATCTGCGCCGAGTTGGCCAGCGTCGCAGGAGCGGGCGACGGCGCCACGGTCACCCACCGAGCACACGGGGTCTGGTTCGGGCCCTGCGTGGACGAGGAATAGACCATGTCCCGCAGCATCTTCCCCGGGGCTCTCGTTTCCGGCGCCATCGCGGACCACGTCGCGGAGTCAGACCCGCATGCGCCCTACCTGATGGAGGACGGCACGAAGCCCCTGACCGGCAACCTGACCGTGTCCGCTGGCGTCACCATCGACGGCCGGGACGTGGGCGCGGACGGGGCGCTGCTGGTCACCCACCTGGCCGATCCGCTTGGCGCTCACCCGCAGTACCAGCCTGATGCCCTGTTCGGGGACGGCGCCAGCGGCAACGGGACGATCGTTGGAACCGTGACCCTGACCAAGGCGATGTTCTACGACGATCTGACCGTGCCCGCCGGGACCGTCATCGAGACGGCAGGTTTTCCGATCTACGTGCGCGGCACCCTCACCATCGAGGCTACCGGCGAGATCCGCATGAACGGCGCCGATGCCGCTGCTGGCGTCGGCGGGGCTGCCATCCCGGCATCCGGAGTGCTCGGCGCCCAGAGCGGCGCAGGGGCGAACGGCCGCGCCACCGTTGGCGTCGGCGCCGCAGGCAACGCCCCGCCGGCAAACCAGATGCACCCGGGCGGCGCGGGCTCTGCAGGCGGCGGCGGCGCGGCTGGCGGCCAGGCTGGCGGCGGCGGCGGCGCGTCCACCGACTTCCCGGCCACCTTCGGCGAACTCCGAACCCCGGGGCACTTCTCCTACGGTTTCCTGGCTGCGCAAGGCACCCCTGGGTTCCTCGCGGGCGGCGGCGGCGGCGGCGCGGGCGGCTGTGATCCTGGAGTGGACACTGCCACGTCAGGCGGCGGCGGAGCTGGTGGCGGCGTCGTGCTCGTTGCCTGCTACGAACTGGACAACAGCGGCACGATCAGGGCGGACGGCGGCGACGGCGGCGACGGCGCGGCAACAGGCGCAGGTGTTGCTGGCGGCGGCGGCGGGGGCCAGGGCGGGCAGGTCCACGTCTTTGCATGGAAGACCACCGCACTCGGGACCGTCCAGGCGGCAGGTGGCGCGGGCGGGACGGCCGCTGGCGGCGCTACCGACGGCGTGGCCGGGGCGTCCGGATTCATCAACACCATCCAGGCTACGTGATACCATCCAGATCGAGGTGAACTATGGGCAGCCAGAGCACGAACGCACGAGACATCCCATGCAGACAGGAAGATGTGCAGGCCGTAGAGGCCGCCATCGAGGCCCTGGACCCTGGAGGCGCGGGCCTCGCCACCGAGATCAAGCAGGACGACATCATCACCAAGCAGGGTGACGGCAACCAGAAAACGCAGCTGGTGCAGAGCGACGGCAGCACACCGCCGCTCGAGGCTGGCGGCGACCACTACGACCAGCAGACCGACATCAAGGCCGCCACCGAGGCCACGCAGACGGCCGTGGAGGCTGGCGGCGCACTGTACCTGCTGAACGACGCGATCAGGACGGCCACCGAGGCCCTCGCCGCAGCGCTCACCACCATCGGTGCGGTGCTCGGCACGGTCAAGGGCCTCGCTGTCCTTGGCAGCGACGGCGCCAACTGGCGAGCCCTGCTCACCAACGCGGCTGGAAACCTGATCCCCAAGAGCCCGATCGCGGCTGACTTCCTGGTGACGGAGGCGAGCGCTGCGGCCATCGCAGCCTCGCTCGTCACCGCCGCCGGGGCCCGCACGTTCACCAAAATATCGGTCACATGGACAGCCGACGACGGAACGGCCGAGGTCGAAATGACTCTCGCCGCCGGTACCTACTGGGTGCACGCCGTCGGGTTCGAGAACGCTGTCGCCGCCGGTTCCGCGACCTTCCAGATTCACGGCAGCACCGAGACCGGGTTCACCCCCGGCGCCAACCGCGAAGAGTTCTACACCAGCACCGCGGGGATTGCCCTGCCGAACGGCGGCTATGACGCGTTCTTGGCTCCAATCCCCATCACGGTCCCCGTCGCGGCCAAGGTCTACTGGCGCATCGTCCCGAACGCCGGCACCACCACCGGGGCGCTGGACCTGTACCACACTCTGAATCAGTAGGGGCACGGCATGCCTGTACGCCCGACATACCCGAACCTGCCAAGCTCCGACGTAGACTGGACCATCTCCGCCGACACCGCCCAGGACGCCTACGCCTTGGTCACCGTCACGCTACAGGCGGACGCGGTCAGCACGGCACCGGACTCATGGGCGCTGGAGAAGCCGGCCAGCAGTTCGAGCAGTGTCAGCGGCTCGGGGCACACCGTCACCTACACCCCCGACTACCCGGGGACCTACGTGCTCACCGCGACCGTGGCGGGGGTCGAGGTGGCGCGGAACGTCTGCGTGGCGGGCATCAGCGGCATCTGGGAGCTCGTGCACGAGATCGACCTGACCGCAGAGTCCACGGTCGATATCAAGGCCGGCGGCGACGGGACCTACACCCTCGACTGCGGAATCGACCTCCAGGGAATCAACACCGCGCAGTGCTCCGTCTTCGCGATCACCAACGGCACCGGCCTGCACTACACCACGGCGTCAGGCAGCGTGGGCGACCCGCGATCCCAGTTCGATCTCGACACGGAGTTTTTCAGCGGCTACGACGACGAGACCGACTGGGCCGTGCAGTTCCGCGCGCAGATCACGGGGGACTCGGCCAACTATGAGCAGATGACCTACGGTGTGATCGCAACGGACTACGCCCTCGCGGGCATCGGGTTCACCCCGGCAGGCGCCAACACATCGAGGCAGGACGTCAGCGGCAGCACTGCGTCGGTGAGCTACTCGCACACTGGAGACGACCTGTTCTGCTGGCAGCAGATCGGACGGAACGCGATCCCGAGGGCCGACGCCTGGGTCTCTGGCCCAGTGGATCCCACGTCGATGACGATGCGGGCCGCCCGTCCGTTCTCTCTCGGAGACGCGAGGCCCGGCGCCACGGACAAGTTTCCGGCGGCGAGCCAGGAGTTTTTCATCGGCGTTGGCGTGGGTGGCAGCGGGACAGACTTCGACGTGATCGTCCCAACGATCTGGGTGCTCCGGAGGATCGCCTGATGCAGGCTCTATTCATCGTGATGGGCAACGGCCGATTCCACCCCCTGGCCATCCCTGACGACGCGATCGAGATCCCGCCGTCCAAGGTGGACAAGGTGATCGCCGCGCTCGAAGGCGGAAAGCAGAACGGACTCAACCGCGAGCTCCGCGGCAAGCTGGCCAGCATGACCGACGACGAGCGGGGCGCGCTGCTCCGTGGGCTTCGCGGGCTGCCGAGGTAGCCCGTGCCCGAAACCACGCCCCTCTCCATCGTCCAGCACCTGATCTCCGCGATCGGGCCTCGCGTGGACGCGCTCGCCGAGACCCAGGCCAACCACGGGGCGCGCCTGGACGCCCAGGAGAAGGCCTGCGCCGCCTGCCAGGCCGCACAGATAGAAAGCCGCGGGCGTGTCTGGGGGGCCGTCTCGGACGCCCTCAAACAGCCCGCGAGTTGGGGCGTGATCGCCCTGGCCCTCATCCTGTTGGCCCGCGACTGCGGCATCGACACCACGGGGCTGACCGCCGCCCCCATCCCTTCGGAGACGCCTCATGTCGCCAGCCAGCCTTGACCCGACGATCCTCGCCCAGACCCAGGCCACCCGCGAGGAGGACTGGCGGATCCCGTTCGACGAGGGCGAGGAGGACGTGGTCCGGGCCCTACTCCTCGAGTCCGGCCTGGACGTCCCGCCGTGCCTGGAGCGTCGCGCCGAGGACCGCCCCACCGATCCCGACTTCCGAACCGTCAGACAGTAGGAGCACCTCATGGGCAAAGGCGAAATCAACGGCCGCGCAGGCGTTCACCACAACGACACCGACGGCGAGCAGTGGGAACTCCACGTAGGCCAGCACGAGGTCTTCACCCGGACCGAGATGGAGTCACTGGCCGACAACGCGAACACGAGCAAGGCCGCGTTCCTGTCCCGGTTGGCGACCCTCAAGCCGAACTGGGACCTGTCCAGCGCGGAAGAGACGGGGGCCTACGAGGCGGCGAAGCGGTTGTATCCGTTCAGTCCGTAGAGGCCAGCCCAGCACGAAGCACCCTCAAGTCCGCATCGTTCCTCGACTCGCCCGGCTGGCGTAGCGCGTCCAGGGCCGCGGCGTCGGCGGGCTCCATACGGATCTCGCGGCGGACGGAGCGGGCCGTTGCGCCTTTGGGTGGGCGTCCTCTGCCTCGTTTGACGGGTGGCTTGTTCGCTGCGTAGAAGTCCCGAGCAAAGCCCGCCGGCGTTGTCCGTCGCCGCTCGTCCTTGCTGGACAGGCGGGCGAGCCAGTTACGCCCGCCCGGGACGCCGTTTGTGAACGTCGCAGGCTCGACCGGATGGCGCGCCGGGATCGCGAACTGGCCCCATAGATAGGTGCGCTTTCGGTGCGCGTCGCCATGATCGCAGGGGTCGAACTCGTAGCGAGGAACGCCCAGCTCGGTCTGCATGAGACCGGTGCCGCCCTTGTTGGCCAACCTGCCCGGTGGGTTCTCGAGGGCCCAAACTCGCGGCTGTAGCGCGTCGATGAGATCGAGCGTGCAGCGGACCATATCGAGGTGCTCTGCCGTTCTTCCGTCGGCGTCCTTCGCGTTCCACAGACGAGCGCCGGCCTTCGAGAAGTGGGTGCAGGGCGGGGCAGACAGCACGCAGTCCACGTCCCTAAAGGCTCCCAGAAGTGCGAAGTTGTTGCGCCAGAAACGCGCGTCGGCGCCGAGGGTGGCGAGACCGTCTTTGTCGTAGTCTCGCCAACCGAGGGGGTGCCGAACATCCGCAAGGATGACACGGTGAGTCGCCAGCCACGGCCGAGCCCATTCACCGGAGTAGTCGAAGAGCGAGAGGCAGACGGGGCGGGTCATGCCATCCTCCCAGAGTTGCGCATGGTGTAGGCAATGGCTCGCGCCTGTGCACGGACGATCCATCCGGGTAGCGAGCGGGCATCATCGCCGGCAGCGAGCGCGGCGTTGACCTCGTCAGCCTGCGAGGACGTGAGCGACTCTTGCTTGCTGTCCATGCGGCTGTCGTAGCGCACGGTCCGCGGGTTGACGGGATTCGCGAGGGCGCGCTGAAACGGGGTCATGCCGCCACCTCGAGATCCGTGATGGCGCAGACAGCGACGCTGACAGGGCCGCAGCCGCGGGCAGAGCGGAAGGCTTGACGGGTCGCGACGGACAGGCCCCAGCCGATGGCCTCATCGTTGAGCGCGTCGCTGACGAGGTCGCGTGTCTTGGGGCTGTTGTCCGCGCGCCCCCAGAGGCGCCGCTGCTCGGCCTTGAAATCGTCAACGGTGACCGTGTCGGCGTTGAGAGCACGCCCGTTGCGGATGATGCCGATTGCGATCTCGACGGCGTTTTTCTCGGCGCGGGTCATGGTGGCTCCGTCCTGCTTGGTACACTCTGGTAATACACCGGCACTAATCCCCTGTCAATAGGTGCCGGGAAATAATCCGAGATTCTTTTCGGGGCCCCTACCGCCCCCCATCCGGATCCAGACTCACCACCGTAGCCCCGGCCCTGCCCAGCAGCTCGGCCCGGAGCAGCTTGACGCCCCCCTGTCGGCGCAGGAGCCAGGCCAGGGCGCGGCAGAGCGTCACGAACCCGGACAGGGTGGGGCGCCCTTTCGTGAGGGCCTCCGCTACGGCCTTGTCCACCTTGACCGCGTGCCGCTCCGCCTCCTCGCCGAACGCTCTCGCGTCCTCGTGCAGGGATAGGATGGCGTCGCGTTCGTGCAAGTGGGGCCTCTGGGGGCAGCTTACCACGGGGCAACGTTGGTCGGTGGCACACAGTCATGACGAACGCCGTGGCCCGTGCTACCCTGACCCCAGCCCCGGAGCGCGCATGCCCACCCTTGCTGACGTCCTCGCCCCCGCTGGAATCGTTCCCCTGGTGGCGAGCGCATGGCCCAAGCCGAACGGGATCCCGTGCTGCAGCATGGTGGCGATGGCGATCCTTGCCGCCAACGACCGCGCCCCGGACGAGAGCCCCCACGGGTTGCCGGTCGGGCTCGGGGCGTGGCGCCGTGCGTCGCCGCAGGGCTGGTGGGAGATGGCGAACATCTGGGAGGGCCAGCATCCGTGGTCGAGCCTGGACGCGGCCCAGCACTTCTACCCCGGCGGCGAACTGCGCATCCAGGAGAGCGGCCGACACCCCCTGCCCGCCCTGACCCCTGGGCGGTGGCACGTCGTCCAGGACTGGCGCCTCGACCTGCGCGGTGGCCACACCTACCTGGTCCACCTGGCCGCGAGTGGTGAGCCCTACTACGGCGGCACGGCGATGCGGCTGGTCCAGTCCAGCGTCGCCCAGGGCTACCGCGACTGGGGCTGGTCTCGCTGGCCGCGGAAAGACGAGCGCATGGTTGGGGTGCTGACCCTGCCAGAAGGAGCCTGACATGACCCCCGCCGCCATCGCCATCCTGATCCTCTCCCTCACCACGGCCGGCGGGCTGGGCTGGGGCGCCCTCGAGCACCGGGCCCGCACCCAGGAACGCACCGCCGCGCAGCAGGCCGCCCAGGACGCCGCAGGAGCGCTCGCAGCTTGCGAGGCCATGACGGGCCCCGAGTCGCTGCGGGCCGCGGGAGAGGGGACGACGGACGCGCTCACGGTGGCGCTGGCAGCCGACGTGGAGGAGATCCGCATGCGCGCGGACTTCATCCGCTCGCTACAGTCCGCGGAGCTCACCACGGCCATGCTCGGGGCCTCCTCGCCGCAACTGCTCGCAGCGGAGCGGGCGATGGACCGGTGCGCGTCGCTCATCGTGAGCAAGGGAGCAGACGTTGCGGGCTGTGGCTCCTCGGGGCCCGTGGTGTCGGCTTGGTCTGCGGCCGTGGCTGCCCTGCCGGCTTGTCCAGAGCCGACCCCGCCAGTGTTGGAATCGGCGCCGGCTACCGCGGGACCCTAAAACAACCTCTCTTGCTTGAACCGCTCCGTCAGCACGCGAGCCGTCACGTCCACCCACGGCACGGGGTCGAGCCCTCTGCGCCGGTTGTCCTCGTTGTCCTGTCGCGAGCCCATGTCCCCTCCGACGAACCGGCGCCCGTGCTCGAGAGCAGCTGCGGCGCTCGTGCCGGCCCCAACGAACGGGTCGCAGCACAAGCCGCCGGGCGGGCAGAAGCAGCGGACAATGTCCTCGGCGAGCTTGTACGGCCAGCGCGCGGGGTGGTTCTGGCGCTCGATGTCGTCGGCTCCCGTGTGGAAGTTGCCCATGTGGCCGTATTGCCAGAGAGTGCCACGGTGGGTCTTCGCGTTCTCCACTGCCCACCCAGAGCGCTCGCGCTCGTATTTCGTCCCGTCTTGCTTGGTGTTCGTGGATTTTCCGCTTCCTGGGTAGAGGCTCTCACCGGCGATCGAGCGCTTGTCCATCCATCCGTCACCGGGGCGCTGGAACCACAACAGCGGCTCCCAGTCGTTCCTGAACCTACCGCTGTACGCCCCAGGCCCGCCCTGCCTCCCAAAAGCCAACCGATCCGGAACCCGGAACCCGATCTCTTCCGCCCAGTCGAGCATCAGCCGCCATGGATGGAAGCCGCGCTCAGTCCCGTAGCCCTTGCGCCATTCCCTCACCGGCGCGTCCACGTTGATCAGCGCGTGGCCTCCGGGCTTGAGCGCATCGAAGACCGCCACGCCCAGCCGGTGGTAGTCGTCCATGCCCCAGGAGCAGCCCATGCCATAATCCCTGGCGTCACAATAAGGCGGGCTTGTAAGCACCAAATCAGCGCCCCCGACATCGGCGCACGCCTTGAGCGTTACCGCAAAGTCGGCATGGTGTAGAGAGCATCGTTCCTTCCAGCGCATAGCGTGTCCTCGGGTTACAATAGGGGCATGGAACCCCTACACCTAAATCGTGAATGGCTCGCAAGCAAGTACCTTGATGAAGGGCTTTCCACCTATGCTATCGGTCGCATCGTAGGGCGCGACCCAAAGAGCATCCATCGAAAGCTCGTTGACTTTGGAATCCCTCGGCGTCCGAAGTGGCACAGGATCGCCACAGACTGCAACGCATCTATCCTGAGCCCTCGGAGGGGGTGGAATCACACAGACGAGGCGAAAGAGAAGATGCGCGAGGCTTCCAGCCACCCGCGGCCCGATCTTCGCGGAAGCGGGAACCCTATGCACGGGCTTTGTGGGCCGCTTCATCCAAACTGGAAGGGCGGCTCTACCCCAGAGCGCCAAAGGGTCTACGCCAGCGCAGAGTGGGCCGTCGTCGTTCGGGCGGTCCACGCAAGAGAGCGATACCTCTGCCAGCGATGCGGAGCGACAAACACGAAAGCCAGGATGAAGGACCCGAGCACGCTTCATCTTCACCACGTCAAGGGGTGGTCCGAGTTTCCAGATCTTCGTCTCGCCCCTGACAACATCGCGCTTCTCTGCGCGACGTGCCATCGATGGGTTCACTCGAGGAAGAACACATCTGGGGAATGGCTCGGGTAGATCCGCAGCGCCATCGCACAGGGCCAGGGTCTCGGCGAAGTCTCCGTGGTGGAGCGTTGTGTGGTCTTGCCATCTCATGGGGTCATCCTCCCCGCCAAACCCGGCCGGGGTCGGGTGGGGGTTAGTAGCGCCGGGACGTGTTTCCGTCCCTGTTGTCGCTCGGTGGGTCGTGCTCGCTGCCGCAGATCGGGCAGCGATAGTACGCACCACAGGCTGCTGGCTCGACGTAGATGCTCTCGTGGCCGCAGCCGCAGCGAACGACCAGAGCGTAGCGCCACACAGGAGGGTTGGCGGTGGCGGGCAGGGCGCCACGAAGTTCCATCAGTACCTCCGCCGGGCGACGATGGCCTCGGCGCAGGCGGCGGCGAGGGTGGGGCCAGCGTAGAAGACGCGGCTACCGTCGGTGACGTGCCAGAGGTCCTCGCGCACTCGGCGCGCAGACCAGCGGGGGCCGAGCCTGGCCAGGAGGATGCCGCCCAGGCCGTCGTGGGTGAGATCGGGCAAGCCTTCCGTGCCACGAAAACCACAATACTGGAAGCCAGTGCCCTGACTACCGAAATGCGCAAAGCAGCCCACAACCTCGCTGTTTTCGTCGATGCGTAGCTCGTGCATCCCCTCCGCCCACTCCCACCCTTCGACCTCCACGAGCTCGCGGGCCAGGGCTGTCAGGTCGGAGGTCATGGCGAGGTCTCCACCACGGCCGCGATCAGGTACCTACCCATCGTGGACCTCCAGCCATTCTGATAGGAGCCGGTCGGGGTCGTTGCGGAGTCGGCTCCAGCGTGCCGCCCTGGCATCAGTCATGGCCCCCGTTGCTTTCTCCGGCGTCAGCGCGCCTGGGATGGACATACTCTTCGCGTTGGCGCCAGTGCGGACTTCAAAATAGGCGCGGCGTTCGTCGTCGGAATGGATGACTACGCGCCACCTCCCGTCAGCCTCCACCCCACTCCGCACCATCCAGTCCCGCGACTCCGGCCGGCTGAGGTCGGCGAGGAGGCGGGCCTGGGCGTCGATGTTGAACCGCCGCTCCAGCGGGTCGATATCGTCCCATGTCCACTTGCCGGGCTCGATGCGGTTCCAGTTCTCCA
>Ga0233441_1000732_pt1 | contig 35020 bp, 11 predicted proteins | sample SI_123_September_4_FD_182781 | JGI IMG/M metagenome (GOLD analysis project Ga0233441, IMG submission 182781) | Seawater microbial communities from Saanich Inlet, British Columbia, Canada - SI_123_September2016_135_MG | ecosystem: Environmental > Aquatic > Marine > Inlet | place: Canada: British...
GTGCCCAAAATAGTGCAGCTTGAGGCCTCCCAGATTCCCCACCCATCAAATTCACAATTTTCATCATCATTGATTTGTCGCAGTGTGATTGTTATATCTAATGGTAACGGCTGCCAATCCTCACTACGGATATAGGCTCTACCACTAGCTTCTTGCTTTGCAGGATCGAAGATCAGCTTTGCATCACCACTCATCATCCGGTCAAAGTACTGCACCTCGTAAGCGCTCAGGTGCGTATCCAAAAACTCATTGCCCTGATTTGGGTCAACATAAGCATCATCCATTGGTGCTTTAATATTGTCAAAACCAGAGGTAGTGATCACCATACCAAATGGCCCTTGCAGGAGCCCGCCTTTGTTATCCATCACCTTTTTCACCGAGCCGGCAATTTCATCGGCATTGCTGCCACTGTTATTGCCGTCCGCTACGGAAAGATCGAGCATTAGCACCTCATCTTGATCATACGCCGTTACATATAGGTGTTTATTATCCGGTGAGAGCACCAAACCACGGGTGGGATACCAGCCATCGATACGCAGAATCTCTTCCGCGCTTGCAGCCTTATCTCCTTCAGTGTTTGGATGGATACGGTAGACACCTGCTCTGTCATAGTCTGAAGCATACATCACCCCATCATTATCAACAACTAACCCACCTTGGGTCATCCCCACTATTCCACCTACCCGATCCTCTGTATATCCAAATTCGGTCACTTTGATCGCGGTATCTCCCCAATCCGGGGTGTAGTATTCCGCTTCATTAGCCGCTTCACTATCTGGAATTCGGAAGATAGAACCGCTAAAGTCGGTAAAAAAGAGATCGCCTTTCAACTCATCTTTTCCATACGCCACAGCCTGCGGTGTATCGTAACCATCGACCAGTACACGCACTTTTGATGGATCGATCGCCCCAGGATTAGAGATGTCTATCGCCAGTATACGCCCGCCTGCATCTGCAACGGCCAATTGATCACCGTTGATCGCCAGCGCATTAGGGTTGGAGAGTTCATTGCGGATCGGGAGTTCAACAACGTTTGTAGTTCCATTTGCCACACGATAGATCGCTGGCTTGTCATCGCTGATATAGAGATCTCCATTTGCTGCAACCGCCAGCCCTGCACTCCCCATAAACCCTTCACCGATCTTTTTCGTAGTGCCTCCACTGGAAAGCTGAGTGATGTGATCACTCCTCTCATTGGCAATGTAGAGTTTATCTCCACTACTCAATGGTGCATCAGATAGTGAACTGGTATTGTCCATCTGCATGCCAGTACCTGCACTCCAATCATGTACCTCGTTCTCTTCTGCATTCGGGTCAAAATGCTCTCCACCTACCATAAATACGGCATCACCCTTAGCAACTGGCATCAGTACCTCAAACAAGAGTTGGTCAATTAATGATGAGTACCCATCATAATTAGCATTTCCCTGCGTCTCTTTGAGGAGCTGCTCGTCCAAAACTCTAGCATGTGTATCATAGCCAGACTCAATCATAACAACGTCCACCGTGATAGAGGTGTCTTTGTTCAGATGATCAGCCTTCAGCTTGGTTTTGTTGCCTTTTTTCTGTGCCGCTTGACCAATAGCCGTCTTCACATTGCCCTTGTCAAGCCAAGTTGGAGTATTGAGGAATTCCCCCGTTTTGTTGATCAAGTCATCATACCCATCCGAACTCAGTAACTTCTTCAGCTCTATCTTCGAGCCAAGAAGTGATCCGAGGTCACTCCCCATTTCATTGACAAATAGAGCCATTTTGTCGTCACTGCGCAAGACAATAAAGATGCGATTCTTGTGATTCTGTAGCAGAGCATCATCAAACACCTTGATTCTTAATCCAAAGTCGTCATTCCAGCTACCATTATCCACATGTTTACCATCCGGCTCTATTGCCAGCCCACGGCCAAAGGCACCCGATTCAACAAGAGATCCGGCATCAACCCCCCCATTATTGCTGTCAAAGAAGTTATCCTTAAACTCAAAGTGATCAGTATCAAAAACAGAGTCTGGGCCATCACTATCAGTATCGGTTGAGCGTAACACCAACTCTACCTCATGCCAATCTGCTGACTCAAATGCCATGTTCACCTCAAGCAGCAGCTGCTGTGGTATCGCTCTTGAGTCAGTTGAAGGAACAATGTCCACTAATACAATACCGCCATTGGTGATCGATTTTTCTACACCGTACTGGGCTTTATCATAATTAGAGTGTTGATTAACACACTCTCCACTCTCTGCTGAAGCGTAGTCCGCACATCCACCTCGCTCAGACCAGTAGTTGTCGAAGAAGCCGACAAATGGTGCAGGCGATAGTTTAGTCTTCCCAGATGCGGTCTCGACCTCCTGATTCGATCTGACCTTCGCGATCAGCTCAGTCAAGTCATCACGATTACGGGAGTAGAGCTTGTCTTTCTCTTCATGGTTCTTCGCCAAGACAAACAGGTTCACCGTAGCATTCTGAAGCACGCCCATTAACTCTGTTTTTGTTTTTGGGCGAATCTGATCTTTAGTCCCATCATAAGAGAGCAACTCCTCACCTACCATGTGTAGATCACTTCTCTTGTATGTTCCATCCGACTTTATCTCTGCATCGTCATTCTTGACCTTGATTGCAGGATAGAAGAAGCTTCTCTGGTCTCCCTTCTTGAAGAAGTCTCGCCCCTCCTGCATAACTCCAAATCCAGCTTCAGGCCCATGTGGCATATATCCACCCGTGTCACCCTGATTTGTAGTACCCGCGCCGCCGAAATAGGGCACATCAAGCTGCTGTATCCTCTCTTGGTTATTTTCGTCTAGCCCCATTGGGAACAGCGGAACATCACTCGCCACTACCCACTCTCCGCCCAACTCTACATAGACCTTGTAGGTGTCAGAGGTCTCATAAAAATCACCTCCATCACTCACGCTGTTCCCCTTTCGATAGAGAGGTACTTCGGTATTGTGCCAGATAGCTGTGTCACTGCTGTCTGTACTGGTACCTTGAGCAAGTTGTATTCCTTTAGCTCCACTATTGCCGTCGTCACTATACTCTGGGTGCTCTCTCATCTCATAGCGGTCAAATACCAAGGGTACCAGCGCTACAGCTGTAAATTTATCACCTATCTCTTGCCAGTTATAGTTATCACGAATTGTGATCTCTACGTGTGTCGATGCGGTATTTCCTCCACCGTAGCCATGGTCATCAAATGCCCCCTGATTAACATGCTCATCAATACTCTCAAACCCTGCATACCGAGCACGCTCTCCAAAAATTTTCTCTATTTTTTCCTGTATACCATCAACATAGGTCATTAAATTATCGAAAATTTTCTTAAGTTCTGGTTCAACCGTAAGTCGCGTATCTCCAGTTAACTTTTTAAACATGGCCAGTATAAATTGGTCGCCATCGAAGTCTTCCTTCTCCTTTTCAGCCTTGTCAATAGCATCCCAGAGTTCATCACCCATGCTGCTATTATTATTACTATACAGCCACTCAATGTCACTCTCACCAATCTCACCATCTCCATCATTATCTGCAAGACCCAAGTTTTGTAGCTGGCTCAATATTTCCGTAGAGAAGGCGTTGCGTTTCGGCCACCAGATTTTGGTAATTTTGTCACTTACCGACGATGCGCTAATACCACTCTCATTCTGCGCAAACAGTGACTCAATCAACCCTTGAAGCGGGTCTACACCAGCTATTCCAATCGTTCCCACCTCACCACTCTGCAGCACTTTCTCCAGCGCATCACCAAGCATCCAGCTTAAATCTGTCTGGTCTGCAGGAACTCGCTCAAACTCAACATTCCCCTCACCTGAAACGAACTTATTCACCATCAACACGGTAAAGGCCAGTGCAGTTTTTGGCTGCAGCTCTGTATCTTTAGCGAGTGTGAAGCCCTCTTTTAGCTGTAGCACAGCTGATTTATCACTATCCGAAAACTCTGCAGGAATGGCTCTGACCAAGGTATCAATATACTCATCCGTCATCATATCCAGAAGATATGGCTCAGCATTAATAATACGGGCAAAGAACTCTGCCTCAGTCTCTTTATCCGATGCGGGCTTCAGCAGATCAATCATCTTTTTGGCTATCGTCAGCGGGTCTTCTCCACGACTCATTTTCTCATCCACTATCTTCATCAGCAGGTGGTCCATCTCCCCACGAAGATGGGTTGCCATATCCTTGGAGACAATGGATTTCGCCACCGAGTAGGGATCAGTTGTCAGTACAAGACCGTAAAGGTTCTCAAAGCAGTCTACATTACTATCTGACTCTGAGTCCTTACAGGCACTACCCTTTGAGCCACCCGCATTATCAATAATCGCCTGGTTCAATTGCTCAAATGTCACTGTATGGTCACGATTTTTGATCATGCTGTAGACCGCAACATTGGGGATGATCGGCGTATAGAGAAGCTCCATCATCTCCTCAGCCCAACTTGGGTGTGGAGTACGTAGATCTGTATCTGGATCCACCACTCTCAGCATCGGATCTCCTCCTACATAGGTAGTCCAAGTGTTCCCTTCATTAGAGTCAGCCAAGCACGTTTTCGCAGTGTCATATATGCTGTTAGAGCAGGTTGCCACCTCCACATCTTCTGGGATCTCGCCTTCTACAAACGTTTGATATTGAACTGCAATACGGTAGGGTGCACCCGGAAGCATACGCGACTCAGAAGGGGGGACATGAAGAGCAACAACGAGCCCACCATCTCCATCAGAGACTGCAAATCCCATCTGTGCAAGATCTACAACGGTACTGTAGACAATCCTAGCCAGCTTAATGTTTCCATCAAGATTGGCTGGACCGAAACGACCTTTTGCGGTTGAGCCAAATATATCGCCAAAATCATCGGTAAAGGCTGCTTCCTGCGCCTCTCTCTTTATCTGCTGTTGAAATTGAGCGATTCTTGAGCTGTTTTGCGTATTTCCAGAGGTTGTCGTGCTTGCAAGGTTTGCCTCTGCAAGCTTGCGGTTAGCAGCAACTGTTGTAGCGTCAAATGAGCTATCCATGATTGCCTTGAACTCATCCGCTGTAGCAGCACCACCTGAAGCCCCTGTTTTTGAAATCAGTCCAGATGCAATAACAGCATCCAGGTCCCCCGTTGCTACCATCCCACCATCACTAACCAGTTTTTGGACAACCACTTTCCCAACTTTTCTCAGGTCACTCTTCTTATTGGTAACTGCTTGACTAAGCGCCTGTTTAGCAGTGGCCAACTTCTCCTCTGCTGCCTTTACCAGAGCTGCCGCGTCTCCAGAGGTATCTTTTTTTGCGGTTTGCAACTCATCATAGGCCGCTTTCATCGCTTCCTGCTTGGTTTTATCCACTGCAACCTCAATAGCCTCTCCACTCTCCAGAGTAGCTAACTCAACCGGTGCCTTACCCTGTTTTGCCTGATCCCTATAATCGGCCACCATTGACTCTGCCAACGAGTGCATAATCTTCAATGTGTTGCTGCTTAAAGTGAGCCCTCCCAATAGAGTGCTCTGCTTAATCGATGCCCTGATTTCTGCAGCCACCTTGTGGGTAAACGGGTCGACAACTACCTCTGCAACCACTTCACCTTTCTCTGTTTCCGGTTTGATCGCAACCACTTCATAGGCCTTGGCCTTAACCGTGCCATCTTCTTCAATCTCTACTGCAGAGACAGTCGCTTTCACCCCAAAACAGCTCTCTGCTTTTGCATTCTCTGACTTAATAAAGTCTTCCTCACTGACCTCATAGCTACCATCTTCAGCCGCTGTAATTGGATCGGTCAATGGCGTTTCATAATCTTCATCTTCACAGCTATAGAGCAACACACTGGTCTCCCCCAAGCTTGAGGTACTTCCATCAGAGCTGTAGAGTCTACGCCCCAGCCCTGTAGGGGCTGCGCCAGATGTATCTAGCGAGACTAAACCTTTGAAGAGTGGTGGAGAGCCTGCTGCACCAATCGCAACCCAAAGCCCTTGACCCGCAGTGAGCGCACTGGCATCACTGGGGTTCATCTCCAGATTGTGCCCAACCCATCCACCGTTACTAAACTCATAGATCTGTGTTACTTCAGAACCTGAAATTGCGCCATCAATCTTGGTTTTTAAGGCTTTAATAGTAGTGTCTGTTGCCCCCGCCCCCAGTAGGTACCAGCCATTACCGGCAATGATTGAGCTGTACTGCCCATTGCCTGCTGTCGAGTCGACAGTGAATGTGCCCTCTGCAGATGAATTGACCCAAGCACCTTGGTTGGCTGCCAGACTCGTTACTTTAGACCATTGTTTAGTAGCCGTATCATAAACATAAGCCTCAGCAGGTAGGTCCGCTCCCATCACTCCTGGGTTAACGAGGTTCCAGCCCTTATCAAGAGGGGCAGCCGAGGTTATCGATGCCATTGCAAGCATTGCTAAAAATGTAATGACTTTGACCAACCAGCCGAAAATGCTATTATTAACCATAATGAGACTCCACTATTTTGATTGACACCACTTAAATCACAGAAATACAACTGACACCCATCTATATCACTATAACCCAGCAGTTAGCCTAGATCAAATATTTTTCACTAACTTTCTTGCTATTAAATCCCTCTTCTTCAATGAGCAGACTCTTCCCTCTTTTTTCCTCCCACCCCAGTACAATAGTCCTATTGTTGATACCGCTATTTCTGATTCAGAACAGTACTGTCTTTGCTGATCAAGCTCTGCAGTTGGGCAACAACCACTCCATCTATCTTGATGAGCATGGTACCGTCTGGAGCTGGGGCAACTCAAGCCATCTACCCTCAATGATAACGGAAATTCAAGGCGCCACTGCCATTTCCACTCATGGAACCTATAACAGCGCACTTCTGAATAATGATATTGTTATGATCTGGGAAAGTGGAAAAACCATCGATAAGCTCAACCACTCTCACTTTTCCCACGGAGCCATCCAGCAAATTTCAACTGGAGGCACTTATTCGCTCTTTCTCGATAACCAAGGCACTGTTTACCAATGGAGCAACAGTGATCCATCTGATTTGAATGTCGTTGATGGTCTTCCCAAAACCATCAAGGACATTAGCAGCGGACAGCGCCATTTTCTAGCCCTTGATACAGAGGGGGCAGTATGGTCTTGGGGAAGCAACCAGTGCGGTGAGCTTGGCCGTGTGGCTGCTAGCTTCTCCTCACCAGCAAAAATTGATGTGCTCTCTGATATTGAAAAGATATTTTCTGCCTATGACCACAATATTGTAATCAAATCAACAGGCCAAATGTTGGGGTGGGGGGGCAATGAATACGGCTCTCTTGGTGTTGTTTCAAGCTCATCCAACAAGTGTCTTTTCTCCCCCACTAAAATCCCAATTGATACTCCGATAATCGACATTTCAATTGGCGCTCATCATGTGCTCGCCATTGATCAAGAGCAGAGGGCTTGGTCTTGGGGGGGCAACTTCTCAAGCCAGCTAGGTAGTTCAGACTTCGGTGATGGGTTCCCTCCTCATCGCATTGAATCATTGGATAGCATTGTTGGCGTCTTTGCCGGCCAACAACACTCTGCAGCTCAGGGGGCCGATGGTACAATCTGGACATGGGGCGCAAATTATAATGGAGAGCTTGGGCTAGACAGCAGCCAATACACCGTTGTAGCACTCCCCGAAAAAATTGATGGACATTGGGGTGGGGTAGATATAAGCGGCTCAAGCCATCATAAAGTTTTTGTGGGCCGCGATGGTAAGGTCTATATTCGCGGCTCTAACCATAGCGGACTGTTTGGCATCTCTTCTCTTACTCTTGCCTATTCTGATATGGTTACTGTGGTTAATGGGGTTGACTCCGTCTCTAAGGTTGATACAAGCAACCACCATATCCTGGCTATAGATCTACAAGGAAGAGTGTGGAGCTGGGGGGAAAACCGTGTCGGACAGCTGGGCAATGGTAGTGAGGTTGACACTATAAAACCACAGACTATCGACCATTTTGCGCTCCCCATCAAAGAGGTCTCTGTTGGTGCCTTCCACTCTCTCGCACTGGATGAAGACGGCTTTGTTTGGAGCTGGGGAAGTAATCGCGATGGGCAGCTTGGGAGATCACCCGACTCATTTCCTCACTCATCCACCCCTATCAGACTTGAGCAACTTCCTAAAATCAGCGCTATTGCTACCGGAGGTCATCATAGTATTGCTCTAGACTTGGATGGTCAGGTATGGAGCTGGGGGGCAAATAGGGACTCTCAACTCGGGAGAGAAGTGTCAGCCTCTAATGGTGACTCATGGGCTCCCAGCCCGGTTCCTGGCTACCACAATATCACGCTGATCTCAGCTACTGGAGATAAAAGCTACCTCTACTCTGACACCAATCAACTGATTCGCTTTGGTCGCGCCCCAGCCACAGCGAGCAACGAGCAAAGTAACAAACCGAGCAATATTCAATCTTTATCCGTCCCCACTAATAGTGATGCTGTCAGCAACTTAACCAGCAACCAAAACAATAACCTTTTGTTAATTAGCTCTGGTGAGCTTGGGGATGAGTTTGAGTCTCCTCTTGATGCTGCTGAGTCCCTAGGGTTAGATTTTATTGGCGGCATCTGGTCTGGAGATCAAGACTTTGGGAAACTGGTCGGAGCCCGTCGAGAGCTGTTTCTGCCCAACACCGTTAGGCACAAAGTTACCCGAAATTATCGGATCAACCGAGGTTGGAACCTTATCAATACCAATTTTTCCGACCCGACCGTGGTTTCTCAGGCCAACAGCCAGCTCCCATCGCTCATACTCAATCAAAGTTCAGAGGAGACGCCATCAGCTGGTTACTGGGTTTACTCAACAACTGCATATGAGTTCTCAGTAAGCGGAATTTCTGAGCCTCTCGATCACGCCACCATACAGGCCGGATGGAACCAGATTGCGCTCCCCGATGGGCTATCACTTTCCGATATATCGACTTCAATCAGCACTCAAACCACTTATAATTGCAAACAGATCCTTTTCTATTCTGCTCAATATGGGTGGAGCGTTTATCATACCCAACATGACATTCATCCATCTGAACGGGACAGTGGCCTGCTAAGGGACCTTACCTCTGCAGCATGGGCCTATGTAGAATGACCACTCATAAACCCAACAAGCACTCTAACAGACTCTATATTATACTGATCCTAACTTGGTTTCAGATTCTACAACCCTTCTATACTGTGCAGGCAGAGACAGCTGGAACCATCATTGGCAGCTCTAATCTACCACTCGATATCAACCACCATTTTTCCACACAAGACAGTGAAAAAATCTCCATTCTTCTGGCTGATGAGACGCTTCTGCGTATTGATCAAAATAGCGACATTAGAGTACGCGATGTCGAGTCTACTACTTCAGCCAGAACTCTATTAGAACTTCGTTATGGAAAAATTTGGGTTCTTAATAAAAGAGGCAATGCCAATATTGTTATCAAAACTCCACAAGCAGTGATCGGGGTTCGCGGTACAGAGCTCAACATTAACCATTCTCTTGAGGATGGAACCGCGGTTACCGCACTGGAAGGCCGCTCCCAAATCGAGAATGAAAGAGGTCTATTATCCTTATCAGCCGGAGAGGTGGCCACAATCCAAAAAAATGGTATGCCCGTAAAAGTGTCCACTCTCTCACCTGAAGATGCTGTGCAGTGGACCATCCAAATACCCGCTTTAATCCCAAGAGAACTGACTGATTCTACCCTCACTAGTCACATAAGCCGGAGGGCGTGGGACTTACTACAAAAAAGTCAACTGTCTGAGAGTCTTGCCATAACTACTGCAGCCCTCATGGCTCATCCTAACGATGGTATGCTCCATCTGATCCACGCACTTTCATCATTTTTGAGCGGTGATAGCGATCAAGCACTACGCTCTTCAAACCGCGCCACCTCACTGCTGTCATCAACCTCTGAGAGTTGGATAGTCCATGCTTATATTCTACAGTCCCGCTTTCAACTACAACTCGCCGAAAATGCTGCGAAAACTGCACTCACCCTCTCTCCCGGTCATCCTGTTGCCAGCCAACAGCTGGCACGGTTGCAGTTCGGCAGTGGGCGCACCTATCAGGCTCAATCTACCTTAGATAAAATTAACCGCTCTACCCACCATAACAGCACACATCAGTCACAGATTAATACTCTGAAAGGTTTCATCGCCCTCACTTTACTCGATTTAAACGAGGCGCACCTCTATTTCGAAGAGGCCATTCTGCAAGATGGATCACAGGCGGAACCTCACCTTGGTCTCGGGCTGATTGCAGCTCAAAAAGGAGAGGAGTCCACTGCAAAAAAAGAGATCACAACCGCTATCTTACTTGAGCCTCGCAGAGCCTTGCTGCGGAGCTACTGGGCAAAAATCCTCTATCAACTCGGGCGTCATCAACAGGCTCTGGATGTACTCCAAATTGCCCAAAATATTGACCCTAGAGACCCTACCCCGCACCTCTACCAAGCACTGATTCTAGGTGATCTCAATCGTCCCGCTGAGGCAATTCAAGCACTACATACAGCGGTCACACTTAATGATCATAAAGCAGTTTACCGCTCTCGTCTTCTGTTAGATAAAGATCTGGCTGTCAAGAACGTCAATCTTGCTACACTATACAAGCAGTTAGGGCTAAATGGATGGGCACGTATCCGCGCTCTTGCAGCTACTGAAGAGGATGTAACCAATCCGTCTGCACACCTCTTTCTAGCCAATGCCTTGCATCAAGATGGAGTTCGCTCTTGGGCCAGAAACAGTGAGAATTTACTGGCAAGACTTATGCAGCCAGCCAACAACAACACTTTTAGTAGCTACAACAACTACACCACTTTTCTGGAGCAGCCAAATATAGAGAGCAGTCTGACTCTTACTAAAGGGGGTCAACAGAGCCATCAGGAGCGCCTAATTGTTAGTGGTTACCATCCTCAAGATCACTTCGCTTGGCAGGTTGGCCTTCTCAACCACTCAACCAATGGCTGGCGTGGTACTAATGGTGAGAGCCAGGAAGGGAGCACCGGCCTAATAAAATGGCAACCACAACCTTCTCTCAATGTAATGGGAGTCATCTCTCTAACCAATACAGAACAGCAGGGCAGTCTCTCCTCCCGTTACGAATATGACGCCGTTGACAAACCAAACGAACGTTTAACAACAGAGATTCGCCGGTTGGAGATTGGACTATACCAACAACAGTCCCCCGACACACATCTACTGCTTCATACTGCCTGTTTCAACAACCAGTTTGATGGCCTCAGCCAGATCGATAACACGATTAACTATCTTTTTCAGCAACAACAACCCTATTGCCAGCTACAGGGACGCTGGATACAAAACAGTAGATCTCAACAGTTCACTGTTGGAGCAGTCCACTTAAAAGGCAGTGATGATAACAACTGGAGCCTTGAGCCAGGTTTTCTCGCCAGTGGTCAACCACAAGTCGAACGTAATGCCACCTCTCTATTTCTTCACAACCGATGGATATTAAACAGCAAAGTCTCTATAGAGGGTGATCTGCGCCTTGAAAATATGAATAATAGCAATAGCGACCTTGCTGGTGCTGAGTGGGGAATTAACACCATCAACCCTGGTATCGGGCTCAGTTATCAGATAGACAACCAACAATCCGTGCATATTGCTGCATTCAAAAGCCTAACCCCTTTCCTTTCTGACAGACTAGACCCTGCTACTCTCGCAAGTATTCCGATCCATAGAAACAGCAGTCCGGGAACAATAACCAGAGAGCGGAGTCTCACATGGGATAGAGAGTGGCTCTGGGGATTTGCAACCACCAACCTCTTTCATGCAGAACAACATACTGAGCTACACTACTCAGAGGATACGACTCGTCCAGAACATCACAACTCTTATGATCAACAACTGAAAGGGATTCGCATAGAGGCTGGAAGGTTATTTGAGAATAATATGGGGTTAACTGCTAACTACCTCTATCAAAAGAGAAGGGACTCTTCTACCAGCAGCGAAACTGCTCAAAATGAGCATAGCTTAGAGCTGGAGTTGCGTTGGCGTACCCCTAACGGGTATTTTGGTGGAGTTAAAGAGCAGTACCGAAAACTCAATACCATTGCACAAGATAGCCTTAATGAAGAGCTCTTTGCTACCCATCTCGATCTCGGTTACGAATTCCGCAAGAAAAAAGGGGACATCACACTGGAGATCCGGAATCTCTTTGACAGCCATTTCAACTGGATCACAGATCGTTATAATTTTTCAGGAGAGAACCCCGAGCGGGCCGTTAGTTTAGTGCTAACACTCAACTATTAACCGGCCACCCTCAGGGCCACCCCTACTTCAATATGAAAATCTCACACTGACCAACGCCTGTATTTACACTATCTATTCAGGATAGGTCCCTACAAACAGTGTAGATTCGTCCGGTGTCAGAGTGGGGCCACCCAAAACAAAACCATTAGGGGCTCGCATGACCTCTACTGCAGCGTAGTGCTGTAGCTCGTTTTTACGTACAACGTAGAGTGTATTATTGGTTCTGTTTGTAAACCAAGCACTACCCTTCGAATCAACTAGTAGGTGATCTGGACTCACATCCACTTGCTGTTCTGCTCCCCCCCCCCAGATGTGCTGTAGGGTAAATTGATCAGAGGTTGCAACCGACGCTCCTTGCTCATGCAAAGAGAAGAGCGCTCCACCAAGGTTAGGGGTACGCCCTTGTGCTACGCTAGCATCTAGCATCACCCCCTGCTGGTCAAGCCGCAGCGGCACCTCTCCATTTCCTAAGAATGAGATCAGTAGACGCGGGGTAGATATTGAGCTCCCATCCTCAACTGAAACCGTATTAAACGGGTCCCAAGCCACTGCATGGGGGCGATTGAGCTCCATTATCCCCACTTTATTGGCAGCACGATCTGGGTTTAACAGTATCTCGTCCATTGTCATTGAGGCAAACCCATTCCAACTCTGCGCGAAGGCCTGCCCAGCCAATGTGGTTACCCCTTCTGCGGAGAGTGCTACTGAATTAGGGGCAACATCCCCAGCCACCCAACCTTCACCTAACTCAATCCACTCACCACCAACCCCATCACTCTCCAACGGCAACTCTCCAGCACGCTCACCACTGGCAATCGTGTAGCCATCTTCATGGCTTAACCCCTCCACTGATGCCACATAGAGAGCTCCTGAGCGAAGTAAATTTCTAACTGTGTCGAATTGCATTCCTGACACATACGCATTCTCGCTCACCCATTTGTAAATTCTACCTCCTGCTCTACCATCCACTAGATAGAGCACCAGAGGGGAGCCACTGACCAATTCACGTTGTTCATTGACAGCCAGAGAGACTCCACTCCACCCTCTCCCCATCGCTATCAGCTTTCTCTGTAGTGTACCCCCATCAGCCGCGCCTTCTCCCGGCATCAGCTCCATCAAGTAGCCTGACAGTAGAGAGGTTTGAGCTGCTGCCTCTTTCTCTGTAGCTAACAGACTCCCCCAGGGGGTCACTTCTACCTGTTCGAGCGCATCTAGCCCCGCTACCATCCCAACCGCTAGCTGTTGCTGCGCGTCGTCCATATCTATCTCTTCAACTGCTGCCCCATCTCCATACAAGGAGAGTCTGGTATCTGCTGTACCATCAAGACGCTGAGTGGTCGGGTCAGCAATTAGCTCCCAAAATCCGTCATCATTGCGCTTAAGTGAGAGCCAACTGCTGCCACTCTCCCGTTTTATTAAGGCAGAGTATGCAGAAACATCACCTCCCCCCCAGAGTTGAGAATTTGACACATCAAAATCTATTTCACCCCAATCAACCAGCCATTGCGCATAACTTTGATGCTGTGTTTGCGGTGCGACACCCTCTTTAGGGGATCCCATATAGTTACCCAGGCCAGTGTGCCCAATCCATAGCTCACCTTGTTGGCTGCTACCGTTGCCAGTAGGCGCTCCACCCACTACCAAATCATCCCATTCGCTACTCCAGCTCTTTCCAAAATAGGCCAGCGCAGAGTTTCCAAACCCGATGCGCTCGTCCTCGAGCGTATCACTTTCTGTATGCAGTCGATCCAGCCACTGCACAAGCGTACTCACCTCCAGCCCCCCCTGCAGTGCAAGCGCATCTCCCTCAGCCAAAACTTCTAATGAAGATGAGTCGATCCACTGCTGTAAAGTTATGGTTTGATCCTCTTCAGTCTGCACTGGTTTTACAGCATATAGGGAAGAGCGCTGCATAGTTGGTGCAAAACCAAACTCATTCACTGTCACCTCTACCTTGTCCACATTTTCTCTAGTTCCATCACTATTGTGGTCCAGTACTGTAAGTTGAAAACGCAGCGAGCCTAATTTATTGGGGGCAGTAAAGGAGGCCTTGGGTTGGTCACTCTGCAAAATTTCAACAGGCTCCCCAGAGGTCTGAGTCCATACATACTCATCAACATTGCCCCCGTTAAAGTGACTACCTGTACCATCGAGCGTCACCATCTGCCACCCTTGCACTGTTTGTGCTACACCAGCCTCTGCTATCAGTGCTGAGTTTATCTGCAAGCGTACCGTGACAACATCAGAGTGTTTGTACTCCTCGTCCCCCTCACTCCCAGTCACTGCCCAGTATTGAAACGTGTCTTCACCACTTTGATTAAGCTCTGAAGTATAGCTAAAGGCTCCAGCGCCCTCCCCATTCGGTACGAGGAAGTTAATTTTCCCTTTTTCAGGTTGTTTCAATAACTCAAAACGGTAATCCCCTAACTGCTCTTCCCCTCTGATAGTAATCTGCTCATAGAACGCCTCCCCCTCTGCAACCTCGAAATCAGGAGTTTTCAACTTCACCCAGAGACCGTCAGCCGATCGTAGTGGCAATGGAGATGAATTACTCATATTTTCAAAATCATGAATTTTCCATCCCTGCTCATTGTTATAACTGTAAATTTTCTCCAACTCTAAACGGCTAAAGTCACTTTCAACTCTATTACGCAGCTGCTCAGGAGTAGCTGAAAGGCCTGCACCAACCAAATTCCACCCCTCAGTCAGCGGACTATAGCTTATTGCAGACTCATCAGCTGGAGTCACAGGAAGACCAGCCACACTCTGTTCAAAGTAGACCCAGCCAGCCTGATTTTGATCAAATTCAATTACACTTTCAGGAATATGGCTAACCCACCCATCCGTAGTCATCCCTAGCAGCTGTTGGGTTCGATCATTATGAAAAAGCAGATCGCGATAACCTGCAGCCTGACCGGTAGCAATTAAGCTCCATCCTGACTTATAGTCCACCACATCCGCAGCAGCAATGGCTAACGTGTAGCCTCCCGCCATCAACAAGCCTGCAATATATCCTCCAATCTTAACCATAGACCTCATAATCCTCATAATTCTCTTCTGCCCCTTCAATTCGACATAACCATATTTTAAATGTATCAATAGATATTACCAAAACGCACCATACCAATCCTATTATTCGTATATATTAACCCAAACTGCTTCACCACTGCTCACCATTTGTGCAGCACCTACGCCATATAATGGGTTAAAGAGTGTCCATTGACCATTTTTATAAAGTAGTACTCGGTTCACTTGGTAACCGCTGTACTGCTCTATCTGATCAACAATTTCGAGAACTGTTCCTGCCTGAGTCCCCAAATAGGGGACCAGCAACCATCCAGCAGGCATGGTATGCCATGAGATGCTTGATATATCAGACTCTGTTCTCTGTCGAAACTGTAATGATTCATCAGCGCCTGATTCAATATATCCCGCTACCATTTCGCCATAAGAGTCACTCTTGTCATTCACTAATGTTGATAAAATATCTCCTCGCTCTCCTGCAAGTGGGGAGACACCAGTAAGGTTACGAAGAGCAACCATCTTCCCTGCTACATCCGGTTTTAGCTTGGAGCGCATCAAGGATCGATCCACTGCAACTAGGTTCCAGCCACCCTGTAGCTGTACTTGAGACGAAGGCTCAGGGGTTATGGTTTCTGATACACTACCCGTGGTAAACAGGGTTATCTGATCATCCTCTGCACAAAGTATCGGTATTGCATCCCCCACTTTCTGAGATACCGCACACTGCTCTCCCCCTGCGGCCTGCTCTACCTGCTCAATTTTACCTGTATTCAATAAAGTCCCATTTATCTGTAATGGCTCTCCCGCTTTAAGAGTATAAATTGCATACTCTTTGCTAAGGTGAATTTCATCCTCTACTGTTGCATTACGCGAACGCAGGTAATCTACTCTAAATTCTGCTCCGTCAGAAAAGTAGTCTTGAGGCTGGTAAAGTGCCGTCACAAACCCTTTGTACATCTCATTAAAATTTTCTCCATGCCCACTCAAAGCTGACTCTATCACCTGTTTCCAGCCATTTTTCTGTTCAATATTGAGAAGGATATCTTTCACTATATCTATTTGATAACGCTGAACCAGATAGAGGATAAAAATAGAGGCTCCGTATTCATGACTACCATTCCAGTGACTCAGTGAATATTCGTGATTACGATAAAAATCATTCACAAAGTGAATATAGTCGTCTATCTCTGGATAAATAATCTCCTCCATTGCTGTTGCCATCGCCTCTAAAACCCAGAGATCATCATCAACATAATCATCCACTGCTTTATAGCTGAACTGCACCGCATGAAAAATTTCGTGCGCCAATGTCAACTCCATCAGCCCTCCAGGCAGGGTATGGTTATCTCCAATCACCAAAAATGCAACATTTTCTACACTCTTATCACTATCCTCTGATTGATAATCAGTTGCATAACCGGCATAACCTGCCCCCAACGTAACCTTAACTGGATTCCCCGCACCGTTAAATCGATAGGCTTTCTTGTTGCCAATATAGATATCAAGATAGTAATCCTCACTGCCGCGTGGGGGATAGAACCCCATTGCTGCATATCGGTTAATTACAAAATCTGCACTCTCAGTAACTGCATCTACATACTCCATAAAATTAACATCTGAAGCATAGGATTTACCAATAATTACACGACAACATTCACTATAGCTATAGTGGTTCCAACCATCATCGGGGATAGGCAGTGCTGTCGGTCGTTTCAATAAATTTTGGTTGTTTTTTTTTGTTGGCGTCGATAGTGGTTTAAAAGCTTGGTTAGATATAGGTTTAACCTCTTGTTGCGCACCGCTCTCTACAGCCCTGTCTGTACGTTGGAAAGTGGCATCCACAATTGCATATGATTGTTCCGCGCTAGACAACAAAACAACCGCTATTACAGTAGGTATAATCCGCCTTTGAAGCAGAGCCATTACCTGTAATACTCTAGCGCTTAGGCTATATCTCATTGATTCTTTTCCTGTCCACCGACCATATTACTTTTAGCTCGATAGAGCTGTCGGAACAGGTGCTGCGGCTGCTCAAAACCAAACCCTCCTTGATCCGATGGTAGCCCTGTAATGGTTTCAATTAACTTGGCCCCTATCGGTATCGTCTCCATGCGCACAACTGCATGATTTTTTACTTGGATAAAATAGAGTGGTTGCACATCTATTTTATCCGCTGCCGTCTCTATCAGGTCAAAACGTCCACTGTCAATTCCAGCCAGCCCAGCCCCTTGCAACCTCACTCGTAACCCGGTTCCATCCTCTCCATTGTCACGCACATAGATAATATAGGTTCCATCCTCTACTCTTCCCTGGTCGGTTGCCCAGATGTGGTGTTCGGGTGTTACAGACTCTCCCTCTGACAGGAGAGAGGGATCCTTGGTCTCATCGAGATCCATCACCTGGATTCCGTTATAGCGCAAATTATGCGGATAAACTGATTCACTTTTTGCAACAGGACGAATGAATGCCTGCAGCGTATAGATCGTTGGTGGATTAGCAAATATGAAGTTTCCAACACATCGACTGCTCACTGAGGAGCCAACCGCTGGTAACTGATCAATCTCAATATACTCCCGTGCTCCATCACTCTCCCGGACTAACTCCATCACCATATAATCCCCCACATACTCTGCATCAACCTCCAGAGAAAATGTCCCTACACAGACAGCATCCTGAGAATCGGAAACAGCTGCGCTCAACTCCACCTTTTGGGTCAAATTGCGATTACGATAACCATCCACATAGAGGTTGATCTTATACCCATCCACTCCACTCCTCAAACTAAAACCTGCCCCCCCTCTTGCGCCAGATCTAAGCGTAGCATCTTGCTATTTTTGGTTACATAATCACTATTACCACTCACTTTATCAACTTTAATAACCGGGTTACCTCCTGCATCGAGCAGTGTTGCTTGCAGCACTCAGCCCCGTAAATTGAGCAACTGTCTCTGTTTTATCAACAGCATTTGCAAAAAGGTTCCACCCTTTATATAGTGTAGCCGCACTGCTTGTAGAGGTCACTACAGCCGTTATCCGTAGTGTCAGCATACAGCTGACCTTTAGCATATTCACCATTATTATTACGCAATTTTAATTTCCAAAAAAAAGCCCCCACGGTTAAGAAGGGGCTTTTTTGTTTTACAACAACGCTATAGCCTAGTGGCGACGTTTAACGCGTACTTGTTGTCCTCCTGGCAGAGTACGGCTCATATATTTACCATTACCATTCTTATACCCAGAGATATCATCTGGTCTTGTAGCAGAATTTGATAGCGCCCCTTGAACCCAATCAGGGAAGGGTTGTCCTGGCTCTATTGCCTCTACGTTAACAATCTTATGCTGATCGACCTGAATCACAAATGCTGGAACTGGGTTGTTCTTATCAATCCAAGCTGAGTTGGTATCTGGCGACACCGCAGCTTTGGTATTGAACGGTCCCACAACAACATCCTCAATACCTGGGCCTGCAAGGCGAATCGTGACCCCCTCACCATCCTTATTTGTTGGGTAATGAGCAGGTGCATCACTGATCCCAGAATAGTGAATATCCTGTAGATAGACGAGATAGGTTCCATCATCTACAACCTCACGATCATTCGCCGTGGTAAAGGTACCCCAGTTCTGAGATTCAGCAATAAAGTCCCCAGTCATGTAGTTCCATTCCCAGTCTGGCATGGTGGCCGGTTGGGTACCATCACGACGGGTGTCGAGCTGACCATACATCCAAGAGTCATTCTCCTGCACAGTTGAGGTGCCGAGGTCGCGATTGTCCCAGTTGATCCAAGATGGCTTACCAGGGTTAAAATCGGATGCCTCTGTATCTGCATCTGCCTCCCAATCCTTGTAGTAGTAGGTGTTGATATCCAGATCCTCACCCTTATCCCAAGAGAGAGTCAAAGTCATGGCACCAGATAGATCACCTTCAGGTACATCAACTTCACCGATTGTATCCATCAGTTCTGCATCAACCAAACTTAAGCGGTAGGAGAATCGATTGATACCTTCATGAAGATCCAGCGTAGCACCAAATGGGAACTCAAATGTGTGTGCAAACTCATCGTAGCTGTCATGATCATCCTCCACCTCTGTGCCTAAAACTTCTGGCAAAGAGATCTGCATTGGGGTGTGGCCCTCGTTGATCGCTTGCAGCATCGCCTTTAGCTTAAGGTTTGAGATACCGCCCAAGACTGTTGCCTGATACTTCGGTATTGAAAGAACCAGAGTACCCTTCACCTGTGCACGATTGGTCAGCTCACCTTCAACAATTGTGTTTTCTGCATCCGTTTCTCCTTTATCCGCCCCAGTATAGGACTTGATTCTAGCAACAGATAGATCGCTCATCGTAACCCAGTTAGACTCGATTTGGGTCTCAACCATTGCAATCGTCTCAGTTTGCGCTGTTGGAGAATCACCCGTATCTGCAGAGAGCTTGACATGTTGATTGACGGGTACGAAGCCCTCAACGAAAAACTCTAGTCCGTAGATTCCAACATCGAGGCTATCATAAGCAAGCAGGTCTGCCAGATTACTACCATCCGTAACAAAGGTGCGGTTGGAGATGATAGAACCTTCTAGGTTACGCAAGATCGCGTAACCCTTGGCACCATATGAACTACTCAGACCCGTTACTGAAACCTCTAAATCACGCAGGTCGATATAAGGATTCTCAATGTACATGGTTGGGCTCTGTGCATATCCACCCAAGTTTACTGCATCCATATAGACTCGGTTAGTACGGTCACGCAGACGGATTGTGTGCTTGAAGAACCACATCAAGTTATCATCAACCGTACTGTCATAGAGACGACGTGCTGGTTTAGTGCGACTCACTTCTACAGGATAGTAGAAGTCATTAATGTAGAGCCCTATTGGATAGACCTGATCTGACTGTCCTGCATTCTCACCCGTACCATAGGTTTTGCCGTCATAATTACCGACACGTCCTGCAACGGTCAAGTTGCCATATTCATCCACCGAGGTGCTATCGATGACTACTGTTGGATTGCCAAGAGCAACCTTTGCTGTCCCCTCCAACTGGATTGTACCCGCATCGGTCTTAACGCCCGGCTGTATCGCAAAAGAGACCGGAGTTGAGACATAGTGCTCGGTTTTATTGGCAAAAGTAGAGCTGAGTGTAACCAACTCATTAGCCTCCAGACCATGGAATGAGAAGTAGGCAACCTTCTTCTCGCCACCACTACCGTCTGGAATCGTCTTTGACTCTGCAAAGACAGAGAGCTGATCGCCATTCTGACGAATCATGGTGATAGTTGCTCCAGGCACCATCACATGAGCCGTCTCAGAGTCAGCATCATGATCATACTCTGCATAACCAAAGATCATGCCTTTACCAGGAACAAACTGGCGAACCACAGCACTGGTATCCTCACTACCTACACCATTGGTTGCAACAATCTTGATATTGTTGCTTCCTTCAATCAGGTCTATGGTGGCACGGAAGGTCGACTTGTCATCGCTAAGCTGAACCGGAATATGACGTCCATTTACATCGATATAGACCGCATCTCGAATTCGACAAGCGACTGGCGTGGAGACAGGACAGGCCTCTGTACCTGTACTGATACTCTCTCCCCGTGCTGTAGTAACAGTATTAGTATCACTATGCCAACCATAGGGGACACGGTCCATCTCCTCATCACTGTGTTTGAAGTACTCTTCGACCTTGCCTTCAACAACAACCGTCCCATCTGGATTGGGGTCCGTAACATCTGCGGTGATAATGGGCAGCGCAGGTGACTCCCAGTAGATCGCCGTTAGATTAACGCTCTCTGCTTGTGGTCCGGCAGTTTGAGGGTCATTGCTACTGGTCATGTATTCGACCAGATCAACATTGTCTGTATAGGCTGCATAATTCTGGCCCGATGCAGGAACAACGGTCATCTGGTAGGAGCCTACCAACAGATCACTAAACGTTACCGTTGATGTACCACTGCTATCCGTAACTTTTGACTCTTTGGTAATGCCCATCCCGTCAAGGCGCACGGTAGCACCTAACGCTGGAGTAGGCTTAGACACAGCAGTTACGGTCACGGTGAGGTCTCTGCGTGGAATAGGTGCCAGCGAGATTGTAGTACCCTCTTCAGCCACATCCTCAAGCACAGAGGTGGTTGCTATGTCTCGAGAGAACTTACCTACAGGCTGCAGGGGAGATCCGTAGTAGAGTGACTTATCGGCCCCGACACGCACCAATGAGGTGCTGAGGTCCGTACTATTAAATGCACCCAGATCCATGTCAATCATGGTGAAGTTGTAGTAACCATCCGGATTAGTCGCCGTTGTTCTCTCAGGAGCCCAAGAGGAGCGCCCCTCTGCAGGGACAGCCTTTTCAACCGGAATGGAGAGTACACTGAAACGGTCTTCGGAGAAACGGGCTGCAAGATTTGCTTCGAAACTCTTCGTTTCATCCGGTGCCGCTGCATTAGTACTTGTACTAAAGATATTCGCTCTGACAGAGATCGAGAAGCCGCCCTTCTCCTGGTCGATAAACCGATAACCGTTATTGTTTGCATCCTTAAATTCAGGTATCACATCCAAGAAAGCGGTAAAGATCTCATGGCTGGAAAGTTTACCTACAATATCACTCCAGAGTACTTTTGACCGGCTCCAGTGCTTTCCTGGAGGGTTCGCTGTAAAATCAGCTTTGGGAGCTGGCGTCAAAAGAATAGGGTAGTCATAATCAACGTATTTTACCGCATCATCGTTCGTAAATGATGTCACTTTTGTCCAACTGTAGATACCACTACTATTAACCAGCTCATATTTAATCGTAGAGTCACTTGGATGCACCCATGTAACCGCTGCATCCCAAGCCACGTACGGCATAGGGGTATCAACTGTTGTACCTGAAGCAGATGATTTCCTTGCCTGTACAACAAACTCACCCTTTTGGGGAGAACCCTTGATTGCATAATTTCCATCTGATGAGGTCAACACTGAAACATCAAAAAGCTCAGGGTTGATGAAGACACTGATCTCCATTCCATCAGCCGTCTGTTCAGTGAAATCGACATTCCCATCCATATCGATATCATAGGTAGTGGTAACACGTAGGTCATAATTACCCGTCAGGAAGTAGTCCGCATCAGCCTTCTCCTTCTGATCAGGGTCGAGATCTGTAATTTTATTCAAAATCTCATTAAAGCTGAGCGCACTACCACCCTCTGCACCTGTATTATCTTTCAGTGTATACCAATAATCGCTATTAGCATCTACATCTTCAACTAGGATTCTTGAGAAACGGTCTGCCTTTGATGCGGTTGCACCACTGAGAATTCTCGCAGCAGTATCGGAGGCCTTGGCCGGACGGATCTCCCACTTAAAGTTTGCTTGGGGATCGTTATAGACTACAAACTCCTGATCCTTGATCTCCATCTTGTACAGTGCCGCAGGGGCGACCAGCTTCACATCTGCCGCCTCAATAGGTGAACCTGTGCTGTTATCATCAACACGGCCACGCACGATCGCGGCCTTGCCTACCTCTTCCACCTCAATCTCATAAACCGCATCATCCGTAATCATTCCGGTATCGAGGGTTTTGATATTTCGATAGTGGTCCGTACGCAGTGCCTCAAACATTACCGTAGGATTTGAGATGGATGCAATCACATCTTTAAATACTGTCTCACCCTTTTCATCCGTAAGTTGATACTTTGATCCATTCATCGTAACCAAAGAGGAGGGCAACGGCTCACTCGTCTCTTGATCTGTTACCTTAATGGTGATGTCTGCCTTGGCAGGAGTGAGTCGAGTGACTACGTAGACTAGATCATAGAATCCACCCGCAGTATCTGCATTGTTGTTGCTGTCTTTATCTAATAAAACACGCCCTTTATTCTCTAGTGGACGCATCAAAAATTGGTCTTCTGGCAATGCTTTACCTACAGTTGATAGCGCATCTCCCGATAAAGCTACAGCTTGACTAGCAATTGTTGTAGTCTCTTTATCCTCTGGTAGAATAATATGTGGCGGCTTGACAAACTGCACCCCTTTCGAGACCCGCTTCCACGTCATTTTGGTGCCGTCCCATGCTTTAGCATAGGCATCTAGTGTAACCCGATAATCCACATTCAGGTTACCACCATAGGCAGCCATTTCACTCATCAAGTTCCAGACACTGTTATTTCCCATCAATTCACCCTGATAAGGAACAATATCTGCGTAGTTGCCCAGTATATCCTCATGACGATCTTTGGGGTCTAAGGGTTCAAAGGTATTATTATCGTCAACAGTGATTAGGGTTCCACCAACCACTTCCCAGCTCCACTTATCCCCAATTACATCTAATAGCTTCTCATTGTTACTAAACAACGTAGGGTATCTAGACGCATAGTAAGACTGACCATACTCGCTATCACCCTCATAATTCTTTTTGATTTCAGCTTCCAAGGCCGCTTTGTCATCACTGCCTGTAAAGATATGGTCCTCTGCGCGGATTGCATCTACACCAATGGCAATTGATTTTTTTAGTACGCTACCGTCCCATCCTGCATCCTGGTATAGCGCAGCTCCTTTATCATGTTTTTTAGAACTAGGGAAGGAGAGTGCCTTGGCTGCATCTAATCTTCTTGCTAGAGACGCTGTCGCATTACTATCGTCAGCAAATTTCTCATCCGTTGAGATTGAGTCAACCGTCTCTGGCTTCGGATGCATAATAAAGTAGAGCTCTTTACTTCCTGCCGCATAACTCTTCTCTACAGGTAGGTACCCCTCTTTTGTTAAGTGGATATTTGCGCCTGCAGAGAGCCCCTGAAGCTCTACACCCGATACAGGGTCGCGTAGCAGATCTTCATCAACAGTATTGCCGCTGGCATCTGTTACCTTGACGTTGACATCCTGCAAAAGTGATGGCGAACCTTTCCCTTGAGGTAAGCCATAAACTTTGACAATAGGTGAGGTGTAGTCTACTTGACCGCTGATCTCCGCCTTGGAGCCATCCGCAGCACTTGTACCAACATATTTCCCAAAACGGTCAAAAATTGCGATCTCATAGTTTTTACTCTCTGACTGCGCAACATTGACCGTTTTGCTATATTTAGTATCAGTTTTTGTGTCAGTGAACTCAATGGTCAGGTCTGTGCGATCTTTTGTAAAATCACTATCGGTCAGGATTTGCGCATAAAACTCGGTTCCCATTGCAATCTGGGTATTGAGAACCGCTTCTGTTACCCCTGCAATTGATGCAGTCTGCGTAGTCGCATTGCCATCGCTATCAACTGTCTTGAAGTTGGCCACATTGGAGACTCGCACCCATGCACCATTGCCGATCAGGGCTGTAGTATCCTTATTATATTCTTTAAGCAGGTCCACACTATTCCAGCTCCCACCATCAAACAAAATCACTTCACGAATTAGCTTGCTGTTGGTCAGCGGGCGCATATGATCACGAAGATCTGCCACTGTCTCAATCGTACCCACACCCACCATATTCCAACCACCTATCAGATCGCTGCCGCCATCAAATGGTTGATCCAGTCCACTTAGATTGATTGTTATCTCTGCGCCGACCTCAATCCAAACACCTTGATTGGGGTCCAGTTGACTATTGGCATCTGAGGTCAGTTCCTTACTAGCACTCCATAAACTCCAACCATTTTCATCATAAATATAAGCCTTTGCTGTAGAATCACTTGCAAGCAGATCCTTCAACTGGTACTTTGTAGTGTCACTTTTCAATGCATTGGCAGAGACAAAGTTCCACCCTTTTTTCAGTTTGACATCACCATCTGCAGCAATCGCAGCGTCCATTGCTCCTAACGCAAGTGCAGAGGTAAGCGCTGCAGCAATTTTAGATTCGACTTTATTCATAACTTTATAATTCCTTATATTTTCTGTATACAGGCGCACAACTACAAGAGCAGAGAATCCACTTTGATCGTAACCGTTCACTCCCCCCAATCGACTAAAAAGCATTTGCCGCGGAATTACGCGGATAACACGGAAAAGTGGATTGCTAAAAGTTGTTTTCCGCGTATTTCAGCGTGATTCCGTGGCCAAATACGCTTTTAACTTTAAGGGGTATGAACAGATACCTTTGATCTGCTCAACTCTTGTGTGATACCGATTAGGTGCTGGATGTAACTTAAACTGCTGTTAACTACCTGGGCATGCCGCTGCAGTTAGAGCCGCATCTGCTGTAGAAAGTGCAAGCCCTAAACTCTCGATTTTAGCGCATTTCTGAGTATACTCTTTGGCAGTACTATCCCAGCTGCTTACTGTCATATATAGTTTTTTACCGCTATACGCAGAATCGGCAACAACGGCTGTCTCCACAGTACCCGACCCATCTGTATCAAGATAGGCAACAGCAGGGAAAGCAGGCACTTTGATATCATTTGGAATCGCACCAGTACCCAGTGGGTCATTAGACATTGCCTCATCCTGCAGCGAATCAACATATACCTCTACAATCTTACCTGTCGGCGCTCCTTGGACGTTGATTTTACCATGAGCCGACCCTGCGTCTTCTGCCGATGCCATTCCACTGTATGCAGCAGGAGCTTTTTCCACATACATCCAGTACCCAGCATTACTGCTATACGCTTTCAGATTTGAACCAAATTTCCCCGTCTGTTTCTTCCACCCATATGAGCTTGATGCTTCGTCCCACTCTTGCCCCCATACTATTGATATTTTTCTCCCCTCTTCCACAGCGTTTGTAAGAAATGTCGCGGGATCGTCTCCAACTTTACCTACAAAATTCCACCCTTGCTTCAGATTTAAGACTGATACACCATCACCCTTTTCTCCTGCCAAGGTAGTCGCTTTGTCAGCATCAGCTTTAACCCAATAAGCAGCTCCAGACTGTAATTGTTTCAAATTTGACCCAAATTTACCTGTCTGTTTTTTCCATCCATAACTACCTGCAGTTGCATCCCACTCTTGCCCCCACACAATTGATATACCATTATCCTCAACATAACTTTTCAATTCAGACTCCTCCACAAGAAGGTCTGAAGAGATTAAGTTCCAACCAGCTTTCAATGAAACTGCTTGCTGATCAGCAAAAACTGACAATGACGTCGCCTGTAGCATCGTCGCAATGAAACCACACAATACAATTTTACTCTTTGTCATCATTATTAACCTCAAATTACATATGTTATTAAGTTGCTGCCGGAGAAGGGGGGGGAATTTAACCACATCTTCTGCAGCAGCAACTTATACCTACAGCTCTATGATTTGCATGCTCCATCTGCGGTAACTGCTGTCTCATAAGTCGCTGCATCAGTACCCAAAGTAACCGTAGATGACTTACATACTTCACCCACAGTCACCTCAACTCTTACTTCAGTACCATTGTACAGCTCATCCACATCCACATTCAGCATTTCATCATCTGTGCTACCATTTTTAACAAAAATAGATTTCGGGCTGCCTGGCTGCGCAGGAGGAGTTCCAGCAGATCCCAGTGCGTAGACAGCATAGCTGACCACATTACCACCTTTAGCAGCCTCAGTGTAAGTATCACTACCACTTACACCCGTACCAGATGTTAATAATGTACCACCTAATGTATCACCACCTGATGTATCACCACCTGATGTATCACCACCTGACTCAGACAGTACGATACCTGTAACACCCTTCACAACAAAGGAGTTAACACTCTTAGCCTCTGATCCATCAGTCAACTCCATCACTACACCATTAATCTTGATGCTGACATCAAACTTATCTGATGAACTAATCGTAAAGTCTTTAGTCTCTGCTTCAATTTTATCAATAAACTGACCTAACTCAATAGAGAGCGCATGACTAGAAACGGTAAGAAGGTTAGCTGCCGCATTGTCAACCTCGGCTGTTTTTTCTACACCACCAGCAGTATAGCTCACACCCACTGCCCCAGATGATGCCTCTGCACCCGATAATAGGCCCGATGTAGCATCACCTGTTAGCACGCCATTGACTCCGGCGGCTTTAATGGTACGTGTTCCATCTGTAATTGAAACATCTACACTAATTTCTTGGCTTCCTTTCACCAGCACCGGCAGAGTCAGAGTTACATCGCTACCAACCGAACCACTCCCCTTTATCTCCATCGCACCATCAGCGACATCGGCCAATGCTGCTGTATATGAGGCGCTACCGAGAGAAATTGTAGAAGACGTTTCAAGCTGCACACTTTTTACAGTCACTGGGGCTTTTGCAGAACTCACATCCGACTCAGTTTGACCTTCGGCCGCAGTCATCCTAGTTATGATAGCAGTAAGTGCTGTGGTATCAGCAATATTCAACGCAGCCAGTATCTTCGCAGCCAAGGCTTTATCAGCTTCAGTCGCACTGCTTCCAGCCAATGCTACAATCTTCGCCAATACTTTTGATACTTCGGCACGTGCCGCCAAGATTTTATCACCGGCCAAGGCAGCAACCAGCTCATCCTTACCATCAGCAGCCTCTGCAACCGCATCATCTCCCATTGTCAGCTGAGCATTTGCTGCTACATATCCATCACCGTATGTACCGTCAGCCATATCGTATGCCAACAATTTCAAGAAACGCGCGAACCCAGTTTTTTCCGTCTTTGAAGCAATTGCGAGCTGTGAAATAGTCTCCATTACCGTAAATGCATCGGTTGTACCTGCAATCTGCAGCGCAATCTGATCAACAAGACTTTTCGCCTTATTCAAGTTAGCCTCAGTCAATTCACCCGCACCCGAAGCCATCTCATAGACCAAGGTAGTCAATGCTGTAACGTCAGAGGCGTTAACGCTCTCTCCCTTGGTGGCCACACCTGAGTATATTGAAGTCAACACACCATCCTGTGCAGCACCTCCAACAGAAAGAGTCGCACCAGTTATGTCTGCGGAAATTTTATACAACCCACCAACTTTGGTTGCCGTCATGGTCGCGCCACTAACATTAGACTCGACAACTGTACCATTAAACGTAGGTCCATCTGTCGCTGTCACACTATACGTTCCATCAGCTCCTGAAAGGTTTGCGGAAGTTCCACTTCCGCCACCACAACCAACTACTGCTGCTCCAACCGCAACTGCAATCGCAGTCATTTTAAAAAAACTTTTCGTACTCATCATTGCCTTTTCGCTCACGTTATTTCTCCGATTTACTAATAATATTTTTCTACTACAGCTTACACCTCAGACGCATCAGCAACTCTATAACAATAGAGCTTTTACGACTAAGAATACTAGCACTACAACTCTCATCATGCACACCACTTTTTCTTACGCCTCCATAAGCGCACTTAATAAGCGCAAATGTTACAATTATGAAACATTTCTCTTAATTCTTGATTCTATCTCTTTACCAGCCTTATCCATGCCGCACCGCTCACTTCCTCAAGATGCTGATTTTGCACGACATCTCTCTTTCCTCCAGCCCAACCACTCTTTGAATTATACTGGTAATACTCTACGATTCCAAACCCCAATTCTTCAATTTTTTCCTCAACCCCTTTTAATCCACCTAGTTCTGGTATAGGGATAAGCCCCCACCCCTCCTCAATTTTTTCGACTGTTGTCAATGAACTCATGTTTTCCTGCGTTGGACGAACGATTCTGTCATTGGCCCCAACCTTTATCCATGCACCCTTCATCTGTTTGTTAGATGAGTCTATTACTGTAACTCCTTGTGCATCTCCTGTCATCTGATCTGAACAAGGCGCATACTGGGACCACTCATGCTTACCCGAGCTTACGCCTTGACCATAAACAATAATTCTACCTGCATTTTCTTTTGGAGTAACCATATTTTTCATGGTCTTAATGGCTATCTCCCGATCATTATCTCCATAATCTCCTATCAGAAGTGGCAATGCAACCATATTCCAGCCAGGTGAGAGGTGCGCCTCTGTCAAGGGCTCTGTTGGGATCAGTTTTTGCTGCGGGGTACGCATAGTCAATTTTTTTTGTAGCGTTCGACTCATGATTTCACTGTTGTATTCAAGCTCTATCTGTTCGTTGCTCTCGACCATACCATCCTTGTCGACCAGCCAGTTGGTGGTATTTAGCTGAACATGTATCGGCTTACCATTCAGTACCCCATCAATCTCGATCGATCTAGCAGCCTTCAAGGCACAAAGCTCAGCATCCCCCTGTTGCAACGGTATGGTTCGCCCTTCTCTACCTTGGTAGTTGTAGCTTGCTTTGTAGATCCACCGCCCCTCTTCCGGGGTCATCGATGCGGTTAGGTAGCTATCATCTACTTTTGCATTTGTCTGTGAAGTTTTCCCTAAAAAACCATCGGTCTTAATGGGGTCAAAAGCTATTTTGTAACGTATATGACCACGACTACTGGCTTCTGCTTGTGTATCATTTTCAGATTCGATCATGACTTTTACTGGTGGCACGAACTTCAACCCTAGTGTAGCCGTCCCCTTGCTCTGGCTTTTTATACCCGGATAGCTCATTTCATGAAGGTAGAGCCCATCGGACTGATAACTCCAGTATATTTTTGCTTGGTCTTGTTCCCCCCCAGCAATCTCTTGCACCCATTCAGCATTAGACTCAACTTGCTCTAGTACTGACTCTCCTGAACGCTTATCCCTAGTTTTTTCTGTAACAGTGGCACTTTCAGGAGTCTCTATATAGGTTGATACAGCTTGAGGATTATGTGGAAAATATCGACCGACAACGATCTCTTCTGAACAGGCCTGCTGGTAGCTCATACCTAGTGTAGCCGCCACAAAAAAATATAGTTTTATTGATGCCGATAAAGGCCTTACACCGTTATGGTGGCACCATTTTTCTGTTTTTATCATTTTTTCACAGATTTTTCTTTTGTTCATTAGAAGTAGTAGCTATATCCAGCACTTACGAAACCATACCTCTCATCAAATCGGTGAGCTGTATAGGGTGTATAGGAAAATGGTATCTCCCCAAGAAATTGATTTGTCATGGCATAGCCCCTGATAAATAGCGCACCATGTTTACCCACTCTGCGAGTTATATCTGCAATAAACACGTTGTTTATTTTTTCTGCTGAAGCACCGAAATTACGCACAACCTCTTCATAATCGCTGCGGTCTACGTAGAGCAGTTTATAGCCTCCACGTACTCTCCAGCCTTGGTTATACCAGGTGAGACCGCCGCCAATCTGATAAAAGTCTCCATCGTGCGCTATACCAAGTCCTGAGTCAAGGCCATAGCTATTCTCCAGCAGGTCGATCCCTTGTATGCTGATTTTATCACTATCTGGATCGGCACTGAGTGCTATCTCTAGTTGATTGAACTGTTTTCCTTTTATTGCCTCGGCCATATTCAACTGAATCTCTTTTTCAAGCCCGATTGGATCTCTTATATTGATCGTGCATTGACCATCAGCACACTCTTTTACCGTAATTGTGGTGTCACTGCCAATTTCAGTTAGCCCCGTAGTGGACTGAAGCAGTGTATTGATAGTCTCCGCTACCATTGGGTGGTCTCGATTATCCAGTATTTTCTGCATATCAGAGGCACTGTTGATATCAACCACACTGGCGACTGCACCACTCGCCGTTAACTTGTCAAAGCTGGTGCTTATCTGACCTCCACCAACAAACAGTGTGAGTTCAGTAGATTGGGCCACCCCCCAAGTTCCAATCAAGTCTAGCTGCCACTGCCTGTCCTGCGGACTATGGATGTCGATATTATCTACTTTACGTCCAAACAGGGTTGTGGCTGATTTTTTACTGAGTAGTTCTGCCTGATTCCCCCATACTCCTACACGCAGAGCGAGTTCTGGAATAACTAATCCAACGCTCTCATTAAGCAGGTATTGAGTAGAAAGATGCCAGCTTTGGAGATTAAATGCCTCAGTACGATAATCAAGGGTCCTGTCCCACCAAGACCCTTCCAGCCAGAGCTGTTCTGTAATTGCAACCCCCCCCTGCAGGTGACCTCCACTGTAGTCTCCCACTGAAGTACCCGCAAAATCCTCATGACCTCCGCGCATATCAAACAGATCTAGGGTATCATTCATATTATCTATACTAATTTCAAGCTCCCCATGCCAAGGCTCTGTGGTATGGCGACTGCTCATTAGCGGGTCCAGCGGTGCAGCATGCAGTGGAGTTGCATTCAACAACAGATGCATTGCTGCTAGAGCAAGAAAATTCTTCACTTGGCGGAAAACCTTCAACAAAATATACTCACTGTATTGTCGCCTATTTTGTATCACATACTACCTATTGCTATCAGGTTAGCTGTAGCCATCGCAATTTTTGCTGCAATATCTGCAATATTGGTAAACAGTGTCAAGGGCTCCATACGATCAGCATCCAGTGGAACTACAATAGTATCGCCTGCCTGAACAGTACTCCCGCTAACTGTACGAAACCATACTCCTTGAGCGCCAGGTTCAACCTGCCCATTAGCATGCACAATATAGTAGTGCTCTTTATCTGCATTTTGTGTAAAACCACCACTAAGCTTTACATATTCTTCTGCACTCATATTCGGTTGGAACATGTGCGAACTTGGATAAAAGAGTTCACCAACTGTTGTTACAGAAACAGGATTCTGTGGTATTACCAGCTTATCACCACTTTTCACCTCTAGTCCATGGACGTCATTATCGCTAGAGTCTGTTTTTACTATCAAGGGTAAATTTATCGATAATCGCCCCAATGGCTCAACATCTCTCATTTTTTCAAGCAGTTGGGCTACATAATCGACAGAACTTCGCTTTGTCGGGTCTGAGTTCAATTTTTCGATGGTTAAAGATGCCATTTCTCTCTCTAGCCGACTAATCATTGCCTCATTTTCATTATGCTCTTTTTCGCGCAGAGCTTGGCGTGAAAAAAGCGCTCCTTCAGGGAAAGCGTACTCAGTTAGTCCTCCTGCACGCTTCAAAATCTGGGCAAGCGTCTCTCCTTGTGTAATTGGATACTCCCCAGGAAAGCGTACCTCGCCTTCAAGTGTAATCGTCTGTTTCTCATTCCACTGCGGTAGCCTACGCACATTAACATGGTCATGCGGCAACAGATCAAAATCATCTTTTAGTTCTTGTTCAATTCCTTGTAGACTAAACAGGCGATAACTGGTTGATCGATAGCGGTCTGAATTAATTTTTCGCCTTGTCAGCTCCGCCTCTAAAGTATATGCCGACTCCTCTAGCCCACCAGCAGCTTGAATGAGATCGGATACATTCATTGAACTTTCCAAAGGATAACGCCCTGGAAAACGAACTTTTCCTCCAACACTGATAACTTGTGCAGGCGTAGTATTATTGGCTTGTAACTCCAAGTCTTCAACTAGTTGCTCGATCAATTCTTGACGCTGAAGTGTAGCCACTTTTTTCATTTGAATTACATCTTCAGAAAGCTGCCCAGTGCTAAACCCTTCTGCTTCTGCTTCTGCTTCTGCTTCTGCTTCTGCTTCTGCTTCTGCTTCTGCTTCTGCTTTATTAGGCAGAATAATCACCCGATCTCTTGGTTGTAAAACAAAGTTCTTAGCTAAATCATCACTGCTATTCATCACATCTCTCAGTGAGAAACTGTGAATTGATATTTCTCCAGAGTTATTTTGCTCTCTTCTAACCAAGGCATACTCCAAGTCAGTATGTGGCAGCACGTCAAGAGCGGCCTCAATCAATCGACTTACTCTCATCCCTTTCTGGTAGGGATATTTACCCGCCTGCTTAATATTTCCCTCGATTGAAATGACCGGTTCAGGCTTCCCAAACCTGCCATACCTTTCTAGCTCTACAATCAGCGGATCTAGGACTTTACGCCGATCCTCCCCTAAGGAGAGCACAACTACCTCATCTCGTGCCATTAATTTTATATTCTGATTAGAGCCTCTATCCTCTAATACCTCATCATATCTAGACACTAGAATCTCTAGCGTTCTATCTTTACCGCTCTCTCTCTTTATTACCACATATCTCATATCTGCTTCTGATAGTAGTGTTCTTTCATCAGGAATTAGGTCTGTTAACCGCATTCCTTGATACCACTGGGAAACGCCCGGGCGCTGAACATGGCCAGAAAGCTTAACAACGGAGTCCATTCTTTCTAGAACAGAATATACACGCAGAGTATCACCTCTCTGTATTGTGTTATTCAAATTTTCCGTATTAGCTAAATCTAAATCTATCAGTATACGCTTACCTGAAGCATCGATTCTATCAAGCTGGGAGGTACTTAAGTCAGCCGTTGGAAGCAATCCACCTGTAATATGAATAAGCTGTCGAACCGTTTTCTCACCTTTTAATTCATACAGTCCAGGCCTACGAACCTCACCTCCAACTCCTACAATATCCCCAACAGGCGGTACAAAAAGAACATCCCCTGGTTGGATACGGGCATCTTTGCTAGTATCTCCCCGCAGCAATAAATCATACAGATCCAGCGTTGTAATCAACTCACCTCTACGTTTTAACTGAATATTCCTGAGCGAACCGATTTTATCAATTCCTCCGCTAGCAAATAGCGCATTGGTCATGGTTGAGAGAGCGCCAACTGTATATGAACCAGGATTTAACACATCGCCAAGAATAAATACACGGATAGAACGTAGAGCTCCCATTGTAATGCTGGCTCGAACACCAATCATCTGTTTAGAGATGCGCTGATTAAGATTATCTTTTAACTCTTTAAAATGCATTCCAGCTACTTGAATTGGACCAATTCCAGGAAAACTCAGCGCCCCATTTCGGTTTACCTGCAAATGATGTTCAATATTCTCTTTACCAAAAAGTAAGATTTGTATGACATCTCCAGGTCCTACTACATAATCAGAAGGTATCGGTATACCAGATACTGGAGCGAATGCTGCAATAGATTGGTCATGAAAGAGGTCATAGCCAAACTGTTTTAGCTCCTCCTCAATTTTCTTATCCGTTTTCTGCTCCTCTAGCCCCACCTCTTCTATTGAGTGTTCTACTGCTTTTTCAATCGCTGATGCCTTTTGAGGATGTCTTCTCTGCCTATTTGTTGTTTGCGACTCATTTACAGCAGGGTTTGAGCTGTCAAAAGCTGGATTTTGTTTTTGCTCTCCCACTTTTCCTCTTTCAAGATACTGCTGCATTAACAATTGTTGTTGAGCAGGCGACAATGATTTGTACATATTCATCTGCTGACTAGTCACTCCAGCAGCGTACCCTGCAAACGATACGACAACTAGTAACACAGAAAACAGTGAAGTAAACCAATATCTATCATCTTTAAACGACATAATATTCTCTCTTAAGATCTCTAATTTTTTGAATTAATTAACATCATCATCACTGGTGATGGCTTCTTCTTTCTGATTTTTCAGAAAGTTGAGAAAGAATGCGAGGAATATGGAAAACATCATACCCAACACGCCTCCCAACACTACAATCAGTTTACGTTTCGGTTTACTACGCTCTTGCGGCACTATCGCCGGGTCAATCACCCGAAAGGCAAATTCTTCCTGAATATTGGCCAGCATGATGGTATTACTCTGCTTCTCAATCAAGCGATAGAGGATCTGCTGCATATCAACCACACTGGTTGTTGCCAGTTGCTGTTTTAGGTAATGGATACTCTTCTCTGCCTGCTGCACCGCCTCCTGCTTAAGATGTTTATTGAGGCGCACAACCAACTGGTTAGCCCATTCTGCAGCAATCACCGGATCCTTCCACTCGATGGCAAGCCTAACCATGCCACTCTTTTTATCTGGAGAGGTAGATAGGGTGGCCGAAAATTTCTTATAAGCATCCCATACTGATGGAGCACTCTCTTTACTCTCTTCTGGTATCTGATTATTGGCCCCACTTTTCAGCTCAGCAACCATAGTCAGCATCATCTTCTTATAAGGAGCCAGCATTGACGACTCCTCTTCGTCATGCATCTCAAGCCACTG